>Ga0105243_10004382_pt1 | contig 11168 bp, 7 predicted proteins | sample KBSM34metaG_FD_81525 | JGI IMG/M metagenome (GOLD analysis project Ga0105243, IMG submission 81525) | Miscanthus rhizosphere microbial communities from Kellogg Biological Station, Michigan, USA - KBS M3-4 metaG | ecosystem: Host-associated > Plants > Roots > Rhizosphere > Soil | place: Michigan...
CGAGGAATCCGACGATGACAGTGGGGATGACCCCGGTTCCTGTAGCGGCGAGGATGACGGTCGCGACTACTGCGATCGTCGCAATCACGAGCATCAGCGGACTGATCGCCGACCCGACCCAGACAGCCGATTCCCCTACGCTCTCGTCGCTTTCCCGCAGGTCAGGCTGCGTTCGGGTTCGCGCCAATCCCCATGACGCTCGTCGACACTTGGCTCGAAGACCTTCGCCGCGAAGAGGAAGAGATTGCGGCCATCGTCCGGGAACGCTCCGCCGCTGGGCCGAGCACGCCACTGTCCGAGGTGGCGGAGCGGCTCGGTGTGAATCTCGATGAGCTATGAACATCGATCCTGATCTCATCCTGCGGTGAGGACCAACGTGAATGCCTGAGTCAGCCACGCGTCCGGCCGCCACCCAGCCCCGCGGAGTGGACGCGCTTGGGCACGACGTGGGGCGTCGACCCGGCGGGGCCTTAGCGGCGAGCTTCCATACCCAGGGGTAGTCGATCGAGGATCCTCTTGGGGCAGCGCACGCGGGACGGACCTGCGCGTGCGCTGACGAGGCCCCGCGTGCCAGGCTTTCACGCTGATGAAGCTGGGCCACACTGGATCCAGCAATGCCCCCGTTTATCACGTCACCATCGGGGCACTCGTGAGGAGGCGCGTCTCGATGGCCGAGAGTGAACACCGGTATCTCTACGAACGCCTCGGCGACCATGACTTCCAGCAGCTTGTGAACGCTCTGCTCGTCCGCGAGTACCCGGGCTTTACACCCATGGCACTCCGACAGTCAGATGGAGGGCGCGACGGCATCCAGACCGAAGACCCTGCCAAGCTGGTCGTCTACCAGACGAAGTGGTCCCTTCGCGGGAAAGAGAAGGACCCCGTGAAATGGCTCGAGCAAACCATGCGCGGCGAGGAAGATAACCTCCGCCGGCTGGCGGCCGAGGGGGTACGACAGTACCGGCTTGTCACGAACATCCCGAGCACGGCCAAGCCGAAGGTCGGCACTTACGACCGGCTGGACGCCATCCTCCAGGCCGCCGCATCCGATTTCGGTTTTGACGAGATGAGCTGCGTGTGGAGGGAACGCCTGAATCCTTGGGTGGACAACGCGCCGACGGAGCTCAAATGGGCGTACGCAGATATGCTCGCGGGCTGGGATCTGGTCCGCTACCTCATCACCGAGAGCATCGGGCCGGCCGCTGCCCGAGGCCACCGGGATGTGATCCGCAACGTCGTCTCGACGCAGTGGGATGACGACAAGCGTCTCAAGTTCAGCCAGGCGGATGTCGACAGAGAGCTTGTCGCTGATCTCTTTGTGGACGTGACCGCCGACCGCGTCCATTCCCCTAATCGTGCGAGGGGACCGATCCAGCCCGCCACGCCCGTAGGCGGCGCCGCGAAGTATCTACTCAGCACTTCTGCGCCATTCACTCTCGTTCGCGGGGCACCGGGCCAAGGCAAGTCGACCCTGTCGCAATACGTGTGCCAGACCTATCGGAACGCATTCATGCCGGAAGGTGACCGCTCCGCCGCGCTGCCCGAAGTTCGCAACCCTCGTTTCCCGCTCCGCGTCGACCTCAGCGACTATTCCCTGTGGCTGGAGGGCGTCGACGTGTGGAACTCGGCAGATACCGCGACTCGAACGGTGCGCCGGAGGAAGAAGGGAGATCAGGGGACACTGGACCACTTTCTCGCTGATCTGATGGCTCACGACAGCGGCGGTCTCGCAATCGGCGTCAAGGCTGTGCAGGACATCTTCGACCGTGTGCCGAGCATTGTGTTCCTCGACGGGCTCGACGAGGTCGGTAGCCCTGTCCTTCGCCAAACAGTCGTGAACGAGATCGACAACTTTGTCAGTCGAACCCGCTCATACTCGCAGACCACCAGGGTGATCGTCACGACCCGGCCCAGCGCGGGAGAACTCGCCGAACCATCACACGATCGATTCGAAGCAATCGCCCTCAACCAACTCGCCGACGATCAACGACGAACGTACCTGCGCCGGTGGTGCAGCGTCCGCGGAATCCACGGCAAAGACGGCCGCGACCTCCGCAAGAGCTTCACAGAGAAGAGCAAAGAGCCCTATATCGAGGAACTCGCAGGCAACCCGATGCAGCTGACCATCCTGCTCGATCTCCTGCACGAGCAAGGAGCAGCGACTCCAACCCAGCGCACCGAGCTCTACGACAAATACGTCGATCTGCTCCTCGCCCGCGAGGCGAACAAGAACCCTAAAGCCGTTCGCGAGCATCGCTCCGAGCTCATGGAAATCATCCCGTTCCTCGGCTGGTACCTTCATGCGCACACAGAGGACTCTTCCATCGACGGACGAATGACCGTCGCTGAGTTGAAAGCCGCGATGCTCCACTTCCAGCGCGTCTACGGCAAACCTGAGTCTGTCGTCGACGCACTGTTCGTCGGCGCGAGCGAACGCCTTTGGGCGCTCACCAGCAAGACCGTCGATGTCTACGAATTCGAAGTGCTTTCACTGCGCGAGTACTTCGCGGCCCGTTTCCTCTTCAACAACGCGGGCGAGGACGACCGCCGATTCGACTCAGCCATCGTTCTCAGAGAGCTCCTCCGCCGCCCCTACTGGCTCAACACAGCACGCTTCTACGGAGGCAACGCACACGGCAACGACATCTACACACTCACCGCCGGTATCGAGGAAGAACTTCACGTGACCAACGCGCCCGCACCCTTCCTCACCGCATGGGCACTCCTCATCGACGGCGTTTTCCAGCAGCGCCCACGAGAAGCCCGGAAAGTCCTCACCGCGGTCTGCTCCGATCAGGGTATCTCAGTCCTCCTCTCTGCCCTTGATCGTCGCGACATACCCCCCTTGCGGACCATCCCAGCACCCCTCGAAGATGGCCCCGACCCCACGTGGTCACGGCTCACCAGCCGCATTCAGGAAAACCCCTACGACGCGGCGAACACCACACGGGTACGAGCTCTCCGCGACCTCCTCCCGTTGAGGGGCGCCTTCGACCAGTGGTGGTACGAACAGTTCACCGCCGCCATCGGAACTCCACTTGAACGCGCATGGCTGCAAATCGGAGCGGACTGCGAAGCTGGCGCCGGGCGCCCCTGCGATAGAGACGACGTCACGCTCACTGATGGCGGAGCGCAACTCCTCCTCGACACCGGTCTCGTCGCGCCCTCAGGGAGCGCTCTCGAAACCGCACTTCTCCAGGCAGTTCTTGACGGCGAATGCCCCTCCGTCACATCCATCCGCTCGACGCCGGCACAGATCGCAGTGGCGCTTTCACCCTCTGCGTTCTTCACAGCGTCACGGTCCGGGTTCACCGCGCAAAGCGAACCGGAGAAGCGACGTCGTGCCGCGGCGATCACCCGTCTACGCCGATCAGCGCCGCCATACGCCGCCATTGCCGAACACAGATCCTTCATCGTGCGTCAGCACGGGAACACCACTCCATGGGTTGAGACTGCGTCCGCTCTGTTTGAACATTCTGGGGCGTGCTGGCTCGCCTCCGAGATCGCGATCATCGGCGCGGCATCGCCGTTCTCGCTGTCGTACGTCCACCGACCCGGAACGTCCGCGTTCGGAGCACGCGCTCACCCTTCAGAACTGCTTGCCCAGCTGCGGCGCAATAGCAACAACCTCGTCTGGTGGCACGAATACCTCGGAGCCGAGGCCGACGATCTCGGCAAGGCATCGTGGGCGTTGGCCCTCTGGTGCGTCGCGTCCACAACCGTCCTCAGCAGCCTCCTCCCGACCCTCGACCGCACGGTCCGGGCGCTACCCGAACGCCGCCGACGGACGCTGCTCCGCGCAGCCGAGCAGATCACCAAGTTCGGATGGTTGCGGGGACGCGACTTCACGGCAACTACCGAGTCCGGCGACCTGACTCGCCTGATCCAACTGAGGAACGCCACCGCACAACCGACATCGGCTATCGAACCAATGCAGGAGATGACCACGCCCCCCATCCTCCCATCCCTGCTCAGCGTCGCGCGCGCTGGGCAATGGCTAAAAGTAGATTCGGCGCACGTCTACCGCTGACGACGGGAGTACCCCGCATGTGGCGCCCCGCCGCCTCCCAGGCAACCTGCGGGATCCGCAAACGTAGACCCGGTCCGTCTGTCCAGTTGGCCCGCAAGCGGGTGATCCCCCAATCGGGCATCGCTCGAATGAGGTCGCTCGTGGGCGGGGCCTACCGGGCCATGATGATCACGTCCTGCGTCGCGGTTGCGACCGCGACTCCGTCCTTGACGATCCAGGCCTGGACCCAGTGCGCACCGGCGAAGTTGCTGGTCTCGTCGATGACAGGGCCGCGCTTGAGGATTTCCCCGCGGAACTGCTGGCGGCTTGCTGCCTCCTGACCGGCGTTGCGGACCTTCCAGTACACGTCGTACGGTTCCAGCACCGTGCAGCCGGCGATCTCGAACCGGAGCGAGCGGCCGATGGGCACCAGGTTCCCATGCGCGCTCATGGGGCGGAATCGACCGCGGGCCTTCTTCGTCGGCGAGATCCGGCCAACAATATGGAACGTGTGGTCGGGGGTGCGACGCTCGGGGTACCCGAACCGCTCCGTAATGGTGAGCTCCCCTGGGACCATCTGGTGCTCGTAAGTCGGCGTCACGGGGCTGGCGGCGGCAGCCAGCGTCAGCGACGAGCTGGATGTGCTGGCGCCGAACGATTCCCCGAACAGCCTCCGCCACTTCTCCACACTCTCCGAGGCCTCGGCGTCAAGTGCTGCGCGCGCAAGCCGCGCCCAGGTCTTCAGCTGGCTCTTCAGGTTGTCGAAACCGGTCTGAGTCAGTCGGTCTGCGAGGTTCTGACCGATCCGGTCATCCACCCACGGCGGCGCGGAGAGCGGATCGAGGTAGTCGCGGAGGTCCTCGAGCAGCGAGGTGAACGTCGTTGCGACGTTCCCGTAGTCGTCGATGCCGGCGAAGCTCTTTACCCGCTCCGCAAGCAGGGCAGCGAGAACAACAGACGGGCAGTTGATGGAACTGCGGTCGCGAAGCCACTTGACGAGGCGGACGACGCGGACGAGGTGCCCGTTCGTGGTGCGCTTCTGGTCGTTGAACCAGTCCGTGAAGGCGGTCGGGTCCTGCCGGATGAACTCGTTGTCGATGCGATGGGTGATGTAAGTCTGGCCGTCGGCGCGCTCGATGAACGGGACGACGTCGATGTGGAAGTCATTGGCGAACCGAATGGTCACGCACCGTTTCCCGAGATCCGTCTTGTCGACGTAGCGCGGCACAGCGTCGAGCGCCTTCTTGAGTTCGAGGGTGTACTTCTTCGGTTCCCACTCGACTTGCTCCACCATCGGCAGGAGAACGTCCGCGTCGAAGTCATTCCCGGAGAGAGGCTTGATGATGGTGCCGTGTGCGTAAGATCCCTGCGGGATGACATCGCCGTCCAGCTTTTCGCTGAGGATCGTGCTGTCTTCGAGCGCGTTATCGAGGGACGAAACCCGCGTGTGCAGCAGATCCAGTCGTGTCTGATTGAGGTTGACGTGGTCACGAAGGAAGGCGTTGAACTCCTTGATACGTGCGGTCATTCGACGACCTCCATCGCCGCCTCGTAGGTATCGTCGCTGAGCTGGTAGACGACCAGCGACGGATGGGCAGCGCGCATGCGGTGGCGACCCATCGTGACGGCAGCGGGTGCCGGCACCGACGCCACCACGTGAAGTCGGCGGACGTCAGGCAGATCGGTCTCGATCTGTGCCAGGGCCACACGCCACACGGCACCGAAGGCCTCCAGGGCTGCCCGGGAGCTGATGAGGTCAGGGTTGGGCGTCTGGGCGACGGGCGAGATGGTGATTCTCGGAAGCGTTGTCAGCATCGCAGGGAGACGGGACTCCTTCACCGGCGAAGTCACCTCGACGATGACGAGGGCCTCGTCCGTCGGCGCCGCCCCCACGGCAAGAGCGACGTCAAAGTCGAGTGATGAGTCGGCGTCGTCCCAGGCCCATGCCGTGACGTCATCGGACCGCTTCCGTCGGAACAAGCGAGTCTCGGTCTTGTCGTCGAACTTCGAGCCGAGGTAGACGAGCGAAGGGATGGGAGCGAGCGCGAAGATGCTGACAGCGTCCATGTGACCCGCCGTGACAGCCTCGGCGACCCGGCTTGCTAATCGGTCGATCTCCGACCGGTGCGCCGCCCACGCCCAACCGTCGTCGGGATTGCCCGGCAGGTGGAGCGAGAATGCGCCGTTGCGAGTGTCGTCGCCCATCCCCGTGTACCCCTCGGAACGGAGCGCTTCGGCGACCTGGGCGAGGGAGACCGGCGCCGCGGTGCCTCGGATGTCGGCGCTCACCGTCACGACCGACGTCGGGCGGAGGGTGGCGAAGTCGGTGACTTCTCGAACTCGTCGCTCGTGCTGCCGCTTCTTGTCGGCCAGCAACTCCACGGTGTACTTGTCGCGGTAGTTCCTGTCGTCGATGCGCTTGTGACAGGGGTAGCAGAGCAATAGAAGGTTCTCCTCGAACGCTCTCTCGCTCGCGTCCAGGTCGGATTCACCGCGCGGCGCGTTTTCTCCGGGGTTGGCAGCGATGATGTGCGCAATCTGCCCGACCGGGATCGCATGCCAGGACCAGTCGTCGCCATCGAGAAGATAGGTGGCGCACAACACGCACCGTCCTGCTGCCTTCGCCCACACCCGGATCCGCGTGGTCTCCGGAACGTCCTTGCGCTTGACCTTAGTGTCGCGCGTCGCGACTTCACTCACCACTGTCGTCATTCATGCGCACCTCCACGAGCGCACCGAAGCAATGAGCTGCGAGTCGCGTCATCTTGACGTCCTCGCGCAGGGCACTAGGGTGGAGCGCACCAGTCACGCCACATTATGGTGCCCTCAACCCCGACCCGCTCACCCAGATCTCGGGGTTGTCGTGCTTCGGGGGACCCATAGTACATACGGGTACCGACATCGGATAGCGCCACAAGCGCTAGCGGTTACACCGTTGTGATTCTCCGGATGGTCACGTGAGCTGTCAGTGCGGACCCGGCTCGACAGAATCCATGGCCTTGCGGCCCCGCGACTTCGGTCCTTGCGGAGGTCTGCCTCTCCGGTGCGCTAGAGAGCACCACCTCCCCAAAGGCGCACGGGTGGTGGTGTGTCAACGCACGTGAGCCGATGGCGTTCCCAACAGCGCCACTACGTCCCAATGTCGAAGTCGCCGTCCACATACTCGGCGTGATCGACGCGAGGCGACGAGCGCACGAGATCTCCGAGTTCGGTCTCAGCAGAGATGACTAAACGGCCCTCAACAGTGAAGTCAGACTGCGAGTCCTCCAGGGCGGACCCGTCCGGGCTCTGGGCCGCAACCGCCACGGCGACACTCTCATCGAACTCGATTCGGCACGAGTAGGAAACGACGTCGTCGACGACTCCAGCTGACTCGATGCTGATGGTGAACAGCGCGCCGTTCCAATCGGTCGTCCCCGCGTTTGCGCCGAGTATTGGGTTTCGGCGTTCGGTGGCTGCGGCCGCAATCTCTGGTCGAGCTGCATAACCGCGCATTCGACGACGGCCGCGGCCAGATCTGTCGGGCTGAGGCCCGAAGCCAGCTGCATGGCGACGAGCAAGCGCGCCGACTTCCATCGGTGGCCAACTCGACTCGATAGGGCGAATCGAGTGCAGGAATCGGATTGGTTCGCCCCTTGGCAAGAACCTGCGACGCCCGATGCCGGGCGGCCATGAGTGCTTGATTTACGTCGAGGTCCCAGAGAAGCTCATACTGCTCCTCGGTGTCTGCGGCCGCGAGCACGATTGCCGACCTGCCAACGTCGCCGCTCTGAAGACTGGGCTCTCGAGATTGGTCTGAACGGCCACGATTCCGATGACCGTATGCCGGTCGCCATTCGGGTGGAAGAAGCTGACTGATACGCAAGGAAGTCGACGTACCGAGCGGTGCGCGTTTGACCCGTCCGCTTCGATTTCCGACGACGGGACCCTGAACGCACACACGCGCTCATCGGTGAGTTCACCTGGACGGCTGGCACCCACTGAACCCGCGCAAATGCCAAGTGCTCGCAAACCACGCTCGGAACGCTGCCATCCCGGCGTGGAACCGCCACGCCACTCAACTACCCGAAATGTCCATATGGACATCACGTGGACATTTCACCCGCGAAATGGACGTCTCAGAAAAGTCCCTACGCCTTACCCGAAGTCCCCCGGCGCCATGTCCGTGAAGCGCGAGAAGTGGCCCTGGAAGGCGACGGTGATCGTGTCGGTCGGGCCGTTACGGTGCTTGGCGACGATCAGGTCGGCCTCGCCGGCGCGGGGGCTGTCCTTCTCGTAGGCGGCCTCGCGGTGCAGCAGCACCACCATGTCGGCATCCTGCTCGATCGAGCCCGACTCACGCAGGTCGCTCAGGGCGGGCTTCTTGTCGGCGCGCTGCTCGGGTCCACGGTTCAGCTGCGACAACGCGATCACCGGCACCTGCAGCTCCTTAGCGAGGAGCTTCAGCGCACGCGAGAACTCCGAGACCTCCTGCTGGCGGCTCTCGACGCGCTTTCCCGAGGTCATGAGCTGCAGGTAGTCGATGACCACCATCTTCAGACCCACCCGCTGCTTGAGCTTGCGGCACTTCGCGCGGATCTCCACCAGCGTCATGTTCGGACTGTCGTCGATGTACAGCGGCGCATCGTTGATGCGGCCGCGGGTAGCGGCGATCGTCGTCCAGTCGCGGGAGTCGAGCGTGCCCTTGCGCATGCTCTGCAGCGGAATCGCACCCTCGGCGCTCATCAGACGCATGGCGATCTCGCTGCGCCCCATTTCGAGCGAGAACACGATCGTCGGCTGCTGCGCCTTGATCGCCGCCGCCCGCGCGAAGTCCAGTGCGAGCGTCGACTTACCCATGGCGGGTCGCGCCGCGATGATGATCATCTGCCCGGGGTGCAGTCCGTTGGTCAGCTGGTCGAGACCCGCGAAGCCGGTGGGGATGCCGGTCATCTGACCGTCGCGCCCACGCGCGGCCTCGATCTCCTCGACGGCCGCGTTGACGGCGACCTCGAGCGGGACGTAGTCCTCGGCCTGCTCGGCACCGGTGACCGAGTAGATCTCCGCCTGCGCGTTGTTGACCAGGTCGAGCGCATCGCCCTGGCCGTTGTAGCCCATCTGCACGATGCGCGTGCCGGCCTCGACGAGCCGTCGCAGCAGCGCGCGCTCGCGCACGATCGACGCGTAGTACGCGGCGTTGGCCGCGGTCGGCACGATCGAGGTCAGCGAGTGCAGGTAGTCGGCGCCACCCGAACGCTGCAGGTCGCCCGTCTTGATCAGCTCGTCGGTGACGGCGACGACATCGGTGGGCTCGCCGTGCGAGTACAGCGAGAGGATCGCCTCGAAGATCAGCTCGTGCTTGGGCACGTAGAAGTCGGTGCCGCGGAGGGCCTCGATGACGTCGGCGACGGCATCGCTCGACAGCAGCATGCCGCCCAGGGTGCTCTGCTCGGCGAGGAGGTCGTGCGGCGGTGTGCGCTCGGGTCCGCGGCTCTCGAGGGGTCCACCGAAACGATCCTCGGAGATGTCCGCGATCGACATGCAGTCCCCTTCACACGCTCGATGACCGGTCCCGCCGCGAGACCACACGCCACGTTAGGGATGGGGTCCGACAGTCGCAAACACGCCTGTGGATAACTCTGTGGAGGATCTGCGCGAAACGCCGGGCACCCTGTGTACAGCACCTGTGGAAACTCGCCGCGCAACCTCAAGATCTGCATCCATAAACCGCCCCTGACCGGGGTATTCGCGATTCACATCCTGTGGATGAACAATGTGGTTGAAGTGCCGGTTGAAGGTTGGCCCTGTGGGTGAGGGTTGGGGACAACCATGGGGATGAATGCGCCCTTGTCAAGTCGAGCCGTCCCCTCGCGCGCGTCGCCGATGCACAGGGGAGGGTCTAGACAGGCGCGATATACCGGCGTATCTTGACGGGTCCAGGCACTCCATCGGTGTCGGCTCACGCCGTCACCCCGACACACCGTCGTGGGAAGCAAGCATGGCCATAACCGCAGTCCCCCCGCTGCGCCGCGGACGTTCGACCACAGAGTCGACCCGGCGATGGGCAGTGCTGGGCGCCGCCGGCATCGGAGCCGCGCTGGCCTGGTTCGCCATCTCCCTGTTCGCAGGCCCCTCCGCCCACGCGGCCGACGAGGCGGACAACCCGCTGGGCTCCTTGCTCGGCGGCGTCTCCAGCACGCTGTCGCAGGCGACCACGCCCGTCCTCGGGCCGGTCGCGGAGATCCTCGCTCCCGTCACCACGGCCGTCGCCCCCGTCGTCGAGACCGTCGCTCCTCCCGTCGCCGAGCCCGTCACCTCCGTCTCTCCCGTCCTCGAGCCGCTCACGCCCCTCGGCGATGTGGTCGCCCCGGTGGGTGAAGCCGTCGGCGGAGTGGTCAGCCCGCTCACCCCGGTCGTCGCACCGGTGACCGAAGCCCTCAAGCCCGTGGTGGATGCCGCGGCCCCCGTGACCGACGCCGTCAGCTCGCTGCCGGTCGTCGACCGCCTCGTGCCCCCCATCACGAGCGGGATCCCCCCACTCGGGGGCCCGGCATCCCCCGTCACCCCCTCGACCCCCTCGGCCCCCTCCGTGGGACCCGGGAACGCCCTCCTCACCCCGCTGTCGGGCCCGGCCGCACAGATCGCCGCGTTCGTCGGCGATGCCGGCACGGTGTTCTCGACGGCCGCCGTCTCGCTGTCGACCCTCGCCGCCGCGGTCGTTCCCGCGGCGGTCGTCACGCCATCGGCGGGCGGCTCCGCTGTGCCCGGTCTTCCATTCGGCAGCGGTCTGCTGCCCCTCGACCCCACCTCGTCCCTCTCCAGCGGAGCGGGATTCTCCTTCGGTGCGAGCGCTGTGCTCGTCTTCGGCCTGTTCGTGGCGCTCCGTGCCTGGATGCCGCGACGTGCGCCCGGAGACGACTCCGCCCTGCCCGCACCGGTGTTCGACACCGACGTCTCCCCTGACTGACGGGGGTTCGGCCGCCTTCTGAGCGGCACGTTCCCGCGCGCTTTCGCGCGCATACCCCCCGAAAAACTCTCAGGAGAGATCATGAACACCACCATCAAGCGCGCCCTGTGGGGCACGCTCCTTGCCGGGGGCATCACGCTCCTCGGCGCAACGGTCGCACAGGCGGCCGAAACCACGGGCGACGACGGTCTGCTGTCGGGCACCCAGGGGCTC
>Ga0105243_10004385_pt1 | contig 11164 bp, 6 predicted proteins | sample KBSM34metaG_FD_81525 | JGI IMG/M metagenome (GOLD analysis project Ga0105243, IMG submission 81525) | Miscanthus rhizosphere microbial communities from Kellogg Biological Station, Michigan, USA - KBS M3-4 metaG | ecosystem: Host-associated > Plants > Roots > Rhizosphere > Soil | place: Michigan...
AGCCCGGCCGGCAGGTCCGGCAGGTTCGTCGTCGCCAGCGTTGCGCCGGCCGGCAGGTTATCCGGAATCGGTTGGCCGACCAGCAGGGTGAGCAGGTTCAGGTCCTGCGCGCGCTGGCGCTGGGCCTGGGCCTGGGTCGTGCGGGCCTGCTCGACGAGCGACACGGCCTGCTGCAGGTCGAGCTTCGACGAGACGCCGTTCTCGAAGCGCAGCCTGGTCAGGCGCAGCGATTCCTCGCGCGTCCTGAGGGTCTGCTGCGTCAGCGACAGCAGTTCCTCGTCCGCGAGGAACGTCAGGTACGTATTGGCGACCTGCGCGATGAGACTGATCTGGACGGTCTCGCGCGCTTCCTCGGTGGCGAGGAATTGCGACAGCGCCGCCTGGCTCAGGTTGCGCACGCGGCCGAACAGGTCGATCTCGAACGCCGACATCGCAAAGCCGGCCTGGTACGTGGTGGTGACTGCATTGTCTTTGCCGCCCGTCGTCACGCGGTTTTCGTTGGCGACCGCGCTGACCGTCGGCAGCTGCGCCGCGCGCTGGATCTGGTATGCGGCGCGCGCCTGCTCGATGTTCAGGACGGACACGCGCAGGTCGCGATTATTGGCCAGGGCCAGCGAGATCAGCTGCTGCAGGCGCGGGTCGGTGAAGAAGCGCTGCCACGCGATGTTGGCGGGCGCCTCGTTCGCGACGGTGTTGCCGCTGCTGACCGTGCCTTCCACGGTCGGGAAGGCGCCCGCCACCGGCGCGGACGGACGCTCATACCTGGGCGCCAGGTTCACGCAGCCGGTCAGCACGAGGGCCAGCACGAGGGGAGTAAGTCGTTTCATGTCGTTCATCAGATTGTCGAGTCGATGACAGTGTGGTCGTCTTCGTGCGCGTACTTCTTGCGCTGGCGTTCGCTGCCCTTGAAGAAGCTGCGGATGACGACGAAGAACAGGGGCACGAAGAACACGCCCAGTGCCGTTGCCGTGATCATGCCGCCCATCACGCCGGTACCGATCGCGCGCTGCGACGCGGCGCCGGCGCCGCTGGCGACCACCAGCGGCAGCACGCCGAGGATGAACGCGAGCGAGGTCATGATGATCGGACGGAAGCGCAGGTGCGCCGCCTGCAGCGCCGCTTCCATCGGTGACTTGCCCTGCGCCTGCAGGTCCTTCGCGAATTCGACGATCAGGATCGCGTTCTTCGCGGCCAGGCCGATGATGGTGATCAGGCCCACCTTGAAGTAGACGTCGTTGGACAGGCCGCGCGCCGATGCCGCCAGCAGCGAGCCGAGCACGCCCAGCGGCACGACCAGCAGCACCGCGACCGGGATCGACCAGCTTTCGTACAGCGCGGCGAGGGCCAGGAACACGGCCAGCAGCGCGAAGCCGATCAGCACGAATACGGTCGAACCGGCGAGGATCTCCTCGCGCGACTGGCCGGTCCATTCATACGCGAAGCCGGCCGGCAGCCTGGCCGCCAGCGCCTGCATCTCGTCCAGCGCCTGGCCGGTCGAGTAGCCTTTCGCGGCGTCGCCCGTGATGCTCATCGCGGAATAGCCGTTGTAGCGCGTGGTCTGCATCGGACCCGTGATCCACTGCGTCGTCGCGAATGCCGACAGCGGCACCGGCTGGCCCTTCGTGTTCAGGGCGTTGATGCGCAACAGGTCTTCCGGTTGCATGCGCTGCGGCGCGTCGGCCTGCACGATCACGCGCTGCAGGCGGCCGGCATTCGGGAAGTCGTTCACGTACGCGGAACCGAGCGACGTCGACAGCGCCGAGTTGATGGCGCTGAACGTGACGCCCAGGGCCTGCGCCTTGTCGCGGTCGATGTTCAGCTTGAGCTGCGGCGCGTCTTCCAGGCCTTCCGGACGGATGCCCGTCAGCACCTTGCTCTGCATCGCCATGCCCAGCAGCTGGTTACGTGCCTGGAGCAGGGCGGCGTGGCCGAGGCCGCCGCGGTCCTGCAGGCGGAACGAGAAGCCCGTGCCGCGGCCCAGTTCCGGGATCGGCGGCGGGCTCACCACGAAGATGAACGAGTCGCGCAGCGCACCCATGTGCATCGTGATGCGCATTGCGAGGTCTTGCGCGCTCTGGCCCTGGCCCTTGCGCTCGTCCCACGACTTCAGGGGAATGAATGCGAGACCCATGTTCTGGCCCTGGCCCGTGAACGAGAAGCCCGTCACGGCGACCATGTCGGCCACTTCCGGCTGCTTGAGCACATAGTCTTCCATCGCGTGCAGGACGACATTGGTGCGTTCGGCGGTGGCGCCCGGCGGCAGCTGGATGTTGGCGATGATGTAGCCCTGGTCCTCGTTCGGCAGGAACGAGTTCGGCAGGCGCGCGAACATCAGGCCGACGATGCCGACCAGCAGCACGAACACGACCAGCGCGCGGCCGCTGCGGCGCAGGATCTTGCCGACGATGCCTTCGTAGCGTTTGGCGCCCGTCGTGAAGGTGCGGTTGAACCAGCCGAAGAAGCCTTTCTTTTCCATGTGGTGGCCCGCTTCCACCGGCTTGAGCAGGTGCGCGCACAGCGCCGGCGTGAGCGACAGCGCCATGAACGCCGAGAAGCCGATCGACGACACCATCACGATCGAGAACTGGCGGTAGATGTTGCCGACCGCGCCCTGGAAGAACGCCAGCGGCACGAACACGGACATCAGCACGACCGTCACGCCGATGATGGCGCCGGAGATCTGGCCCATCGCCTTGCGTGTGGCCAGCAGCGGCGGCAGGCCTTCCTCGGACATGATGCGTTCGACGTTCTCCACCACCACGATGGCATCGTCGACGACGATACCGATCACGAGCACCATGCCGAACATGGTCAGCACGTTGATCGAGAAGCCCATCGCGAGCAGCGTGGCGAAGGAGCCCAGCAGGGCGACCGGGACGACGATGGTCGGGATGATCGTGTAGCGGATGTTCTGCAGGAACACGTACATCACGATGAACACGAGGATCACGGCCTCGATCAGGGTTTCCACCACCTGGCTGATCGAGATCTGGATGAATTTCGTGCTGTCGTAGGGAATCGAGTACTTCATGCCGGACGGGAAGTACTTCTGCAGCTGCTGCATGCGTTCCTTGATCAGGCGCGCGGTTTCCAGCGCGTTACCGGTCGGCGACAGCTGCACGCCGATACCGGTCGACGGCTTGCCGTTCAGGCGGGTCGACGTGACATAAGCCTGGCCGCCGATCTCGATGCGGGCGACGTCCTTCAGGCGCACGGTGGAGCCGTCCGGATTGGCGCGCAGCACGATGTTGCCGAACTGTTCGACGGTCGACAACTGGCCGGTGACGACGACGGTCGCCGAGATCTGCTGGCCCTTCGCGACCGGCAGGTCGCCGATCGTGCCGGACGCCACCTGGGCGTTCTGCTGGGCGATCGCGGCGCTGACGTCGGACGGCGACAGGTTGAAGCCGACCAGCTTGGCCGGATCGATCCAGATGCGCATCGCCTTCTCGGTACCGAACAGCTGCGCCTGGCCGACGCCCTTGATGCGCTGGATCTCGGGCAGCACGTTGCGCGACGCATAGTCGCCCAGCGCGATGGTGTCCCAGTTCGGGTCGTCGGACGACAGGATCGTGAACAGCAGGAAGTTCGAGCGTGCCTTGTCGACGCGCACGCCCTGCTGGGTCACCGCGGCCGGCAGGCGCGGGGTCGCGCGCGCCAGGCGGTTCTGGACGTCGACCTGGGCCAGGTCGGGATTGGTGCCGGTCTCGAAGCTGATCGTGATGGAGCCGGTGCCGTTGGCCTGGCTGGTCGACTCCATATAGATCATGCCCTGGGCACCGTTCATCTCGCGTTCGATCACGGAGATGACAGAATCCTCCAGCGTTTGCGCGGAGGCGCCGGGGTAGGCGACGCTGACGACGATCGACGGCGGCGCCACGGTGGGATATTGCGCGATCGGCAGCTGCTTGATGGCGACGCCGCCAAGCACCATGATGAACAGCGCGATCACCCAGGCAAAAATGGGGCGGTCAATAAAAAAACGTGCCATGGTGGTTCCTGTTTATCTAGCCTTGCCTTGTCACTGGCGGGTGTTGCCCGTGCCGGCATTCGGCGTGGGGGCAGCAGGCGCGGCGGCCGCGGCCTGGACGCCAGCCGAGCTCGGCTTGGCCGCGGGCGCGCCGGCGTTGGCCGGGGCTGCCGCGTCGGGCGTCGTCGTCGGGGTCCAGGCGACGGGCTGGACCGGCGTACCCGGCGGCAGCATCTGCAGCTTCTGGAAGCCGTCGACCATCACTTTTTCGCCTTCCTTCAGGCCATCCGTGACGACCCAGTTCTCGCCGTTCTGCGAACCGATCTTGACGGTGCGCTGGACCGGCTTGTTGTCCGGGCCGATCACCATCAGGGTATCGCCATTCGGGCCGCCACGCGTGACGGCCTGTTGCGGCACGAGGATGCCGGACGGCAGCTCGGCCTGCGCCAGGCGCACGCGCACGTACTGGCCCGGCAGCAGGGCGTTGTCAGGGTTGGCGGCCTGGGCGCGCAGCGTGATCTGGCCGCTGGTCGGGTCGACGGTGATGTCCGAGAACAGCAGCTTGCCTTTCTGCGGCAGCGCGGTGCCGTCGTCCAGCACGATGGTCACGGGCACGCTGGAACCGATCCCCTTGTCGCCCGCGTTCTTGCGCAGGCGCTGCAGTTCGGCGGCCGACTGGGTGATGTTCAGGTACACGTTGTCGGTCTGCTGGATCAGCGCCATCTGCGTCGCCTCGGTGGCGGAGACCAGTGCGCCTTCCGTCACGAGCGCGCGGCCGATGCGGCCCGAGATCGGGGCGTACACGTTCGCATAGTCATAGTTGATCCTGGCGATGCGCACCTGGGCCTTGGCGGAATTGACGTCGGCCTCGGCCTGCTTCTGCGCGGCCACGGCGTTCGTGAATTCCTGCTTGCTGACGGCCTGGGCTTCGACGAGCGGCTTGTAGCGCTCGACGGTGGCGGCGGTCGACGTCAGGTTCGCCTGGGCGCGGCCGAGCGAGGCCTGGGCCGCGTTGAGCTGGGCCTGGTACGGCTCCGGATCGATCTGGAACAACGACTGGCCCTGTTTGACCATGCTGCCCTCGGTAAAGAGGCGCTTGAGGACGACGCCGTTGACGCGGGCGCGTACCTGGGCCGTGCGGATCGCCTCGACGCGGGCCGGCAACTCGGTCTCGAGCGCGACCGGCTCGAACTTCGTGGTGATGACGCCGACTTGCGGCGGCGGCATCTTGGCGCCGGCGGCGCCGGGACCGGCCTGGGCGCTATCCTTGGAGCCGCAGGCGGACAGCATGGCCACGGCCACCAGGGTGCAGGCGGCGATCCTGGTGAGCGTGAGGGAGGAGTTGGCAGAGCGCATTCAATGCTTCCTTCTTGTGAAAAAAGGACAAGACCGGTCCGCGGCACTTCGCCGAGGGCAGGAACGGCCGCCGCGATTGGCGGCAGGCTGTCCGGCGTACCCTCTTGTGCGGTATCCGGTGTTATCGCTAGCGTTTGGAAAAACCCCGCTATACTATCACGAGTGTATGTTTATTGTTTCCTACCTATAAAAATCGAGAGGATGAGCGATGGCCCGCAGAACCAAAGAAGAGGCGGCCGCGACCCGGGACAGCATTTTGGATGCTGCGGAAAAATTGTTCGTAGAACAAGGTGTTTCGCGTACGACGTTGCAGCATATCGCAAGCGCGGCCGGCGTGACGCGCGGCGCCATCTATTGGCATTTCGACGACAAGGGCGCGCTGTTCAACGCGATGATGGAGCGCGCGATCCTGCCGCTGGAAGCGGAGATGCAGGTGCTGGACCAGGCGGAGTCCGACGATCCGCTGATCGACCTGCGCAACTACATGCTGGCCGTGCTGCGCCGGACGGTCGAGGACCCGGGCACGCGCCGCGTGTTCGAGATCGCGACCTTGAAGGTGGAATTCGTGGGCGAGATGGATGCGGTGCACCAGCGGCGCCAGCAGAATATGGCCAACTGGATGAGCCGGGCCGAGCGGCGCATCCGCGTCGCGGCCGAGAAGGGGCTCATTGGTTGCCAGGTCGAACCTGGCGATGTCGCGCTGGCGTTGTGGATCATGATCGATGGGCTGATCCGGACCTGGATGTTTGATCCGCAGGGGTTTGATCTGCTGCGGATCGGTCAGTGCGTGATCGATCCTTATCTGGATGGGTTGCGGGCGGGGCGCGGGTAGCGACAGGGTGCATTGTTCGCGCTGTTGGCGTTATCGCCGTTCAACCAACGCTGGCGCGACATGAGCCGATCAACTTGCACCCGCATTCGGTGACACAGCCTTCTACGGCGACTGCAACTCCGCCCGCGGTTAGGGTGGAATGGGCGGTAATGATCTTGTTGATCCCATGCGGTTTACCGCCGGGGTAGTGCTGGGGGCAATCCACCTGGTCGCCAAGCCGCGCGATGGGCTTCCCGTCTACATCGTGCGATGGCGAGCCGCTGATTACCTTGCCGCCGTGATCGGTCGAGTTGCCGACCACGATAATCTTGAGGGACATGTCACTTACTCCTCGGGTTGGATCAGATATTCTTTTTGACAGAAAGATGCGGGCTGTATGAATTCGGGAAATAGGATCAGGTTCTTCCCGTCCATCCAGATGCGGTACGACGCATGCTTCAGGTAAAATTCGCACTCACTGTCATAGGTTTTCAATACCTCTTTGCTGTCACCGATCAGAGCTTCCGCCATTTCCTCGTCGAGTTGAATCAATTCTTTGTTGGGTGACATGCTACTGACAAGTTTGGCAGTCGGGAAAATTTTTTTGAACAAGACCATGGCCGGGACGATATTTCCAGTTGGGATAGAAAAAACGCGGGCTTCCTTTTCTAAATCCGGTGACCCTGCGCATACAGTCGACTTGGCAAAAACCACGCTTAGGTACTTTTCGGAGAGAAGCACCTTGTCGAGAGTTAGTTCGTATCCCCATGGGTGACCTTCAGCGTAAGTGCTGCATTTCTTGGCTTCCCTGCCGAACCAGGCGGATGCGGCTATCAAGGTTGTGTTGATTTTCTTCATAGCGGTTTGGTCCAAACCGGCAACAGAGTCGAACGACACTATTTGAATCGAGGCATCTTTCATCGGTTTGCTATCACGGACCTTGTAACTGGCCTGCGGCGCCGCTTGCGACTCTGAGGGCCACGATGACATTGCTATGCATGCTGCCAAAACTAGCGTTCTCATAAAAGAATCCTTCTTATCCGGTTGGTGAATGCTGTGCGGTCCTCGCGGCCATTATCGCCACCATTGATGGCTTTGGTGACTTTGATGACATCATCCTGATCCATGGCAGCTACGGCGTTGTGCCGAAATACGGTTATGTACCAGCACCCGGCGTCAATGCAGTTGAAGCTGCTTTCAATTACTCTTTCAGGGTTGTCCACCTTCGGGTAACGTTTAGTTGGATCACGCTCCCAGCCAGCATCGAAATCATTCCCTTTTTTCAACCAACCCCTGAAGCACCAATATTCCGCATAATTAAAGTGACCAGTCAGTTGCTTGAAGCCACGCCCCTTGAAGCGAGGGCCGTCGCCCGGCTGGCAGTTGCCAAGCATCTTGCTATTCTCGTATTGGGTACCTGAGGCTTTTTCCAGCATTTGGTTTAGGCTAAAGCTTTCGACCGCACCCTGACCAAAGAGGTGAGCCTGGCGCAATCGCGAGTTAATTCCGTAGCGGTAGCAGCATTTGTTGATATCGGCGCGATATTTTTCTCGAACCTCAGTCTTAGTGCCATGGCTGATCTCTTCGTCCGAACCGATCTTTTCTGGGTAGATCAGCTCGAGTTCATTTTTCGAGAGCCACATGCATTTCGCCAGCTGTTCGATAAATCTGATGGGGTGCACATGCCACAACGTTGTTGCAACAGGTAAGCCTGGCACCTGTTCCCAAAACGAGAGCCGCTCGATATGCGCAGTCAGCTTGGTGAACTGCTCCGGTGTCAATTTCGCTGCGCCGAAGTCTTCTTGTGTAACCCGTGTGAAGCGCTTTGAGATGTCTTGTTTGCTCCACTCGGTCGGGTGGCAAGTGATCAGGTGCTGTAACTTGTCTTGGTCGACACTCAGCGCTGTTAAATTCTTGTCCGCACGGTCTTTTTCGCAGGCGTCACACAGCTTCTGGATGCCGTCGTCATCAATGAAGCCGTCCTTGCTGAATAGACCGTGTTCTTCAACCTTGTGAAAGTCCAACCAGTCGGCGTCACTGGTGAAATGAAGTGTGGATTTTTCGGCCCAATATATGCTGTTGGTGTCAGGTATGTACACTTGCACCCAAGTTTTGCCGTCAACTGTTTCCTCGCGAAACTCGCCAGCTTTCATCCATGGATCAACCCAAGGGACGATCGGAGTGCCTTTGGGCAAGGTTTTTTGGTTCCTGCCCGGATTTTTCCTGTAGCAGTGCAATTTTCCGGAATTCGCATGGTACTGGCTTTTCTTGGCTGTCTGGTTATTGTTTTTGGGGGGCGATGCGTCAACTTCCGCACTGGTGATTTGGTCGTCGCTCACCCAATAGGAATGCTTCTCGACAGTGATTTTTTTGTAGCCGTCCGCGGACTCTTCCTTTGCCACGGCAAGGGGCTTAGCGGGATCGACGGCGATTATCTCCTTGACCTGCAACTCTTCTAAGACGTTCAGTTCGCTGGTAAGGACGCAGCGGCCCCACACCGTTTTGATTGCGTTGTCGAGGAACGCTACGTCGTCGAAAAAGATTTCGAAGTGGATGCCGCGCGATGGCGTGGACATATTGTCAGGAATGCTGCCGCAGTAACCCAGGATATCGCCGCGCCGCACGCGTTCGTAACCGCTGTTGCAACGGCAGGCGCCATCAGCGGTCGGGGCGACACATTCGACATGGGCTTTGACCACGGCGGGGTGCTTGTGTTTGCCCGGCACCGGCTGGCCACTTCCATCAAGCTGCGCATGTTCCGCTACGGTTTTTCGAAGGAAGTTAACCGCCTGCGCACCGGTCTTGCCCTTGACCTCTCCCCACGCGCGTAGGTGCATGTAGAGCGAGTAAAAGGTCAACTTGGCGGTGCCGAGAGTGGTCTGGCCGAGTTCAGTTTCATGCTTGAGTAAGACGAAGCTACGCGAGTATGGGACTTTGTCGAAATAGGCGTCTGTGGAGTCGGTCTCGTCGTAGCGGTAAGCTACCACTTCGCCGTCGGCAATTGCACGTATTGGCGTGGTGCGGTCGCTCGGATGTACGTGCACGCCGCCGTGCCAAAAGCGGTTCTTTCCCATCGGGTAAGGACCGCTCAAGATTTCGCTATTGTTGAACATCAGATCGGGTATCACCCGCTGCTGACTACCTTTGGTATACGGAATCTCAATGGGATAAGTAATGATCATTTTAATTGCGTTGCCCGTTTATGCCGAGAAGATAAATGAGCCTTTTGGATCGTGACCACCCTGACTAGGGACCGAGACGTCGACATCCATGCTCTTTGCGTCAACGAGGCTATGCGTCGCCGCATGCGCGACAAAGGTGCCGTTGGTGCCATGTTCGATTCCACTGGCAGAGAATTTCACATAGCTGCCCCCGCCATTGATCACTACAGCTTCCTTGGCGGTAATGGTGATCGTATTTGCACTTTGTGTAATGTTCAGCTTGGCTAGAAGATTGATGCTGTCCGAAAGCGCCTCTATGTCGATGTTGCCTGCTGCGGCGACGAGCTTCATGCCGACTTTGTGGACGAATAGACGAAAAGTCTGGCGGATGCTGGCAAACAAGCTGTCACCACTGGCGATCGACAGGCTACGTCCTGTAGTCAGCGCAGTATTCCCATCGCTGGCGATGTGCGTCGAACGCGCCGTGGAGGTCGCGATGCCCGCTGGACTGGACAGAACTAAATGTGGTTTAGCTAGCTCCGGAAACTTGTCGTTCGCGGTCGAGCTACCTTTCATGCTTTCATTTTGCTTCTTGATGACGTCGACCACGGCACCCTGCTGGGTCGCTGAATCTTGCGCGCTGTTGAGCCTGGCGGTTTCCGCCAAGTTCTCGTGAATATCGCCAGCAATAGAAAGGCGCTCGACGGTTTCGCCCAAGTCCTTGATATGAAAAGCGGCATTCGGCCGAGCTTCGGTTGTAATCAGCATACCCTGGGCCGCCCGCGCCACGCCGTGCCCATCGGTCCGTAGCTCCCAACCTTCGCCGCGCGCATCCTTGCGTCCGCCGGTGTCTTCGATTCGACTGATATGCCCGAGCGACAACTGGCTGCATTGATGATCGCTCTTCAACTGTGCTTGGATCTTGCCAGCCGTATCGTCGAGTACTAGGTGATTGCCACGCCTGCCGCCTTTGCCGTCCCCGAATTCCCGACTGCGCAGGCCGGTTAGCGCCCGCTGCTCCGGTAGCTGCCACGGCGGCATGTGCGTGTAGTTGTAGAGCGTCCCCAGAATTACCGGGTGATCGATGTTCCCGTCGAGATAAACCACCGCCACTTCCTCACCGACCCGCGGCAGGCGAATGTTTCCGAATTCGCGCCCCGCACCCGGCGACATCACGCGCAGCCACGGCGAACTGTTCTCGTCATACTTGCCCTGCCGATCCCAGTGGAACTGGATTTTCACGCGGCCGTAGCCATCCGTGTGGATCTCGGCACCTTCCGGCCCGACCACGATGGCCGTCTGGATGCCGGGATAAGTGCACGGCTCGCTGTTGTAGTGCCGCCCCGGCCGCCACTGGATGTCCTTGCGCACGCACCGCAGCGTGTTCTCGTAATGCGACGGCGCCCCCGGTCCGGCCTGGTAATTGTTGCTGGCCTCATGGTCGACGGACAGGATCAGGTAATGACGATCCCGGATGCTGGCCTTGGCCGGCTCGCCGCGCTTGGGCGCACGCAGCGCGGCACTGAAATGGCCGCCGAGCTTGAAAAAGCGTCCTGGCTGGACCGTACGGTCGTTGCCGCGGGCTTCGAAGTATTGCCTGTGCGCGTCGCGCTCGCCCATGCGCCGGTAGGCGAGCCGTTCGCCTTCATCGCGGATGCGAAAACCGTATGAACCTGTGTTTTCGTACACCTCGTACGGGTAGACGTCGCCCTGTTCGTTCGGTGATTCGACGCTCGACCGCTGCACGACCGGATTCTTGTAGTCGAAGCTGGCCAGGGTCACTCGGCCGGAGCCGAGGCGGCGCACGGCGCGCCATTCGCGGATACCGTCGTCTTCGAGCGAACCCGCGTTGTCGCGGAACGGAAT
>Ga0105243_10004389_pt1 | contig 11158 bp, 6 predicted proteins | sample KBSM34metaG_FD_81525 | JGI IMG/M metagenome (GOLD analysis project Ga0105243, IMG submission 81525) | Miscanthus rhizosphere microbial communities from Kellogg Biological Station, Michigan, USA - KBS M3-4 metaG | ecosystem: Host-associated > Plants > Roots > Rhizosphere > Soil | place: Michigan...
CCAAGCGGTGGCTCCCTGGGGTGTCCGGGTCACAGTTGAGCTCGAGGGCGACGGTGAACCGTTCATGGCAAAGGTTGACGGGCAAGCGTACGAGGCGATGGCCAGCGCCATGAATGACGCTTACGGAACGCCTATGGCCACCCTGGGGCAGGGTGGATCGATTCCGCTGTGCAATGTGTTCGACGATACCTATCCCGACGCCGAGCTGATCATGATTGGCGTTGAGGAGCCGGCGGCGCTCATCCATGCCCCGAACGAGAGCGTGGCTCCCAGCGAAATACAGTCAATGGCGCTGGCTGAAGCACTCTTCATGCAACGCTACGCAACAGCACGCGGCCGCTAGTCGATTAGACCGCGCCCAACAGTTCCGCCAGAATCGCAACCGATCCGGGTCCAACGCCGGGCCTCGAATGAGTTCTACAACGGCCTGCAGCTCACTGCGCCGGACATGATGAAGATCCGAGAACAACTTCCTCGCCGTCGCGCCCGGCTGCCGACCGGCGTCAACGTGAACGAACGGAGCGTCTCCCGCGAGAATGCCGGGTGGTCGGGATGTCCAGCGGATCGAAGAGTTTCTCCCTGGCGTAGTCCAGAACCGTCCGAGGACGGTCGCCGTCGGCCCGTCCAGGGCGGCTGCGAGCACCGCCGCCGCCAGGTGAGCACTGACATCGGAGTACCAGAAGACCTTGCCCGGTTCGAAATCCTGCCGTCGCTCGAGTAGCACATTGACGAAGCCATGGCCAGGCTCCGCGGACTTCTGTCAGACAAACCCACCAGTATCATTGGCCTCCGTGTTTTGTCTGGGCCGGGCCAAGCGCAGGTGTAACGTCGATCACCCATTCACTCCCCCAGCCCGGGATCTGGACGCGGTCTGGTCCTCTTTTTGCGCGCGTTGTTGTACGCGAAGTGCGCGCTGCGAGGAATCAGGTTGGAATCGGGTCTGTCGCTTGGCCCGCTGGTAGGAGGGGGGCTGGGTCCTGGTGGAGGAGGCCGTGTGCCTCGGCCACCGGTCGGGAGACCAGTTTGCCGCCGAGAGTGGTCAGCCCCTTTGCTAGGACTGGATCACGCGCGGCCGCGCCGGCTACCCCGTCCGTCGCGACGCGGACCAGGTACGGCAGCGTGGCACTGGTGAGCGCGAGGGTGGAGGTACGCGCGACAGCGCCGGGGATGTTGGCGACGCAGTAGTGCACCACACCCTCTTCGATGTAGGTCGGTTCGGAGTGCGTGGTCGGTCGGCTGGTCTCGAAGCAGCCGCCTTGGTCGATAGCGATGTCAACCACCACACTGCCAGGCCGCATGCTCTTGATCATGTCGCGGGTAACCAGTTTCGGCGCCTTCGCGCCGGCGACCAGGACGGCGCCGATCACCACATCGGATTCGGTCACGTACGCCGCGGTCCGCGCCCGGTTCGGAACTACCAGGTCAAGCCGGCCACCGAACACATCGGAGAGGTAGGACAGGCGCGCCGCGTTGGTGTCCAGCACCCGCACGATCGCCCGTAACCCGAGCGCCATCTTGGCGGCCTCGGTTCCGGCGACGCCACCGCCGATGATGGTGACCTTCGCAGCCGGCGTACCGGGGACCCCGCCCAGCAGCAGGCCCGCCCCGCCGGCGGAACTTTCCAGGTGGTGGGCGGCGGCCTGGACAGCCATCCGCCCGGCAACCTCGCTCATCGGGGTGAGCAGCGGCAGTCGCCCGTCTGCGGTCTGTACGGTCTCGTAGGCGATCGAGTCGATGCGTCGGTCGAGGAGGAACTCGGTGAGCCGGCGGTCGGCTGCTAGGTGCAGGTAGGTGAACAGCTGCTGCGCCGGGCGGAACCGGTCATATTCCTCAGGTATTGGCTCCTTGACCTTGACGATCAAGTCCGCAGCGGCAAACACCTCGTCTGCGGTGCCGACAACCCGCGCGCCGGCTGCAACGTACTCGGCGTCCGGAAACCCGCTGCCCGACCCGGCGCCGGCCTGGACGGTGACCTCCCGGCCGTGGTAGGCCAGCTCGGCAACGCCGTCGGGCTGCACCGATACCCGACCTTCCTTGTCCTTGATTTCCTTCGGCACACCAACCACCAACCCGGCCATACCCGCTCCCTCCTTAATTCAGGCCCTTGATTCCGGCCTCCATCGAGCATGCTCGTGAGCTGCCGACCCGCGGGCCAGGATCCCTGGGAGTCCAGGGCTTGGTCTCTTGTGCTGAAGTTTGAAGCGCCTCCCGCAGGGCGGATCCGACTATTTACCAGATTGGGAAAAATACTGTCCGGCTTGCTGGAGCCGATTTTAGTGACGACCAGTATGGTTCTGATCGCCCGGGTCGTCCTGAGAAGGCAAGTGTTGGTGACGAACGAGTCCACTAAGCGCCGGGCGGTAGTGCATGGCGAGGTGTCACCTCGAGGTTGTCGGCGGGGGGGCCGCCTCGACCCTCGCGCGCGGACACGATGATGGATATGGCACGCCCGACCAGGACGCCGAGGGCGATCGCCACCATCGTCTCCACTGTGGTGATCAGGGTCGTGGTGCCGGCGCTATCACCGTTGAGTAAGGCCGCGACGCCGACCAGGCCGAGCGCACCGTGGACAAGGAGCCAGAACGCCGGTGTGAAGCTGACGATCGCCGGTGGCCCGGTTCGCTGCCGGGCGACCAGATCGGCCACCGGGGTCATCACGGCCGCGCCCACGAATGCGGACAGCACGCCGCCGAAGAACAGGCCTCCCAGAACCTGGCCGCCGTATGCCACATACAGGACCAGGAGGATCCAGCCGAGGGAGCTCGGACGCGCGCATAGGTTCATCACGATGCCGACGCCGAACACGCCGACGGCGAGCCAGGGGCCAAGGACGCCGAGCGCCGGCTTGGTCGCCGTCAGGTCGAACGCGGGTACCCCGACGAGAGCGCCCGCGGCGAGGATGCCGAGGCCCAGCAGCACGAGCTGGGCGGCCCCGGCCGCCAGTCGCCCGGCACCGGAGATCATCTGGCCGGTCGCCAGCTCGATCACCGAGGTGGTCAGCAGCGCTCCGGGCAACAGTGTGACAAGCGGGGCGATCAGGCTGGGGGCGACGTCGAAGTCGAGGCCGGTCCGCGACAGCAGGAAGACTACGAGCGACACGCTGAACGATGCAGCGACCGTCAGCAGGACCTGGAACCGGGGCGGCACACGGCTTCCGGCGAGCAGCAGGGCCCCGGTCAGGCCGCCGAGTCCGGCAGCCACCACGATCCCAAGCCAGGAGCTGCCGAGCAGGACGGCGAGGCCGACCGTAGCGAGCACTTGACCGAGCACCTGCATCGACGGACCGAAGGGCGGGGGCCGGGTACGAATCGCCACGATCTGATCGTGGGCCCACCGGGGATCGATCCGACCGGTGCGCGCGACCCTGACAACGTCATCGAGCTCCTCGATCTGGTGCAGCCGCAGCCGCTGGCGGCCGCTGGTAACGGCCCTGGTCCGAAGCCGACCGCCGGTGCCGGACGACACCAGCAGGGCGGTCGGCAGGGCGATGATCTCCGTGTCAGCCATGCCATATGCGCGGGCGATCTCCTCCAGATTCGTATCCACGTCGTCGACGTCGAAGCCGGAGTCGATCAGCGCCTCCCCGGCCGACGCCAGAAGCACCAATACGTCGGTGGCCGGCTCGGTACCGCTCCGGCGCTGAGCTGCCTCCGGCTGCGGGACCTGACCCTCGCCCTTTCGGGCGAGGCGCAGCAGCACAAGACCCACCAGGATCAGGACGGCGAGGGCGATCAGGACCGAGCTGAGCGGAACAGCTCCGGTGGAGCTTGCCGCTGGCGTCGCCGGTCGTTGGGGCGGAGGGCTCTCTGGTTGGGCGGACGCGGAAGTCGGGCTGCCGCTCGGTGTCGGGGGCTCCGAGGGCGTGGACGGCGGTGCTCCGGTCGGGGTGAGGGATTCAGCCGTTGTTGCAGTCGGCGTCGCCGGAGGGGTGAGTACCGAGCTGGTGCCGCCTGGCGTGGGGCTTTGGTCACCTGGCGTGGGGCTTTGGTCGTCCGGCGTTGGCGAGGCTGAGGCGGTCGTAGTCGACGTCTCGGTTGGGATGCCTGTGGGAGTTTGCGCCACCGCAGCCGCCGCCCCAACGACGGTGAGCAGTGCCGCCGCCGCCCAGATGATCTGGCGGCGCTGGCGGAAGCTCGCGACGCTGCGGCGGCGGTCGGCGACCATGGAGCGTGACTATAGGCCGGGGGCCGATGGCGGTGGATTACCACCCAGCAAATGGTGGTGCGGGGCTGCTATCCGGCCGACCGAGCCTGATGGCGTCGGCGCGAGTGCCAGCCTCCGCCACCGCAGTCACCTGTACATCAACCGATTGCAGGGACCGCTGCGCGTGCGCTCTCTTAACCTGCCTGGTCCAAAGAACCTAGGGCGGCCTCGAGTTCGGCGGCAACCTCGTTCAGCGTTCGGAAGATGGCCTCTGGGTCGCCAGCTTGGAGCAGTTCCTCCACGCGTCCACGTGACACACGTACTGCATCTCGGAGGGTGCGCGTCCCAGTTCGAGTGGCGTCGTCCGGGGCCGAAGCCTGGAGTATGGTCAGCCGATCCTCGACAGCGGCTATGCGACTCGCCTCGACGGTCCAGCTGCCATCGACCTGATCAAGAGAGCCCGATTGACCCAGCTCCGGGACGAGCACGCGGGCAAACCACCCCACCTCTTGCTCGGCCGCTGCAAAATCAGCCCTCCAGACGCGTCGACGATGTGCCCGCACGAGAAGGGGCGTCGCTACCGCGGCCGCAAGCAGCAAACCCGCCAGCACCCACCAGAACCAGGAAACTGCGCCTGTTTCGGCAGACTCGCCCGCCGCGGACGAGGACGGTGACGGGCTGGCAGTCGGCGATGGGCTGGCAGTCGGCGATGGGCTGATAGTCACCGACCGGGTGACAGTCGATGGACTCGGCGCTGCAGTGACCGTCTGGGTCGTGGTGGTCTCCGCGCGGATCGGCGACCGCGAGGGATTCGTCGTCGCCGATGGCGTCGGCGTCGGTTCTAGATCGGCTGTCGGCCCCTCTGTTGGCCGGCTCGATGAGAGTGCGGGACTCGGTTTCGTCGGCGTCGGACTGGGAATCTCCGGGCGCTCAGCCGACCTCGTGGGGGTCGGTAGGGACCCCGTCGGCGTAGGCAGTTGGCTTGCTGAGCGTGATGGCGATGCCGGCCCTTCGATGTTCCCACCGCCAGCGCATGACGTGAGCACCGCAATAGCCGCAGCAAAGCCAGCCATTTTCAGGACCAGCGTGCCAAACATGCCACCGGATCCAGTCTTCTTGCGCACCCCGACCCCCGATGCAACGTCTGTTTGAAAGTGGATACGCTCCGCGTTGCTGGCGTCACAGTAGCGCCGTTCGGGCTGAGCCAGGTCGAAACCGAAGTGCACGCTTGATAGGTCAGGGCGTGCGAGGGCCGCGCATGTCGCCGAGCGAATACAAGGAACGCCCTAGCTCGCCGGGACTAAGTGCTGCCCTTGAAGCTGAATCAGCGTCTGACTAGCGCGTCCATCGCTGGGCAGTCTTCTAAGTTGCATGCTGCAGCTCTAGATCTGCGCAAACTCATCCATCATTTAGCAGTCTTCGTGAGAGCGCGGGATGGGACTACAACACGCTCTACTCCAACCGGCACCGACGCGCGCCCGCGTCGCCGACGAATGAGCTTGCTCAGCTCAACGACGAGGGGAAGTAAGGCGGCAAGTCCGGCGCAGATGAGCCATTCAGGCGGTGTGAGTGTGGTTGTGAGGAGTCCCTTCTGCAGCGTAGGCAGCTGAGTCGCGAGAAAGAGGAGCGCAATGGTGATCAGACCGATGCCTATTGACTTGAGGATCGGCGGCGCCAACCCGGTCGTTGGGTCGCGCCGGTTTACCAGGGCGTTGAAGACAGTGCCGAGGCCCATCACAACAAAGGTCATTGTCATCGAGACGCTCGGGTGGTCAATGCTCGGCTCGTCCGGGCCTGCAACCAGCGGCATGAACGCGGCTAGGAAGAGTACGAAAGCGTAGATGAGCCATAACAAGATCGCCGTGCGGTTGGTGATAGCCACTGTCGGGTCTCGCGGCGGACGATGCATGACGTCTGGATCGCCCGGATCGACTGCGATGATCACGACGCCCACCGCCGTCGCGAAGAAGAGTAGATACAGCACCATAGATGGCGTCAACGCCACACCTTGATTGACGTTGAAGATCGTCGCGGCGAGAAACAGCATGATCAGCGATAACAGCTGAGTCATCTGGTAGCGCACGTATGACACGACTTTGTCGTAGACGCGCCTGCCGATCTCGACGGCATGGACCAGCGTCCCGAAGTTGTCATCGGTCAGGATCATTCGAGCCGCTTGCTTGGTGACCTCGCTGCCGCTTCCCATCGCGACGCCGATGTCGGCCTGCTTGAGCGCCGCAGCGTCGTTGACAGCGTCACCAGTCATCGCAACGATCAATCCCTGTTGCTGCATAATTCGCGCGAGGCGCAGCTTGTCCTCCGGCGTCACACGCCCAAAAACATGGAGCTCAGGAAGGCTCTGACCCAACTCGCTATCGGACAGCGTTCGCAGCTCTGTCCCGCTGATCGCACCTGGCCCCAGACCGAGCGACTCTCCAATAGCCCGAGCCGTTACCGCGTGGTCGCCGGTGATCATCCGGACATCGATCCCAGCCGTCAGCGCCGTTCGTACGGCCCCTTTGGCCTCGGCTCGCAGGGGGTCGATGATCCCAGCCATCCCGACGAAGGAGAGGTCGCCCGTCAACGACATGGGATCGTCGCTCATGATCTGTAGCTCATCGTCTTGGATGAGCCGCGCTGCGAATGCCAGCACCCTCAGACCACTTTCACCCATCCGCTCGTTCGCTGCCTCAATGCCGGCGCGCGCCTCGGCGATGGGGACCTGTGAGCCGCTCAATGGGCCGCCCTCATGCGAGCAGCGCACCAGCACGACGTCGGGCGCACCCTTCACCAGCTCGATCACGTGCTCGACCCCGTCGACCGGGACGCGGTGGAACGTGGCCATGAACTTGTACTCGGAGTCGAATGGCACCTCCGCCAGCCGCGGGTAGGTTCGGCGCGTCTCTTCGGCGTCGACCCCCAACTTCGCGGCGAGAACGACCAGAGCCGCTTCGGTCGGGTCGCCGATCACTGAGCCGTCGTCCTGGACGACCGCGTCGCTGTCCAGCGACAACCCGTAGGCCAGCCGGGTGAAGTCCGGAACGGGCACACCCGCGACCGATGTAATCGCGCCGGACTTGCGGTAGCCCTCGCCCTCCACATTGAACCAAGAACCACTGGCATACAGGGTCGACACCATCATCTGGTTCATCGTCAGGGTGCCGGTCTTATCGGTGTTGATTGCGCTCGTGGCACCGAGCGTTTCAACGTCCGTGAGGTTCTTCACCACGGCTTTTGCCGCAGCGAGTTGCTTCGCTCCGATAGACAGGAGTCCTGACACAAATGCCGGCAGACCCGTCGGGATCGCCGAGATCGCCATCGCCGTCCCGAGCAACAGCAGATCCTGGATTGGCAGGCCGCGGATGAAGCCGACGACGACGATGACGGCCACCGCACCCCAGGCGATGCTGCCAAGCACCTTGGTGAGCGAGTCGAGCTCTTTCTGCAGCGGCGAACGCGTCCGTGTGACAGTCGTCAGCATGGTGGCGATCTGGCCCATCTGGGTCTGCATGCCCGTTGCCGTCACCACCATTGAGCCGGTTCCTCGCGTCACGGAGGTGTTCTGGAACAGCATGTTCGTCCGGTCGCCGAGCGCGACATCGGCTGAGGCCAGCGGCGCCGCATCCTTGCCGATCGGTGCGCTCTCGCCAGTCAGCGCGGCCTCCTGCGCCTCGAGTGTCGCCGACCGTACGATGCGGCCGTCGGCGGGCACGATATCCCCGGCCTCTACATAGACGATGTCGCCAGGAACTATTTCGGATGCTGGCACCAAGCGCACTTCGCCGTCGCGTACAACCCTGGCCTGCGGCACCTGCATCTTGGACAGGGCGTCGACGCTGGCCCTCGCCATCAGCTCTTGCCGCGTACCGAGGGCCACATTCAGAAGGATCAGCAACGCCACAACGATCCCGGTCGACACCTGCCCAATGAGAATGCTCACCACAGTGACGGCCACAAGCATGATGTTCATTGGGTCGCGCAGCTGGAGCAGGGCCACTGCCCATACCGAGGGCGGCTTCTCGCTGACGATCTGGTTCGTCCCGTACGTTGACAGCCGACTCGCGACCTCAGCCTGAGTTAAGCCGGAGTCGGCGTCGCTGCCGGCCGCCTCGACGACGGCAACTGCATCACGAGCATATGGCGGCACAGTCCTACCAGCCGCGCCTGCGGCCGCCGTCTGGTCAGCAACCATCACCTCTACTCCTTCCGCGAGCCGTAACGTCGCTGCAGGATCTGAACGTCGGGGTTTAGTACGCCCGTCCACACTGTAGAACCGCGCCGGCTCCGACTTCGTCCGCGATCGTGTGCGCGGGTCGCGCATGCGGCCCATCGGTCAGCTCTCGTTCATCGTCCAGTGACGGTCGCTGGAGATCCTCATCAAGGTGACGCCGCCGGGCACAAGGTATGTGCCGGAAATTGCCAATGCCGTTGATGATCAAGTCCTCGTCGTCCCCGAGGCCGTGAACGGTCACGTTGCCGTCGGTCTTGGCGCTCCTGAACTTCATCGTTTCGTCAGGCGCTCGAGTCTGAAGTGCACTCTGGAATGTTCGGTGGCCCCACACCTGACGCGCTCGCTGCGCTGGTCGCGATGCTGGCAACCCTCCGGGACAACCGCGGCACACCACAATCAGAGGTCTCGACAACACCCAGGCCTGGAACGGTGAGCTGTATCCGCCTGAGCAATTCCGAGGCGACGCCGGCGTACTCGACGGGGTGTCGCTGGTCGGCGACGGCAGCGTCAGCGACATGCTCTGGGCCCGGCCAGCCGTGACGATCTTGGGGATCGACTGCCCGCCAGTGCTCGGATCCACCGCGGCGATCGTGCCGCGCGCGGCCGCTCGGCTCAATCTACGCATTCCGCCGGGCATGGCTCCCGACCAGGCCCACGATGCACTCGTTGATCATCTTCGGGCTGTTGTTCCCTGGGGAGTTCACCGCAGGCACTGATCCACGCCCCGAACGAGAGCGTGGCCCCCACCGAAATACAGTCGATGGCACTCACTGAAGCACTCTTCATGCAACGCTACCCAACCGCGCGCGGCCGCTAGCACTGTTACTGCGTCCGCTAGTTGATCGCTATTCGTTCGCGACGGCCTGCGCGGGTGCGGGAGTTGCGGACGTCGGGAGCGTATGGGTATGGGCCGCCGCGGCTGCGGCGGAGTCTTGCAGAGTTCCCTTGGCCGCACGATGCCGAGCCATCACCAAGGCCATCAGAACACCGACAAAGCTGAACGCCGCCATGAGCCACGATGCCACTGCCAGGCCCGATGACAATGCCTCGGCAGGCGTCTTGCCGGCCGCGGTCCGGCCCGCGGTCACCGTGGCGTAAATCGTCGCTGCCAGTGCGGTCGCCACTGCCGCGCCAACGTACCGTGCCATGTTCGACACCCCGGACGCTTCACCAACCTGATCTGCAGAAACGGCCGCCGTTGCCGCCGACGAGGCGGGCCCATTGGAGAGTCCCATACCAACCGCGATGGCGATGAGCGGCAGCACAAATGCCAGGTAGCGCCAAGAAGGTTGGACAAGTCCAATCACAGCGAATCCAGCTGTCGTGATCACGAACCCTGTGCCGATGACCTGGCGGCCACCGAAGCGGGCAGCGAGCTTCGGCACGAGCGGCGCGACGACGACCAGACCGACGGTGGCAGGCAGCGTCGCCAATCCGGCCTGCAGCGGACTAAAGCCGAGTGTGCTGGGGTCTTGGAAATAGAGGCTGAGCAGGTACATGAGTCCGTTGATGGTGCCGGCGCCGATGAGGATGGCGATGGTGGCGCCGACGAGGACTCGATTGCGCAGCAGCGCCAGGTCCAGCATTGGAACAGCGACCCGCCGTTCCACTGCGACGAACGCGAAGCCTGAGGCAACGGCAACCGCAAAGCAAGCGAGCGTGGCGAGGGAGAACCAGCCCCAGTCACCGCCTTTGCTGACGGCCAGTATGAAAGGCGCAAGCGTAAGCCCCACCAGCACCGTGCCCGCGTAGTCGATCGATCGCGGGCGGTTCGGGTCGCGTGACTCCGTCACCGTGATGAAGGTCAGCACCATGCAGAGCACAGCGACGCCAGCGTCAATCCAGAACAGGCCCTGCCATCCGGTGATCTCCACCAAGACACCGCCGAGCAGCGGCCCAGCCGCGGCGCCCACGGCTGCTGCAGCACCCCACAACGACACCGCCCGTAACTGCGCCTGGCCGGTGTTGGCCACCGAGAGCAGGCTGAGCCCGCAGGCCAGGATCGTCGCACCTGCTGCACCTTGGATCATGCGCCCAGCGATCACCACTCCACCGGTGTTGGCGAGCGCAATCAGCACGCAAGAGACGACAAACAGCGCCAGGCCGAGCTGGAAGACCCGCTTCCGCCCGAAGACATCGCCCAGCGAGCCAGAGGTCACGATGACCGCCGCTCCGACCAGCGAATAGCCGGTAACCGCCCATTGCAAGGTGTCGACCGACATTCCGGTGTCCTCGCTGATAGCCGGAAGCAGAATGCTGACGGCTGACGTGTTGGCATTGACGACAAGAGTCGACAAGCAGGTTGCCGCTAACACTCCACCTGTACGCGTCTTCGTCTCGGTGGCCATCTGGACGACTCCTCATCTGCGCCGTGCGGGAACGTCGCAAGCCGACGATAAGCCATCTCGATTCCTCGCTGGCGAACCCGACGACGGAAGCTAGCGTTTCAACAACACCGACCATGGACTGCAGCTGGTCGAATAGCTCGGGTCTGGTGTACGCAAGCGCGGCAACCTTGGTTTGATCAGACGTGGCGGCTCAATGGATGTGAACCGTTCGGATGAAGGGAGAAGCGTGCACCATCACGGCAGCGCTTCACGCCGCGTGCTTGTTATCGGTGGTGGCATCGCCGGCTTCGCCATGTTGCGTGCGCTTGATCAACGGGGGATTGCTGCCGTGCTCGTCGAACGGCTGAATGGACCTCCTGACGCCGGGCTCGGTTTGAATCTCCCCGGCAATGCCGTCCGGGCGTTGCGCGAGCTTGGTGTGGGCGACGCGCTGAAA
>Ga0105243_10004390_pt1 | contig 11157 bp, 9 predicted proteins | sample KBSM34metaG_FD_81525 | JGI IMG/M metagenome (GOLD analysis project Ga0105243, IMG submission 81525) | Miscanthus rhizosphere microbial communities from Kellogg Biological Station, Michigan, USA - KBS M3-4 metaG | ecosystem: Host-associated > Plants > Roots > Rhizosphere > Soil | place: Michigan...
CGCCGGCCATGCTCGCTGCGGATAGGGATATTCTGCAGGTTGGGGTCGGTCGACGAAAGCCGCCCGGTCTGCGCCACTGCCAGGCTGAAACAGGTATGGACGCGGCTGGTGGCGGGGTTGATCTGCTCCTGCAGCGCGTCGGTATAGGTCGATTTGAGCTTGGTCAGCTGGCGCCAGTCGAGCACCAGTCTGGCGACCTCGACGCCCTCCGCCGCTAGCCGCTCCATCTCGTTGACGTCGGTCGAATAGACGCCCGACTTGCCCTTGCGCCCGCCGGCCAGGCCGAGCCGGTCGTACAGCACTTCGCCCAGTTGCTTGGGGCTGCCGATCGTGAAGGGGCCGCCCGCCGCTTCATGCACCCGCGCCTCGAGCTTGAGTATCTCCTGCCCGAACTCGGTCGAAAGCTTATGCAATTCGCCGCGGTCGACCAGGATGCCCGCACGCTCCATCTCGGCCACCACGGGCACGAGCGGACGATCGACCAGTTCGTAGACCCGGTTCGCCGCCTCGGGCACGAGGCGCGGCTTCAGCCGCTGCCAAAGCCGCAAGGTGACGTCGGCATCCTCGGCCGCATATTCGGTCGCGCGATCGATCGGCACCGCGTCGAACTTGATCTGGTTCTTGCCCGTGCCGCACACGTCCTTGAACTCGATGCAGGCATGGTCGAGATGGCGCCTGGCAAGCTCATCCATGCCATGCCCGCCCAGCCCAGCGTCGAGATCGTAGGACAGGAGCATCGTGTCGTCATAGGGCGTCACGTCGATGCCTGAGCGCCGGAACATGATCAGGTCATATTTGAGATTCTGCCCGACCTTCAGGACCGCCGGATCCTCCAGCAGAGGCTTCAGTTTCGCCAGCACGAGCGGATGCGGCAATTGCTCGGGCCGCTCGGTCAACAGATCCTCACCGCCGCGGCCATGGCCGACCGGAATGTAACAGGCCTTGCCCGGTGCGGTGGACAGGCTGATCCCGACCAGATTGGCGCGGATGCAATCGACATCGTCGGTCTCGGTATCGACCGCGACCACGCCCACCGCAAAAGCGTCGGCGATCCAGCGGTCGAGGTCGGCCTCGGTGATGACCGTCTCATAGTCCTTGTGGTGGAACGGCAGCGCATCTTCGACCCGCGCCGGCAATTGCGCGCTGGTCTCTTCCCCGCCCAATTTGGTCAGCAGGGAGCGGAAGCCCTGATGCATCAGGAATTCCTGCAGCGGTTCGCGCACCAGGCCCTTGAGCACCAGCTCATCCAGCGGCTGCGCCAAAGGCCGGTCACATACCAGCCGCACCAGTTCGCGGCTCAGGCGCGCATCGTCGGCAAACTCGATCAGATTCTGGCTGAGCTTGGGCTTCTTGATGTCGGGCGCGGCGGCGAGCACGCCTTCCAGATCGCCATATGCGCGGATCAGCTCGCTCGCCGTCTTGGGGCCGACGCCGGGAACGCCCGGTACATTGTCGACCGCGTCCCCCATCAGCGCCAGCACGTCGCCCAATTGCTCGGGCTCGACCCCGAATTTCTCGAGCACATGTTCGCGCCCGAGCCGGCGATTGTTCATGGTGTCGAGCAGATCGAGCCCCGGTTCGATCAGCTGCATCAGATCCTTGTCCGAACTGACGATCGTGACCTTCCAGCCCTCGCCCAGCGCCGCCTTGGCGTAGCAGGCGATGATATCGTCCGCCTCAAGGCCCTCTTCCTCGATGCACGGCAGCGAGAAAGCGCGCGTCGCGTCGCGGATCATCGGGAATTGCGGGACCAGATCCTCGGGCGGCGGCGGGCGGTGCGCCTTGTACTTGTCGTACATGTCGTTGCGGAACGTCTTCGACGAAGCGTCGAAAATCACCGCCATGTGCGTCGGGCCGTCGGCGGCGTGAAGCTCCTCGACCAGCTTCCACATCATGGTAGTAAAGCCATAGACCGCGCCCGCAGGCTGGCCATGCTTGTTGGTGAGCGGCGGAAGCCGATGATAAGCCCGGAAAATATAACCCGAGCCGTCGACCAGATAGAGGTGGTTGGAAGCCATGCGGGGGCCGTTCTATAACCTCTCACCCGATCGTGGAAGCGCCCGCGCACCACGGCTGAACGGACTCCCGTTTCCGCTTCGTGCGCAGCGGCCAAAAAGGATATGGGTCCGCAACCACCATAAGAAGGATGCCCCGATGCGGTCCGTCAGTTTCGCAGCCTTTGCCGTCACGATCCTGCTCGCGGCGTCGGGCCATGCCGCGCCGGGCGCCGCGATCAGGGCCGCCGTCGCCAATCCCGCGCGCCTGGACTCGGAGCGGCCGCGCGACAAATATCGCCATCCCGCAGAAACCCTGAGCTTCTTCGGCGTCGAACCCGGCCAGACCGTGATCGAATATAGCCCGGGCGGAGGCTGGTATACGCGCATCCTGATGCCGTTGCTGGCCAAGTCAGGCCATTATGTCGCGGTGGTGTCGAACGACCCCCGCTCCCTGAGCAACGCGCGCAAGCTGATCGCCACCCTTCCCGGCGCCCCCCGGTCCGAGGCATCGAGCTTCGATCCCGCCACCGCCACTATGGCGAAACCGGGCAGCGCCGACCGCGTGCTCACCTTCCGCAACGTCCATAATCTGCTTATGCCCGAGGATGGCGGCACCAAGGATGGCGCGGTCGCGCGCGCTTTCTTCCAGGCAGCCTACAAAGCCCTGAAGCCGGGCGGCGTGCTTGGCGTCGAGGACCATCGCCTGCCCGAAAGCGCGGATGCCGCGCGCGAGAATAGCAGCGGCTACGTCAAGGTTTCGACCGTGATCCGCCTCGCGACCGCCGCCGGCTTCAGGCTGGCGGGCAAAAGCAAGATCAATGCCAATCCCAGGGACACCGCCGACTGGCCCAGCGGCGTCTGGACCTTGCCGCCGACGCTGATCTTGAAGGATCAGGATCGCGCCAAATATCTCGCGATCGGCGAGAGCGACCGCATGACCTTGCGCTTCGTGAAGCCGCGCTGACTAGTCTCCCCTCCCGCTTGCGGGAGGGGAGACTAGTCAGGGCACCAAAACAGTATCCACCGCCCGCGCCTTCGTCTCGGGATAATCGAGCGTGTAGTGCAGTCCCCGGCTCTCCCTGCGGCGCAGCGCGGATTTCACGATCAGGGTCGCAACCACGATCAGGTTCCTGAGCTCGATCAGGTCGGGCGTGATGCGATAATTGCCGTAATAATCCTCGACCTCCTGCGCGAGCAGGTTGGCGCGGTGGAGCGCGCGCTCCAGCCTCTTCGTGGTGCGGACGATGCCGACATAGTCCCACATGAACCGGCGGATCTCGCGCCAATTGTGTTGGACGACGATGTCCTCGTCCGAATCGCGCACACGGCTTTCGTCCCACGGACGGATCGCGTCGGACTCGGGCAGGTCTGCAAAATTGGCGAGGATATGCTTCGCCGCAGCCTCGCCGAACACGAAGCATTCGAGCAGCGAGTTTGACGCCAACCGGTTGGCGCCATGCAGCCCCGATTGCGTCACCTCGCCCGCGGCATAGAGACCGGGGAGATCGGTCCGCCCGTCCAGATCGATCATCACCCCGCCGCAGGTGTAATGCATCGCGGGTACGACCGGAATCGGCTCCTTGGTAATGTCGATGCCCAAGCCTGCAAGCTTCGCGCGGATCGTGGGGAAATGCTGCTCGATGAACTCGGGCGATTTATGGCTGATATCGAGATGGACATAATCCAGCCCGAGCCGCTTGATCTCATGGTCGATCGCACGCGCGACGATATCGCGCGGGGCCAATTCGGCGCGCGGATCGAAATCGGGCATGAAGCGATGACCATTTGTCGGCAGCTTGAGCAGTCCGCCCTCGCCCCGCATCGCCTCCGTGATCAGGAAATTCTTGACCTCCAGATTGTAGAGACAGGTCGGGTGGAACTGGTTGAATTCCATATTCGACACGCGGCACCCTGCGCGCCACGCCATCGCGATGCCGTCACCCGATGCGCCGCGCGGCGCGGTGGAATATTGATAGACCCGCCCCGCCCCGCCCGTCGCCAGGATGGTCGCGCGCGCGGTGAAGAGCGCGACATGCCCGGTCGCGCGATGCAGCGCATAAACGCCGCGCACCCGTCCATCGCCCGAATAACGCACCGCATGCCGCCCGGTCACGAGGTCGATCGCGACCATATCGGTGATCAGGCTGATATTGGGATGCGCCTCGGCCGCCTTTTGTAGCGCCTGCTGCACCGCCCAGCCGGTGGCGTCGTCGACATGGACGATGCGCCGATGGCTATGCCCACCCTCGCGCGTCAGATGCCAGCGGTCATGGCCACCTTCTCCTTTGGCCCCCTCGGTCGGATTGAAGGGCACACCCAGTTCCGCCAGCCGCTCGATCGCGGCGGGCGCGTTCTCGACCACGAACTCGACGGTCTTGCGATCATTGAGCCCCGCCCCCGCCACCATCGTATCCTCGATATGGCTCTCGAACGTATCGCCCGGCTCCAACACCGCCGCGATCCCGCCTTGCGCATGCGCGGTCGAGCCTTCGGACAGGCCGGCCTTGGCGAGCACGCCGACCTTGAGATGGTCGGCCAAATTGAGCGCTGCGGTCAGCCCGGCCGCACCCGAGCCGATAATCAGAACGTCGTAATTATGCGTGGCCATCAGCTGTCGCCGGCGCCCGCGTCAGGTTGAGGAACACGTCCTCCAGGTCGGCCTCGTGGGTCGAGACGTCGACGATGCCCAGCCCCGCCCCCTGCAGCGCCGCGAGAACCTCGCCTGCATTCACCTTGTCCTTGGAATAGGTGATCACGACCGAGCGTTCGTTCTTGAGTTCGATCTTCTCGAAACAGGCCGCCTGCGGCGGCGCGGCGAGATCGCGGTCGACTGTCACCGTCACCGCTTTCTCCTGCGCCATCGCCAGCAATTCGCGCGTCGGACGGTTGGCGATCACCTGGCCGTGGTTGATGATCGCGATCCGGTCACAAAGCTCCTCCGCTTCTTCCAGATAATGCGTGGTCAGCACCACGGTCACGCCGTCCGCGTTCAACTTGCGCACATATTCCCAGAGCTGCTGGCGCAATTCGACGTCCACGCCCGCGGTCGGCTCGTCCAGCACCAGTACCGGCGGATTGTGGACCAGCGCCTTCGCTACCAGCAGCCGCCTTTTCATGCCGCCCGAAAGCGACCGCGCATAAGCATTGGCCTTGTCGTCGAGATAGACCGCGCGCAGCAATTCCATCGACCGCCGCTGGCTCTTGGGCACGCCATAGAGGCCGGCATAGAGTTCCAGCATCTCGAACGGCGTGAAGAAGGGATCGAACACGATCTCCTGCGGCACGATCCCGATCGACGCCTTGGCATTGCGCGGATGCTCGTCAATGTCGAAGCCCCAGATCGAGGCCTTGCCCGACGTCTTCATCACCAGCCCGGCGAGGATATTGATCGTAGTCGATTTGCCCGCGCCATTGGGCCCGAGCAGACCGAATATCTGCCCTTGCGGCACGTCGAGCGTAACGTCGGTCAACGCCTGCTTCCCGCCCTTGTAGGTTTTGGAGAGGCCCTGAAGGCTGATCGCCGCTGTGCTCATGGGCGAGCCTGTAGAACCGGATCGCGCCGGGTGGAAGCGGTCAAGTTTGCTCCCTCCACGAAGCGCCCGACCGTGCCGGTGGACCTCGTCGGACGCAAAGCTTTGACCGCGGTCAATGTTGCACCTGCACAATGCTCCTAGCGCAGCGCATCTCGCACCAGGGAGTATATATGCGTAGCTTGTTCGTTGCCGTACCCGCCCTCGCCGCCACGCTGGCCGGAGCGCCCGCTTATGCCCAAGCCGGCCAGTGGATCGTTCGCGCCCGCGCCATTCTGGTCGCGCCGAACGAGAAGACCGGCCCGGTCCTGCCGAGCTTTCCGACCGGCCACACATCGGTCGACAATGCGGTCACGCCGGAACTGGATTTCACCTACATGGCGACCAAATATTTCGGCGCGGAACTGATCCTGGCGACCACCAAACATCACGTCTCGGGCGAGGGTGCGCTGGCCGGCGTCGGCCGTCTCGCCGGCACCTGGGTGCTGCCGCCGACGCTGACCGCGCAATATCATTTCCTGCCCGACGGCGCGGCGCGGCCCTATGTCGGCGCGGGCGTCAATTACACCATCTTCTACAACACCAAATCGACCGACGCGCTCGACAGTGCGATCGGCATGACCAAGGTCGGCCTGTCGGACAGTGTCGGCTGGGCGGGCCAGGCAGGCATCGACATTGACGTGACGAAGAAGTTGTTCGTCAATTTCGACGCCAAATATATCCGCATCCGCACGCATGCCACGCTGACGACCGGCGCCCTCGTCAATCGCGAGCGCGTCCATCTCGATCCTCTCGTGCTGGGTGTCGGCATCGGCACACGCCTTTAAGGGAGGAAAAATAGCCGGCTAACCGGCAATCGCACGCAAGGCCGCTTCATTGCGTATCGTGACCCCGCGCACGCTCGGCAGTGCGATCAGCCCGGCCGCCTTCAGCTTCGTGAGCTGGCGGCTGACGGTCTCGATCGTGAGGCCGAGCAGGTCGGCGATCTGCCCGCGATTAAGCGGCAAGGCGAACGTGATCGGACCGTCCGAAGTCGCGCGGCTGACATGGCTGTCGCTCCTGCTCGCCATGTCGAGCAGGAAGCCTGCCACCTTTTCGCGCGCGCTGCGGCGAGCAAGCGTAAGCATCTGCGTTCGAGCGGCCGTGACCACGCTGAAAGCGTGGTTGAGCAATTCGCGTTCGAGCCCGGCATGCTCCTCCATCAGCCGCTCGAACGGCCCGCGCGGGAAGGCGCAAATTTCGCTCTCCATCAGCGCGGTGACGGTGAATTCCACCCGCTCGGCATAAGGACGTCCGATGAAATCGGCGGGGTAGAGCGTTCCGACAATTTGCTCACGCCCGTCGGCTGTGGCGGCGGTAAGCTTGAGCGCGCCGCTCTGTACATTGCCGCACGCATCGGCCCGTTCGCCCGCCAGAACGAGCATCTCGCCTGCCGCCAGCCGCCTTCTGCGGCCGATGCGATGAAGTGCGACCAGCTCGGCATCCGAAAGCGTCCCGCAGAGGGCGCGATTGCGGACCGAGCAATCCGCGCAAGGCCTGGCGTCATTCATGCCGCCTGCATGCCGCCGTAACGACCGGCCGTCCCTCCGTAGATTTGCGTAGTTTGACGGCGGCCAATGTGTCTGGCCGCCACATCCCCTCGCGTGCCGGGCTATAGCCGCTATCAGTCAGGTCACATTCGCATGCCCTGCATCGGGCCATGCATCATTTCCTGTATATGCCGAAGCGCCCCGACCCAGGTCGCCGCATCGATCCCTATCCCGCTTCGGAAGGGAAATTGCAGCTCGAACAGCAGCACGAGCATAGAGACCAGCATCAGGACCACGGTCGCGGTCATGATCATCTGGACGGTGGGCTTGCTGCCCCCGAACAACCAGCAAAATGCGATGATGGTGCCGGCACCTGATGCAAGCACGAGCCATTCAAACCCGGACAGACCGGCCTCGTTGCTGGCGACGCGGCGCTGCCGCGCGTCGTGCATGACGTCAAGTTGCTGCATCGTTGCGTTCTGCGCGTTGGCTTCGCGCCAATCGGCCGGCACGAAACCGCCCACCGCATTCATCGCGTCCATACTGATCATCGCCGCGTCAGGGTCCGATTTTCCGGCCTTCATCGCGGTCCATTCGCGCGAGACCATGGTTTCGGCATAGCGGATCATATCTTTGCGCACGGTCTGGCGGACGGGTTCGGGAAGTCCGACGGCCGTATGCCAGGCGTCGATGCAGGCATCGGCCTCTGTCACGACGATCGCACGGGATTCCTGAAAATGCTCCCAGGCGACGACCGTCATGAAACCCAGCAAAACCGCGTAGAGCGATGCGACCACCACGACGATGATCCCGCCAACCTCATTATGGGAGACAAAGGCGGACCCGTTGAAGTGCCGATGGACAAAACGTTGCGCGACCAGGGCGCCAGGGATCGATGCGGCCAAGGCCATGAGCAACAGAATTGGGGCGGGTATGGCGTAAAGCAAACCCATCTTCACACTCCGGCGCGCGAGATCACAGCCCCACGCGCACGGTTCACCACGGTGCCGCAGGCGAAACGATCGTACCGTAACTCTCGCGCGGACACGTAGGAAGAACCAATTTGCGCGGTCGCGATGCCGGGCCGAGGCAATAAGCAGCCCGGAAGTGCAGGCTTGACTCATTTAGACGATTAGCTAATTGTCGAATCATGAGCCAGGTGTTCAAGGCCCTTTCCGATCCGACCCGCCGGCGCGTGCTCCAGTTGCTGCGCAAGGGGCCGATGAGCGCGGGCGAGCTCAGCGACCAGTTCCACGTCTCCAAGCCGACCATGTCGGCACACTTCACGGTGTTGAAGGAGGCGGATCTGGTGCACGCCGAGAAAGCCGGAAAATCGATCATCTATCACCTGAAGCTGTCAGTGCTCGAAGAGGCACTGCTGGGCTTCGCGCATTCGTTCGGCCTCGGCGCGGAGTCGCCGGAACCCAGGAAGGAAACGACACGATGAACACCAACAGAAACGGCATGCTCGGCGGCCTCGCTTTGGCCGGCGCGATGATCCTGCTCGCTTGCGCCGGGGCTGCCGCGCGCAAGGCGGGCTATGTCGATCCCGACACCATCACCCGGATCGTCACCGGGACGATCGGCCTGATGCTCGCCTGGTGGGGCAACCGCATGCCCAAGGCTTTCGTCCCCAGCGCGTGCGCACGCCAAGCCAAAAGGGTCGGCGGCTGGTCGATGGCGCTGAGCGGGCTGATCTATGCCGCCTTGTTCGCCTTCGCGCCGCTGCGGGTGGCGAATGTCGCGGGGACCGCCGTGATCCTGTCGGGGCTCGCGGTGACAATCTTCTATTGCTGGATGCTGCGCCACAGGCGGACCCTCGCCTGATCCGCCGCCGACCAATACATGCGAATCTGGCTGCCGAAGGGGAAAACCATGCCTAGAATGTTCCTCGCCTTGCTGTTGCTCGTCGGTCTCGCCATCCCGCAGGCCGGTTTTACCCAGGCGACCGCACCCGATCCGGTCGGCGACTGGCATGGCGCATTGCAGACGCCGGTGGGGCCGCTTACGCTCGTTCTGACGATAAGCCGGGCACCCGACGGATCGCTCAAGGCCGCGCTCGAAAGCGTGGATCAGGCGCCCGGCGTCAAGATACCGGCATCGGGCATCTCCGCGAAGGATGACCAGCTTGCGGTCGAGATAGCGCAGATCGGCGCCGCGTTCGAAGGTCACTGGGTTCCCGCGGAGCAAAGCTGGAGCGGCATTTTCAAACAGGGCGTCGACCTGCCGCTCACGCTGGTCAAGGGCCTGCCGCTGGCCAAACCGGTGGTCGCCGGACTCGACGGCACCTGGACCGGGACAGTCACACGCAACGGCGTAGCGCTGCGCCTCATCCTGCATATCCATACGACCCCGCAGGGCACGGCCGTATTGCTCGATTCGCCCGACCAGATGGCCAATGGCGTGGCCGTCCAGAGCCTGGCGCGCGAAGGGCGGCACGTCAGCTTCAGGATCACTGCGAGCGGGGCGAGCTATCAAGGCACGCTGTCGGAGGACAACGCGCACATTGCGGGTATTCTGACCGCGCCCAACCGGCCGGACGCGCCCGTCGATTTCTCACGCGGCCAGGTCACGGGCGAGCAAATGCCGCCCAGACGGCCGCAAACGCCGCAGCCGCCTTTTCCTTATGCCGCTGAGGAGGTTGCGTTCGACAACCCCGTGGAAAGTGGGGTCCATCTCGCCGGCACGCTGACCTTGCCTTCGGGGAAAGGTCCCTTCCCCGCGGCGATCCTCATCACCGGATCGGGCCAGCAGGACCGCGACGAGACGTTGCTGGGTCACAAGCCCTTCTGGGTAATCGCCGATTACCTCTCGCGCCGGGGCATCGCCGTGCTGCGCGTCGACGACCGTGGCATGGGCAAGTCGACCGGCGACGTGGCCAATGCGACATCGGCCGATTTCGCCACCGATAGCAATGCCGCATTCGCCTATTTGAGGACCCGCAAGGACATCCGCCCCAACGCGATCGGCTTCATCGGCCATAGCGAAGGCGGAATGATCGGTCCGATCGCCATGGCCACCAACGGGCAGGTCGCTTTCCTGATCATGATGGCGGGCCCCGGCACCGCGCTCGACCAGCTGCTGCTGACCCAGCGCCGGCTGATCGGCGCGTCCATGGGGCGGAGCGAGGCGGAAATGGACCGGTCGGAGCCGGTCATCGCCGCTCTTATCAGGGCGGTGGCCAGCGGCGCGACCTACGCGGACGGCCTCGCGGCGGCGCGCGCCGTACTGACGCCCGAAGCGATGACCGCGCTCGGCGCGCCGCCGACCGCCGACAGGCAGATCATTCTCGCCCAGCTTGCGACGCCCTGGTTCCGCTATTTCTTCCGATATGATCCCGCGCCCAATTTGCGCGCGATCCAGGTTCCGGTTCTCGCCATGAACGGCAGCCTCGATCGGCAGGTGCCGCCGACCGAAAATCTGGCCGCCATCAGGGCCGCGCTCAAGTCCAATAAGGACGCCACCATCGTCGAGCTGCCCGGTCTCAACCACCTCTTCCAGACCGCGAAGACAGGCGCCGTCGGCGAATATGCCGAGATCGAGGAGACGGTCGCACCGATCGCGCTCGACCGCATGGCGATGTGGATCAACGCGCGCTTCGGAAAGGAGAAATAGCGGCGACCCATGACATGGGTTCAGACCGGACAAGCCGGTACCATGCCGTCCCGCCAACATCCGCTTCCGACCCAGTTGCGGACATTTAACAACCAGCTCAACATTGGCGTGTGCCTGGGCGATGGATGATTTTGTTGGTGCTGGCTTGTCCGACCGCCGCTGACGCAAAGAACAGGGCCTGTGCGTCTCCGTTGGGTGCGGCCGTTCCAGACATTCGGACGGCACGCGCCATTGCGGAGGCGATCATTGCCGCTCACCCCGGCCCAACAAAGCGGGACGGATATGTACTCCACGTCCAGCGGGATGGAGACTCGGGCTGGAGCGCGGCCCAATCCCCTCCGCCGCCCAGCGATCGAGGGGAGCGTATGGTTGCGACCTTCGGCGGCGGAGGCCTCAGGATGCACATAGACCGCTGCTCAGGCAGGATCAGCGATATGTACTATCTGCGCTGACACAAGTCGGCTTTCCAGCCTGGGCGGACATACC
>Ga0105243_10004391_pt1 | contig 11156 bp, 10 predicted proteins | sample KBSM34metaG_FD_81525 | JGI IMG/M metagenome (GOLD analysis project Ga0105243, IMG submission 81525) | Miscanthus rhizosphere microbial communities from Kellogg Biological Station, Michigan, USA - KBS M3-4 metaG | ecosystem: Host-associated > Plants > Roots > Rhizosphere > Soil | place...
AATCGAGCCCGCCCGCACGCAATCGCGTCGGTGGGCTTTTTTGTCGCTCGAGGGAGGAAGCGCTCGATGGCGAATCACCTGACGCCCGAGGAGCTCGCGAAGGAGCTCAACATGGACCGCGAGACGGTCATCAGGCTCTGTGTCTCTGAGGGCGTCCCGATTTACCAGGGCAAGATCGACAAGCACCTGTTCCAGGCCCAGCTCCAGGCCGTAGGCGCCGCGACCGCGGCAGCCCACTAGCCGACCCCTTTCGCACCAGCTCACGAGGGGCTCGTAGGAGCCCCTCGTCACGTCGAGAGCTACTTCCGCGCGGCCTTGCGGGCCGGCCGCTTCTCGGTTGCCGGCTTCGCCGCTGCCTTCTTCGGGCGCGCGGCCGACGTCTTCGCCGCCGCGACGCTCGCCTTGAGCGCCTCGATCAGGTCGACGGCCGGAGCCGGCTCCGCGGCAGGCTCGGGCGCCGTGAGCTCCTCGCCGCGCATCTTGGCCTCCAGCAGCGTCCGCAGGTCACGGCGATAGGCGCTCGTGAGCTCGTCCGGGTCGAACTCGGCGGCGAGGCCCTCGACGATCTGCCGTGCGAGCTCGAGCTCGGCCTTCTTCACGTCGGTCTCCTCCATGGCCTCGTCGATCTCGGCCTGCGAGTAGACGTCCTCGGCGAGGTACATCGTCTCGAGCACGAGCCCCTGGCCGCGCGTCCGGACGAGGCAGAGCGACTCCCGGCCCGACCGCACGAATCGGCCGATCGCGCCGACGGACGCCTCCTCCATCGCCTCGAGCAGGAGCTTGTACGGCCGGCGCTGCGCGGGTGCCGCGCCCGGGACGAGGAAGTACGTGCGATCCATCCAGACCGGGTCCACGGCGGCGAGCGGGACGAAGCGCTCGATGTCGATCGTGCGCGAGTCGTCGTGCTGCTCGAGCGCCTCGAGATCGGATTCCTCGACGACGACGAACTGCCCCTTCGCGACCTCCCAGCCCTTGACGAGCTCGTCCGGGCCGACCTCCCGGTCGTGCTTCGGGCACCAGCGCTTCTGCTTGATCGGCGTCAGGCACTCGCGGTGGAGCAGGCGGAACGAGACGTCCGACTGGCGGGCGGCCGGCTTCGTCGCGGGCGCGAGCCCGACGGGGATGCTGACGAGCCCGAAGCTCAAGGATCCGTTCCACGTGACGCGCATATGCCTCCAGTCTACGGCCGGACCGCCGGATTTCGGGATCGACGGCCCGTCCCCTCCATCTAAAGTTCGGCATTAGATGGCTGGAAACCGGACGATTCCGCGCCTCTGGCGCGACGCCGTGGCGCAGAACACGGGCACCGCCTACCTGGTCGAGGAGGACGGTGGGTGGCGTGAGGTGACCTGGGCCGAGGCGGCGGAGCGCGTCGAGAGCCTCGCGAACGGCCTCCTCGCGCGCGGCGTTCGCAAGGGCGACGCCTTCGCCATCCTTGCCCGCAACACGCTCGAGTGGGCGCTGTTCGACTTCGCGCTGGCCCACGTCGGCGCGGTCGGGGCGGCGGTCTACGCGAACTCGTCGCCGCAGGACGTGCGCTACGTGCTCGAGCACTCGGACGCAGTCGGCGTCCTCTGCGAGGACGACGACCAGCGGGCCAAGGTGGAGGAAGGGCGCGCAACGCTCCCACGGCTCACCCAGGTGCTCACCTTCGCCGACCTCCCCGCCCTCGAAGAGGAGGGTCGTGTGTACCGGGATGCGAGCCCCGGGGCCCTCGAGGAGGCGGTCGCCGCGATCGACGAGGAAGACCTCTTCACGTTCATCTACACGTCGGGGACGACGGGGCCGCCCAAGGGCTGCATGATCCGCCACCGCAACTACTACGCGATGGTCACGACGGTCGACGACCTTCCGGACCACAGCGCGCCGGGCGACGTGATGCTCCTCTACCTGCCGCTCGCGCACAACTTCGGCCGGTTGATGCACCTGTCAGGGCCGTACGTCGGCTACGCGATCGCGTTCCTGCCCGATCCCCTCGACGTCGCCCGCGCGATGACCGAGGTGCGGCCGACGATCCTGCCGAGCGTGCCGCGCGTCTACGAGAAGGTTCACACGGCGGTCACGTCGACCTTCGCCGAGACGACCGGCGTCAAGCGGCGCCTCGTCGACTGGGCGCTCCGCGTCGGGCGGCGCGAAAGCGCCCTGCGGCAGCAGGGCCGGCCGCTGCCGTTCGGCCTCGCCGCGCAGCACCGTCTCGCGGAGCGGCTCGTCTTCTCGAAGGTGAAGGAGCGACTCGGCGGTCGCCTGCGGCGCCCGATCTCCGGCGGCGCACCGCTCGCCAAGGAGATCGCCGAGTTCTTCGACGCGATCGGGATCTGCATCCTCGAGGGCTACGGGCTGACCGAGTGCACCACGGCGGCCACGACGAACACCGCGGAGCGATACCGATTCGGCACGGTCGGGCCGGCGCTCCCGGGATTCGAGCTCCGGCTTGCCGACGACGGCGAGCTCCTGATCCGCAGCGAGACCGTCTTCGCCGGCTACTTCAAGGAGCCCGAGGCGACGGCGGAGGTGCTCGACGACGACGGCTGGCTGCGCACCGGCGACATCGCCTCGATCGACGCCGACGGCTTCGTCACGATCACGCATCGCAAGAAGGACATTCTGGTGACGGCGGGCGGGAAGAACATCGCCCCGCAGAACCTCGAGAACGACCTGAAGACGTCGCGCTTCGTCTCGCAGGCGATCGTCGTCGGCGACCGGAAGCCGTTCCCGGCCGCGCTGATCACGCTCGATCCGGTGGAGATCGAGAAGTGGGCCGCCGAGCAGGGCGTCGACGGTGATCCGTCATCCCTCCCGGACGACCCTCGCGTGCGGGAGCTCGTGGCCGGCATCGTCGACGACGTCAACCGCGAGCGTTCGCGCTACGAGCAGATCAAGCGGTTCGCGATCCTGCCACGGGACTTCGAGATGGACCGCGGCGAGGTCACGCCGACGCTCAAGCTCCGCCGCCGCGTCGTCCTCGACCACTTCGCGGACGAGGTCGCCGCCCTCTACGACGGCGCTGCACCTCCCACGAGCTGACACCGAGCCGAACGTCAGGAGGCAGTTGCGGCCCCGAAGGGGACGCCTTCAGGGACGTGCCCCGCCGCAGGCGGGGAACAGCCGCAGGATTCGGCTCCTGCCGAATCCTGCCTGGCGAGCAAGATCAGGAGGTAGTTGCGGCCCCGAAGGGGACGCCTTCAGGGACGTGCCCCGCCGCAGGCGGGGATCAGCCGCAGGATTCGGCTCCTGCCGAATCCTGCCTGGCGAGCAAATTACAGGACGCGTTTGGCGCCGTAGTACGTCGATGCGTACCAGGAGTCGTACAGGCTCGAGATCTTCACGACGTCGCCGGTGTGCGGGGCGTGGATGAACTGGCCTCCGCCGATGTAGATCCCCATGTGCCCGAGGCCGTCGAAGAACACGAGGTCGCCCGCCTGGAGGTCGTCCCGCGAGACGGGGACGCCGACCGAGTTGTACTGCATCGCCGCGTTGTGCGGCAATGAGATCCCGACCTGTGCGTACACGTACATCGCGAAGCCCGAGCAGTCGAAGCCTCCCGGGCTGGCGCCGCCCCACACGTACGGCGTGCCGAGATACTGCATCGCGATCCCGACCACGCCGCCGTACTTCGAGGGTGGCGCCGGCGCGTACACGGGCGACGCCGAAGAGGTGCCGTCCGCGGGGACGTCGGTCGCCGGGCCGGACGAGAGGTCGAGCGTCTGCTGACGGGCCGATGCGCGGACGGCCGCAGCCGCCTCCAGCCTTGCACGGGCCTGCCGCTCGAGCTCCGCCTGACGTCGTTGCTCTGCGGCCTCCATCCGTGTGATCTCGTCCTGGATCGAAGCGGCGAGCCGCTTGCGCTCGGCGAGCTGACCCTCGATCGAGCGCTTCTGCGCGGCGCGCTCGGCGACGACCTGGGCCTGCCGCGCGCGATCGGAACGGAGTTGAACCCCGCGCTTGCGTACCTCGTTGCGGAACTTCCTGACGTCGTGCAGCACCTGCGCGTCCTGCCCGCCGACGCGCTCGGCCATGTCGAGACGGTCGAGCAGGTCGTCGAGGCTCTTCGCGCCGAGGATCACCTCGACGGCACCGCCCGAGTCACCGTTGATGTAGAGCGCACGCAACCGTTTCGCGATGTGCACCTGCGCTGCGCCGAGGCTCGACCGCGCGATCCCGAGATGCCGGCCGTTCGTCTTCAGGTCGGCGTCGATCTGCGAGAGCTGGATGTCCGCGAGGTTGTACGCCTCCGACGCATGCCCGAGGCTCGAGTCGAGGGCACGGATCTGCGCCAGCACTGCCTGCGCTTCCTCGCGCTTCGACGCGATGGAGGGGTCAGCCGTCGCTGGGCCTGCGGCGAGCACGAGGAATGCGCCGAGAGCCGCGAGCGCCGCAATGATGATCGGGGCCGGTCGCCGTGCGAGGAACGTCACGCGCCGTCCCGATCGCCTGTCGACAGGCCCGCCGATGGTGGGGTCACCGGCCACAAGTCGGGGAGCCTAGCAGCGCCACACGACGTCTGCACGCCCAACCGTCGCGAAAATATCTGCAAACAGCCTCAATTCGTGTGGTACGGTCCCCGGCGCTGTGCGGCGGCGTGCGCGATACCTCGTGCCGTGCACGGCGATCGTCCTCCTCGGATGCGCCGCCGCGGCGTCGGCCGGTGCATCCGGTCCCGCCGACCGGCTCGCGTCGCTCACACGCGCGCAGCGCTCGGCGGAGCTCGAGCTCTACGCCGCCGAGTCGGCCGTCGCGCGAGCGCGCGCGACCGCCGTCCGCCTCGAACGCCGGCGGCAAGCACTCGATGCGAGGGTCGCGCGCACCCGAAGACACGTTGCCATCGTCCGCGGCTCGCTCGACGCGACCAACAAGCGGGTTGCCACTCTGCTGCGCCGGCTGTACGTCGAGGGCGATGCCGACCCGATCGCCGTCCTCCTGGGCGCGCGGTCGCTGCCGGCGATGCTCGCCGGGCTCGACGAGCTGGAGCGCACGACGCACGCGAACCGCGGAATCGCAGCCGAGCTCCGCACCCGATCCCGTTCGCTCCGTGCCCGGCTCGTGCGTCTGTCCCAGGTACGGCGGGAGCTCACCGACGTCGAACGTCGGGCCGGAGCGGCACTCGCAGCGAGTGAGCGCGCGGCGGCCTCGCGGCGTGCCACGGTTGCGAGCATCCGGAGCCGTGCGGGTGTCACCCGCGCCCGCCTCGCGGCGATCGAGGCCCGGGTCGTAGCCGCTCAGCGCGCCTCGGCCCGCATCGAGCGGAAGAGCACGCCCGCTCCCGCGCCTCGGGTCGAGGCACCGAGCGCTCCGGCCGCGCGGACGCCCGCCGCGCCGGGTACGCGCGCGCTCGTCGTCGACGCCGTGGCGTATCACCTGCCGGGCAGGACTGCCAGCGGGCTCGCGGTCGGCGTCGGCGTGATCGCCGTCGATCCCGCGGTGATCCCACTCGGGACGCGCGTCTTCGTCCCGGGGTACGGCGCCGCGGTCGCGGCGGACGTCGGCTCGGCGATCAGGGGCAACATCATCGACCTCTGGATGCCGAGCGCGGCCGCCGCGCGGGCCTGGGGCAGGCGCACCGTCACGATCACCGTCTACGGTTAGGAGCCGTGCGACTCCGGCTCGCGCTCTGCTCCGTCGCGTTCGCCGCGACGGCCGTCTCCTCTCCGCTCGCGGCCTCCGGCGACCTCTCGGCCAGGCTCACGAAGTCGCTGCGCTCGCCGGACATCTCACTCGCCCGCACGGCGGCGATCGCCGTGGACGCCGGCACCGGCACCGTTCTCTACGCGCACAACGACGCGCTCCCCGTTCATCCGGCGTCGAACGAGAAGCTGCCCGTCTCGTGGGCCGCGCTGACGAGGCTCGGCACGGAGTACCGCTTCACGACGGAGGTGCTCGGGGTGGGCCGGCGGGCGGGCCGCCTCTGGAACGGCGACCTGTATCTCCGCAGCAACGGCGACCCAACGCTGTCATCGGCGGACATCGCCGCGCTTGCGGCGACGCTGCGCGCGAGAGGAATTCGGCGCGTGAACGGCCGGATCCGTGGCGACGAGTCGGCGTTCGACCAGCGACGCGGAGCGGACGGATGGAAGCGGTACTTCGTCGGAGGCGAGACTCCGCCGCTCTCTGCGCTCGTGGTCGACCGTGCGCAAGGCTGGCCGTCGCTCTCGCCGCCGCTCCTCGCGGCACGCACGCTGCGTAAGGCGCTCGTCGCGCGCAAGATCGCCGTCGGAGGGCGCATCGGGCTCGGGACCGCGCCCGGCGACGCCGTTCCCCTGGCCACGGACACGTCGGATCCGCTCTCGGCGATCGTGCAGCGAATGAACCAGGACAGCGACAACTTCACCGCGGAGATGCTCCTCAAGCACCTCGGCACGCTCGACGGCGGGGTGGGCACGAGCGCCCGCGGGGCGGCGGTGGTGATCGCCGAGATGCGCGCGGCCGACATCCCGACCGCCGGCGTGCGGCTGGTCGACGGCTCGGGCCTGTCGTCGCTGGACCGGATGACGGCTCGAACGCTCGCCGCGGTCATCCGCGCCGGTCTCGAGAACCCCGAGATCAGGGCCGCGTTCGTCCAATCGCTCGCCGTCGCGGGGCGCAGCGGGACACTGCGCGCGCGCCTCCCCACGCTCACCGGCGTCGTGCGGGGGAAGACGGGCACCACCGACCTCGCGTGCTCGCTCTCCGGCCTCCTGAGCGACTCGATCGTCTTCGCCGTCCTCCAGAACGGCGCGCCCGTCGCCTACTGGTCGGCGCGAACCGCTCAGGACCGCTTCGTGCTCGCGCTCGCGTCATCGCTCCGGCGCTCGGCCAGCACGCGGCCCTAGATCCCGCCGAGCAGCGCCTCGAGCGCCGTCTCGTCCAGGACCGGTACGCCGGCCTTCTCGGCCTTCTGCGCCTTCGAGCCGGGGCTCTCGCCCACGATCACGCCAGCCGTCTTCTTCGAGACGGAGTCCGAGACCTTCGCCCCGAGCGCCTCGAGCGCGGCCTTCGCCTCCTCCCGCGTGTACCGCTCGAGGGTGCCGGTGATCACGTACTGACGGCCGCTCAACGGCCCTTCCACCGGCACCTCGGCCTCGCCGGAGCTCATCGTCAGCCCGAGCGACTCGAGCTCGCGTACGAGCGCGACGTTCTCCGCCTCCGCGAACCACTCGGCCACGAGCTCCGCGCGGTCGGGGCCGATGCCCTCGGTCAGCTCGAGCTCCTCCTGGCTCGCCGCGATCAACGCGTCGATCGAGCCGAAGTGGCGCGCGAGATTGCGCGCGAGCACCCACCCGATCTTCGGGATGTTGAGACCGAAGAGGACGCGCGAGAACGGCTGGGCCTTCGAGGCCTCGATCGACGCGATCGCGCGCGCGGCCGACACCTCGCCGTAGCCGTCGAGCGCCGCGAGCTGGTCGGCGGTCAGGCGGTAAAGGTCGGGCATCGAGCGGAGCAGGCCCTCGTCCCAGAGCCGGCGCACGAACTGCTCGCCGACCCCTTCGATGTCCATGGCGGCGCTCACCCAGTGGATCAGCGTCTCGAGGCCGCGCGACGGGCACGCGCGGTTCGGGCAGCGGTGCATGACCTCGCCCTCGGGCTTCACGACACGCGCGCTGCAGAGCGGGCAGTTCTTCGGCATCCGGAACGGCTTCGTCCCCTTCGCGTGCTCACCGGCAGGCCCGACGACCTGCGGAATCACGTCGCCCGCGCGCTGGACGATCACGAGGTCGCCCTCGCGGATGTCCTTGCGGTTGATGTCCTCCTCGTTGTGCAGCGTCGCGTTGGACACGGTGACTCCGCCGACGTGCACCGGCTCGAGCTCCGCCCATGGGTTGAGGGCACCGGTGCGGCCGACGCGGATGTGGATCTTCCTGAGCGTCGTCACCGCCGCGGTCGGCGCCCACTTGTAGGCACGTGCCCATCTTGGCCGTTCGTGAAGAGCGCCGAGCCGCCGCTGCTGGTCGAGGTCGTCGACCTTGATCACGATCCCGTCGATCTCGTAGTCGAGCTCGGACCGGCGACTCTCCCACGCGCTGCATGCCTCCGCCACCGCCTCGATCGACTCGATGCGCTCGGCGTGCGGATTGGTGCGGAAGCCGTGGTCGCGCAACCATGCGAGCAGCTCCCACTGCGTCTGCGGGAAATCTCCCTCGCGCGCGCCGGCGCCGTACACCCAGAGCGACAGTGGCCGCCCCGCGGTGATGCCCGGATCGAGCTGGCGCAGCGAGCCCGCCGCGGCATTCCGCGGGTTCGGTGCCGGCTTCTTGCCGGCCGCGACCTGGGCGTCGTTGAAGCGGGCGAACCCGGTGAGCGGGAAGTAGATCTCGCCCCGCACCTCGAGGAGCGATGGCGGCTCTTCGCCGTCGTCGGTGCGCACCCGGAGTGGCACGGCCGTCACGGTGCGCAGGTTCCGCGTCACGTCCTCGCCGCGCGTGCCGTCACCGCGCGTCGCGCCGCGCACGAAGGCGCCCTGCTCGTAGACGAGCGAGATGGCGGAGCCGTCGATCTTCGGCTCGATCACGTAGGCGACCGGCTCGTCCGTTCCGAGCCGCTTGCGCACGTCGGCGGCCCACTTCTCCAGCGCCTCCGCTGTCGTCACCTTCTCGAGCGAGCCCATCGGCTGCAGGTGGTCGACCTTCGTGAACCCGCCGGCAGGGGCGCCGCCGACGCGCTGCGTCGGCGAATCCGGCGTGACGAGCTCGGGGTGATCCGCTTCGAGCGCGCTGAGCTCGTCGTAGAGCACGTCGTAGGCGCTGTCCGGGATCTCCGGGTCGTCGAGGACGTGGTAGCGGTAGTTGTGGTGCTCGACGAGTCGCCGCAGCTCAGCCGCCCGCGCGGCGGGGTCAGAGCGCGGCATGGAGCTCCTCGGCGGTATGGACGAGCGCGGCGGGACCGGCGTGGAGCAGCCGCTCGTCGGGATGGATGCCGCCCCAGCCCACGCCGACCGTGCGCACGCCCGCCGCGTTCCCGGCGCGGATGTCGAAGGGCGAGTCGCCGACGTAGGCAGCGTCCTCCGGGCTCGCATCGAGTCGGCGGAGCGCCTCGAGGACAGGATCCGGATCAGGCTTGTGCCGCTCGGTGTCCTCGGCGCCGATCACGACGTCCATCAGCTCCCCGAGGACGGGAAAGCGGTCGAGCGCGAGACCGACCGTCCGCAGCCGCTTCGCCGTGACGATCCCGAGCCTGCGACCCTCGTCGCGAAGTACCGGAAGCAACGCGAGCACGCCGGGGAACGCCTCGAGCGTGTCGTGCAGGGGCTCGTTGTGGGCGCGGTAGGCCTCGACGAGCTCGTCGACCCGGTCGGGATCGAGGTCGCGCATCTGCGCGATCAGGCCCGGGCCGCCGATCGCGGAGCGGACCAGCTCCTCGTCGGGCTCACGGCCGAGGACGGTCAGCGACGCGTGCTTCATCGAGGCGACGATGATCGGTCCGGAGTCGATCAGCGTGCCGTCGAGATCGAAGAGGACGACGGATCTGCGCATCGCGGCGATCGTAGCCCGGGGGACTGGCACCGCAGGTGCCTGCCCGTGACCTGAGGCGGGGACTGGCACCGCAGGTGCCTGCCCGTGACCTGAGGCGGGGACTGGCACCGCAGGTGCCTGCCCCCAGTGGTGCAGTGCCGTGCGTAACGGTCACGACGGATCAGGAGCGTCACGGGGGTCAGGCACCCCGCGGATGCCAGACCCCGGCTCGAACTCCACGCACTCCAGGTAGAGCCCCCAGGGCGGCGCCGTCGAACCGGCCTCGGAGCGAGGCCGTCCCTCGAGCAGCGCGGCAAAGGCCTTCGGGTCCGTCTCCAGCATCGTCCCGACGAGCGTCCGCACCATGTGGCGGAGGAACGAGTCGGCCGCCACCGTGAAATGCAGCTCGTCGCCGCGACGTTCCCACGCCGCACCCCGGATCTCGCGCACGAACACCCGGTGCCGCGTCTCGGTCGGCGTGAAGGCCGTGAAGTCGTGGCCACCCACGAGCGCAGCGGCGCACTCCTCGAGCTGCGTGAGGTGGAGAGGCCGCGGCCACCAGAGCGCGCGACGTGCACGAAGCGCTGCCCGCGAGCGTGTCGCGAGCACCACGTACCGGTAGGACCGTGCCGTCGCCGAGAAGCGGGCGTGGAAGCCGTCGGGCGCGACCTCCGCGGCGAGCACCGCCACGTCGTACGGCAGCGCCGTGTTCAGCGCCTCGGCGAGGCGCCCGACAGGTGGGCCGCCCTCGCCTTCGAGGCTCGCGACCTGCCCGGTCGCGTGGACGCCCGCGTCCGTCCGGCCCGCGACGGCAAGCTCGCTCCACGACGGCAGCACGGCGTCGAGCGCATCGCGCAGCACGCCTTCGACCGTCCGCTCACCGGGCTGCCGCGCCCACCCGCGAAACCCGGTCCCGTCGTACTCGAGCGTCAGCCTCAGCGTGGGCACGCGACCTCGAGCTCACGTGTGCGTGGAAGGCGTCACGTCGAGCACGAGACCGTCGACCGCAGTGATCGTCACCTCGGCTCCAGGGGGAACGTTCTCGCCTGCCCGCGCCTCCCAGATCTCGCCGTCGAGCTGCACCTGCCCGTGCGGCGACAGCGCCCGCACGACCACGGCCGTCCGGCCCACGAGCGTCTCTGCGCCGACCGTCGCGCGACGGCGCTTCGACCAGCGCGCGAAGAAGCCGATCTCGACCACGTCTATGGCCGCAGCGCCGGCGACCGCGACGATGCCCCACGGCGAGGGCAGGACCGTGAGCGCCAGGATCACCGCGACGATGGTGAGCATGCGCGAAGGCTAGTGGCCCGACGCAGGTGTCCGACAGAAGTCGGACACCACGAGAAGCCCGCGCGCCGTCGTTCGGTGTCCGACTGAAGTCGGACCCACGAGAAGCACGCGCGCCGTCGTTCGTGTCCGACTTCAGTCGGACACGTCGGGCGGAGCGCTAGGCCGGCGGTTCGAAGTCGACCAGCTCGAGCAGCGCCATGGAGGCCGCGTCGCCCTGGCGGGGGCCGAGCTTGATCACCCGCGTGTAGCCGCCGTTGCGCTCGGCGAAGCGGGGCGCGACGTCCGAGAAGAGCTTGTGGACGACGTCGTTCGAGCGGAGCTCTGCCATCGCGAGGCGCCGTGCGTGCAGGTCGCCTCGCTTGCCGAGCGTGATCATCTTCTCGGCGAACGGCTTGACCGCCTTCGCCTTCGCCTCGGTCGTCTCGATCCGGCCGTGCGTGATGA
>Ga0105243_10004392_pt1 | contig 11154 bp, 8 predicted proteins | sample KBSM34metaG_FD_81525 | JGI IMG/M metagenome (GOLD analysis project Ga0105243, IMG submission 81525) | Miscanthus rhizosphere microbial communities from Kellogg Biological Station, Michigan, USA - KBS M3-4 metaG | ecosystem: Host-associated > Plants > Roots > Rhizosphere > Soil | place: Michigan...
CCTTCGAGACGACGTAGTAGCCCATCTCGCCGAGCGGGTTCTCGGTCGACACCCAGGCTTCCCCCTCAGGCACCTTGATGATGCGCGGCACCTTGGCCATCACCGGCCCGGCGGGGATCTGGTCGAGCAGCTGCTCGACGATCTTGCAGCTCTCGCGGGTCTCCTGCAGGCGGACCCAGCAGCGGGCCCAGCTGTCGCCGTCGGGGTGCGTCCACACCTTCCAGTCGGCCTTGTTCCAGGCCAGCGGCAGGTCCTGGTCGCGGCGCAGGTCGTAATCGACGCCCGAGGCGCGCAGGTTGGCACCCGACAGCCCGAAGTCCTTGGCGATGTCGGCCGGGATCACGCCGATGCCACGGGTGCGGCTCTGGAAGATCTCGTTGCCGAACAGGAGGTCGTCCATGGTGTCGCAGAACGCCTGGAGCTTGCGCATCACCTGACGGGTCTCGTCGATCCAGCCCTTCGGCAGGTCGTCCTTGAGGCCGCCGATGCGGTCGAAGTTCGGGTGGAACCGGCCGCCGGTCGCGCCCTCGATGAGGTTGAGCACGTACTCGCGGTCACGGAAGGCGAGGAACACCGGCGTGACGGCGCCCATCTGCACGCCGAGATCGCCGAGGAACAAGCCGACGTTGGCGATGCGGGAGAGCTCGAACAGGATCGTGCGGATCACCTGGGCGCGCGGCGGCGCCTCGATGCCCATGAGCTTCTCGCCGGCGAGGATGAACGGCACCTCGTTGGCGAAGCTGCCGAGCCAGTCGATGCGGTTGACGAGCGTCGTCACCTGCGGAAACGTGCGGACCTCGGTCAGCTTCTCGTACCCGCGGTGCATGTAGCCGGCGACGGGCTCGGCCCACACCACCTGCTCGCCGTCGAGGCGACAGATGATGCGCAGCGTCCCGTGGGTGGCCGGGTGCTGCGGGCCGATGTTGAGGGTCATCCCCTCCGTCTCGAGTTCGACGTTCAGGCGCGCATCCGCGGCCTGGCTGGCGATGTAGCTCAGCTGCTGGCGATCGGTGAGGTTCGTCACGAGGGTTCGCCGTTCTCGCCAGCCGGCTCGTCCTCGGCGGCGGGCGCGTCCTCGGACACCGGCATCGGTTCGACGTCGACGATGCCGGGCCACGGCTTCACCATGCGGGCGAGCAGGGGGAAGTCCTTGCGCAGCGGGAACCCCTCGAAGCCGGTCGGCAGGTACATGTTGCGCAGGTCGGGGTGGCCGTTGAAGCCGATGCCGAACATCTCGTGGCACTCGCGCTCGTGCCAGTTGGCGCCGGCGTACACGGCCGACCACGAGTCGACGACAGCCGCGTCGTCGGGGACGTCGGCCTTGATCGTGATTCCGACGTGACGGTCGAGGTCGACCACGCGGGCAAACACCTGCAAGCGGGTCTCGCCGCCGGTGACACCTTGGCGGATCTCGGTGTCGGGCGCGACCGGCTCGGCGGTCGGGTCGTCCTCGCCCTTGCCGTACGGCGACGGCAGCCAGTCGATCGCCGACAGGAAACTGAAGAACGTGAAGCCGGCGGCCTTCAGGGCCTCGCCGGTCTGGCGCCATGCGTCGGTGCGGACGCGCACCCACAGGTCGTCGTTCGGCGTGATGTGGGTGGCGACGAGCGCGTCGCCGATGCGCGACCGCAGGTCGTCGATGATCCCCTCGCGGAGACCGTCGCCCGGGAGCGCGAGCGTTTCGTCGGAGACGGCTGCGTCGGCGGCCGTCTCAGCGGACTGATCACTCAATGGGGCCACCACCCACCACGATCGGCTGGCGGGGCGGCACGGCCGTCGGGATCGGATCGGCCGACACGCCGTGCGTCCGCGCACCGCCGTCGTCGATGATCGCCGTGCTCTTCTGGTTGCTGCGGTATTCGTCGCCGCGCCACTTGGCGGCCATGTCCTCGTTCTTGATGCGCTGCTGGAGCAGCACGACCGCTTCGAGCAGCGCCTCGGGCCGCGGCGGGCAGCCGGGCACGTAGATGTCGATCGGGATGATCTGGTCGACACCCTTGGTGACCGAGTAGCTGTCCCAGTAGGGCCCGCCGCAGTTGGCGCACGAGCCCATCGAGATGGCGTACTTCGGCTCGGGCATCTGCTCCCACAGGCGGCGCACGGCCGGGGCCATCTTGTCGGTGACGGTGCCCGAGACGCAGACGAAGTCGGCCTGCCGGGGGCTGGCGGGCAGCGGGATGACGCCGAGGCGCATCACGTCGTAGCGCGGTGAGGCGAAGGCGGCGCCCATCTCGATCGCACAGCAGGCGAGGCCCCACTGGTAGACCCACAGCGAGTACGACCGGCTCATGTTCAACAGCTTCGTCAGCGGAGCCGGCATGCGACCCTTGTCGACTAGACCCATCGGAGGAGCCCTCGCTTCCACGCGTAGACGAGCCCATCGAGCAGCAGCACGATGAAGATGAGCATGGCGACCAGCCCGAACGTGCCGTATCGCTCGATCGAGGCCGCCCACGGGAACAGGAACGCGGCCTCGACGTCGAAGATCACGAAGAGCAGGGCGAAGACGTAGTAGCGGATCTGGCTCTGCGACCACCCGATCCCGACCGGGTCGACGCCCGATTCGTACGCGACCGATTTGTCGTAGTTGGGGTTCGATGGCCTGATCAACGCGGCAATGCCGAGCAGCAGCCCACCGATCAGGAGAGCCGCTGCGCCGAACCAAACGACGGTCAGGTAGTCACGGAGGAACTGCGACATCGGGCCCCGAAGATACCAGGGCCCAGGAAATCCGACCCAAATGAGGTCGGATCCCGGGGCCCTGGGATGTTCAGATCACGTGGAGGTGACCGCGCCGGCTTCGCCGCGCACGATTTCGGGGCCGACCACCATCCACAGCGCGCCGGCGACGACGGCGCCGATCAGCGGGAACACGATGAACGCCCACACCTGTCCGAGGGCCCAGTCGCCCTGGAACACGGCCGTGGCGATCGAACGGGCGGGGTTGACCGACGTGTTCGACACCGGGATCGAGACCATGTGGACGAGGGCGAGTCCGAAGCCGGCGGCGATCGGGCCGAAACCCTTCGGGACACCGGACTCGTCGGTGGTGCCGAGCACGATCAGCACGAAGACCGCGGTCACGACGATCTCGATGATCGCCACCGACATCAGATCGAATCCGGCCGGCGAGTGCGCGCCATAGCCGTTCGACGCGAAGCCGGCGTTCTGCGCCAGGTCGAGATAGCCGTTCGTTCCGCTCAGGATGAGGGCCAGGAGCCCAGCCCCGACGATGCCCCCGACGACCTGGGCGATCCAGTACGGGGCCGCCTTGGCCGGTTCGAGCTTCTTGGTCATCACCATGCCGAGGGTGACCGCTGGGTTGATGTGGCAGCCCGAGATCCGGCCGATGAGATAGGCCATGGTCATCAGGCTGAGCCCGAAGGCGAGGGCCACGCCGAGGATGCCGACGCTGAGCCCCTGGTTGAAGGTGCCGGTGGCGAAGATCGCGGTGCCCGGGCCGCCGATCACGAGGATGGCGGTACCGATGCCCTCCGCGAGCACGATTCGTGTGGTTTGGTTCATGCAGTCCCCTTACTGATCGCGCCCCTGGACGAAGCGACGGTCATGACGCTATTGCGCGTCTCGGAGCCGATCGGGGACGGTCGACATCGGTACGGTCGCGCGCATGACCACCTCGCCAGCACCGACCCCGGAACTCCGCCTGCTCGTCGACAACGTCGACTTCGGCGAGGGCCCGCGCTGGCACGACGGCCGTCTGTGGTACTCCGACTTCTACCAGCGGGCGATCTACGCGGTGACCACCGCCGGCGAGCGCACCGTGATGTTCGGCGACCTCGACGATCGACCGTCCGGACTCGGCTGGATGCCCGACGGCAGCCTGCTCGCGGTGGCGATGACGAGCCGGTCGGTGTGGCGCGAGGTCGACGGGACGCTCCAGCCCCACGCCGATCTCTCCGCCATCGCCACCGGTCACTGCAACGACATGGTCGTCGATGCTGCCGGGAACGCCTACGTGGGCAACTTCGGGTTCGACTTCGAGGGCGGCGCCACGTTCGCCGCCGCCGATCTCGCGCTCGTGCGGGCCGACGGATCCGTGGAGGTCGCCGCCGAGGGCCTGGCGTTCCCGAACGGTTCGGTCATCACCCCGGACGGCTCGACGTTGATCGTCGGTGAGTCGTTCGGCGGCGACTACGTCGCGTTCGACATCGCCGACGACGCGACGTTGTCGAACCGTCGGGTGTGGGCGGCGATCCCGGGCGCCGCCCCGGACGGTTGCGCGCAGGACGCGGACGGCGGGATCTGGTTCTCCGACGCCTTCGGCTCGCAGGTCGTGCGCGTGCTGGAAGGTGGCGAGGTCACGCACCGCATCGCCACACCGATGTCGACCTACGCGTGCGCGCTGGGCGGGGACGACCTGCAGACCTTGTTCGTCCTGTGCGCGCCGGCGACGCATCCCGACGAACTCGCGGGCAAGGCGCTCGGCGCGATCTTCACTCTGGACCTGGGTCAGCTCGACTGAGGTCGTCCAGGTCGACTCGCCCGATCTCGTCGAGGTCGTCACGACCGACCTCGTCCAGGTCGGCGACGACCAGGACCGGGGCCGCGAGCAGTTCGCGCCCGACCCAGTAGGGGACGATCTGGCCGATGGCGATGGCGATGGCGATGATCACGAGCAACAGGCGGCTGAGGGCGAGCTGGTTGCCGATCTCGCTCAGCGTCGACTGGGCGAGTGCGTGGGCGTCGTCGGTCGACGCCTGCGCCTGGGTGATCACCGCGGTACTGCCGGCCACGGCGGTGCGGACGTCGTCGACACTGGCGGCCAGATCGACCAGTTGCGCGTTGAGGTCGTCGGAGCTCGCCGAGAACGTGTCGAGGTCGGTGGTCGCGGCGCGGATGTCGTCCGCCAGCGGTCCGATGGCGGCCCGCAGATTGGTGACCGCGTCGCCCAACGGGACGTCGGGGTTGTAGTCGGGGGCGAGGGGGATGCGACTGAGTGCCCCGAGCGTGGTGTCGATCGTGCCGGCGATCGACTCGAGCGAGCCGAGGCCGTTGTCGATCCGATCGATCGTGTCCGGCAGCGTTGCCGCCAACTGCGCCGTCGAGCCGGCAACTGCCGTGGTGGCGTCGATGCCGTCGCCGACGGCGAGGATCGTCGAGCTGAGTGCCGCGAGTGCATCGTCGACGGCGTCGACCACGTCGTTGGCCACGTCCAACGACGTGTCGACCGCCGACAGCGTCTCCTCCGCCAGCACGAGACCCTGCTTGTTGGCGTTGGACAACTCGCCGAGGAACTGCCAGCCGACGACCGCCCCGACGAGCGCGCTGACCACGCCCACGTACGCGATGACGACCATGATCCGTCCGGCCGACCGCCTGGTCAGCCCGAGGTGGCTCGGCTCGTCCGTTCGCTCATCGGTCATGTCGTCACCAACTCAAAACACTCGTTTGCGTCAGGATTTCGGTGGACCGGTCCACCGAAATCCTGACGCAAACGCAAATCGGGGCGGCGGGGATCGCCGGGGTGGGCGCGATCGGAAAGGTGGGACGGGATGCTCACTTCGAGCGGAGGCTCCGGCGTAGTGCGAACACGGCGATGGAACCGTAGATCACCACCAGCGCCGTCAGGCCCAGGATGTCCTCGGTGGCCGGCCGCTCGCCGAGCAGCATCACCGTCTGGAACGACCGGATGCCATAGGTGACGGGCAGTGTCCACGAGATGTACTTCACCGGATAGCTCAAGTTGTCCAGCCCGAGGATGAAGCCGCTGAAGAACATGCCGGCGAGCAGAGTGAGCATGGCGAACTGCACGGCCTGGCTTTCGGTGGACGAGACCGACGACAGCACCATGCCGAGCGCGAGCGATGCCAGCAACACGCCCACGACCATCGCCGCGAACCACACCACCTCACCGGCGAACGGCACGCCGAGGAAGAACGTCGCCGAGGCCGTCAGTGCGGCCGCCACGGCGCCGCCGATGAGGAGATACGCCGCGCACTTGCCGAACAGGATCTGCATCGACGACAGCGGCCCGATGCGGAGCAACTCGAACAGGCCGGTGCTGCGGTCGCGCACGAGCGACAACGCGGCGAACGTGAGCGCGAGGTGCTGGAGCAACAGCGCCAGTGCGGCTGGAGTGAAGTAGTCGGTGGGGTCGATGTCGGTACCGATCACACTCGACGTGTCGACGGCAAACGGCCGCACGAGGACGGCGGGATCGATGGTGGCGAGTTGGCTCGTCGTGTCGGCCATCGACTGGGCATCGGCGAGGAAGGCCGCCGAGTCGAAGCTCTCGCCCGACGCGGCCCGCTCCCGCAACGAGTCCACCAGTTCGCTCGCCTGGGTCAGCTCGGCCGTGTCGGCGGCGTCTGGGGCCAGCCGATCGATCAGGTCGACCGAACCGTCGATCGCCGCGCTGAGATCGCCGAGCTGCCCTTCCGCGTCGGCGAGCAGGCCGGCGACGGCCGGATCCGCGGGATCGCGTGCGTCGATGTCCTCGGCGATGGTCAACACGCCGGCGGCGAGGTCGGCCGCGGGAGCGAGCTTGTCCTGGGCCGAGCCGGCGACGGTCGACAACACGGTCGCGTTCACCTCCTGCACCGCGAGCCGTGCTGCGATCGCGATCGCCGTTTGTTGGATCGGGTCCATCTCGCGGTTGAACACCTCGATCGTGGCCTGCTCGCCGGCCGTCACCTGGGCCAGCGGATCATCGGGGAACACGACCACCAGATCGACGTCGCCGTCGTCGAGGGACTGCAACGCAGCGTCCTTGTCGCTGACGAAGCCCTCCGACTCGACGAACTGGTCGAGCTGATCACTGTTGGTGTTCAGCGTCTCCTCGTAGATCGATCCCTCCTGGGCGACGAACAGCGTGTGCAGCCGCACCGTGTTCTGCGAATAGCCGGTGCCGAACAGCAACAGCAGCACGAACGGTCCGACAACGAGCAGTGCGAGCAAGCGCGGCTGGCGAAGAATCTCGACGAGTTCCTTGCGGACGAACGTCTGCGACCGGATGACCCAGCGCCACGGCCCGTGCGCGCGCCGCAGCTTCGACGACAAGACCGGATCCACCGCGAGGTGGCGCGGCTCGGCGAACTCGTCCGCGTCCAACTGTTCCTCGGCCAACTCTTCTTCCGTCAACTGCTTTCCGGTGAACTGGTCTCCGGTGACCTCGGCTTCGACCAGATCCGCATCGGCCGAATCGCCTGGAGCCGGTTCGGCTCCGCGGTCGATCGGGGCGGTCACGTCGCCGTCGACGGGGGGACCGTCTCGTCGGCTGCCGGGATCCGGGGCGGCCAAGCGCGTGGATTCGTGTCGGATCTTCATGACGCCACCTCGGCCAACGCGTTGCGGTGACGCTCGACGACCCGCACGAACGCCTCGTCGTAGTCGACGACGTGCTCGGTCGCCTCCACCAGTTCGAGCCCGACGGCATCGAGTCGCTCGCGCATGTCGGCGAGCGCTTCGTCGGCATCACGGACGACGATGCGCCACGTGACGGCGTCGACTCGTTCGATGTCCCCGATCACGCTCGGCGAGTCGCGGAGTCGGGCGATCTGCTCCGCGGTGGCGTGTTGACGAACCTCCACGTCGATCACCTCACCGTCGAACGCGGCGCGCCGCAGGTTCTGCGGGGTGTCGAACATCAACAACTCACCGTCGGAAAGGAGTCCGACCATGTCGCAGTACGAGGCTTCGCCCACGTATTGCGTCGTGACGAGAAGCGTGCGCCCCTCGGCCCCGAGCGACCGGAACTGGTTCCAGAACTTCTCCCGCAGGATCGGATCGATGCCGGCGGTGGGCTCGTCGAGGAACAGGTATCTCGGATCGTGGACGAACGTGGCCGCCAGGGCGAGGCGGCGCTGCATCCCACCCGACGTGTCACGAACCCGCTTCTTCCGGTCGTCGGTGAGTTCGACCCATTCGAGCAACTCGCGCAACCGCTTGCGGCGGCGCAGCGGGAGCCCGTACATCGAGGCGTGGAAGTTGAGGTTCTCACGCACCGACAGGTCGCCGAACAGTGCGGGACTCTGCGGGAGGTAGCCGATCGCCGACCGCTGCTTCGACGACATCGTCGCCGCTTCCACGCCGTCGATCGTCGCGTTGCCGCTCGTGGGACTGAGCAGACCGGTGAGCATGCGGACAGTCGTCGTCTTGCCGCACCCGCTCGGTCCGATCAGGCCGACGATCGCACCGGGTTCGATCGTCAGGTTCAATCGACTGACGACATCGGTGTCGTCGAACGTCATCGTCAGGTCGTCGGCGACGATGCCAGTGCCCTTCGGGCGCGTCTCGCGTACCACTGTGTGTCCCCAGCCTCTCCGGATCTGTCCGGCCGGAGTCGGTTCTCCCAGCCGAGTCGACCGTTACCCCGTCACGACGGGAGGCAAACGATGTTGCGATGAGCGAAGCGACCGAGCCGTGGACCGTTGGCTCACCGGTGGAAGCACGCTCCAATTGGCGATGAGCGAAGCGACCCCCAAGAATCGAAGGGGGTGGGCGGCTGGCTCATCGCTGAGGGTGGTCAGCCGTTGCCGTCGAGGACCGGCGCGAGGTGCTGCTCGGCCTCCTCGATCGTCCATCCCTTGCGCGCCGCGTACGACTCGAGTTGGTCACGGCGGATGTGGCCGACACCGAAGTACCGCGAGTCGGGGTGGGCCAGGAACAGACCTGACACCGACGAGCCGGGCCACATCGCGAACGACTCGGTCAGCTCGACCTCGACCGTGTTCGGCGCATCGAGGAGTTCGAACAGCGTGACCTTCTCGGTGTGGTCGGGCTGTGCCGGATAGCCGGGCGCCGGGCGGATTCCGCGGAACGACTCGGTCAGGAGGTCGGTCGGATCGAAGTGCTCGTCGGGCGCGTACCCCCACAGTTCGGTGCGCACCCGCTCGTGGATCCGCTCGGCGAAGGCCTCGGCCAGCCGGTCGGCGAGCGCCTTGAGCAGGATCGAGGAGTAGTCGTCGTTCGCCCGCTCGAACGCCTCGGAGAGCGCGATCTCCTCGGTCCCGGCGGTCACCACGAACGCGCCCACGAAGTCCGCCACGCCCGAGTCGATCGGCGCCACGAAATCGGAGATGCTGTAGTTCGGCCGGTCGCCGGTGCGTGCGGCCTGTTGGCGGAGGCCGTGCAGCGTGGCCAGCACCTCGGTGCGCGCGTCATCGGCGAACACGACGATGTCGTCGACGTCGTCACCCGTTCCGGCGTTGGCCGGCCAGATGCCGACGACCGCTCGCGGGCGGAACCAGTGGTCGCTCACGATCTTGTCGAGCATCGCCAGCGCGTCGTCGTACAGCGGCCGCGCGGCGTCGGCGAACTCGGGATCGGTGAGCACCTCGGGGAACCGCGAGCGGATGCCCCACGTGCGGAAGAACGGCGTCCAGTCGATGTACGGCACGAGTTCGGAAACTGGATAGTCGTCGAACACGCGCAGACCGGTGAACGTCGGCGCGGTGACCGTGGAGGCGTCGAACGTCGGCCGGAAGCGGTTGGCCCGGGCCTGTTCGATCGAGATCCGGTCGCGCGCGACGGTGGCCCGGTTGTGCGACTCGACCACGCGGGCGTAGTCAACCTCGAGGTCGTGGAGGAACCCCTCGCGCAGGTCCGCCGACATCAGGCTGCCGATGACGTTCGAGGCGCGGCTGGCGTCGGCCACGTGGACGACCGGCCCGTGGTAGGCGGGGTCGATCCGCAGGCTCGTGTGGAGCCGGCTCGTCGTGGCGCCACCGATCAGCAACGGCACTTCGCACCCCGTGCGTTCCATCTCGCCGGCGACGCGGACCATCTCGTCGAGCGACGGCGTGATCAGGCCGGACAGCCCGATCACGTCGACGTTGCGGTCGCGGGCGGTTTCGAGGATCGTCTGGACCGGCACCATCACGCCGAGGTCGATGATCTCGTAGTTGGAGCACCCGAGCACCACACCGACGATGTTCTTGCCGATGTCGTGCACGTCGCCCTTCACGGTGGCCAGCAGCACGGTGCCCGCCTTCGAGCCGGCGTCCTCGCCGCCCTCGGCTTCGATGAACGGGGTGAGGTAGGCGACGGCCTGCTTCATCACGCGGGCCGACTTCACCACCTGGGGCAGGAACATCTTGCCGGCGCCGAACAGGTCGCCGACCGTGTTCATCCCCTTCATCAGCGAGTTCTCGATCACGTCGACGGCGCGTGCGGCGGCCTGCCGCGCCTGTTCCACGTCGTCGTCGATGAACGCGGTGATGCCGTTGACGAGTGAATGTTCGAGGCGCCGGTCGACGTCCCACGAGCGCCATTCGGCGGCGACCGGATCGGCCGCTTGCTCGCCGGTGCCGGCGAAGCGCGCCGCCGCGTCGAGCAGTCGCTCGGTGGCGTCGGGCCGACGGGCCAGCACCACGTCCTCGCAGAGTTCGCGCAACTCGGGATCGATCTGGTCGTACACCGCGAGCTGACCGGCGTTGACGATGCCGAGGCGCATGCCGGCCTCGATCGTGCGCAGCAGGAACACCGAGTGCATCGCTTCGCGCACCGGTTCGTTGCCGCGGAACGCGAACGACAGGTTCGACACGCCACCGGAGATGTTGACGTACGGCAGTTCGTCGGTGATCTGCTTGGTCGCCTCGATGAAGTCGAGCCCGTAGCGGTCGTGCTCCTCCATGCCGGTGGCGATGGCGAAGATGTTGGGGTCGATGATGATGTCGTCGGGCGGGAAGCCGACCTCGTCGACGAGGATGTTGTACGCCCGGCGGGAGATCTCGACCTTGCGCTCGACCGTGTCGGCCTGGCCCACTTCGTCGAAGGCCATCACGATCACGGCCGCGCCGTAGTCGAGGCAGATGCGCGCCTGCTCGATGAACTGTTCGACGCCTTCCTTCATCGAGATCGAGTTGACGATCGGCTTGCCCTGCACGCACTGCAGGCCGGCCTCGATGACGCTGAACTTCGACGAGTCGATCATCACCGGCACGCGGGCGATCTCGGGCTCGCCGGCGATCAGGTTCAAGAACTTGGTCATCGCCTCGACGCCGTCGATCAGACCGTCGTCCATGTTGACGTCGATGATCTGGGCGCCGTTCTCCACCTGGTCGCGGGCGACGTCGAGCGCGGCGGCGTAGTCGTTGTCCTTGATCAAACGGCGGAACTTGGCCGAGCCGGTGATGTTGGTCCGCTCGCCGACGTTGACGAACGGGATGTCGTCGGTGAGGGCGAACGGCTCGA
>Ga0105243_10004394_pt1 | contig 11152 bp, 8 predicted proteins | sample KBSM34metaG_FD_81525 | JGI IMG/M metagenome (GOLD analysis project Ga0105243, IMG submission 81525) | Miscanthus rhizosphere microbial communities from Kellogg Biological Station, Michigan, USA - KBS M3-4 metaG | ecosystem: Host-associated > Plants > Roots > Rhizosphere > Soil | place: Michigan...
AAGGAAAACCCCCACGCGACATTCATTAGTCTCGCAAAAACTGCCAGCCAGAACAGCAGCCCTGTTTGCCCAAGGCTCCCGGCGATTGCCAGCGCGCCCACGGTGATACCGCACACAACCGGCATTGCCAGCCGCGCGCCGCGAGCAGCAGCGGGGTCAGGCCGCCCTGCGCCGCCACCAGCTCGTTCAACTGGTAGTTGCGATCGACGCCGGGGGTCTGCGGACCGCGGCCGCGGCCGCCGCCACCCTGCGCGGCCGGCGCCGGACCGCTGCGGCCGCCTTGTGGCGGCTCGCCCGGCGGCGGCGGGTTGCCGGTGGTGAACTCGCGCAGCGCCGCCGGATCCTTGCTGAGCGCGGCGAGGTCGGTGACCTTCGATGTCGCCTTGAGATCGGCGCCGCGCTTCGCCAGCAGCTGCAGCACGTCGGCGCGGTTCGACGCCGCCGCGAACATCACCGGTGTGAGATTTCGCACCGATTCCTTCGCGTTGACGTCGGCGCCGCCGTCAATCAGCGCGGTGACCGCCTCGAGGTTGCCCGACGCGGCCGCGAACATCAGCGGGGTGGTGCCGTTGGCGGTGGCCGCGTTGGCGTCGGCCCCGGCCTTGAGCAGCGGCGCGATCACCGACGCGCTGCCATTCCTGGCCGCGAGCAGCAGCGGCGTGTAGGCGCCGATCCTGGTCGTCGCGCGCAGGTTGGCGCCGGCATAGAGCAGCGTTTGCGCGAGCTCGGCGTCGTTCTTCATCGCCGCCCAGTGCAGCGCCGTCATCCCGTCGCCCTGCGCGCCGTTGACGTCGGCCGCCTGCTTCAGGAGCGCCTTCACCGCCTCGCGGTTGCCCTGCATCGCGGCATCGGCAACCGGCGCGCTGGGCGCCGCGTGAAGGAGCGCCGACAACGCCAGCGCCGCCAGCCCGCCCTGCATCACGTTTCTTCGCAGCATCGTTAGTATCCTCGCCGCATCTGTAGGGGCCGAGCGTGCTCGGCCCCTCGGCTTCCCAAGTTCCTACGCTTTCTCGGTGGTCACCGGCGCCGAGGCGTTCAGATCGAGCTCGCCGGTGCTGTCGCCGAAGCTCTGAACCTCGTCCAGCCCGAGCTTGTGCGCGATGGTCAGCATCGCGTTGGCCATCGGCGTGCCTTCGGCCGCCTTGATGTGCAGGTTGCCGCGCAGCGATCCGCCGGCATGGCCGGCGACGAACAGCGGCACGCGCTTGTGGTTGTGGACGTTCGAGTCGCCCATCGGCGACCCGTAGATCACCACCGAGTTGTCGAGCAGCGTGCCGTCGCCGTCGGGCGTGTTCCGCAGCTTCTCCAGGAAGTAGGGAACCATGCTGACGTGGTACTTGTTGATCTTGGCGAAGTCGAGAATCTTCTCGTCCTTCTCCTGGTGATGCGAGGCCGAGTGGAACGCGCCCTTGAAGCCGCTCTCCGGGTAGACACGGTTGCTCGCGTCGCGTCCGAGCTTGAAGGCGAAGACGCGGGTGATGTCCGAGGCGAACGCCAGCGCCTGCAGGTCGAACATCAGCTTGACGTGCTCCGAGAACGAGTCGGGCACGCCGATCGGCGCCCCCGGCAGCTCGCGCTGCTCGCCGCTGCTGTTGAACGCCTCCACCCGCTGAATCCTCCGCTCGATCTCGCGGACATCGTCGAGGTAGTCGGCCAGGCGCGCGCGATCGGCGGCGCCGAGATCCTTCTTCAAGCGGTTGATCGAGGTGCCGAGCCAGTCGAGGATGCTGCGATCCTCGGCGCGCCGTTCCTTGCGCTCGGCCGGCGTCGCGCCGACGCCGAACAGCTGGTCGAAGATGACGCGCGGGTCGCGCACCATCGGCAGCGGATCTTGCGGCGACGCCCAGCTGATCGAATCGGTGTAGGCGCAGGAGTAGCCGTAGGAGCAGCCGCCGGCCTGATCGACGTTCTCGATGCACACCTGCATCGACGGGATCGGCGTGTCCTGGCCGTACTTCCTGGCGAAGATCTGATCGATCGAGATGCCGGCGTGCAGGTCCGAGCCCTGCGTCTGCTTCGGGTGCGACTGGGTGAGGAACACGGCGCTCGAGCGGAAGTGATCGCCGCCGATCTCCGGCGCGGTGAACGCCTCGGCGTTGCGCACGTCGGTGTTGCTGACGACGGTGAGCGCGTCGCGGAACGGCTCGAGCGGGCTGAGGATGGTCTGCGACAGATCGAAGCCGCTGCCGGTCGCCTCGGGCGCCCACAGGTTCTTCTTCAACCCGAACGGCGTGCTGCCGGCCGACCCGTGCACCATCTCGATCGCGACCAGGCGGATCTTCTTCTCCGCCGCCGCCGCGGCAAACGCCTTCCGGGCCGGCACCATCGCCTCGAGCAGCGGCAGCGCCATGGTGGCGCCCACGCCCTTGAGGACCGCCCGGCGGGACACGTGCTTGTTCGTGATGTACATTCCGCTCTCCTCTACCGTGCGCTCGAGTTCGACCGCTTCGCCGTGTCGGCGGCGGCGACATCCGTGTTCAGGGGCTGCGGCGTTTCGGCGTTCGCCATCCGGAACGCCGCGCTGTTGACGACGCCGAGGACGAAAGCCGACATCCGGTTGTTGTTCTTCGCGGCGTCGCGGATGATGGCGCGAATCGCCGGCATGTCGGTGTACTCGACCCGCCGGCCGAGGGCATACGTCATCAGGTTCTCGGTGAAGCTCAGAAGGAAGACGTCGCCGTGCTTCACGATCGCCTGGCGCAGCCCGGCGGGGCCGTCCATCTTGGTGCCGTCGTAGAGATCGCCCACCGAGTCGACCGGCACTTCGTTGTCCTTGATCCGCCACGCGCCGGTGGCGTCGAAGTTCTCGAGCGCCAGCCCCAGCGGATCGATGACGCGGTGGCACGAGGTGCACGCCGGGTTCTTGCGGTGCTCCTCCATCCGCTCGCGCGTCGTCAGCATCTTGCCGCCGGCGGCCGCCTTGATGTCATCGAGCAGCGGCACGTTCGGCGGCGGCGGCGGCGGCGGCGAGCCGAGCAGCACTTCCATCACCCACTTGCCGCGCTGCACCGGCGAGGTCCGGTCGGCGTTCGAGGTGAGCGTGAGGATGCTGCCGTGGCCGAAGATGCCGCGGCGGTACTCGGGAGTCTGGACGCGGCGGAACGCGCTGCCGGTGATGTTGGGGATGCCGTAGTGCTTCGCGAGCCGCTCGTTGACGAACGTGTAGTCGGCGGTCAGCAGATCGAGCATCGACCGGTCCTCACGGACCAGGCTGTCGAAGAAGAGCTCGGTTTCGCGCTGCATCGCGTGCGCGAGCGTATCGTCGTACTGCGGATAGATCAGGTAATCGGGATGGATCTTCTCGAGATCCTGCAGCCGCAGCCACTGGCTGCCGAAGCGCGTCGACAGCGCCTCGGATCGGCGGTCCGCCAGCATGCGGCGCACCTGCTTCTCGAGGCCGGCCGGCGTGTGCAGCGTGCCGAGGCTCGCCGCCTTGAGCAGGTCGGTGTCGGGCACCGTGCCCCAGAGGAAGAACGACAGCCGCGACGCGAGGTCCTGGTCGCTCACACGATAGGTGCGCGCCGCCTTCACGATCTTCGCATCCGGCTTCGCATCCGGCTGGGGCGCCTGCTCGAGGCGGAACAGGAATCGCGGGCTGACGAGAATCGACTGGAGCGCCATCCGGATGCCGCTCTCGAAGTCGCCCTTCTTGCGGCCCTGGTCGTAGAACTGCATCGCGTCCTGGAGGTCGTCGGCCGTCGCCCCGCCGCGGTACGCCTGCGCCGAGAGACGCTTCAGGATGTCCGCCGCGCAAGTCTCTTCCTCTTTCGCCGTCGTCGGGCGGCACGAAAAGATCATCCGGCGGCTGATGGTGTCGGACACGCCGGTGACCGACGAGGGCCCGAGGATCGTCATGTCGCGCATGTGCGGCAGCGCGGTCACGCCGAAGCTGATGTTGACGTCGGCCAGCGTGTTCTCGAGCGGGATCAGCAGATCGTCGAGCGGCCCGTCGAAGCGCTGGATGAACGCCGCGGAGACGCGCTGCGGCCCGGCGGGGATGTGAATCGGCGGAGTCTTGATCTCGAGGCTGTTCCGCGGATCGGTCTCGCTCATCCGGGTGTTGAGGTCGACGAGCGCGGCGCGCTCGCCGTTGATCGACACCTCGACCTGCTCCTTGATGTCCATCGTCGCCATCGAGGTCCGGCCGTAGATGCCGCCCAGCGGCTCGTTGTGCATCGACATCTTGATGACGTACTCGCCATCGGCCGGGAAGGTGTGGATGACCGACGTGCCGCCGCGCGTCCCCATCGGCGCGCCCTCGACCTGACGCATCTGCGAGGCGGTGCGGCCAATCTTGTAGGTGACCGAGGTCGCGCTGGCGTTGCGATCGCCGACCGCCAGGCGGCTGATCTGGCTGGCCGCGCGCAGGTAGCTCTCCATCAACGTCGGCGAGAAGTTCTGCACGTCCGCGACATTGTCGAAGCCGCGGCTGATCGTATCGGGCGGCAGATAGGCGGTGACGTCGACGTCGATGCCGACCAGATCCCGAACGGCGCGCTGATATTCCGCGCGGTTCAGGCGTTGGAACGGCCGCCAGCCCGGATTCGGGTTCAGCGCCGCGGCGGCGTCGATCCTGGTTTCGAGCGTGTCGACAAACGACGCGACCAGCGCAGGCTCGGGCCGCCGCGCGTTCGGCGGCGGCATCATGCCGGTGCGGAGCTTGCGGATCATCTTCTCGGTGGTGTCCGCGTGCTCTTCGAGCTTCGCGGCATCGAAGGTGGAGAGCGAGAGGCCGCCGGCCTTGCCGCGCTCGCTGTGGCAGCTCGCGCAGTATTGCTTGACGAGTTGATTCTGCGCGTCGATCGAGAGCGCCGTCGACGCCACGGGTGTCGCCTTCGCCGGCGCGCCTGCAACAGGCTTCGTCGTCGCGTCTGTTCCGAGCTTGGCCGGGGGATTCGAAGTCGCCGTCTTGGACGGCGCGGCAGGCGTTTGTGCGCTCGCTGAGTGCGCCGCCTGCTGAGCTGTCGCGCCTGCGCCGAGAAGCGCCGTCGCCGCGACCGCAACTGCCAGCTTTTTCATGCGTTTTGCCCCGATGCGGGATTCATGGTGGTGGCTGCCGGACGCCTCAAAGAGGCCCCTAAGAGTATAGGCCCTGACGCCACCGAAAGATGCACTTTGTCGTCCGCATTTGTCACCAAGTGTCACCTCAAGTTGAGGGCCGCGCAAGGCCAAAAAAAGGCTGCGCTTTCAGGGGTGGGCGGCCGGGCCCAGGAGGACCCGGCCGGGCCGCGCCACGGTCATTTTGCCGTCTTCGAACGCGACCTGGCCGTTGACGATGACCTGAGCCACGCCCTCGGCATACTGATGCGGTCGTTCGAACGTGGCGAGGTCGCGGACCGCGGCCGGGTCGAAGATCGCGATGTCGGCTTTCATCCCCTCGCGCAGCACGCCGCGGTCGGCCAGGCCGATGCGCTGCGCGGGAAACGCCGCCATCTTGCGGACGGCCTCCTCGAGCGAGATGACCTTCAGCTCCCGCACGTAACGGCCGAGCACGCGCGCGAAGGTGCCGTAGCTGCGCGGGTGCGGGCTCGCGTCGCCGAAGATCGGGATCTCGCCGTCGGAGCCGATCATCGTGGCTGGATGGCGAAGGATGCGCTGGAGATCGTCTTCGCCGATCGCGTGGAAGATGCCCGAGCAGCCTCCTTTTTCGACAATCCACAGCGCGGTCGCCGCGGCGTTGTCGACGGTCGGCTCGAGGCCGCGCCCCTTGGTGACGTCGCCGAGACGCTTGCCGGCCAGCGAGGGATCCCAGTCGCAGCGCGCCAGCTGCACGTTGTTCGGATCGCCGCCGCCGCGCTCCTCGAGGATGATGCGCGCCGTTTCCTTCTGCAGCTCCGAACGCATCGACGGCGTCGCCAGACGCTTCAGGATCGCCTCGCGGCCACCTTCGAGCCCCCACGCCGGCATCAACGCCGCCTGAATGCTCGTCGACGACGCGGTGTAGGGATACTGGTCGATGGTCGCATCGACGCCGCGCGCGCGCGCCTCGTCCACCAGCTTCAGCGAATCGACGCTCCGGCCCCAGTTCTTGGTGCCGATGATCTTGTGGTGCGTGACCTGCGTGGGCAGGCCACCCTTCTCGCCGATCTCGATCGTCTCGCGCACGCTGTCGAGGATCCCTCCCGCTTCGTCGCGCATGTGGGAAATGTAGATGCCACCCATCCGCCCGGCAGCCCTGGCGAGCTCGACGACTTCGGCGGTCGGCGTGAACGTCCCGGGCACGTAGAACAGCCCGGAGCTCAGGCCGAACGCGCCCTGCTCCATCCCCTGGCGCACCAGGGCGATCATCTTTTCGATCTCGTCAGGCGTCGCCTTGCGATTGACCGGTCCGATCACCTGATCGCGGATGCTGCCCTGCCCGATGAACATCCCGAAGTTCGGCGTCACGCGCTTCGCGGCGACACTGTCGAGCAGCGGCTTGATTGGCACCGGCGACGATCCGTCCGGTCCTTCCATGATCGTCGTGACGCCCTGGCGCACGTAGTTGTCGGCCGTCGGCACCTGCATGATTCCGCGGCGCGCGTGGGTGTGGATGTCGATGAACCCGGGCGACACGACCTTCCCTGCCGCGTCGATGGTCCGCGCAGCCGGCGCGTCGATGCGCGGCGCGATGCGGGCGATCGTGTCGCCGCGCACCGCCACATCGCCGCGGTACCACGGGCTCCCCGTCCCATCGACGATGCGGCCGTTGCGGATGACGAGGTCGAAGGCCGGTGCCTGCGCCTCGGGAATCGCGATGAGGACGCTGATGAGCGCGGCGAGCGCGCCGCAGGGAAGGAGAAACGCCAGCCGTATCCGCATGCGCCGCAGTGTAGCTGCACGCATTCCAAATTCCGAATTCTAAATTCCTAATTTCAGTGCGTTCCCGGCGGGATCGCGGACCAGGATCCCGCCGTCGATGATTTCCGTGGGAGCGCCCGCCGCGCGCGCGCGGGCGGCGACAGCCTCGACGGCCGCGGTGGTCGGCAGCCGCACCAGAAAATGACGCAGCCCGATCGCCCCTGGCGGTGGCGGCGGCGCGCCGACGCCCGCCCACGTGTTGAGCCCGATGTGATGGTGGTAGCCGCCGGCGGAAACGAACAGCGCGCTCGGCCCGTAGCGTTGCATCAGCTCGAAGCCGAGCGCACCGACATAGAAGCGCTCCGCGTCGTCGAGCCGCGAGACATGCAGGTGGACGTGGCCGATCACCGTGCCGCTGGCGAGAGGGGCACTGTCGTCGTGCTCCGTCTTCTCGGCGAGGAGCTCGTCGAGGTCGATCGGATCGGCGCCCATCCGCAGTTGCCCGCCGGCATAAGGCCAGTCCGCGCGTGGACGATCGCGGTAGATCTCGATGCCGTTGCCGTCGGGATCGGCCAGGTACAACGCTTCGCTGACGCCGTGGTCGGCCGCGCCCTGCATCACCGTCCCGGTGTCGACGAGGCGGCGCAGCGCCCGCGCGAGGTCGGCGCGCGTCGGCACGAGGATCGCGAAGTGATACAGCCCGGTCGTGCCGCGGACGCGCGGCGCGGTCTCACTCTGCGAGAGGACGAGCAGATCGGGACCGCCGGCCCCGAGCCAGGCGGTCCGATCGTCGCGCCGATGGACGAGAAAGCCGAGGTGCGACTCGTAGAAACGCACCGAACGCGTCAGATCCGGGATCGTCAGGTGTACGTCGCCGACCGACGTGGCCGGATCGATGACTGCCGGCATCCGTTATTTCGACGCTGAGCTGCGCACCGGCTCCGCGAGCAGGCGCTCGACGAGCGCCGCGATCTCGGCCTTCGCTTCGTCGTGGAACTTGCCGGTCGCCTTGCCGGGGAAGCCGGCGTGGGCGCTCCGCACGCGGCCGTCACGCCCGATGTAGAACGAGGTCGGGAACGCGTTCAGGTTCTCGCCCTGCGGCACCTTGGCGTTCAGCTCTTTCGGTTCGCCCGGCAGGAGCACGGTGTAGTCGATGCCGTAGCGTTTGATGAACGCGCGCAGGCGCACGGGATCCTTCAGCTGCGCTTCCTCCTCGAACGACAACGCCACGATCTCGAGTCCGCGGTCGTGGTACTTCCGGTACAGCTCGGTGAAGAACGGCGCCTCGTCGTGGCAGTTCGGGCACCAGCTGCCCGCGATGCTGACGATGACGACCTTGCCCTGGAATTGCGGATCGGTGTTGGAGACGAGCTTCCCCTTCAAATCCGGAAAGCTGAAACGGAACGGCTCGGTCGGATCCTTCACGCTGGTGAAACGGGACGGATCGCTCGGCTCCGGCAGCCCCTTGGCCTTGGCGATCTCCATGCGGGTCGCCGTCAGCGCAGCGTCCTTGTTCTGCACCACCGCCAAGGTGCCGTCCGCGGCCGGTGTCAGCTCGAGCCGCAGCGGACGCCCGCCGGAGAAGTGACTGAGCACGAACTTCCCGTCGCGATAGGTGCCGGTCAGGAGGCCCGTGTCGCCGTCGATCCGCAGAATCGCCGCCGACGCTTCCGCGCCGGCCTGCCGTACGATCAGCTGCCACGCCGACTCGCCCTTCGAGCTCTTCACCTGCACGTTCCACAGGCCGGCGATCGCCGGAATCTTTTCGTCGCCCACCGGCACCGGCGCGAATTTCTTCGCCTGGAACGGATACGGTGCGCCGCGCGTGCCGCGCGAGTACTGGCCCTCGAGCCGCCCGTCCTTCACGGTCGCTTCGATCTTCGTGCCGTACTCGTCGAAGCTGAGCACCAGCGCGCCGTTCTCGAGCTGCCCCGTGGTGGAGGTGGTTTTCTCGTCGCCGTTGAAAAAGGACCCTTTGACGCCGGCGCCGGATCCGGACAGCTCCATCCGAAATGGCACCTCGACCCCGTTGACGATGATGGTGGCGTCCCAGAGACCGTTGAGGGCCTGCGCGCGGGCGGGGGCCGGGACGGTGACGAGCGCCAGGAGCGCGACGACGAACAGGATCGATGACTTGGTTCTCATGCAAAAACTCCCTGAAACGCAAAAAGCCCGGGAGGCGTGTGCCTCCCGGGCCTGCATGCGGCTGGACCTTGTGCGTCCCCGTCTCTTCTTACGAGGGCATCACCCTTGCGATCGCAGCGCCGCGCAGGCCGGAGAGGGCTCCGGCCGGACAACACGAGCAGCGGCGACAGCGGATCACGTTCATGCCTGCACATTTATCGCCGAGAAGCGCCGGGAAGTCAAATTCCGCTGCCGCCGGGGTAGCATGAGGCGTGCGCGCCCCACGCTCGCTCGTCGCCGTGGTGCTCATCGGCTGCAGCGCGGCGCTGCTCGCGCAGCAGCCGCCGGTGGTCGACCCCCGCCTGTTCCAGTCCGGCATCGAGGTGACGAGCATTACGGCGACGGTGACCGACCGCGACGGCCATCTCATCACCGGCCTCGCCCGCGAGGCCTTCGAAGTCTTCGAGGATGGGACGCGGCAGACGATCACCCAGTTCACGAGCGAGCGCGTGCCGGTCGGCCTCGGCGTGCTCCTCGACAACAGCGACAGCATGTTCGGCAAGCGGATGGAAGATGCGCGCGCGGCGGTCGACCGCTTCCTGTTCGAGCTGCTCGATCCGACCGACGAGTTCTTCCTGATGGCGTTCAACCACCGGCCGCGGCCGCTGACCGGGTGGACGCGGGCGCAGCCGGAACTGCGGCGCGCCCTCGACGGCCTGCGCCCCAACGGCGGCACCTCGATCTACGACACCATCGTCGAGGCGCTGCCGCTGCTCGAGGTCCGCACGCGGCCGCGCGGCGCGGTGGTGCTGATCTCGGACGGCGCCGACACGGCGAGCACCAACTCGCTGCGCGATCTGCGCTCGGCGCTGCTGCGCACCGACGCGTTCGTCTATGCGATCGCCATCGATCCGCCGGACCGCCGGGCGATCAACACGCGGGTCAACGCGCAGGCGCTGCGCGAGATCACCGCCGAGACCGGCGGGCGCACCGAGGTCGTGCAGAGCTCGTCGCAGCTGGTCGAGGCGACCGCGCGCATCGCCGAGGAGCTGAACAGCCAGTACGTCATCGGCTACACCTCGCCGCGCGGCGCCGACGGCCAGTTTCACAGCATCCGCGTCCGCGTCGCCGGCGCCGACTACCGGGTGCGGGCGCGCAACGGCTACGTCGCCACCCCGCTCGGGCGGCGCCGCAGCAACTATTGACTGAGTCAACCAATTTGTTGACAATGGCCAACCATGGCCGCACGCCCCGCCGCCGACCCCGCCACCCTCGACCGGATCCGCGCCTTCAACCGCTTCTACACCCAGCGCATCGGCGCGCTCGGCGAGCATCTCCTCGACGGGCCGTTCTCGCTCGCTGAAACGCGCGTCCTCTACGAGCTGGCGCACCGCGACGCGCCGACCGCCACCGCCCTCGGCCGCGACCTCGGGCTCGACCCCGGCTATCTGAGCCGCATCCTGCGCCGCTTCGAAGCGGGCGGGTTCCTCACCCGGACGCCGTCGCCGGCCGACGGCCGGCACCACCTGCTGCGGCTGACGCGCCGCGGGCGCACCGCGTTCGCGCCGCTCGAGCGCCGCGCACGCGACGCCGCCGCGGCCATGCTCGGCCCGCTGCCGTCGGGAGGCCGGCAGGCGGTCGTCCAGGCGATGTCGACGATCGAGCGCCTGCTCGACCCGCCGGCCGCCGCACGCCAGGCGCCGCCCTACCTGCTGCGTACGCATCAGCCCGGCGACATGGGCTGGGTCGTCCACCGCCACGGCGCCGTCTACGCGCGCGAGTGGGGCTACAACGCGGAATTCGAGGCGCTGGTGGCGCGCATCTGCGCCGATTTCCTCGATCACTTCGACCCCGCCGGCGAGCGCTGCTGGATCGCGGAACGGGAAGGGGCGATGGTCGGGTCGGTGTTCGTGAATGCGTACTTGAGGGTGTTCGGATTGAAGGATTGCGCGCCGAAAGGGGTCAGGGCTTCGCAAATCCCGGCGCAAACCCCTATCCACTGCCCGACCTCGAGCGTGGTGGAAAAGGGCGCGAGACGCCGGGTCCGCATACTGAGCCCCTCCTGACCCCAAACTGGTCACCGGCTCTATAACACTCCCCTCAACAGTGGGTCAAGTGGAGCTACACTTCCACGTCCCGCCTGCGCCGAACGGCTTCGGCGAGGCAAGCCTGCACGCCGGAAGGAAGGTCCGCATGCGTCGACGTACCCTTTCGTTGGCCGCCTGGTTGGTCGTCCTGGTTGGATTCA
>Ga0105243_10004398_pt1 | contig 11148 bp, 8 predicted proteins | sample KBSM34metaG_FD_81525 | JGI IMG/M metagenome (GOLD analysis project Ga0105243, IMG submission 81525) | Miscanthus rhizosphere microbial communities from Kellogg Biological Station, Michigan, USA - KBS M3-4 metaG | ecosystem: Host-associated > Plants > Roots > Rhizosphere > Soil | place: Michigan...
CGGAAGACCAGGACTACGTCGACGCGCTCGTCTACTACCAGGAGTTCACGGATGGGTCCTTCCGGATGGTGCGCTGGCCCGGACCGTTCACGATCACACTCGACGGGGATCTCGCCACCAATGAGCCGATCGTGGCCAAGGTGCGCGAGGTGGCGGCCGAGATCAAACGCGTGACCGGCCTCGACCTTTCCGTTGGGCCTGGAGGCGCCTGCGTCATTGCGCTCAATTCGAACATCCTGGCCACGGAGGACGCGGTCGGCACGGCTGCACTCTCCTTCCAGGGGGCCAACATCGTTCGCGCCCAGGTGACCTTCACGAACCGTGGCGAGATCACGGGCGGGGGCGGCTCGGAGTACCGCAACACGCTGCTCCACGAGATGTGCCACGATCTGGGCGTCCTGCATTCGCTGAGGGACGACGACGTGATGACGCCCGGCGCCGGCCCGGGCACGCGCGTCGCCCAGTACCAGCCGCACGAGGCCACCGCCCTGCATCTCATGTACGCGCACCGCACCGCCGGGAACCGGGCCCCCGACAAAGACCCGGCCCTGGGGGCGACGTTCACCGCCGTTACCCGGCGCGTGGTGATCCGCGACTGACGGCGGCGCCGCGCTCTAGGACGACGCGGCCAGCGGGACGGGCGCGGGAATCGGGAAGCCCAGCTTGCGCCCGAACTCCCGGCGCAGGAGCCACAGGCTCAGGCAGGTCTGGACCCAGACCGCGGCCAGCGAGACGTACCACACGTGGCGCATCTGGAACCCCGGATGCGAGGCCAGCGCGTAGGCGGGGACCGCGAACAGCAGCAAGCGCGTGAGCGAGCTGGCCAGGGGCGGCAGCGTGTTCCCCATCCCCTGGAAGACGCTGGAGCTCACGAACACGACGCCGCTGGCCACGAAGTTCCAGCTGATGATGCGGAGATACTCCGCGCCGAAGGCCACCACGGCCGGATCGCGGTTGAAGACGCGGATGAGGGCGTCGGGCGCGATGTGGCAGAGGACGGTCAGCACCAGCATCACCGCCGCCGCCATCCCCGCCGCCGCGTAGAACGATTCGCGTACGCGCACGCCCAGGCGGGCCCCGAAGTTCTGCCCGGTCACGGGGGCGGTCGCGAAGGCGATGGCCACCGCGGGCAGGAACAGGGACTGCATCACGCGGAGCCCGATCCCGAATCCGGCCTGGGCGGCCGCGCCGAACGGCCGCAGGATGTCGTACACGAGCACCATGTAGACGAACATGAGGGCGAACTCGCCTCCCGCGGGCAGCCCGATGCGCAGCATCTCCCACCACATCCGCGGCGCGGGCGGCCAGTCCGCGGCGCGGAAGCGCATGGGGCTCTCCGGCCGGCGCAAGTACGCCGTGAAGGCCAGGCATCCGACGGCGACGGCGACGAGGGAGGCCAGGCCGGCGCCGGCCACGCCGAGGGGCCGCCCGGTCACCCATCCGAACATCAACGTCGGGGCGAGCACGATGTTGAGCACGACGGTCGCGATCTGGATGAGGGTCGGGACCTTGAGGTCGCCCACGCCGCGCAGGGCCGCGCCCATGCCGACGAGCGGGAACTGGAGGAAGAGCGCGGGCACGAACCAGTCGAGGTACTGCACGCCGAGCGCGGCCGTCGTCGCGTCCGCGGCCAGCCATCGGCAGTAGGCGTGGCGCAGCGCGAACACGGCCGCCCCGAAGGTGAGGCCGACGAGGTTGGAGAGGACGAGGGCCTGGTTGAAGAGGCGCTCCGCGCGCGGACGATCGTGGCGGCCCATGGCCTGCGCGATGAGCGCGGTCGCGCCCACGCCCAGCGACTGGGTGAGGGCGAGGACCAGCATCATGAGGTTCCCGCCCAGGGCCACCCCCGCGATGGCTTCCTTCCCCAGCCTGCCGACGAAATACAGGTCGGCGAGGAAATACAGGGTCTGGACGGTAGTGCTCATCGCGATGAAGAGCGAGAGCTGCAGGATGTGCCCGCCGACGGAGCCCTTCGTGAGGTCCTTCATCTCGTGCGCCGAAGGCGCATCCTACCGGAAACGAGGCGGAAGGGAGGCTATTCGCTCCGCATCACCGTCACCGGATCGACGCGGACGGCGCGCACGGCGGGCAGCAGGCTGCCGGCCATGGTCACGACCGCGGAGAGGCCGACCGCGGCGAGAAAGGTGAGCCCGTCGCCGGGACCCACGCCGGCCAGGAGCGCGGAGAGGCCGCGGCCCGTCGCGTAGGCCACGGCCAGGCCGAGCACGACGCCGAGCGCCGCCATCCGGAGCGCGTCGCGGAGCACCATGGAGAGGATGTCCGCCGATCGTGCGCCGAGCGCCACGCGGACGCCAATCTCGAGGGCACGGCTGGAGACGGTGAACGACAGCAGGCCGTGAAGGCCGATGGCGGCGAGGAGGAGGGCAGTGGCCGCGAACGCGGACAGCACGCGCACCTGGGTGCGCCGCGGCGCCGTCTCTCCGCCGACGATGTCGGACAGGAGGCGCACGTCGGAGATCGGCTGTTGCGGATCCGCGCGACGGACGATCGCGCGTATCGAAGGCAGAAGCATCCGCGGATCGCCACTGGCGCGAACCGCCAGGTCCTTCGGGGTATAGCCGATGATCGCGCCGTCCGCGACCTGCTGGTACGAAAGGTAGACCTGGGGCTCGCTCGGTCGCTCGAGCCCGCGCACCCGGACGTCCCCCACCACCCCGACCACCTCGCGCTCCCCCGCCGGTCCGAACTGGAAGCGCCGCCCGATCGGATCCTGCCCCGGCCAATGCCGCTTCACGAAGGACGCGCTGACCACGGCCACGAAGGGCGCTTCCCGCGTGTCGGAATCGCGGATGTCGCGCCCGGACCGGATCGGAATGCCGAGCGTCGCGAAGAAGCCGGGAGTGACGAAGCGGGCCGACGCCGGAGGCAACGTGCCGGGCGCGGGCGCCTCCCCCGCCGCGACCACGCCCCAGATGCCGCCACGCATCACCATGGGCAGGCCGCTGACGTACGCGGCTCCGGCCACGCCGGGCAGCGCCCGCACCTCGGACAGGACGCGCGTGTAGAACCGGACCCGGGTGGACGTGTTCTCGTATCGCGGCAGCGGCAGCGCGGTGCGCAGGGTGAGGACGCCGTCCGCGGTCATGCCGGGATCGACGAGCTGCACACGCCCGAGGGCACGGAGGAGCAGGCCACAGCAGACGAGCAGCACGACGGAGGCCATGACTTCCGCGACGACGAGGGCGGAGCGCGTCCGCTCGCGCCGGCCGCCGACACCCGCCCGGGCGCCCTCCTGCAGGCCGCTGACTCCCGCGTGGCCGCAAGCGCGCAGGGCCGGCAGCACGCCGAAGGCGATCCCGGTGAGAGCGGTCAGGGCCAGCGCGAAGGCCAGGATGCGGACGTCCAGCGAAGGGGCCTGGGCGATGGGCAGGGACTGCGGGACGAGGCGCGCCAGCACCGGGACGGAGACCGCCGCCACGAGCACGCCCAGCCCGCCCCCCACCAGGGCCAGGAGGAGGCTTTCCGTGAGGAGCTGCCGGACGAGCCGCTCACGCCCCGCGCCGAGCGAGGCCCGCACCGCCAGCTCCTTCCGCCGCACCATGGCCCGCGTGAGGAGGAGGCTCGTGAGGTTCGTGCACGCGATCAGGAGGACGCAGCCGGCGGCGCCCAGGAGGGCCAGCGGCAGCAGGCGGGCTTCGGGCGAGAGGCCGTCGCGGAGACCGTCGACGGTCGCGCCGGTCTGGGCATTGTCGTCCGGGAAGGCTCGCTCGAGCTGGGCGGCGACGAGCCGCATCTCCGCGCGCGCCTGGGCCAGCGAGACGTTCTCCCGGAGGCGCGCGATGCCGTAGACGTAGTAGTTGGTTCGCTCGACGAAGTCGTCGTCCACGAACTGCTTCGCGACCCACAGCTCCGTGTCGCGGTTGGGGAAGCGGAAACCCGGAGGCATCACGCCGACTACGACGTGCGGCACTCCGTCCAGCAGCACCTGGCGGCCCAACACGCCCGCTTCCCCGCCGTAGCGGGCCTGCCAGAGGCCGTAGCTGAGGACGAGCGCGCCCGCCGCGCCGGGCGCTCCGTCTTCCGGACCGAAGAGACGCCCGAGGACCGGCCGCACGCCCAGGATGTCGAACACCTCGAAGGTCAGCCACTGGCCCTCGACCCGCTCGGGTTCGCCCTCGCCGGCGAGGTTGGAGGCCTGCCCGCCGAAGGCGCCCATCGCCTCGAAAGAGCGGCTCATGCGCTTCCAGTCGCGGTAGTTGGCCGGCGAGAGCTCGGTGTGCCCGTAGCCGCCCTGGTCCTGCCACAGCCGCACCAGCCGATCGGGATCGCGGAACGGCAGGGGACGGAAGAGGATGTGGTCGGTGATCGAGAAGGCCGCGGTGGTGGCGCCAATGCCCAGGGCGCCGAGGGCAACGGCGGTGGCCGCGAAACCGGGGGCGCGTCGCATCGTGCGTGCGGCGTAGGCGAGGTCCTGCCGCAGGAGGTCGCCGTGCGCGCGGAGCGCGTTGGCGGCGATGTCGGCCAGCGTCTCCAGCCACAGGACGGCGGCGGAGAGGACGCCACCGGCGTCGCGCCGCCGCTCGGCGAAGATCGCGGCCATCTCGTCGCCGTATTCCGCGCGGAAGGAGGCGGGATACAGGTGGAGGAGCGCGCGGTAGAGGCGCATCAGGCCTTGCCGGGAGCGAAGCCGCTCGCGCGCGCCAGGCGCACGAGATCGGTGAGGCGCCGTGCCTCCGCTCGCGCCACCGCCGTCCCGAACGGCGTGATCCGGTAGTACCGGCGCCGCTCGTCGTCCAGCTCCGGGGCCGGGCGATCGCGCGTCTCGACGATGAGGCCCTGCTCGAGCATGCGCTGGATCGAGCGATAGAGCGTGCCCGCGCTCAGCTTGAGGCCCCCGTCCGTGCTCGCGGCCACGTCCTGGATGATCCCGTAGCCGTGGCGGTCACCGTCGGCCAGCGCCATGAGGATGTGGAAGGTGGCCGCGGGCAGGGGCAGGAGGTCGTCGGCACTTCCCCGTTCGCTCACGCGCCGACTATATCCGTACTGGCTATATTGTCAATGGCTATAGGCGCGAACTGTGTCATGGGGTTTGACAGCCGCGGGCGCACGACCTAGATTGCCTGTCACGACATGCCGAGGACACGGGCGACGACGACCCTGGCGGGCACCATCGCGATGCGGAGCATTCGCATTTGCGTGGGGGCCTGCCCCGCCGGCTAGAGCATCAGCCAGAGCGGCGGCAAACGAGGCCCCCGGCGAAAGCCGCGGGGCCTTTCGTTTTTCGGCGCCTGGTGAGAAAGAGGAGAGCGCAGATGGGCCACATCACGGGCCTCAAGTGCAAGGAGTGCGGGAAGACCTGGCCCAAGGAGCCGACCGCCGCCTGCGCGGAGTGTTGGGGGCCGCTCGAGGCCGTCTACGACCTCGACGCGGTGCGACGGACCTTCACCCGCGACGCCATCGCGGGGCGCGCGCGCGACCTGTGGCGCTACGCGGAGCTGCTGCCCCTCGACGGCGAGCCGACCGTCGGCCGCGGCACCGGCTTCACTCCCCTCCTCGCCGCCCCCCGCCTCGGCGCCGCCCTCGGCATCCGCGATCTCTGGGTCAAATACGACGCCGCCTGTCATCCCACGCTCTCGTTCAAGGACCGCCTGGTCGCGGTCGCGCTCAGCAAGGCCAAGGAGTTCGGCCTCGACACCGTGGGCTGCGCCTCCACCGGCAACCTCGCCAACGCCGTCGCCGCCGGTGCGGCCGCGGCCGGCCTGCGCGCGGTCGTCCTCGTTCCCGTCGACCTCGAGGCGGCCAAGCTGACGGCCACCGCGGTCTACGGGGCCACGCTGATAGGCGTCCGCGGCAACTACGACCGCGTGAACCGCCTGTGCACCGAGATCGCGGACCGCTTCGGCTGGGGCCTCGTCAACGTGAACCTGCGCGCGTACTACAGCGAGGGCTCCAAGACGGTCGGCTTCGAGCTGGCCGAGCAGGGGGGCTGGCAGCTTCCCCGCCACGTCGTGTGCCCGATGGCCGGGGCCAGCCTCATCAACAAGGTGGACCGGGCCTTCCAGCAGCTCACCGAGCTCGGCCTCGTCGAGGGGCGTCCGTATTCGCTGCACGGTGCGCAGGCCACGGGGTGCGCCCCCGTCGTGCGGGCCTGGAAGGAGAACCTCGACCGCCTCCCGCTGGTGAAGCCGTCCACGATCGTGCGCAGCCTCGCCATCGGCGACCCCGCGGATGGCCTGACCGCGGTGGCCACCATCAAGCGCACGGGAGGGCGCGCGGAGGATGCGTCGGATCCGGAAGTGCTCGAGTGCATGCGGCTGCTGGCCCAGACGGAAGGTCTCTTCGCGGAGACGGCGGGGGGGACGGTCGTGGCCGCGGCGCGCAAGCTGGCCCGGGCGGGAACGTTCGACGGCGGCGGGCGCGTGGTCCTGCTCCTCACCGGCCACGGCCTGAAGACGGTCGAGGCGCTCTCGGAGAAGCCGCCGTTCAGCGCCGTGATCGACGGACGCCTCGACGAGTTCGAGGACTTCTGGGCCGCGCAGGGCCCGGAGGGCGCGCGGACGCACGCGCAGGTCTGATGCGCACGGTCCAGGTCCACAAGTTCGGAGGCGCTTCGCTCGCGGACGCGCCCGCCTTTGCCCACGCCGTTCGCATCGTCGGACAGCAGACGGGCAAGCTCGTGGTGGTCGTGTCGGCCATGTCGGGCACGACCGACCTCCTCCTCGAGGGCGCGGAGAAGGCGCGCGTCGGCGATCCCAAGCCGCTGGCCGCCATCGCGGACCGCCTGCGCAAGAAGCACGTCGAGGCCGCGCGGGTGCTGGTCCCGCCCGGCCCCGTCCTGGATGCGATCCTCTCCGTGATCGACGCCTCCATGACCGAGCTGGCGACGCTGGCCCAGGGCATCGCGATCGTGCGCGAGCTGACGCCGCGCACGAAGGACGAGCTGGTGGCGCGCGGCGAGCGCCTTTCCGCGCACCTCTTCTCCGCGGCCCTGCACGCCACCGGCCACGCCGCCGCCTACGTGGACGCGCTGCAGGTCATCCGCACGGACGGGCAGTTCGGAAACGCCGCGCCCGACCTCAAGGCGACGGACGTGGCCACGCGGCGCGTGATCCTGCCCCTCTTCAAGGCCAACACGATCCCCGTCGTGCCCGGCTTCTTCGGGGCGACGCCGGACGGCCAGCTCGCCACCCTCGGGCGCGGGGGCACGGACGTCACGGCCGTCCTGCTCGGACGCGCTCTGGGGGCGCGCGAGGTCTCGCTCTGGAAGGACGTGCCCGGCCTCCTCACCGCCGACCCGCGCACGGTGCCCGATGCGCGTCTCATCCCGCAGCTCCACGTCCGCGAGGCCGCCGAGCTCGCCTATCACGGGGCCAAGGCCCTGCATCCGCGCGCCCTCACGCCGATCATCGGCCGAGACGTGCGCGTCCGCGTCCGGCCCTTCGCCGACCCCGCGTCCACCGGCACGGAGGTCTCGGGCCGCCGCACGTTGACCCGCTATCCGGTCAAAGCGGTGTCCGCGGTCAAGGACCAGGCTCTCGTCACCGTGGCCGGCAACGGGATGCTCGGCGTGCCCGGCATCGCCGCCCGCACCTTCGGGGCGATGCACCGCAGCGGCATCTCCGTGTCCCTCATCTCCCAGGCCTCGTCCGAACATTCGATCTGCTTCACGGTGCCGCAGGCGAGCGCGGCCCGCGCGAAGTCCGCGCTGCTGGAGGCCTTCGCGGACGAGATCGCGCGCCGTGAGATCGACGGTGTCGAGCTCCGGCCGGGCATGGCCACGCTGGCCGTGGTGGGGCCGGGCATGGCGAACACGCCGGGCGTCGTCCCGCGCGTTTTCGCCGCGCTTTCCGAGGCCGGCATCAACGTCATCTCCATCGCGCAGGGCTCCTCCGAGCTGAACCTCTCGGTCGTAGTCCAGGGCGCGGACGCGGCCAAGGCCCAGCAGCGCATCCACGACCAGTTCCAGCTCGCCAAGATCGGGGGAGGCGGACACGCGGCGGCGCCCCACACGGATGTGGTCCTGCTCGGCTTCGGCAAGGTGGGCCGCCAGCTCGCCCGCCTCATCGCCCAGCGCAACGGCACGCCGCCCGCGCTGCGCGCGATGGCGGTCCTGGACACCACGGGCTTCGTGTTCGATCCCAAGGGCCTCTCGCGCCGGCGCCTCACCGAGATCGCGGCGGCGAAGGGCCGGGGCGAGCCTCTGAGCGGCTTGCCCGGCGGCCGTGCCGGCGACGCGCTCGGTGCCCTGAACCTCGTGGGCCGACATGCCTTGTCGCGGCCGGTGCTCGTGGACTGCACCGCGGCGGAGACGGCTCCGCTCCTTTCGTCCGCGCTGGCCTCGGGCATGGACCTCGTCCTCGCCAACAAGCGTCCGCTGGCGGGTCCGCGCGAAGTCGCGGAGGCGCTCCGGGCCGATGCGAAGCAGCGGGGACGGCGCATCCTCCACGAGACGACCGTCGGCGCGGGGCTGCCCGTGTTCGACACGTACTACAAGCTCTACGAGTCCGGTGACCGCGTGCAACGCATCCAGGGCTCGACGTCCGGAACGCTCGGCTTCCTGCTCACCGAGGTCGGCCGCGGGCGTCCGTTCTCGGAGGCGCTGCGCGCGGCCATGGCCAAGGGCTACACGGAGCCGGACCCGCGCGAGGACCTCAGCGGCCAGGACGTCGCGCGCAAGGCGCTCATCCTGGGCCGCCTGCTCGGCTTCCGCGGCGAGCTGCAGGACGTCGAGATCGAGCCCCTGGTCCCGCCCGATTACGTGCGCCTGCCCTTGCCCGAGTTCCTGTCCCGTCTGGGCGAGCTCGATCCCTGGTGGGCCGAGCGCGCGAAGGCGGCGCGTGAGCGCGCGCGCGTCCTGCGCTACCTGGCCACGGTCACGCGAAAGAAGGTCTCGGTCAGCCTGGCTTCGGTGGAGGCCAGCGACAGCTTCGCGGGCCTCAGCGGCACCGACAACCAGATCGCGTTCACCACCCGCCGCTACGACCGGCACAACCCGCTCGTGATCAAGGGACCCGGAGCGGGCCTGGCCGTGACGGCGGCGGGGGTCTTGAACGATGTGCTGAAGCTGGCTGCGTCTTGATCAGCCGAGCGCAGAGCGCGGCAGCGCCGCGCAGCGGCGGTGACGTGCGAGGGGGTTTCAGGGGGGTCGCGAACACCCAACGTGAGGATGTGTGAGTGCCCCCCTGACTTAACACGCTTGCGGCAGCGCCGCGCAGCGGCGGCGCGTTGCGAGGGGGGTTTCAGGGGGGGCCGCGAACGCCCATCACGTTGTCGTGAGTGCCCATCGCAAGGGTACGTAGAGACCAGCGGCGCCCGAAGGGCGGCGCTGGGCGAGGGGGGTTTCAGGGGGGGCCGCGAACGCCCATCGTAATCACGCGTGAGTGCCCCCCCTGACTTAATAAGCTAGGATTCGAACAGATGCCCATTCGCGTCCAGATCCCGGGGCCCATGCGGCCTCTCACCGGTGGCGCCAGCGAGGTCGAGGTCGAGGCCGCGGACGTCGCCGGCCTGATCGCGGCCCTCGAATCGCGCCACCAGGGTGTCCGCGACCGGCTCCTGGACGGGTCGGGCGCGCTGCGGCGCCACGTCCGCGTCTTCGTGAACGACGAGGACGTGCGTGCGTTGCAGCAGGAGGCCACTCCCCTGCAACCGGGGGATCGGGTTGCCATCGTCCCCGCCATCGCCGGCGGCCTGTCGAGCTGAGGCTGGCCTAGACACCGCGTTTCTCCGCACGACGATCGAGGGCGCGACCCATGGCGGACTCCCTCCCGGCCAAGGACGAAGCGATTGCCCACCTCGAGGCGTTCCAAGCGAGGCTCGACGCCGCCCAGCAGCGGAGTCGCGCCGCCTACGACGCGCTCTTCGATGCCGCTCCCTCCGGCATCGCCCTTCACGAGATCGACGGAGCAGGGCGGGTGACGCGCGTGAACGACGGCGAGCTGGAGATCCTCGGCCGTCGCCGCGACGAGCTGATCGGCCAGCCCGTCTGGCAGTTCGCGGTGATGCAGGAGGCGTCGATGCGCGCGGTGGAGAAGAAGCTCGCGGGGGGAGGTCTCCGCCCCTTCGTGCGCACCCTGGCCCGGGCCGACCAGGTCGGGATCACGGTCGCTCTCGTCGAGCGGTACCTCCGCAACGCCCACGAGGAGATCGCGGGGATTCGCACCACCTTCATGCAGATCGCGGGGAGCTGATGCCCATGATCGACCTCGTCGTGAACGGCAAGAGACAGAGGCTCGACGCCGATCCGCAGCGCTCGCTGCTGAGCGTGCTGCGGGAGGACCTGGACCTGACCGGCTCGAAATACGGCTGCGGCGAGGGGCAGTGCGGCGCCTGCACCGTGCTCCTCGAAGGACAACCCACGCGCTCGTGCCTCGTCAAGGTGGGCTCCCTCGCCGGCAAGTCCGTCACCACGATCGAAGGCCTGGAGACGGGCGGCCAGCTCCATCCCCTGCAGCAGGCCTTCCTGGAAGCGGGCGCGATGCAATGCGGCTTCTGCACGGCGGGGATGATCGTCGCCGGGGCCGGGCTGCTTCGCCGCAACCCGGACCCGGAGGAGGCGGAGATCCGCAAGGCCATGGAGGGCAACGTCTGTCGGTGCGGGACCTACCCCCGCATCGTGGCCGCCGTGCGCGCGGCGGCCGCCCTGGGCACGAGGACGACCCGTGGCTGACCGCGACGACGCGCCCGATCTCGTCGAAGCCGAGCGTTACGAGCTCTTCGAAGGACCCGCCTACCGGTTCGAGGTCCCCCGCCGCGAATTCTTCAAGGTGCTGGGAGCCGGCCTCGTGGTGGCGTTCGCGCTGCCGTCGGCGACGGCCCAGGAATCCGGCGGGGCGCGCCGCGGCGACGCCATGCCCGCGGACGTCTCCGCCTGGCTGCACATCGGCGAAGACGGCCGCGTCAGCGTGTTCACGGGCAAGACCGAGGTCGGCCAGAACATCCGCACGTCGCTCGCGCAGGTGGTGTCGGAGGAGCTGCGCGTCCCCGTCGACTCGATCACGATGGTCATGGCGGACACGGCGGTGACGCCGTTCGACATGGGCACGTTCGGCAGCCGTACGACGCCGTTCATGGCCCCGCAGCTGCGCAAGGTGGCGGCGGCCGCGCGCGAGATGCTCGTGGACCTGGCCGCGCAGCGCTGGTCCGTGGACCGCGGCGCTTTGGTGGCGCAGGCCGGCGCGGTCGCGC
>Ga0105243_10004399_pt1 | contig 11147 bp, 7 predicted proteins | sample KBSM34metaG_FD_81525 | JGI IMG/M metagenome (GOLD analysis project Ga0105243, IMG submission 81525) | Miscanthus rhizosphere microbial communities from Kellogg Biological Station, Michigan, USA - KBS M3-4 metaG | ecosystem: Host-associated > Plants > Roots > Rhizosphere > Soil | place: Michigan...
CGGGGCACTGCGCCGTGTCGGCCAGCCGGACACGGCTGTGCTGGTGATCGACAGATACCTGGTCGACCAGACGTGCTTCCCCCAGATGCGGGCACGGGCCGGTTGCCTCGTCGTCGTCGACGACCTTGCCGACCGCTACCTGGACGCCGACATCGTGGTCAACCAGAACCTGGGCGCAGAGGCTCTGCCGGCCCGGCTGGGTCCGGGCACCAGGCTTCTGGCCGGACCGGCATACGCGTTGCTGCGCCCGCAGTTCCCTGCCCTGCGTCAGGCCGCCCTTGACTCCATCGCGGGCCTGCCCGACGTTCCCCGCCACGTTCTCGTCATGATGGGTGGCACGGACCCGACAGGCTCAGCCGGTGCGGTCGCACGGGCCTGCCTGGCGGCCTTCCCGCAGGCTTCGGTCGATGTGGTCCTGCCAGGCCTGCCAGATGCTGAACAGCCCCGCACCGTCGGCCGGCTCACCGAGCTGCCCCGGCTTGAGGATGTGGCGCGGCGCATGCTGGAGGCCGACCTGGTGGTGACCGCCGCCGGCTCGACGGTCTGGGAGGTCTGCGCTCTGGCCCGCCCCGCAGCCGCACTCGAGGTGGCGGGCAACCAGAGCGATGTCTACGGTCGCCTGGTCGCGGGCAGACTCGTCCTGGGACTCGGCCGGGTCCCCGTCGACGAGGCCGGGGTCGTGGCGGTGCTGCGGTCGCTGGCCGAGGCGCCCGGTGAGCTCCGGCGACTGGCGAGCGCCGCGTCTAGACTTGTGGACGGCCAGGGCGCAGACCGCGTGCTTGAGGAAACAGCCGAAGGAAACCCATGATCGAGCTGACTGACCTCGCAGAAGAGCATCGCTGGCAGCTGCTGGACTGGCGGAACGACCCGGATGTGGCGCGGTACATGTACCAGAGCGACCCCATCACCCGGGAGGTGCACGACGCCTGGTTCACGAGGTTGCTCGAGGCACCGGACCACCTGGGCTGGGCGGTCGTCATGGACGGCAAGCCGGTCGGTGCCGCCTTTGTCAGCAGGATCGACACCGGCAACCGCCACGCGTTCTGGGCCTTCTACCTGGCCGACCCTGCGACCCGTGGCCGTGGCGTCGGGTCGGCGGTTGAGTACCTCGTGCTGGAGAAGGCCTTCACCGAGCTCAAGCTGCACAAGCTCTGTTGCGAGGTGCTCTCCTTCAACCAGGCCGTGGTGACCATGCACAAGAAGTTCGGGTTCGTCGAGGAGGGCCTCCTGCGCGAGCACCGGCGCCGAGATGGTGAGTGGCTCGACGTGCACGTGCTGGCCATGTTCGAGCACGAGTGGGCACAGCGGCGACCCGGGTTCGAGGAGAAGCTGCGCGCCCGGGGTCTGGTCGCCTGATCCGTATGCCGGGTCGGTGCAGCTGCTAGATCAGGTCCCAGGTCAGGGGGGTGCCGCGGGGCGCGTCCTGGAGGAACCTCCTGCCGACGACGGTGTCGATCAGGTCCGTCGCCAACCCGCCCGAGGGCCGGATCGAGCGGACGTTCTGCCGGCTGACCATGTCGCCCCGACGCACGTCCTCGACGACGTACAGCGAGCGGCGCACGCGCAGGGTGTCCTGCTCGGAGGCCTGGGGTCCGAACCGGGCCGGCTGCACCGCCAGCCGGGCTGCGTTCGCCGCCTCGACCAGGGAGCTCAGCTCGGCCGGCTCGAGGGAGAAGTCGGAGTCGACACCCCCGTCGCTGCGGGCCAGGGTGACATGCTTCTCGATGGCAACGGCCCCGAGCGCGACGGCAGCGACCGAGACCCCGATCCCCCTGGTGTGGTCGGACAGGCCCACCGGGACGCCGAACGCTGCTTCCAGGGCGGGGATCGACATCAGCCGGGAGTCCTCCGGCAGGGCCGGGTAGGACGCCGTACAGGCCAGGAGCACGATCTGCGTGCAGCCACCGTCGCGAGCGGCGTTCAGGGCGGCGTCGATCTCGGCGAGGGTGGCCATGCCGCTGGAGATGATCATCGGCTTGCCCGTGGTCGCCACCAGCCGGATCAGTGGCAGGTCGACCACCTCGGCCGAGGCGATCTTGTACACCTGTGTCCCCAGGGACTCCAGCAGGTCGACGGCGGTGGGGTCGAACGGGCTCGAGAAGGGCAACAGCCCATGCTCGCGAGCCCGCGCGAACAACGGCTCGTGCCACTCCCAGGGAGTGTGGGCCTGCGTATACAGGTCGTAGAGGGTCCGCCCTCCCCACAGGTCGTGGTCACCGCGGATCCGGAACTGCGGTCCGTCGGCGTCGATGGTGATGGTGTCCGCCGTGTAGGTCTGCAGCTTCACCGCCTGCGCCCCGGATCCGGCGATCGCGTCCACGATCTCCAGGGCGCGCTCCAGCGAGCCGTTGTGGTTGCCGGACATCTCCGCGATGACGAACGGAGGCTCGTCGGCGCCGACGGAGTGTTCACCGATGACTACGGACTGCGGGTGTGGCATGCGTGGACTCTTCCGGCAGACGTCTGGGCCGCCAGCCTATGTCCGGCAGTCCTCGCCTGCGTCTACGGTGCGTACAGCAGGCCGGGTCGGATCCGACCTGGATGAGGTGACTGTCGCCGAAGGAGAGGGCAGATGGGGCTGCGGTACATCGGCTCCAAGGCGCGAGTAGCCACCAGGATCGCCGACATCCTCGGCCGCCCGACCGCGGGCGGCGAAGCGATGGTGGACGGGTTCTGCGGCACCGGCGCCGTCGCGACTGCCGCGGCGCAGGCCGGGTGGAACATCCGGCTGAACGACCAGCTGTACAGCTCAGCCACGATGGCCGCAGCGCGGCTTGTCACGACCGGGCAAGCGTCCTTCAACACCCTTGGCGGCTACGACAACACGCTGTCCCAGCTCAACAGCGTCAGGGGTCTTGAGGGCTCCATCACCCGTGAGTACAGCCCCGTCTCGGCGCTCCTTGCCGGCGTGGAGCGACGCTACTTCACGGAGCAGAACGCGAGGAGGATTGACGGGGTCCGCAGTCAGATTGAAGAGTGGCGGGTTGCCGGGGGCCTTTCTGACCCCGAGTTCCGCTTGCTTCTTGCCGACCTCATGGTCGCCAGCAACAAGGTGGCAAACATCGCCGGCACCTACGGGTGCTTCCTGCGAGAGTGGTCGCCCGTTGCGCTAAAGACCATCTCTCTCACTGCGCGCGAGCTGCTTCCCCGGGCCGTGAACGTCGAGGTTCATGTCGGCGATGTGCTGGACGTGCCTTACGGACCGGACGACGTGGCTTACTTCGACCCTCCATACACGAAACGACAGTATGCGGCCTACTACCACATTCTCGAGACCATCGCCGCCGGAGACTCCCCCGTCGTCGAAGGTATTACCGGCCTTCGGCCCTGGAAACACCTCGCGTCGGATTATTGTTACAGGTCGAAAGCCCTGCGGGCGCTCTCGACGCTCGTCTCGTCATGTCCAGCACGCCGAATTCTGCTTTCTTACAGCTCGGAAGGACACGTGACGAAGTCTGACCTCAAGGGAGTACTTGCTGATCACGGCGAGCTCATCGTGCACCGTCTGGGCCCCATCGGTCGCTACCGACCCAACCGGGCTGCCGCCGCTTCAAGCACGGACGTCGAGGAGTACGTCTTCGAGGTCCTGCGCACCACCGACAAGCTCAGATCCGTGGCATGAGGCCACCCCGGACACACGAGCAGGCGCTCCTGGCATCTAGTGAAGCTCTGCTCCAGCGCGCCCTTCGCGAGACGGGTGCTCCGCCCATGGCCCGTCTCGACGTTCTGGAGGGCCTAGCAGCGCAAGAAGGCGGTTGGCCACTGAAGGACTATCGCTCGAGCTTCGCCGCGCCGCGTTTCCTGACGACCGAAGAGGCCCAGCTTTGGGCAGACAAGCTGGCCGACGTTCTGGCGTCGGCACGAGTCCCCGTCCCGCTCGCTATCGCCGCCCTCGCCCGTCCCGACCTCCACAAGGGCGAGCAACGCAAGGCCGGCGCCTACTACACCGACTTCCGACTGGCCCAGTACCTCGCTGCACCCCTCGCATCAAGTCTGGTGCCCGGTGATCGCGTGATTGACCCCTCGGCCGGCAGTGGAATGCTCCTGGCGGCCCTGACAATCGCCATAGCGCATGGCGACGCCGACGCTGCCGACAGCTTCGTGGCGGACAGCGTGTGTGCTGCAGACCTCTCTCCTGGCGCTTTGAGGGCCACGCGTGCCGCGCTTGCCTCGCTGGTCAGCGGCATGGAGCCGCTGCTCCGGCTTGACTCTCGGCTCGTGGTTGGAGACAGCCTTACCCGTTCCAGCGGCGAGTGGGAGAGCCTTGCGCCTGGCGGCTTCTCCGCGGTGATCGGAAACCCACCGTGGGAGAAGCTGAAGATCTCACGTCATGAGCTGCTCGCCTCGTCGGGGGTCGAACGGCATTACGGCTCCTCGTACCGCAACCTGGACGAGCATTCCTACAATGCCGAACGCCGGAAGATGCTGGCTTACGCGGACGAGCTGTCAGCCAGTACACACTTGCAGGGCACCGGTGAGGCAGACCTCTACAAGCTGTTTCTGGAGCTGGCGGCGCGCCTGCTCCGCCCGGGTGGACAGCTCAGCCTCTTACTCCCCGCGGGCCTTATCCGCTCCCAGGGAACGCAACGCCTGCGTGAGTTCCTCATCGCTCATACTGAGAGGCTCTCGTTGACTGTCCTGGAGAACCGTGCACGATTCTTCTCCATCGACACTCGCTTCAAGTTCATCGCCGTGCACGCACAGCTGGGAGGAGCCGGACGGTCCGAGCCGCTCATCCTCAAACACGCTGAAGGCACACCCGAAGGCCTGCTCGACACCGGCCTGGTCCAGATCAGCCGGACGGCGCTGCGGCGTATCCGGCCGGACCTGACCATCCCCGAAGTCCGCAGCACCCATGAGTGGGAGATCTTCAGTCTCATGAGCACAGGCGGGGACACGCTCGCGTCGCCGGGGTGGAAGCACGTCTACGCACGTGAGGTCGACATGACCAACGATCGGTCTGAGTTCACCTTCGCACCCTCGGCCGAGATGTTGCCCCTGGTCGAGGGCCGCATGGTCCATCAACATCGGGTGATGGCGAAGGCCTACGTGTCCGGCAGCGGGCGGGCCGCCGTCTGGAAGCCGCTCGCCGCCGCCCGGGCCCATGTCGCTCCCCAGTTCTGGTACCCCGAGAAGTCATTGCGCGTGACCACCCTGGCTCGCACTCAGGTGGGGCGGGCCGGGTTCTGTGACGTGACCGGACAGACCAACGAGCGGACCCTGCTCGCGGCCTTTGTCCCGCCCGGCGTGGTCTGCGGCAACAAGGTGCCGACCCTGATGTTCCAGTGCCCCGGGCGAACCGGTGAGGACGCCGCGCTTCTTTGGACGGCCCTCGCGAACAGTCTGCCCGTGGACTGGGCCGCGCGGAGAGTCGTGACGACAAGCATGAACTACTTTCTTCTGCGGTCCATCCCCTTGCCACCGCTTCGCGACAACACCCACGTCGACACTTTGCTGCGCAACGCACGCTTCCTCGCCACGGCAGAAGTGTCGGCGGGTCTCGACCCCTGGGCAGTCGCACAGGCTCGAGCGGACATCGACTGCCTCGTATCCGAGCTTTTCGAGCTCGCCGTCAGTGACGTCGAGCGGTTGTTCGAGGACTTCCCCCTCCTCGACCGCGGGCAGCCGACCCTGACGGGAGAGACACGGTCCACGGTCACCCGTGACCTCGTGCTCGCCACGTTCACACGCAGCGCCGGCCCAGAGACGTCCAGGTGGGATACCCGTTTGCAGGCGGCGCGAAGTTTGGGGGCGATACCCTACGTTCCGGCCGACTATGCCGATACGGGCAGCTCAGCAGTCGGGTCGGGCCTGCGGTCAAGCAGAGGTCGCCCGTGAAATCATGCCGTAACGCCATCGCCACCAAGGAGACATGAATGTCGGTCCTGTCAGGGTCCTCGGTTCTCGTGACGGGCGGGACCGGGTCGTTTGGCAAGGCGTTCATCCAGGAGCTCCTGGACAGCCACGACCCCCACCGCGTCGTCATCTTCAGCCGAGACGAGCTCAAGCAGTACGAGTGCCGCGAGCTGTTCGACCACGACCCCCGGCTGCGCTGGTTCCTCGGCGACATCCGCGACCTGCCCCGCCTCAACCGTGCCATGCACGGCGTCGACTACGTCGTCCACGCTGCCGCCCTCAAGCAGGTCGACACCGCGGAGTACAACCCGTACGAGTTCGTCAAGACCAACATCATCGGCTCGCAGAACGTCATCGAGGCGTGCATCGACGCGGGCGTGAAGAAGGTGGTGGCCCTGTCCACCGACAAGGCCTCCAGCCCGATCAACCTGTATGGCGCCACGAAGCTGGCCGCCGACAAGCTCTTCATCACCGGCAACCACTATGCCGCCGCCTATCCCACGCGTTTCAGCGTCGTGCGCTACGGCAACGTCATGGGCAGCCGTGGCTCGGTCATCCCGTTCTTTCGCAGACTCGGCGAGGCGGGCCAGTCCCTGCCGATCACCGACCTGCGGATGAGCCGTTTCTTCATCACCTTGCCCCAGGCCGTGCGGTTCGTGCTGGACTCCTTCGAGATGATGCACGGCGGCGAGCTCTATGTCCCCCGCATCCCCTCCATGAAGATCACCGACCTGGCCCAGGCGGTCGTGCCCGGTGCCGCGATGCACGAGTCGGGGCTGCGTCCGGGCGAGAAGCTGCACGAGGAGATGATCTCCGCCGAGGAGGGCCGTCGGGCCCTGCGCGTCGGCGACCGTTACGTCCTGCAGCCCGACCTCGCGGCCTGGGGCTACCAGGCACCCCTGGACGGCGTGCCGGTGGCCGAGGGGTTCCACTACACCTCGGACACCAACGACCAGTGGTTCACCGCCGCCGAGATCACCAAGATCCTGGAAACGGACGCCTGAACTTGCTGCCTTTGCTGCCTTCTCTGCCTTCTCTGCCTTTTCTGCCTTACGGCCGCCAGTCCATCGACGAGTCCGACATCGAGGCGGTGGCCGCGGTCATGCGCGGCGACTGGCTGACCACCGGCCCTGCGGTGACCGCGTTCGAGGAAGACCTCACCCGCATCGCCGGGGCCTGCGGTGCGGTGTCGGTCACCTCCGGGACCGCCGCCCTGCACGTCGCCTACGCCGCCCTGCGCCTGGGCGCCGGGGACGAGGTGGTCACCACCCCCCTGACCTTCGTGGCGACCGCCAGCTGCGCCTCGCTGCTGGGGGCCACCGTGGTGTTCGCCGACGTCTGTGAGGACACCGGAAACCTCGACCCGCAGGCGGTCTCGGCCGCCATGAGCGACCGCACGCGGGTCGTTGCCGGGGTCGACTACGCCGGTCACCCGATCGACGCCACCGCGCTGGCCGAGATCGCTCATGGCGGCGGCGCCGTGCTGCTCGAGGACGCCGCGCACTCCGTCGGAGGGTCCCTGGACGGCCGCCCGGTGGGATCGCTGGCAGACCTCACCACGTTCTCGTTCTTCCCCACCAAGAACCTCACCACCGCCGAGGGTGGCGCCGTCGTCGGGCTGCTGGACGACGTTCTCGCGCGCGCCCGGAGCTACCGCACCATCGGGCTGGTCCGCGACCCGGCGGTCCTGCGCCTCGCCGACGAGGGCCCCTGGCACCAGGAGGTCCACGAGTTCGGTCTGAACTACCGCCTGCCGGACCTGCTCGCTGCCCTGGGCTCCAGCCAGCTGCTGCGGCTGCCCGCCTTCAAGGCCCGCCGCGACGCGATCACGGCCCGCTACAACCAGGGCCTGTCCGGTATCGACGAGCTGAGACTGCCCGCACGCCGCGCGGGCGCAGACCCGATGTGGCACCTCTACCCGCTGCGGATCCGCGACGGCCGCCGCCGCCGGCTCTTCGAGCACCTTCGGGCGAACGGGATCGGCGTCCAGGTCAACTACCTGCCGGTCTACTGGCATCCGGTCTACGCCGACCTGGGCTACCGGCGCGGCACGTGCCCGGTCGCCGAGGAGTACTACGCACAGGAGATCTCCCTGCCGTTGTTCCCCGGTCTCACCGATGCCGACGTCGACCGCGTGATCGACCTGATCCGCGGATTCGTCGGAGCCTGAGCCTTGACCGTCAGCGCCGGCGCGGCCGCCAGCAGGGGAGTGCTGGGCCGCGGGACGATCTACACCGTCGGCACCGTTGCCCCGATCCTGGCCAACGTCGCGGTGCTGCGCGCGGTCACCGGCCTGCTGGGCAAGCCCGGGTACGGCGTGGTGGCCATCGCCATCGTCGTCTTCCAGGTCGCCATGATGGCCGCCAGCTTCGGGATGCCGTCGGTGATCACCCGGCAGGGCATCTTCGCGGCGTCCGGCGTCGACGGTGCGCGCGCCCTGCTCGTTCGCGGCTCCATGATGACAGCCGGGCTCGTAGCCACGGCCCTCCTGACCGCGCCGCTGTGGGACCCGCCGGTGAAGGAGTCCCTGCGCGGCGCGGTTCTGCTGGCGCTGGCCGCGAGCGCGTTCTTCGTCGTGGTCGAGAACTCCCAGGCGCTGCTGCGCGTGCTCGACCGCCCGGTCGCCTTCATCTCCCTGTCGCTGATGGCGACCCTCGGAGGGCCCCTGCTCGGCCTCGCACTCCTGGTGGTACCTCCAGGGCATGCCTCGCCCGAGCGCTACCTGAGCGGGCTCGCCGTAGGTTACGCGGCAGCAGCGGCGGTCGGACTGGTCATGTGCCTGCGAGGCGGCCGCCCCCGGCATGACCGTGGCGACACCCGCGCGGCGCTGCGAATGGGACTGCCCGTCATACCGCATCTGGTTGCGCTGTACCTGGCCACCGGCGCCCTCGTCCTCCTCGCAGGTCACGTCTACGACATCGCCGCCGGCGGCCGTATCCAGCTCGCGCTGCTGGTCGGCAGCTCCCCGGCGGTCATCACCGCCGCCATGAACAACTCCTGGGCGCCGATCGTCTACCGCGCGGCCGAGCACGAGCGCAGCGCCGTCCTGGCGCACACCGCCCGCGACATCGCGACCCTGGCCGCGCTGGTCTCCGGCGGCGTGGCACTGCTCTCGCCGTGGCTGATGCGTCTCGTGGCCGATCCCGGCTTCGCGCCGCTCGAGCTGGTGCCGGCGGTGGCGATCGTCGCGTTCGGCTGCGTCCTGTCCGTGGCCTACCTGGCCAACGTGCACCTCGTCTTCGCCGCCGGTCGCCCGCTCGGGCTCTCCGTGATCACCCCGCTCAGCCTGCTCGTGGGCCTCGCCTGCGCCTATCTGGCCGGGCGGCAGAGCCTGGTCCTGATCGCCGTCGGCTTTCCTGCCACCTACGCCGCGCTCGCCGTGGGCACCGCCTGGCTCCGTCGCCACGTCGGCGCGATGCCCTGGAACGAGACCGCGCTGCTGCTGCCCGCCGGGCTGGGGCTCGTCCTCTGCGCCCTCGGCGCCGTACTGCCCACCTCCGGGACGGCTTCACTGGTGCGGGTGTCCGTGGCCGTACTCGCCGGCTTCGGGACACTCTGGCTGGCCCGCCGAGTCCTGGGGGTCAGCGCAGCTCGTAGACGGTGACTGCGCCGCTGCTGAACCTCGGGACGGCGAACCGTCCGAGCTGGGCGGACACCGGGCTGGCCGACGTGTCGGCAACCAGCCAGGTCGCGCCGTACTCCCGCCTCAGTCGCTCGATGGTCCTCACGCCGGGGTCGGTGAAGACCGCGTCGTTGACCGCGCGGCGTTCCGGGAAGGGTGTCGGCGCGTTCCACGATGCGGCTTGGCTGGCATATCCCCAGCCCTCGATCACCGTGCGCCGACCGCCGATGCCACTCACCCAGAACGCGACGGACCTGCACCTGGGCAGCTCCGGTCCGGTCACGCAGTGCCGGTTGGTGGCCACCACCGCATCGGCGGGAGTGTGCTGCTCGACCCATGCCATGGCCGAAGCGGCCGCAGGGGTGAGCAGGTGGCTGCCACTGCGGTAGGGGCGTGGGCTGTCCTGGACGAAGTGGGCCAGGGCCGGCGCAGCGACCCCCACCGCGCCGTATGCCGGGGCGCCCAGGACCAGCGCCGCCAGGACGACGCCCGGACCCCACCCACGCAGGCCCGGGGTCCGGCGGCGCACCGACCGCCAGGCGAGAAGCCCTCCCCCGACGGCAGCGCACAGGAGGGCCAGGGGCACGGCGATGGAGGCGGCCGTCGCCGACAGGCTCGTCTGTCGCTGCTGCGTCAGTGCCGGCGTGAGGGCACGACCCAACGCGACCACAGCGACGCCGATGATCGTGCCGCCGGCAAGGGCGGCGGCGATCCGGCGGCCGGCCCGCGCCCCACAGGGGATCGCAGCCGCGAGGGCCCACGCCCCGAACACCGCGGCCACGGGATGGGCCAGACGAAGGAAGTACTTCTGGCTGAAGGCCGGGTGTGCGAGGACCAGGTAGATGCCCCAGCCCGCCAGCACGACACCTGCCATGAACCAGGCGGCAGGGTCGCTGCGCAGCCGCCTGGACGCGAGCGTGGCAAACGGTGCCACGCGACCGATGTTCTGCACCAAGGGCACCAGCAGGAGGATGGCCAGGATCGCCAGCGACCGGCTCGACAGGTCGTTCACACCCTCGGGCAGGAGCGGACCGACCGAGCCGTGGTAGCCCGCGCCGGTCAGGCGGTGGTAGAGCGGCATGGACTCGACGAAGTCGAACACGGTGATGTGGGCTCCGCTGTCGCTGCCCGCCACGGCGAGGTAGGAGACCGGCAGGATGACGGTCATCATCGACAGCACCCCGAGCGCTGCCCGCCACTCGCGGCGCCGCTGGAACAGCAGGCTGAGACCGGCCAGACCTGTGCCGGCCAGCAGGAGCGGCATCGCGTTGGGTTTGGCTCCTGCCGCAGCCACGAGGATCATCAGCAGGACCGCCCAGCCTGCCCTCAGCCTGCCGCCGCGCAGGGCCCGGACGATCAGGGTGGCAGCACCCAGGACCAGCGGCAGGACGAGGACCTGCGAGGGGCTGTCCGGGAAGATCACCTCCACGTCGGCCGGCACCGGCAGAAGGTCGGCGCCCTGGAAGACGATCACGCCCCAGGCTGCGACCGGGCCGGACCACCACCTGCCCGACAGCTCCACCGCCAGACGGGCAGCGACCAGCGCCGTGACGGCAAGCAGCGGAAGGATCCACAACCGCAGGATCACCGTCGCCGCCGGCACTCCCGACACCAGGTGGGCAGCTGCCAGGTGGACGTGCGAGAACCAGTGGTAACGCAGGGTCTGTCC
>Ga0105243_10004404_pt1 | contig 11138 bp, 12 predicted proteins | sample KBSM34metaG_FD_81525 | JGI IMG/M metagenome (GOLD analysis project Ga0105243, IMG submission 81525) | Miscanthus rhizosphere microbial communities from Kellogg Biological Station, Michigan, USA - KBS M3-4 metaG | ecosystem: Host-associated > Plants > Roots > Rhizosphere > Soil | place...
CGAGAGCGATCACGATGTCGCGAAGGCGACCCGGCTTCTCACCGACTTCGACGGGATCGGGCCGGTCGGAGCCGCGATCTTCCTGCGGTCCAGGACGTGTGGAGCTGGGTTCGGCCGTACTTCGACGAGCGAGCCGCGCAATCGGCCGAAGGCCTCCGGTTGCCGACCGATCCGCACAGGCTCGCCGAACTCGCCCCGCCCGACCGGCTCGGCGAACTGGCCGCAGCGCTCGTCCGGGCGTCGCTCGACGAGGACCTTCGCGCGCAGACAGGCCGGACGTGACGTCCACGCACGCAGGGCGGATCAGGTTGCGGACCAGGCTTCCGCGATGGAGGGATACTCCGCGGCGATCTCGTCGACGCGCTCGTCGGTGGCGGTATCGAGCTCCGCCCTGCGGCGCTGCGCGATCACCAGGGGGCCTTCCGTCGTCCCATCGGGTGCCCCGGCGCCGGGACCTGCCGGGGCGTCCGACTCGTACTCGTGAATGATCTCGTCGAGCCGGTTCGCGACGAACTCCGGTTTGCTACTCATGGTCACTCCCCTCGCCCGTGGGCGGTTCGTCGACGGTCATCTCGGACTCGGGTGCAGGTAGTCCTCGCACAACGCCAGCACGGCACTCGGCTGAGGTACCGGGCTTCCGGTCGTACTCCCGAGGATGATCATGTCCTCGGTCGAGGAGGTTTCGACGGCGAGCTGCCATCCGCCGGACGGCACCCAGAGCAACGCGACCTCCCGCCCAGGGAACGCGTCCCGCCGGCCCGGCACCGCGATGTAGGCCTCCGAGGCCGGCCCCGCTGTGCAGAACGTGCAGTGCACGTGCTCGGGATCTGCCCCGACCGCGGCGGAAACCGCCTCGACGTAGCGCCGGAACCCGGGTTCGTTGCTGACGTCGAAATCCGCACTGTCGTGCGCTCGCCGCCTCCGCCTGCTCATGCCACGGGTGTTCCCATCCCAGGGGATCCCGAAACCGGTCGGGATGCACATCGTCGCGTTCCCGTGCGCGGGTTTCGGTGGGGTCCTTACGGGCAATCCTGGGATAGAGGGCGGAGATGACTGCCGCCCCGGCGAGAAGGGCTACCTCATGAGATCCGAGCCAGGCAGGCGAAGTGTCGTGCTCATCGGAGACCCGTCGGAACTGTCTGAGTTCTCGGAATGGGCGAGCGCTCACGGCGTGAGCGTGACCCAAGACGTCGGCTCCGATTCGCTGTGCGCGATCGCGACCGAGGACGTGCTCGATGGGAATTGCACCCCGGACGACGCCCTCGTGCTCAGCGCGGCGGCCAAGCTGGGGGTGTGCTGCCTGAACACGGCCGAAGGACGCAGGCTGCTCGAGAGCACCGAGAGCACCCATGCAGTGAGCGCCAAGCCGTCGATGCACGGCATGCGCATCATCGATTGCACGCTCTGACATTGCCGGCAGGCGTGGCCAATACGAGGTGGAGAGGGTGACGGTGTGCGCTCGATCTGGAAGGGCACGGTGACGTTCGGACTCGTCGCGATCCCGGTCAGCCTCTACGCGGCGACCGAGGACAAGGACGTCCCCCTGCATCAGGTGCACGCCGCCGACGGGGGCAGGATCCGATACCAACGGGTCTGCACCCTCGACGACGCCGAGGTGCCCTATGAGGAGATCGCGAAAGGCTTCGAGACCGACGACGGCGTCGTGATCCTCACCGATGAGGATTTCGACGTCCTCCCGCTGTCCAGCGCCAAAACCGTCGAGGTGGTGGAGTTCGTGCCGCTCGAATCGATCGATCCGATCTATTTCGACAAGAGCTACTACCTCGCGCCGCAGCAATCTGCACTCAAGCCGTACGTGATGCTGCGCGATGCGCTGCACAAGTCGGGTCAGGTCGCGGTGTCGAAGATCGCGATCCGGCAGCGCGAATCCCTTGCGGTGCTCCGTGTCTACGGCGACGTCATCATGGTGAACACCATGCGGTGGCCCGACGAGGTCCGGACGCCCGACTTCGCCTTCGTGAAAGAGGATGCGCCCCAGGTGAAGCCGAAGGAGAAGGCGATGGCGGGTTCGCTCATCGAGGCGATGTCCGAGCCGGTGTTCGAACCGGAGCGATTCGACGACGACTACCGCGCGGCACTGCAGAAGCTGATCGAGGCGAAGGTCGCGGGCGACGAGGTCACCGAGCCCCAGGCGCCGGCCGCCGAGGCCGACGAGGAGATCTCCTCGTTGTTGGATGCCTTGTCCGCGAGCGTGGAGGCCTCGGGAGGACGCAACGCCAAGTCGCCCAAGTCGCGCAAGACGAGCAAATCGGGTGGCAGCAGGGCCCGAGCGGGAACCAGGAAGTCGGGGAGCAAGGACGGGCGACGTCGCAGTACGCGCTCGAAGAAGAAGTCGGCCTCATCGTGAGGCCGGACTCCGTACGAGGAGGCACATCGACATGGACAGGGACGTTGTCATCTGGATCGTCGTGATTGTGGTGATCGTGGTGCTCGCGGCCGCGGCGGTCTGGATGACGAGGAACGCACGGGCACGGCATCAGCGCGCCGAGGCAGCCGACCTTCGTGAACGGGCCACCGCGCAATCTCACGAGGTCGGTCAGGAGGAGGCGCTGGCGGACAAGACAGCCGCGCGTGCACGAATCGCCGAGGCAGAGGCCGACGTGAAGAAGGCCGAAGCCGAGCGGTTGCAGGAGCGCGCTCGAGCCCGAGCGACCGATGCCGCCAAGTCACGCGAGGAACTGGACGGGCAGTTCGAACGGGCCGACGCCATCGACCCCGACGCGACCCAGCGGATCGCGCCGCCAGACCGGGAGCAGCGAACCTGACAGCGCGGGACCGCCCTGCGTCTGGGCGGTTCGGCATCTGAGGAGTCGCCCATGGCCGCCGGCGACAGCGGCGCCACGGAGGAACGTTCTGCCTTCGTGTTCGCTCCCGACCCCGTGTTGACCATCACGATCGAGCCGCGACCCGATGGTGGTCCGGAGCTGCACGTCCACGCGGGCGGCCAGGGCTGCTGGATCGGCCGGATGGCGATGACGCTGGGACTCGCGGTGCGGCTGTGCGGCCCTTTCGGCGGCGAGACGGGTGGAATCCTGACCGACCTGATCGCCGGGGAAGGCATCGACGTGCGCGGCGTGCCGGTCGCAGGCCCGAACGGGTCCTACATCCACGATCGCCGCGGTGGGACGAGGGAGGTCATCGTCGAGATCGATCCGATCGGTCTGTCTAGGCATGAGGCGGACGATCTGTACGGCACGGCACTCGGTGAGGGCATGTCGTCGAGCGTTGCGGTGCTCGCGGGGAGCCGGTCCGAGAACGTGGTTCCGGTCGAGGTCTACACGCGCCTGGTCGGTGACCTGAGGGAGCTCGGTGTTCCGGTGATCGCCGATCTGTCGGGAGCGACGCTGTCGGCCGCGCTGCGCGGCGGGTTGACGGTCCTCAAGGTCAGTCACACAGAACTCGTCGAGGACGGATTCGCGGCCTCGGCGGACGTCGGTTCGCTGGGCACGGCGATGGAACGGCTGCACGCGGAGGGCGCCGAGACCGTCGTCGTCTCCCGCGCGGGCGATCCTGCGCTCGCACTGGTGGGCGGAGAGTTGTGGGAGGTGCCGCCCCCGCCGCTACGACCGGCGGATCACCGGGGCGCGGGAGATTCGATGACTGCCGGTATCGCCGTTGCGGTCGCGTCCGGGGCGTGTATGAGGGACGCGCTCAAGCTCGGCGCGGCCGCAGGCGCTCTGAATGTGACCCGGCGGGGTCTGGGGTCCGGGCAGCGAGAGGTGATCACGAAGCTGGCCGACACGGTCGTCGTCAGGCCCGCCGCGGGATGGTCCCGTCGATGAGGGCGCTGGTCGTGAACGACGACGGCGTGGACAGCGCCGGCATCCAATTGCTGACCCGCGTCGCCGTCGACGCAGGTCTGGAGGTGGTGGTGGCGGCGCCGCACGTCGACCGCGTTCAGTGCGTTGGAGGACGGGGGTCGCCTGGTGCTGTCTCCGCGGCGGTTCGACGGAACGCCCGATGTGGAGGTGACCGCCGTGGAGGCGTCTCCGGCACTGATCGTGTTCGTCGCTTCCGAAGGCGCGTTCGGTCCTGCGCCGGATCTCGTGCTCTCCGGGATCAATCACGGGCCGAACACGGGCAACGCGATCCTGCACTCGGGGACGGTCGGTGCCGCGCTCACCGGCGCCGGTCTGGGCGCAATGGCGGTCGCCCTGTCGGTCGACAGCCCTCGCCCGGAGCATTGGGAGACAGCGGCCGCCGTCGCCAGGCGCGCGATCGAGTGGGCGGCCTCGAGGGGTGTACCGGGCGTCGTGCTCAACGTGAATGCGCCTGACCTCCCGCTATCGGAGGTACGCGGCCTGCGGGCGGCTCCACTTGCCGCCTTCGGCGCGGTCCAGGCGGAGCTGGATCGGCGGGACCAGCACCATTTCACGGTCACCTTCACCCAGATCCGCCGCGGTGAGGCGGAGATCAGTGAGGCGGAGAGGACCGACGCGGGGCTCCTGCGCCGCGGCTGGGTGACCGCGACCGCGGTGCGGGCATCGTTCGAGCCCGCGGAGATCGATATCGAGGCGCTGACCTGTGCGGGCGAGGACCTCGACCCGATGCCGGGGAGCGCGTGAGGTCGACTGGGTCAGTGCCCGCTCGGGACACTGCCTGTCACACCCGCAGGGCGCCGGAGTGCCCGTTGGGGCCGCCGCCCGAGAATCTCGGGCGGCAACCGGGTCGGATCAGAGGTACTGGCCACACACGGGCCATGCGCCCGGGCCCTGGCTCGCGAGCACGTTCTCGCCGACGCGGATCTGCTCCTCGCGGGAGGCGTTCGCGGCGTGGCCCTGGCCACCGTAGGCGGCCCAGGTGCTCGGGGTGAACTGCAGGCCACCGGAGAATCCGTTGCCCGAATCGATGCCCCAGTTGCCGCTGCTCTCGCACTCGGCGACCGCGTCCCAATTGTGACCTGCCGCGTTCGCGGTGCCGCCGGCCAGTCCCATCGGGATGGCGACGAGGGCGCCGGTCGCGGCGATCCAGCCGAGGGTCTTGGTGGCGGTCCGGCGTGCATGGTTGATCGACATGTGATGGGTCCTCTCCTGCATCCGAGGCGGGCGGCGGGGTCTTGCCCCGCGGCGATGTTGGCCTCGTCACTGCCCTGATGTGTTGCGTCGGACCGGATCTCGCTGGGCAGTTCGCGAAGGTGGGCGAGCCGGTGGCGGTTCTCGTTTGTGAACCGGAAGCGACGGTAGCCGCAGTTCGGGGGCCCTCGCACCCCTAGGTTGGCGGTCCCGACGCACGGACACCCGTCCAGATCCGAGGGCTGTCTCCGCCTCCCCCGCAGGTCACGACCGAGATCTAAACATCTCGAAACGTATCCATTTCGTTACCTGAATGTGACGAAGGTCACTCATATGGTCCGGCATGTCGGGTTGCGTCAGACCCGTTCGTGACACTCTCAGTTCGGTCGTGATGTCCCCCGTGGACCCTGGTCGCCGCGTGTCGGAGGGGTTAGATTCGGTACATGGCCGATGTTTCCTGGGGGCCACAGCTCGACCTCGGCGCCGCGATCACCGAATCGCAGCGACTGATGGATCACGGCGATCCCGCGCGGGCGCGGGACCTGCTGGAGGCCGAATCGGTGCTCGCGCCCCCTGAGGAGTTGGAACTCTGGCAGGGCCTGTGGCAGCTGGCGGATGGCATGGAGCGGGCGCTGCGGGGTGAATCCCTTGTGGCGGCGGCCCGGCTGCGGAGGGGACGGGATCTGGTCGGGTCGTACGAGGACCGGCCGCCGCACGCCCTCGACATCACGGGGCTCCTGGCCTGGTCCACCCATGTGATCGACGAGCTCGCGGTCACGACCCGCGACCCCGACTGGGTCCCGCCGGTGCCCCGGTTGCGGATGCCATGAGAGGCGCTGCGGTCAGTCCGAGGTCATGACGTGGTGCCGGCCCGAGCGGGTTCGGGTGCCGCCTGCGCCTGCCTGCGGTTCAGTGCGAGCACGGGGATCAGCGCCAGCGCGATCAGCCCGCCGCCGAGCGAGAGGACCGCGAAGCTGCTCGAGGCGACCACCATCCCGCTGACGATGCCGCCACCCGCACTGGCGAGCGCGATACACAGGTCGACTGAACCCTGGGTGCGGGCCCGCGTCGCCAGCGGGGTCGAGTCGGTGAGGATGGCGGTGCCGCTGATCAGCCCGAAGTTCCAGCCGAGCCCCAGCAGACCCAGCGCGACGGAGAGCAGCACCACGGAATCGGCGGGTGCGAGGGCCGCGAGGATGCCCGCCGCGAGCAGGGTGACACCGGCCGCGACCACGACCGGGATCCGTCCGTACCGGTCGGCGAGCATGCCGGTCAGCGGCGACGGCAGGAACATGGCCGCGACATGGATCGCGATGACCATCCCGGTCTGTCCGAGGCCGTGTCCGTGATCCATCATGTGGATCGGGGTCATGGTCATGATCGCGACCATCACGATCTGCGTCACCACCATCACGGTGGCGCCGACGAGGATGCCCCGGCGCTGCGTGTCCCGGTCGGGCTCCGGCGGTACTTCCCCGCCCGCGACGACCGGCTCGGACTGCAGCTGTCGCGCGACGCGCAGCGGATCGGGCCGCAGGAACGCCAAGAGGAACATGCCCGCGGCGGCGAATGCGGCCGAGGACAGGATGAACGGGCCCGCCAGCACGGGAATGCCCCACCCGTCCGCGAGGTCACCCATCACCTCAACCAGGTTCGGCCCCGCCACCGCGCCGAAGGTGGTCGCGACCATGATCGTGCTGACCGCCCGGCCCCGATGCGAGGCCTCGGCCAGGTCGGTTCCCGCGTACCGGGCCTGGAGGTTGGTGGCGGTACCGGATCCGTAGACGAACATCGACACGAACAGCAGCGGGAGGCTGTCCATGACCGCGGCGAGCACCACCCCGGCGCCGCCCGCCGCGCCCGCGAGGTAGCCGATGCTGAGCCCGGTCCGGCGGCCGAGGCGGTGCGAGACCCGCCCGACGAGCAGCGCCGCGGCCGCGGACCCGAGGGTGAACAGGGCCGAGGACAGCCCGGCGTATCGGCTCGACCCGAGCATCTCCTTGGTGAGCAGCGCGCCGACGGTGACGCCCGCGGCCAGTCCGGCGCCGCCGAGGATCTGCGAGGTCACCACCACGATCAGCGTGCGGCGTTGGGTGCTCGCCCGGAGATCGTCGACGAGGACGGGAGAGGTGGTGTCCATCAGTGTCTTTCGGGGGTCGGGACGCGCGGGCGCACTCAGCTTATTGCGCCGCGCGTCCGACCCCGACGGTCACGCCCGGTTAGGCGGCGACCGGCACCTCGTCGTCGGCGTCGGCGTCGACCGTTCCCACCGGAGACGGCTCCTGCGCGTAGTGGAAGTGCGGGCGCCGGTGGCCGAGGAACGAGCCGAACCACGACATCACCGCGATGTACCGGTTGCGGAACCCGACCAGGTAGACCATGTGCACGGCCAGCCACAGCACCCAGGCGATGAAGCCGGTGAGCTCGATGCTCTTCACCTTCGTCACCGCACGGAAGCGGTTGATGATCGCCATCGAGCCCTTGTCGCGGAACTTGAAGGCGGTGCCGCGCGGGGTCTTGCCGAGAACGGTCTTGGCGACGTGGCGTCCACCCTGCATGGCCACCGGGGACTGGCCCGGCAGGTTGTTCAGCGAGGTCATGTCGCCGACGGCGAAGATGTCCGCGCGGCCGCCGACCGTCAGGTCCGGGTTCACCAGCAGCCGGCCCGCCCGGTCCGTGTCGCAGCCGGTGCGCTCGGCGAGCACGCCCGCGAAGTCGTTGGCCTGTACGCCCGCCGACCAGACGATCGTCTCGGCGGTGCGCCGCACCCCGGCCTCGCTGCCGTGCGCCTTGAAGGTGGCGCCGTGCTCGTCGATGTCGGTGACCAGCGTGTTCAGCACTACCTCGACACCCGACTTCTCCAGCGAGGCCTTCGTGTACTCGCTGAGCTTGCCGCCGTACGCGGGCATCGCGACACCGGCGCCCTCGACCAGGGTGACGGTGACGTCGTCGGCGGTGATGCCGCGGATCGACTGCTCGAAGTACCGGCCGGCGAGCTCCTTGATCTGACCGGCGAGCTCGACGCCGGTCGCGCCCGCGCCGATCACGATGAAGCTGAGCAGGTTCTTGGCGCGCTCCGGGTCGGTGGTGGTGTGCGCCTCCTCGAAGCAGCGCACGATCTGGTCGCGCAGCCGCTTCGCGTCGTTGACGGTCTTGAGCGCGTAGGTCACCTTGGCGAACTCGTCGCGGCCGAAGTACGACTGGCGCGCACCGGTGGCCGCGATGAGGAAGTTGTAGCCGAGGGTGTGCCGTTCACCCGCGGCCTCGTAGACGAGTTCCTTCGCGTCGGCGTGCACATCCACGACCCGGCCGAGCCGGACGTCGGCGTTCGGGTACTTCGCGAGGATCGCGCGGATGGAGGGAGCGATCTCGCCTGCCGAGAGCACGCCGGTCGCCACCTGGTAGAGCAGCGGCTGGAACAGGTGCTCGGTGGTCTCGGAAATGAGGACGAACGGCGTGCCGGCCTTCGCCAGCTTCTTCGCCGCCGCGAGCGCGCCGAACCCCGAGCCCACGATGACGACCTCGGTCCGGTCCATCCCTGCGTCGACCACGACAACCTCCAGCTCGATCTGATGTATGAGTTACACCGTAGGGATGCATTCCGGTGTTTCGCCAGCTAGCTCCGGGTATCGAGAATTCTCTTATCTGGATTGCTAATGAATAGAATGTGAGCATGGACTTTCGGCAGCTGCGCTACTTCCTGGCCGTCAGCGAGGAGCTGAGCTTCAGTCGGGCCGCGAAACGGTGCTTCATCTCGCAATCCGCCGTCAGCCACCAGGTCACCCGGCTCGAGCAGGAGCTCGGCGCCCCATTGTTCGAGCGGTCGACGCGGGTGGTGCGGCTGACCCCGGCCGGGTCCCGCCTGATCCCCATCGCCCAGCAGGTGCTGAGTCTGGAGACCAAGGCGTACTCCGTCGTGCGCGAGCCCAGGAACCGGATCCGGATCACCGCGAACATGAGCTTCGCGGCGCAGAGCCTCGACGCGATCGCCCGCGTGCGCGAGTCGCATCCGGACGTGGACATCGAGTTCGTGATCAAGAGCTTCACCGAGCGTATCGACGCGGTCGCCTCGGGCGACGCCGACATCGCGTTGATCCGCGGGCGGGCGGATCGGCCGGGCTTGGAGACGGTGCGGCTCGGCGTCGACGACCTGGTGATCGTGACCTCGCGCCGACACCCGCTGTCCGCGTTCTCGACGGTCGAGTTGGGCGAGCTGGCCCCGTATCAGCTGCTGCTCCCGCCGCGCAGCAGCCAGGTGCTGCTGCACACCGTGGTCGAGGACGCCTTCCGTGAGATCGGGCGCCGCGTCTCGCTGGGGCCGTCGATCGCCAGTGACCACGCCGCGACGCTCGAGGTCATCACCAACCCGCGGGCGTGGACCGTGCTGTACGCGAGCACGGCGGCCGAGACGCCCCGAACCGGGCTCTGCTTCATGCGCGAGGCCAACAGCAGGCTCCGGATCCCGGTGTGCGGGGTGGTGCGTACCGGCGGCGCGGACTCGCCCGCCCTGGCCAGCGTCATGCACGCGCTCCGCCAATCGATGGACGGCGGCCCGACGGGTCAGACCGAGGACTAGCCGAAGCCGGCGCGCGCCTCGGCCGCCGCGAGGTCGCGCCAGCCGCTCAACACCCGGTGTACCTGCTCCGCGCCGTGCAGCTCGTCGGGCGGCTCGGGCAGGTGCGCGGGATAGAGCAGGAACGGCCGGGTCTGCGGACCACCGAGCCCGCCGTGCGAGCCGACCTGTTCCTCGAACGCCGCGATCTCGCCGGTGTCCGGCCAGTACCGGCCGTTGATCATGATGTCGGCGACGTTGTCGAAGCCGTCGGTCCTGCGGATCCGCTCGAGGGTGCCGGGGCCGAAGTCCGCCAACGGATCCTGGCCCGCGACGAATCCGGTGTCGACTTCCACGCTGCCGTGCGCTCCCAGCACGATCGATCCCTTGCCCTCGCGGGCCACGAGGACGAACCCCACCCCGGGATGAGTGGTGAGGGCGGGCAGCAAGGATGGATGGTGCTCGGTGATCCAGCGCATCGTCGCGCGACCGGCGGCGAGCGGGAAGCTCACCAGTCCGACGTTCCCCGACGCGAGCACCACCGGTCGCTCGGGCGGCGCGGTGACCCGGTCCGGCGGCGGCGTGGCCCGCAGGCTCGCGGCGGCGTACCCGAGGCCCTCGGCGCCTCGGCCCTGCGCGCCGACGTCCGGGACATCCTTGTCGTGGTGCAGCCACCGACCGTGCTGGGGTTGCGGCCGACCCGCTTCGCACTCGCGCAGGACCATGGCCTCGAGGGTCTCGCCGAAGCGGCCGGTGAACGTCTCGCCCTGGCTCTGGCCGTGATCGGAGAGGACGACGATGTTGTACGGGCGGTCGGCCTGTGCCGCGACGGCGGCGATCATGCCGATCTCCGCGTCGAGCTTGCGCAGCACCGCGAGGGTCTCCGGCCGCTCCACCCCGGAATGGTGTGAGACCTCGTCGTAGCCGACGAGGTCGACGTAGATCACGTTGCGGCCCTTGATGATGTCGCCGATGACCGCGGCCACCACGACGTCGGTCTCGACGACGGTCGTGAAGGCCCGCACCAGCGGGTAGATCCCGCCGCGGCGGACCCGCGGCCGGATGTCCCGTCTGCGCTGGTGCCAGGCCTGGCGGATCTCGCGCAGCACCTCGGCGACCAGTCGGATGAAGGTACGGACCGCGCTCGCCGGATCGATGAAGTAGTCCGCATATCCGGTGCCGCCGCCGCCCATCCGGGCGCCCTTCATTCTGCTGACCACCAGGACGTTGTCCTCGGCGCCGCCGGAGAACAGGTTTCCGCGGCTCGCTCCCCCGTCGGCGAGCAGTCCGGGTATCGACGCGCGTTCACGCTCGCGTTCGGCGTTGTCGCTCGGATTGCTGAACACGGCAATCCGCTTCGTGTCCTTGTCGTACCACCGGAAGGCCGGCACGTTGTGGTTGCTGCCGTGCAGGATCCCCAGCTGGCTGGCACCGGTCTGGCTGCTCCAGTCCGTGTGCCATGGCATCAGGCGGTGGGACTCGTCGCGGACCATCGCGGCGAGGGTGGGGACCACCCCCGATCGCATCGCGCGCTGCAACACCTTGTGACCAAG
>Ga0105243_10004405_pt1 | contig 11134 bp, 21 predicted proteins | sample KBSM34metaG_FD_81525 | JGI IMG/M metagenome (GOLD analysis project Ga0105243, IMG submission 81525) | Miscanthus rhizosphere microbial communities from Kellogg Biological Station, Michigan, USA - KBS M3-4 metaG | ecosystem: Host-associated > Plants > Roots > Rhizosphere > Soil | place...
AAGTCAACAGTGGATTAAGCTCATGACGCTGAACGGCGCGAAATTCTGGCGGGCACGACATGAGATACAGGTCGTTGAGGTGTTAACTGATTCATTGAAGCCAGGATTACCATCTCCATATGTTGAATTACGATAGGAGAGAACATATGAGCACTGAAGAGGAACGATTACAGGCACAAGCAGAACGTGAAGGCTTAGGTGCAACCGGGCAATATCCACGTGGTCATATCAAAGAAGCAGGTCAGGGTGAGTTGAAAGCTGCATTTAGTATCAGTAATGGACTCATTATCCTTAATTTAGGGAAATCTGTCTCCTGGCTCTCCATGACCGCTGCGCAAGCTCGCACCTTGGCAAATATCTTAGTCTATTACGCTGAGAAACTTGGAGAGTAAGATGACACGTCCGAGTTTGGATGTCTGGGCACTTGAGTTAGCCCAAGTTACCGCCCGCCGAGCGACGTGCTTACGACGGGCGGTAGGATGTGTATTGTTGGACTCAGTGGGACACGTGCTCGCTACGGGGTACAACGGGGTCTCACGGGGGAAGTTGCATTGTAACGAACCTGGAAAGACAGGGGTAACAACGCGGTGGCAGAGCATCCCCATTACACAACACTCACTTGATGACACACAGGTAATGCATTATCCTCATGCCTGTGAGGGGGCTGGTGCACCCAGCGGACAAGGACTTGATACCTGTCAGGCTATTCATGCTGAGAGTAACGCCCTGCTGCAATGTAGTGACGTGTGGAGCATTTATACGTGTTATACTACAGTGAGCCCTTGCATGTGGTGCGTACGACTCCTGCTTAACACCAGTTGTGAACGCATTGTCTTTTGTGAGGAGTACCCGCATCCACAAGCCAAGCAAGAATGGCTCTTTGAACCTGTGCGAGCGTGGAGCGGTAGAGTGTTAGAGGTACCTAACGGACGACGGACGTGGGAGCAGCTCAGTGTCGGAGTTTGAAGAGGCCATACGTGCCTTTGCTTTACGATGTATTCAACTGTATGAAGATGAGTGCTTTATATATGGAGCTGACGTCGTGCAAGCATTTAGTGCGTATTGTCACGACCAGGTGGAACAAGCACTTTTTCATCGTCAATGGATGAAGTGTATAGCAGTGGCCCCGTATTGGATCAACTTACACTTGTGGGAGTATCCCACTGAGTATGTATGAGGTGTAGAGATGAGTATATGTGTTTTATGTGGTGAAGAGCATGAAAATGCTATGACATCTGAGCGGTTAGACCAACTGCGGGTTGAACATAATGCTGAACATCTTCAACAGTTATCAGTATTTCTTCAACAGCTTAATCAAGGAATGGTTCCAAGTTTAATAGTAACGTTTGATCCAGGACATCCAGATGAAGACGATGGTCCTACAGTACATGTTGATATGGGGTTTATTGCCCGTGATAATACGTCGCAGTTTATATCACGTCTCGAAGAGGTTTTTTATATTCTTGATGATGAGCATCATATACAACGCGCTACTGGTGTACAGGTATGGGATACATGGATGCAAAACTTTAATAATCGTATCGTGGCGCAGACAGATATCAATGATGACCTTCGAGTTTCGACGGTCTTTATAGGAATTAACCTTCAATCAGATCCGGATAAACCACCTGTGTTGTTTGAAACGATGATCCATGAAGCACATCATGGATTTTATCATGCTTCACGGTATGAGACATATGAACAGGCGCAGCAAGGTCATCAACAGATTGTACATGATATTCAAGTTGCATTAATGAATCGTGAAGAGAATGTGAAGTGCAGTGAGTGCGGCGTTGAGCATCTTGAAATCTTCTATACTGGTAAGACCTGGAACGAGACGTTGTGTGAGTTGTGCTTTCAGCAACGTGAAGCGGCGGGCCTAGCCAAAGAGCGGGGAGCGTAGTGCTAGATCATACTGTCGTGCGGTGGCTTTATGACTCACGGGAGGCATATGCTTTCCACGTATCACGCGAAAAAGTTGTGACGTATTATCGTTGTCTATTATTCAGCATGGAGTTTCTTCCGCCGGTACACGAGGATCGAGGTATACCGGGGGACGGTGAGCGGTGTAAACTCGAGTTTCATTATGGGGGTGATGATCTCGTAACACTGATCTGTGATGTGTTGAATTTTTTTAACCCCAATGAGATCACGGCGCAAGAAAATACGCATGGATTCTTTCCTGGTTATCCACGGGTGTGGAAACTTGTGCGGATAAAATTATGAGGTATGAACCAGGATATTTCTATGTCCAAAAACGTCAATGTGCGACGTGTATCTACCGTCCCGACATGGACATGAATCTCGTAGCACTTGAACGGGAGGTATCTGATCCCACGTGCCCTGAGTATTTTACAGGCTGGAGAGCCTGCCATCACAGCGCGGGTGAAGTATGTTGCCGAGGCTTTTGGAATCGTCACAAAGATCATTTCATGCTTGGTGTGCTAGCCCAACGATGGAAACTCGTGAGGTACGTGGTTGTTGATATACTCACTCGTGGGAGGAATCGTGTACGAACATGAGCATGCGCAAACGATTAAAGAACACCTACATAACCTGTCACGGATGGTTGATGCATATCATGAGCGTGGTGATACGGAGGCGCTCGTAGACCTACGAGAGTTTTTAGGACGCTACGTCCAGTTTCATCTTAGTCAGTACCCATTGCCTCGTGATCCACGCCTATACGTGGCGGGGGAGGGTGGTGGAAGCGTTGAGATGCCTGCGAGCGGGGTGCGATGTCCGACGTGTAACAAACTTACGTGGGCAGACGTTGAAGGACGGGTACGGTGCCCGTTCTGTGATCGGGTATACCGATTGGTGACGTGGTTGGTATTGGAGGCGGCGCCACCGACGACGGTACTCATAACGGAACAACGTTACGCGCTTGATACATTCCAACAGGATGCGTTTGTTCCTCCCGTGGGGGCCGATGGGCAACTTTTACGTGGTCCTATGCACAACCTGCAAGTGACGAACCTACCTGAGGAGGTGTGATGTACGTCAAATGTGATCAATGTAATAAAAGATATGATGACGCGCACTGCTGGGTATTATGTCCACATAACCCGCTTGAGCGGGGAGCAGATGAACCATACTGTCGCGAGCACGATCTGTTCAGTTGTACACTTGCTCATGATAGTGATAGAGAGATGCATAATGAGGTTCTACGCGCCGTAAGTACACTTGCTCATCAAGTAGACCTGGTACGTATAGCAACAGAAGCCATGACGGCCTACATGGGCGTGGGAGGCATGATTGCTTTTTACCTGGGGAGCCAGGATAAGGAAGCGCTCACGCATATTAATACCGTGCTCCAGGCATTGCGCCAAAAGTTTCATCACATTTATGATGGGGGTGTCTATGCGTCCGGAGACTCAGCAAACCTTAACACTTCTTCACCATCTGGAGCTCATGATTTACAGGTGGACAGCAGCGGGAATGACTGACGTTGTTGATCATCTGGGGGAGCATCTGACGGTGTTGGTGAAAGACTTAGACGCGTTGATGGAGGATGATGCACTTATTGCGCCGGTGCTCATGCGTGGGCAAGAAGATCAACCACTGACCTTTACGGCGGTGTTGCATCCTACGAGCGTTCCAAACACAGTAACCCTCATAGATGAGTTGGTGCCTAAGATTCAAGAGTTATTTAACCGTGGTGTTATCCGCCCTATTGAGAGGAGCCTGTAAGATGGACACACAAGGATTGTATGACGAGCTTGAGGCAGAGTTGTTAGCTGCCAACCCGAACCGGGCCTACGTCATTCGTGATTTGAAAGCACTGCTTGAAGCCATTGAAGATGGAGGAGAACTGCCGGTACCCTGCACAGAGGAGTAAGGGTAGGGAGCGGGGAGCCAAGTGCGGCTCCCCTTGTCGTAGTGAATTAGAGCGGTCCCCGGCGCACCGGGTCGGCGGTACGGGCGGAGAGAGCATCATTTGGGTTGGGTTGATTCGGATCAGGCACAGGCGTAATGGGGGGTGGAATGACGTCATCGACCTGAGTGCCCAGCGTGGCGATGCGATCTTGGAGCCCCGTCGCAAAAGCATCCACGGCGTCCGCGGCGCGGTTGAGGGCTTCCTGGTCGCCCCGGCGTGCCGCTTCGATCAACTCAATCATTTGCTGCTTCTCAGTCTCGATATGTTCGGTCAACATGGCAAAGCCGGTGTTCAACGTGTCTTGTAATCGTGCCATAGCGGCTTGATGGGTCGTCGTGTCAGCCATAAGGATCCTTTGCAGGTGATAGACTACGTGTGTAAGTTCACGCATCTGGCGTGGGAGGGCCAACACAGCTTGAACGCGTTGAATTACATCATCAGGGAGATGAAAATGTTCATCTTCAAATGTCATTGCAAAACGCATGGAACCCTCCTCGCTCTATTATTCTACCGTAAGTATACCACACGTGGGGAACAGATGCAAGTGATTTCTTAGTGAGGAGTGTTTAGATGTTATGCAGTCAATGTCAACGGCATATTAAAAAAACACAGTTGACGGTGTTAGGTGTGAATCAATACGCCGGGTTATTCGTCCTGGGAGCACAGCGAGCGGGGTTCACAGTGGCAGGCACACTGGAGAGCGGAAACTTCGGCTCATATACGTTCAGGTTGAACTTTCCTGAAGCGGAGTGTAGGATCAACGGTGAGTGGGGCCGGGTAGAGGATTTCGCGGGTGTGGACCTGGTGGTGTGCGCACCGCCCTGTGCGCCGTGGAGTAATTTGTCATCCAAATCCAAGAAGGGTGACACCCGTGAACGATATAAGACAGATGATCGCGTAGGGTGGATGGAGCGAGGGAGCCAGGTGAGCCGACAGATTATCAAACCACAAGCGTATGCCTGGGAGAGTATCATTCAAATATGGGACCGGGCACAACCACTTATCCAGGCGCAGCGTGATCGTTGGATGGAAGCTGGGTATGCGGTAAGCATCGTCTTACATGATACAAGTTGGTTAGGTGCACCCCAACGGCGGGTACGCTTCATGTTTATTGCCCATCAACATGAACTCAAGTGGCCTCCGTTTGTTATCCCTCGAACGTTACATCAAATACTTGAGGGCGTGGAGCCGGGAGCAAAGCGCTGGCTTGATGAAGACAAGAAGTTTCTCTGGGAGCACGCCTACGCTGGGCAGGGATACCTTCGTCGGGCTATTACAAAACTCAACTTGAGCTATAAAGGTCCACTGCCTGGAGTGATGACGCGACGGTTATCGTGGGACCAGGTTCCTCCCGTATTAATTGATGATCACAATCGTATTCATCCGAGTGAACCACGGTATTTTAGCATGAATGAACATAAAGCATTAGCCGGGGTTGGTCAAAACTGGAAAACATCACAACGCATTACTACAAGTGTCAAGCAAGTTGGAGAAGCTGTATTACCTGATGTGGGGGAGTGGATCGCAACAGCGGTGAAGAATGGACTACGGTCAAAGCCCTTAGCTCCAACGGCAATGATTTATGATTTTAGAGATGTTCATCACTGTCACGTTATGGAGTATCAATGATGCAAGAAATACATTTGACGCGAGGACAAGTTACACAGGTTGACGATGCTGATTTTGCATGGCTTAATCAATGGCTGTGGCAGGCTACGTATCATAAAACGCGGAAGGTCTTTACCGTGACGCGGCAATTATACACTCCACATCACAACATTGGCCTTATCATGTCACGAGTTATCTTAGATGCTCCACCGGGCGTCCTGGTTGATCATAAAGATCGAAATCCTCTTAATAATCAACGGTCAAACCTACGATATTGTTCAACATCACAAAATGCAATGAATCAACGCCGGGTGGGACCTCAAAAATCATCACGCTATAAAGGCGTTGCGTGGATTACTGATCATCATAAATGGCGAGCACAAATTATGCTCAACGGACGTCATCGTTTCTTAGGATACTTTACGTGTGAAGAAGACGCCGCTTACGCATATGACGAAGCGGCTCGTGCGTTATATCATGAATTTGCGTATGTCAACTTTCCACTGGTTGAGGAACTCTATCCATGAATACAGGGATCATCTGCCCCAGTTGTGGACAAGCGTGTGAGGAAGTTGAAGAAGAGGTTATGGAATGGGGATGTCAATTTTGTTCACACATCTTTGTGCGGTGGTTGGCAGTTGAGTTCTTTGAACGTACAACAGATGAAGGAAAGCACCCCTTGGGTCAGTGTATGTATCATATACGCATTCAACCATTAGACAAGGTATTACCATCTCTCCAAGGTGATATGCACTTTACGGGGTATACCTCCCACCATGAGATGACTCTCCAGCGTGAAGCGGTGCGCATCCTAGCGTGTGAGCGAGCTTATGAGTTATATGAACGATGGATGTGGAGGTAGGTGTGCTTCCGAAATGATTTTAAAAAGCAGATTTTTGACGACAGCCCGAAAGCAAAATCAAAAGACCATTTTCACGCTCACCCTCAACCTTCCCTGGGTAAAAAATTTTTTGGTATTTTAGACTATACCGTACAGGTATAGTCTAAAATACCATGCGCCGTTATCGGCTATAAAAGTGGGACAGACGGTACGCATTGTTAGGCATGCTAGGCAACATGGCAGGCATGCGGGGTACGTGGTGCACAATGCGTAATACTTTGCCCGTCTGGCGCGTCTGGCATGCCCTACACTGCAATGCCGTAGCAGGTAGGGTAGTAGACACCATGCCTGCTAGCGGTGCACCACAAAGAGCCGTAGTGTCTTGCATGGTTTGTATAAAGTGTACTATGTCTTGCATGGTGGTATCCTCTTTGTGTTGGGGAATGGGCCATGCTTACCTTATCGGCAAATATGGCCCGAACCATTAACGCGCCAGTAACACGTATAGTACTACATATACACCATAGACAGGCAACCCTACACCTATACACCAACATAGTATAGTCTCTACCATACTATGCACCGCTCTTTTCTTCTAGCAGTCTAGCACGTTCCGCACATTCTAGGCGATACGCTTGCTTGTCTAATGCTTGCCAAACCTTAACCTCTGGGCGCTGCCAGTCTTTAGAGTCTGGCAGCGCTTGCGCTGGTACGGTAGGCTTACGCACCGCTACACGTGGTACCAGCTTTGCATCTACTAGTTCTAGTCTCTTACGTACTACATACCCCGGTGTTACGTCTGCAGTGTACCACAAAAATGTAGGGACAGAGGTATAGCGTGCACGCACGTAGTTATATACCTCTACGTTACGCCAACCTGCTAGTAATAGGCCATATACTACCGTACTAGGTAGTACCTCTATGGTAGGGGTACCGTCTGCGGTGCACGGTACCACGCCACACGTGCCAGGTAGTACACCATCTACTAGGTCTAAATGCTCTATACCACTACTACACCGTATACACGCGCTTGTCTTGTCTAGCATTGCCTATACTCCCATGGTATTAGGGGAAGCAAGGCACGGGGTACCCCGTGCCTTGCCAGAATGGCCTAGGCTACATCTTGTATGCCGCTAGGCATGTCTACCATGGGTTCTACCATGGGTTCTACCATGGGTTCTACCATGGGTTCTACCATGGGTTCTACGGCGGGCTTGGCTGGCGCTTTGGGCTTGGCTGGCGCTTTGGGCTTGTCTAAACCATGCATGCCCATAGACAGCGCCCATGCTTTTTGTGCGCTAATAATAGCACCTTGTTCTTGCAGCGCTTTAGCAAGCGCGGCCTTTAGTTCTACTAGCTTTGTTTCTACTGCGCTTAATTGCGCTGCAATGCCAACATGCCCATTTTTATCTGCTACCATATACGCTTTTTGCGCTGCAGCCAAACCCTTGCTTTCTGCTAGTACTTTAGCAACCATGTCTTTAAGCGCTTGCACCTTGCTAGCGCTTTGCGTTACTTGGTTTTCTAACGTGCCAGACAAGACAGCGCTAGCAGGTTGCGCTATCGGCGCATTGTTAGGGTTACTGCTACCAGAACGTACTAAAGCGCAGTACTGCGTTACCAGCGCATTGCCTGGGTTATTATTGCGCAGTTCAGTACGGTACCAGTTGGGGTAGCTCTTTTTAATAAGACGCCCCTCTGGTACAAAAAGCTCTACTAGCTTCTGGTATATTACGGCGTTACTATGGCCCGTTAGAATAAGACCACGTGCTACCGTACCAGTATTTATTACATTAGTACAAGTAGTATGTACGTCTCTTAACTCTACCGTGGGCATGCCAGGCACCATACCAGCCACCGTGGTGCTTTTAATACTAAGGGCGTTGTCTGTTACTTTGGTGTCTAGTACGGCGTTGTCTTTACGGGTATTCTTTGCCATTGTAGTACAAACCTTACGGGTAGTTTTTATTGCTCTGCTGGCCTACCCTACCAGACCAGAGCACCCGCTGCAATGCAGTTGGTATCTATATTCTACCCAACCATAAAACACGCGCCACTTTATTTTTAGGTGGTACAGTATCTTTTAGGCTTTTTGCCCATTGCACCGCATACCTATGCGGGCAAATAATACAAATAAAGAGTTATAATGACCCCTTTCTAGGGCATTTGTAGGGCAGATAGTTTATAAGAGTCTATAGAAAACGGGCTGCGTTTTTTCTAAAAAGCACCGCTCCCTGGTGTTTTACCGAACTAAGGTACACCCGCCCGCGTATTGCATAAACCGTGCCACCATTGTATAGGCCGGTTAGGTAGTGCCCACCCGTGCCCCGCATTATGTACCTAGGCCCAGCAGACTAGGCCCAGCAGACTAGGCCCAGCAGACTAGGCCCAGCAGACTAGGCCCAGCAGACTAGGCCCAGCAGACTATACTTCACTATACCAGGGTACCATATTCCTCATCAGCAGTGCAGGGAGCGGAGCGCGTGGTGCATCATCACACTGGTCGCCGCTCCCCGCGCTCCGCTCCCTGCACCCGGCACGTCTCATTTCGGCGTCTGCAAAGTTTTTTCCCGCTCCGTACTCATCACGCAGTGATCGATTCATCACAGCGTGATGCGATTCCAGGCCCGTGTGATGAGTCATCATCCTTCCCGAACGGGATGATTCATCATCTAAGGATGAATCATCACCTGGATAGTACAATGATTTATACCATACCTGACGTAGCCATAGCCCTACACGGAGACAAACAGTGAACCCCTCACCCACCTCGAGAAGGAGCGCACGACCACCCGGCAGGTAGGTTTGAAAAATCTGTCATTTGTTTTATAAAACGATGATTCATCATGAAGTAATGCTTACAAAGAGGACGTCCCAGTGAGGGACGTCCTGGTGCGGTGTGGTGAGCCAATAATTTCCACTGGTCGTATTTCACGGCACGTAGGGTGAAAAAAGAATTTCAAAAATCCCACACGCGTAAAAAACGCGTAGCCATAGTTCTAGGAGCGGAACCGAAAGAGGTCTTCTTCAGGCTCCCCATCCTCCGGCTCTTCGTCTTCAGCATCACAAAATCCTTGCTCAATGATATCGTTCACGGTGAGACCGTCATACTCTTCACGTTGTTGATAATTATGCTGCCGCACATCCTCATCATTGTCATCATTATCATACACCACCATGTCAACACTCCTGTCAATATGATACTCATGCATGTTCACCGTCACCGTGCGCAGGGCGGGGGTCACACCCGCGTACAATCCAGTCGATTGTGAAAAGGGATTCAGATCAGGGTTGCTGAGCGACGCACATATCATCTGCATGTGGAGGTCACCCATCGCGTAGTGGTCCCAATGTTCATCAAACAATCGTAGCACATCCGTCACGTCCTCACCTAACCAGGTCAGCATCGGTCCTCCATGAGGGCGTTACCGCCCCCGGTGTGCGTTATAAACGATGGTGGCGAAGTGAGCCGTACATACCCTCTCATGCCCCTTTTAAGTAAAGATGTCCAACATCCAACACATCTTGGGCTTCTGTCGCTACATCCACTCTCTCAATACCAAAAAACTCATCTGGTGTAACCTGTACCGTCACTGTTTCATTGAGCTGAAGTGGGTCAAGATGAGACAAGTATGCCAACAACTCTCCGTACGTCATCTTTCTCTCTCCATGGGGGCGTTACCGCCCCCGGTTTGTGGTTATCCCTCGTTCTGCCACCGTCGCCACATGCGGTATCCCGCAGTCACGCTACCACCGTCATCGTACGTGTCACGGCTTGGCCAATCAACACCATCGTCAACACCTAACCCGGTCTTCTGTATACACAGGGCGTCAACTTTCCGTAACCACTCTTCAAACGTCATGCGTTGTGCCATTGAGCAACCCTCTTGGTGAACACCACACACGCTGCGCCGTATGCGCTGCGCTATCTCTAATCTAGTATCTAAGTATACCCTACGGGTAGAGGCATGAAAAGCAGGATAACACCGCTCATAGGCCATTATGGAAATGCAGCCCCGTCCCACGGAATGAGCGATGCCTGATCTGATTGAACCCGTCGACGTCCAAGATACCGTGGAGCATGAGGCTTTTGCACCTCCTGTAATGCATACGCCCGTGCCGCAGCATATGTCATATAATGTGAAACAAAAATCTTCTCCGCATTGAGTTGAAAACAATGGAAACCCATCTGTTGATCTTCACGGTCAAATAATTGTCCTGCAGTCGTCATCACGTTTGTTTCACCTGTTCCTTCCGTTGTTCCAAACATCGTTCACAGTTCACCATCACCACATAGTTCGTCACTGAGAGCTTGGCTCCCCGCACCAATGATTCTTCCTTTATACCGCAGAGGGACTCCGTGCGATTTACGCGGTTCAATGGGAGGTGCGTCTTATCAGCTTTTCTGATTTTGATCTTGGGCATTGTCATTCCTTTGTGGGGGCCACGTGGCCCCCCACGGTGTCAATTACTCTGAGTCACTGGTAAACGCGGCGGGGTTCCGCTTGAGCCACGTTTCTACCCACCCGTTTATGTGAGACTGGGGCTCTAAGCCGCATGGACCGTTGTAGGCCACCGGGCTGTGGTGAATCTCAGGGTTGAGACCCAACACCCCGCACGCTGCGTCATGCGCTGCTTGCAACGCCTGAGTCAAGGTCTCGTCATCATACTCTGGTGGGGTAGGTGGTAGGTGCAAAAACTGGCGCAAGGTAGCGCGGGCGTCTGCAGTAGGGTACGGTGCACGCGCCACAAACGCCGCGTACTGTTGCTCTGCTGTAGGCTGTACCATGGTGTGTTGCTTTCTA
>Ga0105243_10004407_pt1 | contig 11133 bp, 9 predicted proteins | sample KBSM34metaG_FD_81525 | JGI IMG/M metagenome (GOLD analysis project Ga0105243, IMG submission 81525) | Miscanthus rhizosphere microbial communities from Kellogg Biological Station, Michigan, USA - KBS M3-4 metaG | ecosystem: Host-associated > Plants > Roots > Rhizosphere > Soil | place: Michigan...
TAGTAGTCGAGCACGGTGACGCCGTACTGCTCGCGGAACCAGCGGATCGCCTCCGGGTTCAGCGGCTCCCCGGCGGCACACACGACCCGGAACCGCTGCGGGTAGCGAGTCGCCGCATCGTCGATTGCCATCATCGAGCGGATCGCGGTCGGCGTCGAGAAGACGTTCGTCACCTCGTACTTCGACAGGAACGCGAGCTGCTTCGCCGGGTCGAACCCGGCCTCGCGCTCGTAGACGACCTGCAGGGCGCCGAAGCGCCACGGGCCGAGCAGCGGCGCGATGCCCGCCGCCCAGGCCCACTCGCCCATCCCGTGGAACCGCTCGCCGGCCCGGACGTCGTGGCAGAGCTCGAACTCGGTGTGCCCCAGGAGGTAGCGGTGGGCGTGGAGGATCCCCTTCGCGAGCCCGGTCGTGCCCGACGTGTAGTAGAGCTGGGCCGGGTCGTCGGCCGCCGTGTCCACCCGTCGGAAGGCCGGGTCGCCGGAGGCGATCAGGTCCTCGTCGAGGACGAGGACGTGCTCGACCGGCAGGTCGAGGGCGCGGACGCGCTCGACGTTCTCCGCGTTCGTGACGAGGATCTTCGCCTCGGAGTCGGTCACGCGGTGGCGGATGCCGTCGTCACCGTAGAGCACCGAGAGCGAGAGGAGGATCGCGCCCGCCTTGAACGTGCCGAGGAACGCGGCCGCCGTCTCGGGGCGCGGCGTCAGCAGCATCGCGACGCGGTCGCCGACCTCGACGCCATGGCGTCGGAGGACGCTTCCCAGGCGGTTGCTGGCGTCCTGCAGCTCGCCCCAGGTCACCGTCCGCTCGTTGCCGCGGAAGTCCTCCCACAGCATCGCGAGCTGCTCGGGCGGATGCTTGTCGCAGACGTCCTCGGCGATGTTGTAGCGGTCGGGGACGCGCCACTCGTGCGCGGCGACCGCCTCCTCGTAACTCGAGAACCGGCTGTGTGCTGACATCCTCGCTCCTCCGGACGTGTTCGCCTGCCGGCCAGTCTGGCTCATCCGGATTCTGCGTGCGAGGCGGTCTCCGACTGGGCCTCGGCGAACAGGACCTCCCAGCGCGCGAGCAGGTCGTCGAGTTCCTCGCGTGCGGCCGTGTAGGACGCGAGCAGGTCGATGTCCGTCCAGCTCTCGGCGAGCTTCGACTCGAGGTCGGCGACGCGCGGCTCCAGCTCCCCGATCCGCTTCTCGACACCGTCGAGCTCGGTCGGCCGCGGCGGCTCTCTGCGGGTCTTCGGCTTCGCGGCCTTCGCACGCGGCTCCTGCGGGGCCGCGGCCGCCTGTCCGGCGTCTCGCGCGCGCACGAGGTCGGCCCAGCCGCCCTCGTACGAGCGCAGCCCGAAGCTCTCGACGGCGACGATCCTGTCAGGGACTGCGTCGAGGACGGCCCGGTCGTGGGAGACGAGCAGCACCGTGCCTGGAAACGCCTCGAGCGCCGCCTCGAGTGCCTCGCGGCTCTCGAGGTCGAGGTGGTTCGTCGGCTCGTCGAGGACGAGCAGGTTCGCGCCGGACGCGACGACCAGGGCGAGGGCGAGCCGACGGCGCTCGCCGCCCGAGAGCACGGAGACCTGCTTCTCGTGCGTCTCCCAGCCGGAGAACAGGAAGCGCCCGAGGAGGTTCTGCGCCTGCGGGCGCGGGAGCCGCGTCGCAGCGACGGCGACGTCGAGGATCGATCCGTGCTCCGGAAGCTCCGCCTCGTGCTGCGAGAAGTACGCGGGGACGACCCCGTGGCCCAGCTTGATACGCCCCTCGTCGGCCTCACGCTCGCCGAGAAGCGTCTCGAGGAGCGTCGTCTTGCCGGATCCATTGGGGCCGACGAGCGCGACGTGCTCGCCGCGCTCGAGCACGAGCGCGGCGCCGTCGAGGAGCAGCTTGTCGCCCGCCGAGACGACAAGCCCTTCGGCGTCGAGGACGATCCGTCCCGTCCGCGGCGGCTTGAGGAACTCGAAGCCGAGCGTGCGGCGGCGCTTCGTCATCGCCTCGAGCTCCTGGGCGGCCGTCCGGCGCTCCTTCTCGAGCCGGCCGATCTGGCTGAGCTTCGCCTGCGCCTGCTTCGCCTTCGACTTCTTGTAGCGGAACCGCGCCACGAAACGCTCGAGCCGCTCGATGTCGTCGCTCACGCGGTCGAGCCGGGTCGCCGCTGCGGACGCTCGGGCCGCCTTCTCGCGGCGCCACGCGTGCCACGGGCCGTCGAAGAAGAACGGCTTCGGCCCTCCGAGCTCGAGCACGGCGGTCGTCACGGCCTCGAGGAACCAGCGGTCGTGCGCGACGAGGATCACGGCCGCGTCGAGCGACGTGAGCTCGCGCTCGAGCCATTCGAGGCTCTCGACGTCGAGGTGGTTCGTCGGCTCGTCGAGCAGCAGCAGGTCGGGGTCGGACGACAGGGCGCGGGCGAGCGAGGCGCGGGTCAGCTCCCCGCCCGAGAACGTGTCGAGCTGACGATCGAGGTCGTCGTCCACGAAGCCGAGACCGCGGACGATCGACGCCGCGCGGTCGCGCCAGGCCCAGCCGCCTGCGTGCTCGAGCCGCGCCTGGGTCTCGCTGTAGCGTCGCAGCGTCGCCTGCTCGTGATCGCCGCCCGCCATCGCCTGCTCGAGGCGGCCGAGCTCGTCCTCGATCGCGACGAGATCGCCCGCGCCCGAGAGCGCGTACTCGCGGAGGGTGAGCCCCTGCCCGCGCGGCGGGCGCTGGTCGTGGAGCGCGACGCGCGTGTCCTTTGCGAACGCGAGCTCGCCGCCCTGCAGGGAGGTCTCGCCCATGATCGCGCGCAGGAGCGTCGTCTTCCCGGCACCGTTGGGTCCCGCGAGCGCGAGACGATCGCCACGGCGCAGCCGGAACGAGACCCCGTCGAAGAGGGGGTCGCCGGAGAACTCCTTGCGCAGCCCGGAGGCGATCAGTACGGCCATGGGGTGAAGGGTGCCGACGAATTCGACCGGGCGTCAGGGCGTGTGTCGTCGCGACGCGGAATGGGTACGCGACCCCACATGGCAACCGACGCGATCATTCTCGTCGGAGGCGGGCTCGCGGCAGGGAGGCTCGCCTCCGAGTACCGCGCGGCGGGAGGCGAGGCCGAGGTCACGATCCTCTCGGCCGAGCCCGATCCCCCGTACAACCGGCCCCCGCTGACGAAGGGCTTCCTTCGAAAGGAGCAGGATCGCGACTCGACGTTCGTGCGGCCGGATGCCGAGTACGAGGACGATGTCGTCGAGCTCCGGTTGGAGACGACGGTCGAGGCGATTCATCCCGCGGAGCACGAGGTCGAGCTCGCGGCCGGTGAGCGCGTCCCGTACGGCACGCTCGTCCTCGCCACGGGCGCCCGCCCGCGGCATCTGTCGATTCCCGGCGCCGACCTCGTCGGCGTGCATACGTATCGGACGCTCGCCGACGCCGAGGTCGTCTCTGCCGCGGCCGACGAGGCGCACTCCGCGATTGTCATCGGTGGGAGCTTCGTCGGCTCCGAGACGGCTGCCTCGCTTCGCACGCGCGGCCTCGGCGTGACGCTCGTAGAGATGGGCGACACGCTGATGCCGCAGCTCCGGTGCGCCGACCTCTCGGCCCAGCTCGTCGACCTCTACCGGGTGGAAGGGGTGGACGTCCGGCTCCAGACGCAGGTCGAGGAGCTCACGGGGAACGGGCGCCTCCTCACCGGCGCACGGACGGCCGACGGGGAGACGATCGAGGGCTACCTCGCGATCGTCGGCATCGGCGTCGTGCCGAACGTCGAGCTCGCCGCGGAGGCGGGGGCGGACGTCGACGACGGGATCGTCGTCGACGAGCGGTTCCGTACGTCCTTGCCGGACGTCTATGCGATCGGCGACGTTGCCCGGTATCCCGACGCGACCGCGGGGCGGCGCCGCCGGATCGAGCACTGGTCCAATGCCGACGCCCACGGCGCGCACCTCGGGCGCCAGCTGGCGGGCTCTCGCGCGGCGTACGACACGCTGCCGGTGTTCTTCACCGAGCTCTTCGGGCGGAAGCTGCAGGTGCTCGGCGACGTCGAGCGGGCGACCGAGTGCGTCCTTCGCGGGTCGCTCGCCGGGGGGAGACTGATCGGGTTCCACCTCGACGACGAGCGGAGGCTCGTGGGCGCCGTGATCCACGGCCAGGCAGCAGATGTGGCCGTCGAGCTGGAGGAGCTGCTCCGCCGCGGCGTCGTGATCGATGATCCGATCCGGCTCCTCGACGGCAACCTGAGGCCGGCCGACGCGGTCGTCGCGTAGGCGGGGCGCAGGCGCGTAGTGTTCGCCGCATGGCGTCGAAGGACCCGGCCCGGCTGACAATCGACACGATCCGCGCCCTCGCGATGGACGCGGTGCAGAAGGCGAACGCGGGTCATCCCGGCACCGCGATGGCGCTCGCGCCCGTTGCCTACCTGCTCTACGCGGAGGAGATGCGCCACGATCCGGCGGCGCCCGACTGGCCCGGCCGCGACCGCTTCATCCTCTCCGCCGGGCACGCCTGCATCCTCCAGTACGCCTCGCTCCATCTCTCCGGCTACGACCTGGCGCTCGACGACCTGAAGCAGTTCCGCCAGTGGGGCTCGCGCACGCCCGGCCATCCCGAGCTCCACCACACGCCGGGCGTCGAGACGACGACCGGGCCCCTCGGCCAGGGGTTCGCGAACGGCATCGGGGTGGCGGTCGCGCAGCGGTTCCTCGCCGAGCGGTGGAATCGACCGCGCCACACGATCGTCGACTCGTGGGTCTACGCCATCTGCTCGGACGGCGACCTGATGGAGGGCGTGTCGCAGGAGGCGGCGTCTGTCGCCGGCCAGCTTGGGCTCGGCCGGCTCGTCTACGTCTACGACGACAACCACATCACGATCGACGGCACGACCGCGATCAGCTTCGTCACCGAGGACAAGGGCAAGCGGTTCGAGGCCTACGGCTGGCATGTCCAGCACGTCGACGACCCCGACGACCTCGACGCGCTCCGGGCCGCGTTCGCCGCGGCGCGCGCCGACGAGGCGCGGCCCTCGCTGATCGTGCTGCGCTCACACATCGCCTACCCGGCGCCGCACGCGATCGACACGGCGAAGGCACACGGCGCCCCGCTCGGTGAGGCCGAGGTACGCCGCACGAAGGAGATCCTCGGCTTCGACCCCGACGCGGCGTTCGTCGTCCCGGACGCCGTGCGCGAGCACATGGCCGGCATCCGCGAGCGTGGCGCCGCGGAGCGCGCCGCGTGGGAGGACCGCCTCGCCACCTGGGCGGAGGCGCATCCCGACGCCGCCGCCGAGCGGGCACGCGACCTCGAGCGCCGTCCGCGCGACGGCTGGCTCGACGCGTTGCCCACGTTCGAGGCGGGAGAGCAGATCGCGACCCGCGACGCGGGCAAGACGGTGATGCAGGCGCTCAAGCGGTTCACGCCGACCCTGATCGGCGGCGCTGCCGATCTCGTGGAGTCGACGAAGACGGAGTTCGAGGGCGGGGGCGTGTTCGCCGCCTCGCATGCGGGACGGAACATCCCCTTCGGGATCCGCGAGCACGGGATGGGCTCGATCGTCAACGGCATCGCGCTCGAGCCGGCCATGCTGCGCCCGTACGGCTCGACGTTCTTCGTGTTCTCCGACTACATGCGCCCCGCGGTGCGCCTCTCCGCCATCTCGCAGCTGCCGGTCACCTGGATCTGGACGCACGACTCGGTCGGCCTCGGCGAGGACGGCCCCACCCACCAGCCTGTCGAGCATCTGATGGCGCTACGGGCGATCCCGAACCTCTGGCTCGTGCGCCCGGGCGACGCGAACGAGACGGTCGCCGCCTGGCGCATCGCGCTCGAGCGCGACGGCGGCCCGGTGGGCTTCGCCCTGAGTCGCCAGAAGCTACCCGTCCTCGGCGGCGAGGACGTCGCCGACACCCGGGAGGGGGCGCTCCGCGGGGGCTACGTCCTCTGGCAGCGCGATCCCGGCTCGGAGCCGGACGCGATCGTGGTCGCGACGGGCTCGGAGCTCTCGATCGCACTCGACGGCGCGCGGTCGCTCGACCTCAATGCCCGGGTCGTTTCGCTCCCCTGCTGGGAGCTCTTCGACGAGCAGCCCGATGCGTACCGCGACGAGGTGCTGCCGCCGTCCGTCGAGGCCCGCGTCTCGATCGAGGCGGGGGTCACGTTCGGCTGGGAGCACTACGTCGGTGTGCGCGGGACGAGTCTCGGCGTCGACCGCTTCGGCGCCTCGGCGCCCTACGAGCGCATCTACGAGGAGCTCGGCCTGACCCCGGAAGCCGTCGCCGACGCCGTCGCCCGCGTGGCCTGATGCGGGTCGCGCTCGGGTTCGACCACCGCGGGAGCCACCTTCGCGAGGCGGTGTTCGCAGGCGTCGCCGCCGGGGGGCACGAGCCGGTCGACCTCGGGGTCGAGACCGACGCCGTGCGCGTCGACTACCCCGACACCGCACGGGCCGTCGGGATGGCGATCCGGGAGGGGCGGGCCGAGCGTGGCGTCCTCGTCTGCGGCTCCGGCGTCGGCGCCTCGGTTGCAGCGTGCAAGATCCCCGGGATCCGCGCGGCGATCTGCCACGACGCGTACTCCGCGCACCAGGGTGTCGAGCACGACGACATGAACGTGCTCTGCCTCGGCTCAGGGATCGTCGGGCCGTCCCTCGCCCGCGAGCTCGTCGAGCGATTCCTCGCCGCCCGGTTCGTCGGGGAGGGGCGCTATCTGGCACGGTTGGTGATGGTGGAGGAGCTCGAACGCCTGAGTGACGGCTGAAAGCGAGGACGGAATGGCCACGTCGAGACTGCACGAGCTGAGCGCGCACGGGGTGAGCGTGTGGATCGACTCGCTCTCGCGCGAGATGCTGGAGACCGGGGAGCTTGCCCGTCTCATCGAGGAGGACGCGGTGGTCGGCGTCACCTCCAACCCGACCATCTTCCAGAAGGCGCTCGCCGAGGGCGCGTGGTACGACGAGCAGCTCCGCGCGGTGTCGCGCGAGATCGACGACCCGACCGAGATCTTCATCGCGCTCGCCCAGGAGGACATCCGCGATGCCTGCGAGCTGCTCGACCCCGTGTTCGAGCGCACCGGCGGGATCGACGGCTTCGTCTCGCTCGAGGTCGATCCGACGCTCGCGTACGACCGCGACGCGACGTTCGACCAGGCGATCCGCTTCCACGAGGAGGTCGACCGGCGGAACCTGTACGTCAAGATCCCGGCCACGGCGCCCGGGCTCGGCGCGATCGAGGACTGCATCGCGAAAGGGCGCTCGATCAACGTCACGTTGATCTTCTCGCTCGCGCGCTACGCGGCGGTCGTGGAGGCCTACCTGCGCGGGCTCGAGCGGCTCGTCGCGTCGGGCGGCGATCCCGGCTCGGTGCTGTCCGTGGCGAGCTTCTTCGTCTCCCGCGTCGACACCGAGGCCGACCGCCGGCTCGAGGAGGCAGGGCGCAGCGACCTCGCGGGAAAGCTTGCCGTCGCCAACGCAAAGCTCGCGTACGAGCACTGGCAGCAGGCGTTCTCGGGCGATCGCTGGGCGTTCCTCGCCGGCAAGGGCGCACGCACCCAGAGATGCCTGTGGGCGTCCACGTCGACGAAGAACCCCGCCTACCGCGACGTCCTCTACGTCGAGGAGCTCGTCGGCCCCGACACCGTCAACACGATGCCGCTCGAGACGGTGCAGGCGTTTCAGGACCACGGCGAGGTGCGTGACACGCTGGCCGCGGGCCTCGACGAGGCGCATGCCCTGCTCGAGGAACTCGCCGCGGCGGGTGTCGACTACGACGACATCGTCGCGACGCTCGAGGACGAGGGCGTCCGGAAGTTCTCCGACTCCTTCGACGAGCTTCGCGCGGGCATCACCGAGAAGCTCCGCGCGGTCGCGGCCGGGTAGGTGGCGAACCCGCTCGCGCAGGGCCTCGGCGTCCGGCGGCAGCCGGACCCCTGCGTGCTCGTGGTCTACGGCGCGTCCGGCGACCTCACGAAGCGCAAGCTGATCCCGGCGCTCTACTCGCTCGCCTTCCGGGGGCTCCTGCCGGAGCGGTTCGCGGTGGTCGGTGTCGCTCGCACAGAGCAGCCGACCCGCCGGTTCGTCTCCTCGATGCGCCAGGCCGTCAAGCAGTTCTCGCGCGACCCGTTCCGCACCGACGTGTTCGAGTCGCTCGCGGCCGGGATGCGGTACGTGGCGACGGACTTCTCGGACGATGCCGGCGAGGACACGGTCGGAGAGGTGCTCGACGAGCTGGACGCGAGCCGCGGGACGGGCGGGAACCGGCTCCACTACCTTGCCGTCCCGCCCCAGGCGTTCCCCGTCGTCGTACGCGAGATCGGCGAGCGGCGCGAGCGCGAGGGCTGGGCGCGCGTGATCATCGAGAAGCCGTTCGGACACGACCTCGTGTCCGCGCGGGAGCTCAGCGCGACGGTGAAGCGCTGGTTCCACGAGGACGAGCTGTTCCGCATCGACCACTACCTCGGCAAGGAGACGGTCCAGAACCTGCTCGCCCTGCGCTTCGCGAACGGGATCTTCGAGCCGATCTGGAACCGTCAGTTCGTCGACCACGTCCAGATCACGGTCGCCGAGTCGATCGGGATCGAGGGGCGCGCCGGCTACTACGAGCGCGCCGGGGTGATCCGCGACATCTTCCAGAACCACCTCCTGCAGTTGCTCGCCCTGACGGCGATGGAGCCGCCGATCGACTTCTCCGCCGACGCCGTCCGCAACGAGAAGGTGAAGGTGCTGCGCGCCATGCACACGCCGGGCCCGAAGTCCATCGTGCGCGGTCAGTACGGGCGGGGGTGGATCGAGGGCGAGCCGGTCGCCGCCTACCGCGAGGAGGCGGGAGCCGATCCCCGCTCGCTCACGGACACCTACATCGCCGCGAAGCTCTTCGTCGACAACTGGCGCTGGGCGGACACGCCGTTCTACGTCCGCGCGGGCAAGCGGCTCGCCCGTCGCGAGACGACGATCGCGATCCAGTTCAAGAGAGCGCCGCACCCTCCCTTCGAGGCGATCGCGGGCGACGGGCTCCGGCCGAACGTCCTCCTCATCCACGTCCAGCCCGACGAGGGCGTGTCGCTCGCGATCGGCGCCAAGGTGCCGGGCGCGGGGATGTCGATCCGCACGGTCCACATGGACTTCCTGTACGGCGGCGCTTTCCGCGAGGGCGTGCCGGAGGCCTACGAGCGTCTCATCCTCGACGCGATGCTCGGCGACGCGACGCTGTTCACGCGCGAGGACGAGGTCGAAGAGCAGTGGAAGCTCGTGGATGCGATCGTGGGCGCGTGGGGACGAGACCAGCCGACCTTCCCCGACTACGCCGCCGGGAGCTGGGGCCCGGCGCGCGCCGACGAGCTGCTCCACCGCGACGGCCGCTCCTGGCGGCGGCACTGAGGCGCTGATGGGCGTCGTCGCCGAGGTCGAGCGGAAGCTGGCCCGCCAGCGGTGCCGGCAGGACGACGAGACCGAGCTCCGCACGAGCACCATGACGCACGTCGTCTGGGCGCCGCCCCGCTGGCTGCCGCGCGCGAAGCGCGTGCTCGCCGGACTGGCGGAGCGTCATCCGGCGCGCACGATCTTCCTCGTGCCCCTCCCGGGGCGCGGAGCCGGCGTCGAGGCGGACGCGACCGTCCACGACTTCGCGATCGGCGGGGGGCGCGAGGTCCTCTCGGAGGTGATCGAGCTCCGGCTGCGCGGAGAGGCGGCCCGGCATCCGGCGTCGATCGTGCTGCCGCTCCTCATCTCCGATCTGCCGGCGTTCTGCCGCTGGCGGGGCATGCCCGACTGGGACGGCCAGGCGCTGCACGAGATCGTCGACGTGTGCGACCGCCTGGTCGTCGACTCGAACGAGTGGCAGGGGCTCCCGGGTGCCTACCCGGAGCTCGCGCGCCTCTTCGACCGCATCGCCGTGTCCGACCTCGCGTGGCGGCGCGGGCTCGGCTGGAGGGTCGCGCTCGCCGAGCGATGGCCGGGAATCCGCCGGGTCGAGCGCGTCACCGTCGAAGGGCCGCGGGCCGACGCGCTCCTCCTCGCCGGCTGGCTCCGTTCCCGGTTGCGACGCGACGTCACCCTGAGCCGCCGGACGGGCTCCGCGATCGGCGCCGTCCGCCTCGACGGCGACCCGGTGTCGCCGCCGGCTCAGCCCGCGCTCTCGGGCAGCGACCTCCTCTCCGCCGAGCTCGACACGCTCATGCGCGACCGGATCTACGAGGCGGCGGCACGCGCAGCCGTCTCGCGGACACCGGGCTAGCGGCGGACGCCCTCGACCGCCTCGAGGAGCGCCGGGTGCAGGTGGCCGTTCGAGGAGATTGCGGTGCGGCCGTCGATACGGGCGTGGCCCTCGAAGTCGGTGAACGTCCCACCGGCCTCCTCGACGATCACCTGGACGGCGGCCAGGTCCCATACCGACACGCCGATCGCGTCGATCGCCCCGTCGATCGCGCCCTCGGCCACGAGCATGTGGCTCCAGAAGTCCCCGTACCCGCGGGCGTGCCAGGCGCGCCCGGCGAGGCCGGGGACGGCCTGCTCGAGGGCGAAGCTGAGCACGGCGTCCTCCGGATGCCGCACGGCCGAGACGTGGACACGGTCGCCGCCGGCGTGCGCGCCGCTGCCGCGCTCCGCCCACCAGCGGCGGTGGAGCGCCGGTGCCGAGACGACGCCGAGGACGACGCGGCCGTCCTCCTCGAGCGCGATGAGGGTGGCCCAGACGGGGATCCCGCGCGAGTAGTTCCGCGTGCCGTCGATCGGGTCGACGATCCAGCGCCGCCGTCCGGAGCCCGACTCGCCCTGCTCCTCGCCGAGGATCGCATCGCGGCGGCGCTCCTCGCCGAGCATCGCGCGGATCTCGTGTTCGACGGCGCGGTCGGCTTCGGTCACCGGCGTCAGGTCGGGCTTCGTCTCGACGACGAGGTCGCGCGCGCGGAAGCGGCCGAGCGCGATCGCGTCCGCCGCGTCCGCGAGCCGAAGCGCGAGCTCGAGGTCCGGGCTCACCCGTGGGCCCAGGGCCGCACTAGTCCACCTGGAGGTAGACGAGCGCGATGATGCACGCGCCCACGAACAGCGCGACGAAGATCGCGGCGAGCGCGAGCCCGAAGCGGTTGTTCTTGCGCGAGACCTCGGGCGACAGCATCTAAAGCACCAGGGGATCGATCGCCGCCGCGACGAAGAGCAGGGCGAGGTAGGCGAGCGAGTAGTGGAAGAGCAGGA
>Ga0105243_10004408_pt1 | contig 11132 bp, 5 predicted proteins | sample KBSM34metaG_FD_81525 | JGI IMG/M metagenome (GOLD analysis project Ga0105243, IMG submission 81525) | Miscanthus rhizosphere microbial communities from Kellogg Biological Station, Michigan, USA - KBS M3-4 metaG | ecosystem: Host-associated > Plants > Roots > Rhizosphere > Soil | place: Michigan...
ATGTTCTTGTGACCAATGAATGGAGTCCGCTCGAACCGGATAGCGGCATACAGGTTAAATACTACGCTCCTGGGGTGGGTAATTTTCAAATTGGCGCCGTTGGCGACCCGGAAGCAGAGACCCTGGTGCTGATCGACCTCAAAATCCTCAGCCCAGAGGCCCTCTCGGAGGCGCGCAACGAGGCACTAACCCTGGACAGCCGTGCCTACGACGTTAGCAAAGTATATCGAAAAACATCACCTGCAGAGTAACGGAGTCATGACGAGGGAGAGTCGGACTAGTGAGTAATATTGAGTTGAGTCAGTTAGCCGGAAGGATGTTTACGCTCAAGCGTCACCGGCGGATTCAGAAACGCTTTCGGCCAAATTGTTTCCGATAATCTCGGTTAAATAACCAAAAGCCCTCGACTTTGTCTAAACGAACAAAGTTGAGGGCTCTGTTTAGTGCAGTATCCAAGTATTGAATTATAGGTTCATTAGTGCTTAAGGCTGTCCCCAAACATCAGCAAGGCGATTTGAATAACAATTGGGCGACCACCTCAGAAATCTTAAGTTCGCGACTGTCTTCTCCAGAACCTTTTCGAGGGCAATAGATGGGGTTGACCCTAAATCCTACCTTGCTTTTGAGGCATCCCGGTGGACAGGAGAGCCGCATATCAAGCGCAGGAGACTCTGGGGCTGGTTGAGCATGATAAACTCGGTTCCGAGGAGTTGGCAGAGGTGCACATGAAGGCGCTGGAACTGGAAAAGAGTGCCGATGAGAAAAGCAAGTATTTCTACTCTCGAACCTCGCCATTGGAGTCTGAAGGTCTTCAGATGAGATTGAATATCAAATCCAAAACGCGGGCTGTATTCGCTGCTACTGGAACTCTCGCTCTGGCATTGCTGGCCGCATGTGCAACGCGCCAAAGCTTTACGCCTGTCGTCAGCACCGTGGTGGCTGAGACCTCGGGAGGCCCACCCTCTGAAGTTATCATCTACGCATCAGATCTGCCATCAGAGGCGCTCGTAGAGCTCGACTTCATAAATGACTCAGCCTCCCCTAATGGCAAGTTGATTGGCCTGCCGAACAACGGAGATGAACTTGATCCACCTCCTGAAAATGATCCCCATGTGACATTTAATGTGCATGTTCAAAGTATGGTCCCTTACCGGTGCTGGATACATATGAAAGTAGGAACGGTCAAAGGCAGATCGACGGCCAATGTAGTCTGGGTACAATTCTCGGATTCGGTCGACCGGGCCAGTCAGGCAGTCTTCCGGACGGGCACGAACAGTTAACTGACTGCACAAGGATCTGAACAGCAGGGCTGGAAGTGGGTCAGATGCGAAGCAACAAGCTCGGAGACGCCTGACGCATTGGTTTATTTCCAGACCACCAGTGGCGGTGAGATCACAGTACGGTTGCAGGCCGGTGCAGAAGGAGTTGGATTTGACCAGTTTATCCTAAGCCCCGCAAAGTTCCTGAATGCACCCCCCTCTGAGCCAATTGTAGAGAAATAGAATCAAAAAAACCCGGTGTCTACTGATCGACACCGGGTTTTTTGTATCGTATTAAAGTTTAGGGACTGGTGTCGATGAATGTCGTAACGGCTGCCGCGAGAGCAATAATACCTCCGAGGGTTGAGAAAAAGCCTTTATCAAGTGCAGGGATGAACGTCTTCAACCCAAACCACAGGAAGAACAGAATCGTGCACCAATCAGCAATAGCAGACATGTCCATGATTTTTCTCTCTTTTATGATGAATTGTAATCGTCAGATTCAGGCCCGGCATAAGATTCCCTACCTCTCAAACATATATCCCACACCGTGAACCGTCAGGACATACCGCGGGTGTTTGACATTTTCTTCGATCTTATTTCGGAGATGCGAAACGTAAACGTGGACATAGTCAACGCTGCCCCTATATTCATCACCCCAAACATTAGAAAGGATATGGTTAAACGTTAATACTTTACCCGCGTTACGTGCCAGATAAACCAGCAAACGGAACTCTATGGGCGTTAGCTTGACCCTTTTCTCATCCACCAGTACGTGGTGCCTTTCAATATCAATACTTAGGTGGCCGTTATTGAAGTGAAAATTCGTACTCTGAGCATTTCCATTTACGCTGCGCCGCAAAACTGTCTTTGCGCGTGCCAGCAGAACATCTGCATTGAAGGGCTTGGACAAAAAATCATCCGCGCCAGACTCGAGTCCTCGCAGCATTTCCTGCTCATGGTTTAGGGCTGTTAACATAATGATTGGAGCAGTCGACACCTGGCGGATTCTCTGGCACACCTCGAATCCATTTGTTCCGGGCATCATCACATCTAGTATGATCAAGTCCGGGTTACAGGTAAACAATTTGCTGATACCCTCCAGCCCGTCGCGCGCTGTGAAAACATGAGCTCCAATTTTTTTAAAGAGCAGCCCAGCCAGATGCAGGAGGTCAGCGTCGTCATCAATGAGAAGAACTTTTTTGTCAATCATATTTCCAGCATATATAAATTATAAGAACCATTAGAATTGCGCTTCCAGATTAGCGCACAATACGCATCACAAAAACATGCTGTGATTCGCTGGTTATCGTGAAAAATCAAAAAAGTTTTTAACCAGTAAGGCGTCTACCCCGTGAAGAGTAATGCATTCTGAAAGCGGAAGAAGCTGATTGTAAAGATTATTGAACAGTCATTATGCTACCTCCTCTGAAATCTTAAAATAGGCAACGGTTTTCTCCAGGCCCTCTTCGAGAGTGATCGTTGGAACCCAGCCTAAATCCTTTTTTATTTTGGAAGCATCCAGGTAGATATGACGTGTTTCGCCCACTTTGGCGGGACCATACTGGACCGGCAGAGTATAACCCGTGATTTTTGCCAATGTCGAAAAGATATCGTTAATTGAAGTCGGCCGTCCCCAACCCAGGTTATATATTCCAGGCTGGTGATCAATCGTTAATGCCAGGTGGTTGGCCCGGGCACAATCCCCTACATAGACAAAATCGCGTGTCTGATCTCCATCTCCATATATGATTACCTGCTCACCTGAGAGCATTTTTCCTGTGAATATAGACACAACACCTGCCTCCCCATGTGGGTCCTGTCGGGGCCCGAAAACATTTGGATAGCGAAGCACAGTATAACGCAAACCATAATTTACATAATACATGTACAAATAATGCTCAACTGTATGCTTGCTGGCGCCATATTGGCATATTGGGTTGATCGGATGCATTTCATCACATGGAAGCTGCTCCGGTTCGCCATAAACAGCTCCGCCCGTCGAAATATAAACAAAACGCTTTACTCCAAATTCCTTCGCGTATTCGAGCAGATTGATCGAACCCAGAATATTAATACTTGCGTCAACCAGCGGCTGAGCAACTGAACGGCGCACATCCATTTGAGCCGCATGGTGACTGACATAATCGGGTTTTTCCGCTTCGAACACCTCTCGGACCTGAGGGCTGCGAATATCTATTTGGTAGAACCTCGCTGCCGGATTCAGATTTGAGGCATGTCCAGTGGACAGATCATCGAGAATTACAACCTCATATCCTTGAGCAACAAACAAATCAACCACATGTGAACCAATAAAACCTGCACCACCTGTAACGAGAATCTTTGCCATAGAGTTCCTTTCAATTAGCGTTCATCGTATAGAGAAATCGAAACGTCTGTTCCCACCAGTGGCACCAATTGCTGCCACGTAGCGAAGAGATTGATTTAACTTTATCCTAAATAAGTACTGGCGCAGATTTCACAGATTTTTACCAAATCTGTGAAATCTGCGCCACATCTGCCCTCCCACTCTGCTTCGATTTGGGGACTATAGTGGCGATGCCGGGGAGTGCAGGCGTGTAATTGGGGCAAGTGTCTGCAGATTATTTCGAATATTGTCTATTCATTAGTTTGCTCAATTGGATCATCAGGTGAGCCAATTGCAACTGCTTCACTATTGAGCTCCTTGCGTTTGGATTTTCGAGTCCGTTTTCTTTTTGGTTGACCACTGGTTTCTTCAACAGGAGCCTCGCTAATTGAACTGTCTATTTCAACGGCTTCAATTACAGGCATTGCCGAATCGTCCAGATCGTGGGATTGGGTCTCATCAACAGCCGCATTCACACTATCTAGATCAGACGCTCCCACCAAGTTTTCATTAGCAGATGGAGCCGAATCGTCTCGGTCTTGGATTTGCATCTCATCCACACTGGTTCTCTCATCATCCAAACCAGATATTTCAGGGTTTTCATTCAGGAGCACAGTCGAAGCGTCCAGATCGTGGACTTGCATCTCATCAATACTGGCTTTTTCATTGTCCAAGTCAGACATTTCAGGATTTTCAACCGAGAGTATAGTCGAATCGCTCACATCATAGATTCGGATCTCATCAGCACTGGTTTCCTCGCTGTCCAAACCGTATGTTTCAATGTTTTCATTTTTGGATTCCGCCGAATCGATCAAATCTTGGAATTGGGTCGGCTTCTTATGGTTCGTACTCATGACAGCTTCCGTATCAAACGGAACATTAATTTTTGTCGCATGGGCTCCATTATTTGAAGCGGTGAACTCGACGTTCTCAATTTGAGACGTCGCCGAATCGCCTAAGTCGCTGAATTGGGACTCAAAGGTACTCACTTTCTCGTCATCTGATTCAGGTGCTCTAAGGTCTTCATCTAGGGGCATAGCTGAATCACGCAGGTCACTGAATTGATCTTCTTTCTTTGCCAAAGCTCGAGTAAAAGGTAATTGGGGCCGCTCCTGCATATACACCTTGTTCACAGAAAAAGTATCGCTTTTTGGAGATTGATTGAAAATACTCCCAAGCAAATTAACGTTGGCATTTTGCAGGTCAAGAAGGGCTTGATTGACGGCGCTCCGCGTCGATTTCCCTGCGCGAATTACTACTAAGACCCCATCTATACGACGAGAGAGAGCAATTGCATCAGCAAATACCAACACGGGTGGAGTGTCGAAGATGACAATTTCAGCAATTCCCTTTAGATCCCTAATTATCTCTTCCATCCGCTCAGAACCTAGTTGTCCTGATGGATCTGGAAGAGGTTCTCCACTGGTAAGTATTTGCAAATGATTGATCGAGGTATTTTTAATGCATTCTTTAATCTTTATTTGATGTGAATTTAACATATCCCCTAGCCCAGCTTCATTCTCCACATTAAAGACCTTGTGAAGCACAGGGTGTCTCAAATCTGCATCCACGATGACAGTTTTAAAGTTTGCCTGAGCGAAGACCACCGCGAGATTTGCGGCCGTTACGCTTTTCCCTTCCTCGGGCATTGAGCTGGTCACCATGATGGATTTAGCCAGATGATTAGCCGGCTTAAACCTTATTCTACTCCGTATAATTCGATATGATTCTGTGATAGGAGAATGCGGCTGCAGATGCGCAACGAGTTTATCTGAGAGTCCTTTCCCTTTAATCTTTCTAATACTACCCAGGATATTGACTTCCTCAGACCGGGAGAAATCCTTCAAGGATTTATAGGTATCATCGAGAAAATCTAACAGGAATATCAAGCCTAAAGCCAATACCATACCTACAGCGCCGCCTAAGATGGTATTCAATTGGGTGCGAGGCCGAATCAGCCTATTGCTGGAATGAGCTGGTTCAACAACACTTAACTGGGTTGGATTTCGTTTGGGTTCAGTTAAAGTTAGCAACTGGGTATAATTTCTCTCCCATTCGATAATTAATCCTTCCAGAGTTGTTTTTTCTGCTTGAAGCGCCGTCAGCTCGATCTCAGAAATTGAATTGTTGACAGCAGTATCAATTTCCGACAGCCTTTGTTGCCCATTCACAATTCTTTCTTGCAACTTTGCTATCTGCTCGCGGTTAAAACTACTAGTCAATTGATTATCAGGGCCTTCAACACTCGAGGGACTCAATAAAATCAATTGATTAACGATTTCATCCGCAATCATTCGCGCTTGCTCGGGTGAATTAGCCTCCACAGCTATTTCAATGAGTTGAGTGTTCTCAATATTAGTAACTGTTACCTGCTTACTTAAATTCTGCCAGGATTCGTTTAAATTAAGCGTCGTAACCACTCCCTGCATGACCGGCTGGCGGCGAGCGACCTCAACATAGGTGCCTATTAACGCATCACTGATTTGGAGGTCTACCCTATCCACGTGGGACGATGTGATGCTTTCACCCACCAATACAGTCGTCGTTGCCTGGTAAACTGGCGTCTGCGCCCTGCTGATTGCATAGCCTAACATTGCGCCAATGGCAATCAATATAACCAGCAGCCACCACCGTCTTAAGACGCTAGTTATTACCTTACGTAGTTCCATAAAGTCGTTCATTTTTCACCTCTTTCTTCTTTCTATAGCGCAGATGCAAGTCTCGCGGTGCACAATGACAAATTGAAAAGCGATCTTGTTCTTGAGATTGGCACTCTCTGCATTTTAACAGATTCTCAATGACTTAAACTCATTGGAATTTCAAACTAGTACAAACGGCGGAAATGCTAAATACCTCTCACATTCCCTTTAGTAAAAGTACAACCCCGACGGTCCGAAACAAAATGTATAGATCCAGCCATATGGACCAGTATCGCACATAATAGAAATCATATTGCAGCTTAACCAACGCGTCATCAACTGTATTTCCATAATCATAATTGATCTGTGCCCAGCCAGTGAGGCCTGGCTTGACCAGATGGCGCATACGATAAAATGGAATTACCTCTTCCAGTTGTTCGACGAATTCGGGACGTTCTGGTCGTGGACCAATGATGCTCATCTCGCCACGGAATACATTGAACAGTTGTGGCAATTCATCCAATCGGGCTTTGCGCAAGAATTGACCCACCCGCGTAATACGTGGATCGCCTTTGGACGCCCAACGTGCTTTACCATCATGTTCTGCGTGTGCAACCATTGTGCGAAACTTATAGATCATGAATAGATCGCCAGCACGACCACACCGCACTTGTCGATAAAATATCGGACCCGGCGACTCGAGCCTGATAGCCAAGGCTACCGGTATAAGCATTATAAGGAAAACTGGCAGCGCAAACAATAACAATATCAGATCCAACAGCCTCTTGATGCCCAATGCCATTCGATTAAATACAGGGCGATTCTGTATCATATAGAGTGCCCAACTCCGATCGAGGTGTTCCACAGGCACCTTTTGGTATAGACGTTCGTAAAATTCTGGCATCCAACTTACTCGTACGCCTTTTGCCTGGCATTCAACTAGCGACTCAAATAGTTTGTTCTTCAATCTGCCGTTGGTGGTGACTACAATTTCGTGGATCTTATGCTTTTCAATTACAGACAAAAGCTCTCGTGACGGACCCAAGTATTGTAGTTCGTCGCTTTTGTTTTTCTTCGGTTCCGTCTCATGTACGTAACCCACAACTTGATAGGTCTGATAGGATGACCAGCCGCGTTTCCGAATGTCACGCACGGTTGCCTTCGCCCGAGAACCGTTACCGAGAAGCAACACACGCTGCCTGAACGCGTCCCGTTTGAAAACAGCGGTATAAAAAACGCGCCAGCCCGCAACCATAAGCATCATCAGAAATGTTAATCCCAGATAATAATAGAGTGGGAGCACGTCAGGTAAGAGATAAAACATTCCCGTATAGATGAGCATAGATAGGGCAGTTGTCTGAATAATACGGCGCGCAGTACGGGATTTAACATATGAAGATGGAACATGGTATAGATCATTAAGCCAGGCTACCGCAAGCCAGATAGCCAAGATAGGCGGCAACAGATACCAGGTTACAAGCTGATCCAATGCCATATCAAGTCCCAAATAAATGCTTTGGCTTGCAAGCCAAATCGTTAGAACTTGAGCCACCAACATACTCGCTGCATCCCCTAAGCCCAGCAAGAATCGGCGCTCGGAAAATGGTGACTGAAAACGATTGTAACGCGTAGTGATTCGGCTCAAGAGACTGAGTTTTGTTCTATCTGAACCAACCGACATAATCTTGGAGCCTCTACCTGCCATCCAACCCACAAAGCGTCTGAGTCGAGTTGCGCCAGGCTGGCCAGCAGAATGTAGCTCTTTATAAAGAGATTCAACTTTCCCAAACATTATTGGTAATGAGTAGTGATCCGAGCGTTCTTGAGCAACCGATCCCATCTTCTTACAAAGCGTTTCGTCATTAAGTAAAGTTAGAATACGCTCTGCCATTATCTGTGGTTGGTGAGGAGCCACAAGAAAGCCAGTTTCACCATTTACTACAACATCACTTGCACCATCAATATCGTTTGCAACAATTGGCTTACCAGTACTCATGGACTCAAGAAATGCAAGGGGCAAGCCTTCCCATAACGAACTCATCGCTGTGATCGTTAGAATAGGCAGGATTCGGGGGACATCATTTCTAAAACCTAGCAGGAAGAACTTGTCTTTCAGATTGAGCTCGTTGATTAATCGTTCACATTCAGGGCGTAATGAACCATCGCCGATGATTAAGAACTGCACCTTTGAGTAACTCTTCGTTACAATTGCAGCGGCCCTAATTAAATCCAAGGGATTTTTCTGCTCATCTAAACGACCAACCATCCCCACAAGTTTACATTCGGGATCTAAACCCAATTCTGAGCGCACTTGCTGCATATCGACATCCTGCCGAAATTTTTCCAGGTCAATGCCATTGTTGATCAGGGTAAATTTGGCTCTCGTGCCGATCCCTTGGCTCAACCCTTTCTGAATATCAGGTTCAGATACAGTAACAATGCGGTCAGTAAATTTGGCACAAAACCGCTCCAAGGTCAGATATAACTTCCGGGTCCATCCCGGCATGCCCTCATGAAATCCCCAGCCATGAACATGATGTATGATCACAGGAATACCAGCTGCGAGTGCTGCGAGTCTTCCAACCACCCCGGCTACCGATGAATGAGTATGAACGATATCATACTTTCCCTCAACCATAATGCGCCGAAGGTCTGCAACAGCCCTCAAATTCATGATCGGATTTATGTGATTAATCAGACTCGGTATTACTCGCGTGGAGACGCCCAGTTCCTTTGCTAGGTGTGTCAGATCATTTCTGCCTGGCGGGATTGGCCCAGTGATTAGCTGTATATCAAACTCGGGTTGGTTTTTAAAATGGCTTGCAATATCTAAGACAACGTTAGTGGCACCACCTGTGGCCAACCCGGTGATAACCAGCAACACACGAATACTTCGGGAGGCCACCAGTGGCATATCGATTTGTGTATCTTTATAATGTGCACCCTGAATTACTTTACTCACTACTCCCATTGCTACCTCCAATTAACTTATCAAGAGCCGACTTATAAATATCGGCAATAATTCCTCGGCGTAGGGTTATCAATTAGGATTATCGAAGCCGACTCGTGATATCCAGGTATACAGAAACAGTTTCCTTTTGCGGAACGAAGGCAGTTTGTTGATTTTGGTATCCCGATTCCAATGACCGAGCGGGGTATGGATTGATCTTTTTAGCAATCACTTTTCACCCTGGCAACTAGTCCATTCGTTGTTCGGAATTTCACATATTACAGTGGTGGTCAACTATTCACTTGGTATACAACCCAATTCTGCCGCGCTCCGCCACTCTGACATATACTTGTCAGTTTTGTAGAAGCATGCAAGCATATTAAATATTTTGTGCCCCCTCAAATTCAAGAAGCGCAGGTAGGTTACATTTCCTGCTCAGCACTCTATAAATTCAGAAGCATGACGAAATACACTTATTAAAGTTACAAATTTGCAAGGGTTCTCAGGAAGTACGCAAATACACCAGATAATTCCCCCAGCCTAGCGTCTTAACCTACAAAGTATTCCAGATGGCTTTTTTGACCTCAAGAACTGTTCTATCAAAGGGTTGATTTGTACTAATTTTATGGACAGGTGTCTTCTCAAATTCGAGGTTGGAGCTTCGGGCATGCCGCCGACGTACATAATCCTCTGGTTCCTTTTTGCCGCGGGTGGCATTCCTCACAAGCGCAACTTCCAATGGAGCATTAAGATAGATAACCACATCTGGAGGGGGAATCTGTCGATACAGCCGCGCCTCGATGTGGGCTAACTGCTGGCGGATCGAATATTGATTTGTAGAAGTGGATAATTGAGACAGTTGAGGACCATCCGGAGCACCGCTTTGTAAAGATGGGTAGCGATCGCACAAAACAATTGTCCCATTAGCTGCTCGGCTATAGGCCCGAGATAGTAGAGCCCGGCGATCATAAGCCAGAAGAGCAGAGCGAATCGCAAAAATGAGTGGGAACGAAGTCCGCGGTTTCTCCCCTGGCTCCTCATAGAGGTACTGAGCCTCCAAGCGCGTTGACCTGGAGCCCGGAAATAAAGAGCGTAAGGCTGGCACAAGTAAATTAGGGATGGCGGTAAGCGGAGTGGATTTTGGTTTTCCGGCATGGATGTGTTCTACAGCGAAGTGCTCGCCAAGCCATCCACTCATTTCAGCAATGAGTGTGGACTTGCCGGTTGCTTCTGGGCCAACAAAAGCGATGACGGCGCCACCAGACCGGGGGATCAACTCCTTTGGAGACTGAGTCAGGCGTCGAAAAAGCATCGCTGTAAACTTACGAGCCCCAACGAGCCAGGCCCGAAGAGCGGAATGTCTGGCATAAATCCTAAGCTGGGAGCGTAGGCGAAGACCGAGAAAAATTCGGCGGAAAAGTGAGGCTGGAGCCTTTAGTGCCGCAACACACTCAGAGAACAGACCGACGTCAACGGATGGCAACCAGCAATTGACCAAACTTAATGTCTTGTCAATCGCTTCGGCTTCCAACAGCCATTTGATTTCCTGCTTCACCTCTTTCCAATATCTGGCAAGCAATATAAGTTCAACCAATGAGGTGTGTTTCAACATGATCCGCAATGTAAAAACAATAAGTTCTGCGCTTTTGGCAAGTACTGGGATTGAATCCTCCATACGAGTATTCTGTAATAACATTTCTTCAATAGGGAACCGATAATTTTTGGAAAGACTATCACCCGTGATGACCCGAAAATAAGCGTGGACATGTACCAGACCGCCACTTTCTTCATCCAGTGCAAAATGATGCTCTATGGAGGGGAACGCCCCCCCATCTTTGTTGGTTGCGGGCCGGAAGTCCAGTTGGCTCAGGATGGTTCTGAACAAGCTGGCATCTTCGCGATGAATAAGTAAATCA
>Ga0105243_10004411_pt1 | contig 11129 bp, 9 predicted proteins | sample KBSM34metaG_FD_81525 | JGI IMG/M metagenome (GOLD analysis project Ga0105243, IMG submission 81525) | Miscanthus rhizosphere microbial communities from Kellogg Biological Station, Michigan, USA - KBS M3-4 metaG | ecosystem: Host-associated > Plants > Roots > Rhizosphere > Soil | place: Michigan...
CGGCGCAGGGCGACAGTGAAAACTGTGTCGCGCACAATGGTTCACTCATTCCGATTCCGGGTCGAGACATTGAAGTGCAGGCGTGGTATCAGGGCGGGATTTCCGTCGTCGACTTCACGGACGCGGACCATCCGGTAGAGATTGCATATTTCGATCGAGGACCAATCGATCCAAACATGCTCATACTCGGCGGCGACTGGTCGGCGTATTGGTACAACGGCAACATCTACGCTTCAGAAATCGCGCGCGGCCTTGATGTTTTTGAGCTGACGCCGACGAAGTTTCTTACGCAGAACGAGATCGACGCTGCGAAGACGGTTCGGGTTGCCGAATTGAATGTGCAGAACCAGCAGAAGATCGAGTGGCCGCGAAACCTCGTTGTGGCGAAGGCATACGTCGATCAGCTCGAGCGCTCGCAAGCTCTCCCGGCGGATCAAATCGCAGGGCTGCGACTGGCCATTGATAAGAAAGATCTCGCGAAGCTCAAGGAGTTCGCGCCGTCATTAGCCCAGAGCGCCGGCAGCGCCAAGAACGCCGCCGACACAAACCGGCTGAACGCGCTGGCAGACATACTGGGCCACAAATAAACGCGGATAGTAAGAACGATCAGCGCGGATCAGTCAGCTTCCAAAGCGAGACGGAAGTATGGTTCGCGCTGAATACGTAGAGCGTGTTGCCGTCTTTGGACCAGTCTGCTGATTCCACTGTGTCGCCGTGTGTCCTCTTGATCTTGCCCTTCAAGTCGACACGGATGAGCGGCTCCACCACCGTCTGTAACAGCTCGCCTGTGCGGGAGTCGTAGATCTTTACAGACAGATCGCTAACGGCAAGAAACACCTTCCTGAACGGATGTGGACGAAGGTAGGTATCATTGACGACTTCCGTTTCGTCGCCGTTTCCAAGAAAACTCGGTCTTTCTACCTCGTCAAACTCCAATTTCTGTTTGAACAGCAAGCGGCCGTCGTTGGCGTCGAATGCTTTTACGACCTTGCCCAACTCAAAAAAATTCTTTTGCTTGTAATCGACGCTCGCCAGTACTTCGTTGTCGAGCCAACCCCACGACGGCAACTCGACATTAGTTAACTCCACCTTCAATTTGCCGGTTTCGGTCTCGTAAATCTGCAGATTCTTTCCGACGTCGAGAGCGAAATATCTTCCATCCGGACTGAACTCGATACGCGAGTCATCGATTTTGGGTTGCGGCCGCAACTCATATTTCGGCTTCACGTCGCCGTTGATTTCCCAAGCGAGCAGGCGATGCTCCGACGAATTCGATTTGTGCTTGTTGACCATCAACAGGAATTTTTCATCGGGACTGATTCCGATCTCTCGTGTCTTCGGCTGAAACTGGGCGCCACCGACGGCGATTGTCTTCTCGAGCTCTCCGCTTTGAGTTTTCCAAATCCGGATCACAGAATCACTATCGGCGACATACTTGATCCCCAACAGGTTCTTCGCCTTGCCGGATGCGGCAAAGAAGCGCGAGCCATCGTTACTCAGATAGATCCAGGTGACGTTTTCTACCGTGATGCTCTGGCGGTGTGCAAACGTTTCGCCATCCCAGAAACTCACATTCAGCGTCCCGGTGAGAGAGTTGATGTAGAAGTGATCCATCGTCATCAGCGTCTTGCCGTCCTTGCTCCACATCGCTGTGCGGATACGGTCTGGGTGGGTCAGCAGGGCAATACGCTTTCCCGTTTGCAAATCGACTATCCCCGCAGCCTGTTTATTTTCAGTCTTCGTCCTGGTACGCAGCTCTTGCAATCCGAGCAGCACCATGTATCGCCCGTCAGGGCTAATGGGCCAGTCGCTGTCGAGGTAATCGGGCAGACGATCGCGGTAAGGCAGATCAATGGTGCGCGTTTCAATGACTTTGAAGTTTGTCAGATCGAGCAGTTGAAGGTTTCTTGAACCAATCAGCAGCAGTTGATTTTGACGCTCGAGATATTGGTGTTGATTGATGTGATCATTAACGACGTGAAGACCAAAGTTACCTTTATCCTGGACAACCGGTTTGGACTGGGAAAAGGCAGTTGAAAAGCACAGGAGGGCAAGCGCAGCAAGAATCGGCAGTCTCATTTCACTAACTCCAAATTAGTGGCCGGGGATTTGGCTGGACTTAATTCACTGACGAGGCGCTTTGCGGCATTGTACCTGAAATGATGGCAGAACGGTTTACTATTCTACTTTCCGCTCCTTTATGAAGAAGTAGCGAACGATTACGAGGCCGGTCAGGGCGGCCACGCCGGCGAGGAGATCCAAACCAGAGATTCCTTGCACGATCATCTTGCGCGCGATAACAAAAATCAGCACTTCGATCGCAGCGCTCGTTCGATGAAAGAGCAGCAGCAAAGCCAACTCGGCTGCAATCGCTACCAGTAGAATGTTTTGAATAATCGCATGTAAGGCTTCATACTCGCTGGCCGCGCGCCACAGCATTGGAAAGTCGCGAAGAATGATCTCCACCGTGGCTATAGCAGCGGCAACGAGGATCAGAATTGCCAGGAGTGTGAGGAAGAGATGGACCACATTGCCGAGATGACGATCGAGGAATCGTTCCGGCGCAGTCTCCCCGCCAGTTCGTGCCTGTGTTTTCTCGGAACCCGGCATTAAGCAACTCCCTTGGATACAGTCAGAACCACCTCGCGGTAGCGGGTGGGTACGTCGTAGACGTGCTCAGACAAAAAGGCTGCGCACCAACCGCTACCGCGATGTGGTGCTGACTGTATCCAAGCTCGCTGATCTTAGTCATAGAATTGCTCGAAATTATCCGCTTCTTTTGTTAAAAGAGTTATCTATATGAGCAAACTAAGACTAATCACCCTTGCCATACTCTTACAGCTGCACTTCGGCGCCACCTATCTTCATGCACAAACCGAACCGATCACTCGTCAGGAAATGCTCCGCGGCTCGGTGACGCCGGAACGCGAATGGTGGGACGTGCTGCACTATCATCTTCAGGTGGAGTTCTTACCTGAAACCAGGAGACTGAAAGGTTCGAACACGATCACGTTCAAGACTTTAAAACCCGGAAACAGGATGCAGATCGACTTGCAGCCGCCCCTCGCGATTACAAAAGTCACGCATGGCGACGAGCAACTCAAGTTTGACCGCGAAGGAAACGTTTATTGGGTAACGTTCGCAAAGGAGCTTCCCAAAGGAGTCGAAGACAAGATCGAGATCTCGTACGAAGGCGTTCCGGTCGTCAGTAAGAATCCGCCGTGGGTTGGTGGGATAACCTGGGGACGTGACGATCTCGGACAGCACTTCATCGTAACTACCTGCCAGGGAATCGGCGCAAGCATCTGGTGGCCCAACAAAGATCACGGAGCGGACGAACCCGATCGCGGAATGCAAATCAGCGTGACTGTGCCTGAGAATCTGGTTGCGGTTTCAAATGGTCGCCTCAAAAAAACAGATCATGATGTTGCTGCAAAGAAGAAAACGTTTCATTGGGAAGTCGTGAACCCGATCAACAACTATGGCGTCAACGTCAACATCGGCAACTACGTGAACTTCACTGACAAGTATCAGGGCAAAGGCGGTGTGCTGGATATCAGCTACTGGATCCTGCCTCATCAGAAAGAGGCTGCGATGAGCCAGTTCAAGGAAGTGCGCCGCATGTTGGACGCCTTCGAACACTGGTTCGGAAAATATCCTTTCTACGAAGACGGCTACAAACTCATTACCGTTTCCTATCCGGGGATGGAGCATCAGAGCTCTGTCACTTATGGCAACTGGTTTAGGAATGGATATATGGCGCGCGACCCGTGTGCTTGCGGCGTTGGGTTTAAATTCGACTTCATCATTGTACACGAGTCGGCGCACGAGTGGTTCGGCAACAATATTTCGATGAAAGACGCTGCCGACATGTGGATTCACGAGGGCTTTGCGAATTACTCGGAGAATCTTTTTGTCGAATACCACTTCGGAAAGAAAGACGCTGAGGACTACGTGATCGGCACGCGTCGCGGCATTAGAAACGACCGGCCGATCATTGGTATCTATGGATCAAACAGGCAAGGCTCCGGCGACATGTATCCCAAAGGCGGGAACATGCTTCACACGATTCGCCACATCATCAATGACGACGCGAAATGGCTCTCGATCCTGCGTGGGCTCAATATAGATTTCTGGCATCAGACCGTTAAGACAGAACAGATCGAGTCGTATATCAGCACGAAGGCAGGTATCGATCTCAGCAAGGTGTTCGATCAATACCTGCGCACCACGAACATTCCGTTACTCAAGTACAGCTTTAACGGAAAGACAGTTTCATTCAACTATGAAAGAGTCGTCAAAGGTTTCGCCATGCCGCTTCGTGTAACCATCAACGGCAAGGAAACCAGGATCACGCCGAGCGAAGCAAAGCAAACTCTCGAATACCCTGAAGAGATCAAGACCTTCGAGGTCAATCGCAACTTCTATATTGAGGCGGAAAAGAGCGCTCAGTGACCTCAGCGCAGATACTTGTTGAAGAAATCCAACGTGCGCGTCCACGCGAGTTTCGCTGCTTCTTCGTCATAACGCGGTGTCGTGTCGTTGTGAAAGCCGTGCTGTTTACCTTCGTACATATAAACCTGGTACACCTTGTTGTTAGCCTTGAGCGCCGCCTCGTAAGCTGCGATGCCTTCGTTGATTCGCTGATCGTTGCCCGCATACTGCAGCAACAACGGCGCGGAGATCTTCGGCACATCATCGACAGCTGCCTGGCGTCCATAGAACGCGACTCCTGCATTCAGATCGGCGCCGAGTCGCACGGCTAGTTGATTAACCATACCGCCGCCGAAACAAAAACCGACTGCGCCCAGTTTGCGTGTGGAATCTGATCTTGCTTTGAGCCACTTCGCCGCGGCGACGAAATCTTCAGTCATCTTCTTTCCGTCGACTTTGCGAAAGGCTTCTGCGCCTTTCTCGTCATTGCCGGGATAACCGCCGACAGAAGTCAAACCGTCGGGTGCGAATGCGATGAAGTTGGCGAGTGCAAGACGCCGCGCGACGTCCTCGATGTAAGGGTTGAGACCACGGTTCTCGTGAATGACAAGCACAACGGGTAGCTTCCCACTTTTTGACGGGCGCGCCAGATAACCTTTGATCGAGCCATTACCTTCAGGTGACTGGACGGTTTCGTAGCCAACTTTTAGGCGTTTGTCGTCGAGTGGGACCTGCTGCGCCCAGGCATAGTTCGGCCTGAGACTTTCGAAAATTGCCGTGACCGTGAGACCGCCGACAGCGAATTTGGCGGCGCCGTCCAGGAAACTGCGCCGGCTAATGTCGCCATGCTGGTATTCGTGAAAAAGGTCCAACAACTCCTGCGGGTAATCGCTTGCGACTTTACGTTCCATGCTCTCTCCTTGTATAGACTTTGGGCAGTTATAGTAACGCAAACTTGGATACAGTCGGAACCACCTCGCGGTAGCGGGTGGGTACGCCGTAGGCTACAATCCAAACAGGCTGCGCACCCACCCGCTACCGCGAGGTGGTTCCGACTGTATCCAAGTGAGGTAAGTAGTCCGAATGGGTTCGATTCTCAACGAGAGTGACCGTGCCGCCATCGTCAGCAGGATGCGAGCGCTGTCGACTTCATCCACCCGACGCTGGGGTACCATGGACGTGACCGGCATGTTGAAGCATCTTCACCTCTCCGCGCTCATGGCTCTTGGAGAGATGGATGTGCCGTCGGCGAACAAGCGCGTCTTTCATGTGTTTCCACTCAAACACCTCCTGCTCTATGTGGTTCCCTTCCCGAAGGGAGCGCCCACGGCGCCGAAGTTGAAGCCCGTTGATGCGGCGTCGATGGAAGAAGAACGCGCGGCGGTGCTGGAGCTGATGGAACGTCTCGGAACGGGGCCGAGTGAAGGCGCGGGACCTGCTCATCCGCTATTCGGACCGCTGACCAGGCGCGAATGGGGCGTGGTCACATACAAACACGCCGATCATCATCTAAAACAGTTCGGAGTGTAATCCGCGTTTATCTGCGTGAATCCGCGGCTAAAACGGATCGAAGAAATAACGTTCTTGTACGAAAACGGGCCTGCAAACATTTGCATCGGACCGAATTTGTACAGGTATCAAAGCGGCTACAGCAATCTTCAACCGACCTTCCCACTAACTTCCGTCGGCACTTCAATTGCTCAGCGAAAGCCACACATCATCAAGCATACATCTGTGAAAGGTAAGAACATGCCAACCAAAATAGCGCTTGCAAACGTTCCGACTGATTTGCTGTATCAGGCATTGGAAACTGAAAAAGGTGGAGTGCAAGTGTACGCTACCGCGCTTCGCTGTGCTTCGAACAAAGATCTCAGACAGGAATGGACTGAATATCTCGAACAGACAAAAAACCACGTGCAGATCGTCACCGGGATCCTGACGAGTCTGGGACTGGATCCCGATACTGAAACTCCCGGACGCGCAGTGGTTCGTTACATCGGAACATCGCTCGTTAAGGCGATGGAATTGGCACTGCGATCGACCGATCCTCAAGCCGCACAAATTGTCGCCGCCGAGTGCGTGACTCTGGCTGAAACCAAAGACCACCTCAATTGGGAGTTGATCGGCGAGTTGGCGAAGAATACCAATGCGGAAGCCTCCGCCCTTCTGCAACCTGCTTACGAGCAAGTAGAAGAACAGGAAGACGAACACCTGTATCACACTCAGGGCTGGACGCGCGAACTCTGGATCCAGGCGCTGGGAATGCCGGCCGTCTTGCCTCCTCCGGAAGAAACGCAGGACGTAAAGGATGCGATTGAAGCGGCACGTGCGAAGAAATCTAGAGAGACCAAGCCGAAGACGAGCAAGGCTGCGAGTCGGTAAGTAAAGATTTATCAGAGATCAAGGGGGACACAAATGGCAACACGGAAAAAGACTGCGAAACCGGCGAACAACAATGGATCGCCGGATCCGGAAACTGAACTTCGCACCGCTGCAGGCTACGGCTCGAACAACCAAAAACTGGATGACCTTGCAGGTAATCTCGAAGAATCTGCCGGCGAACTGCTGACAACCAATCACGGCGTCCGCGTCAACGACAATCAGAATTCATTGAAAGCCGGTGACCGTGGTCCAACCTTGATGGAGGATTTCATCCTCCGCGAGAAAATCACACACTTCGATCACGAACGAATACCGGAACGCGTAGTACACGCCCGCGGCAGTGCAGCGCATGGATATTTTCAGGTCTATGAGTCGATGGCCGAATATACGGTCGCCGACTTTCTCCAGGACCCAACAGTTCGAACGCCTGTGTTTGTCCGTTTCTCGACCGTCGCGGGCTCGCGCGGTTCGACCGACCTCGCGCGAGACGTGCGCGGGTTCGCCGTGAAGTTCTACACGCAACATGGCAACTTCGACCTCGTCGGAAACAACATTCCTGTTTTCTTCATTCAGGATGCAATCAAGTTTCCCGATCTGGTTCACGCAGTAAAACCGGAGCCACACAACGAGATTCCTCAAGCTGCTTCAGCTCACGATACTTTCTGGGATTTCATTTCACTGATGCCGGAATCGATGCACATGATCATGTGGGTCATGTCCGACCGCGCGATTCCCAGAAGTTATCGAATGATGGAAGGCTTTGGTGTTCACACTTTCCGACTCATCAACGCCAGAGGTAAGGCGCGCTTTGTGAAGTTTCACTGGAAGCCACTTCTCGGTTTGCACGCTGTCGTGTGGGATGAAGCGCAGAAGATTTCAGGAAAGGATCCGGACTTTCATCGGCGCGATCTGTGGGAAGCGATCGAGGACGGCAACTACCCGGAATGGGAACTTGGCGTTCAGATTGTTGAAGAGAAAGACGAACACAGCTTCGATTTTGATCTACTGGATCCGACCAAGATCATTCCGGAGGAGATCGTTCCGGTACAGCGCGTCGGACGTCTAACGCTCAACCGAAATCCCGATAACTTCTTTGCCGAAACAGAACAGGTCGCTTTTCATATCGGCAATGTTGTTCCCGGCATCGACTTCACAAACGATCCACTGCTTCAGGGTCGCTTGTTTTCGTATCTCGACACGCAGTTAATCCGTCTCGGCGGTCCCAACTTTCACGAGATTCCGATCAACCGTCCTATCGCTCCGGTGCATAACAATCAACGGGATGGTTACATGCGACAAACCATCAACCGCGGTCAGGTAAGTTATGAGCCGAACAGTTTGCGTGGCGGTTGTCCTTTTCAGGCCGGGATGGATATGAGCGGTTTTGCGAGTTACGCGGAAAGGATCAGCGCCGCAAAAGTTCGTGAGCGTAGCCCCAGTTTCTTTGATCACTTCAGTCAGGCGACGCTCTTCTACAACAGCCAGACAGCGGTTGAACAGGATCATATTGTGCGCGCGCTTCGCTTCGAACTGGGAAAGGTGGGCACGCCGCCAATTCGCGAACGGATGCTGTTCCTGCTGGCGCAAGTCGACAAGACTCTCGCGAATAGAGTCGCTGAAGGATTGGGGCTTGCCGTGCCTGCAAAACTGGAAAGGCCGTTGAATATGAGCTTCCCTGCGGATGCGGATCCGAGAAAGTTTCAACCCAAGCGAGTCAAAACTGAATTCACTGCCTCGCCTGCGCTCAGCATGGTCGCGAATCCTAATTTTCAAAAGCGGACGATCAAGACCAGGAAGGTCGCATTTCTCGTGGCTGATGGTTTCGACGATGCTGACGTTCTGGAAATGAAAAAGAGTCTGATGACAGCAGGCGCGAAAGTCTGCACGGTTGCTCCTCGACTTGGAACATTACTGAGCGCCGGTGGACAGATCGCGAATGCAGACTTCAGTTTTCTAACGGGAGCTTCGGTATTGTTTGATGCGGTCTATGTTCCGGGTGGAGAATCGAGTGTGAACGCGCTCAAAGCGGTGCCAGAAGTGTTTGAGTTTGTCACCGAGGCTTACAAGCATTGCAAGACTGTCGCCGCCAACGGCGAGGGTGGTGAGATATTGCGACTCGCCGGGTTGAATGTTGGAGCGGAATCAGGCGGCAGCAACGGCGAAGACCAAATGAGTGACGCCGGCGTGTTAGTTGGGAGGGATGGCGATCTTAAGGGACTGGCGGCTGAGTTTATCCAGGCGATGGCACAACACCGGCACTGGGAACGCGAAAGAACGTTGTCTCTGGGTAGTATTGAAAATGGAAAGCCGATAAGACCACCCCAGCGATCGCAACCCAGAGCGGCCAGGCACACGTAATCGCGCTTGGACACAGTCAGTACCGCCCGCGGTAGCGGGTGGGTACGTCGTAGACGCGGTCGATTTGCTAAATGTTTTGCTGCGCATGCACCCACCCGCTACCGCGGGTGGTACTGACTGTGTCCAAGCGCGATTTTGGACTCAAGACGTAAAGCATCGCTTGGTTTCTACACTCGTCATATTCACACCTTGGACCATCCATTTAAATCGACCTAGTCACTTGGGGACTCATCTGATAAGATGCCGCGCGCTTAAGCGTTACTAACCGGTTCCAGTTGACTCGCTGGTTAAATTTTTTCCAACCGCCTATGAAGCCGCTTCGTTTTTCCCCCGCCGAGTCAAAAAAAGCGCTTCATGCGTGCCCTTAAGGAGAACATCAATGGTCACCACTGTAAAGAGAGCAAACATAAGCAAGATTAGTGTGTCACTTAATCCAAGCAGCCCGAAGAAACAGAACCTGGACATTATTAACAGGCTCGTTGCGCAAGTCGCAGGTCGGGCTGGCTGTGATGGCTGCGGCCGAATTGCTTATATCGATGTCCATTTCCTTGGCGATCCCGACCCGGATATGGAAAAACTCGGCGCTATTTCAGTGGACGTCAGTGCAAGATAAATCCGTTCCTCCAGTTAATGGGAAGCCTGTTCAGCATTTGGGAGTAGGCTTCCCATACTTTGCTCCGCTGCCGGCAGATCTTTACCGGAGTGATCTGGTAGCCTTTGTCGAGATTACGCCCGAGACACTCTGCAGGCAGCGTGCAACTGGAACCACGCTTCAGATCGAGATCGTCCGTGACCGCCTGGCGACGGCGCAAGATAGGTGCGCCGGGTTGCCGATCGTGATCCACGGCGTAGAGCTGTCAATTGGCTCTGCTCACGGGCTGAACAATGCTTACCTCAAAATGCTCGACTCCTTTCAAAAGGAGTGGCCGTTTGTCTGGCACAGCGAGCATTTGGGATTTCAGACAATCGCTGGAGATGACGATTCGAGACTCGAGATTGGTGTGCCCTTGCCGATGCCCGCAACGGTCGAGGCTGTTGAGCTTGTCGCGGCGCGAAGTGCAGACATCCAACAGCGCTACAGCGTGCCTTTCCTGCTGGAAAATCCAGCTCACTATTTTTCCGAGCTTCCCGCTGATCCGGAGATCGGAAATGAGTACAAGTTTCTCAATGCGTTCACTGAGCAGAGCGGCTGTTATCTTCTGCTCGATCTGCACAACCTTTACTGCAACGCAGTCAATCACCATTTCGATGCCCGCGAGGTAATCGATACGTTGCCGTTGGACCGCGTGATCGAAATACACGTCGCCGGCGGCTCGTGGCGCGATGGTTTCTGGATGGACGCTCACGATGGGCGCGTACCGGAACCCGTCTGGGAGTTGTTGGAGTATGTCTTGCCCATTGCGCCGAACGTTGGTGGAGTGGTGTTCGAGTTACTCGAAGAACCTGCGATCCGTCTCGGCGTTTCGGCGATTGAGAATGAGCTGCGGCGAGCCTGGCAGATATGGAATTTGCGCCATGGGTCTAATTGAATTTCAAACAGTTCTGGGACGCATGTTACGCGAACAGAATCGCGACGATCATTTGCGCGGCATAAGTCTCGAAAAACGCGAGAGCCGGTATCTCGAAAATCTCCGAGGCACCGCGGAGTTTCGTTTCTATAGGAGTGTGCAGCGATCGTGGTGTATTGCGCGTGCTACAAAGGCTGCGCATTTGACGCTTTCTTTGTTGCCTCAGGAAGAACGAGAGCGACTGCTCGATGAGTGGGTCGATTCAGGCTCAGGCGCTCAGAGTTTTTTCTTCGTCGAAGCTGATTCATTCCTGGACTTTCTCGGCGGACACTTGTCCGCTCGTCCGCGCGAATTCACCGTCTGCCAGTTCGAACGCGCAACCCTGCGCGCGAGTGACGGAGCCAATGTCTTTATCCCGCCGGACCCTGCATCACTGCAGAGGCCGGA
>Ga0105243_10004415_pt1 | contig 11123 bp, 8 predicted proteins | sample KBSM34metaG_FD_81525 | JGI IMG/M metagenome (GOLD analysis project Ga0105243, IMG submission 81525) | Miscanthus rhizosphere microbial communities from Kellogg Biological Station, Michigan, USA - KBS M3-4 metaG | ecosystem: Host-associated > Plants > Roots > Rhizosphere > Soil | place: Michigan...
AAGGGCAGTCGCCACAGCAACAGATGCAATTTCCCGCAGGACTCGACTACTCGAAGTTTCAGCACGACAGTCGCAATCACTCGCGTCTTCCGTGTTTGCTTTGCCATCGACGCGATTCGAATGCGGCCGTGCCGAAACGTCCCGGCGCTTCGCAACATCTTCCCTGTGCCGGTTGTCACGCGCAGCAGTTCTCGTCTTCCGACAGCCCGATTTGCACGATTTGCCACACCGATCCGAAATCAGGAGCGGTGAAGCCATTTCCGTCGCGGTTGATGAGTTTCAGAATGAAATTCGATCACGCGCGGCACCTAAACATGGGCAGCGTCAGTTGCTCCACTTGTCATCGGCTTTCACGCGGCGGAGTGGCGATGACGATCCCGGCGGATTTCAACGCGCATACAACGTGCTTCCGGTGTCACACACCGCGCGCTCAGTCAGGCGGGCGCGACATTTCTTCGTGCGGGACGTGTCATCAACTGGGCGGTTATTCGCGCACACCGATGATGATGCCGGCATTTCGTGTCGGCTTTAGTCACGCGAAGCACGACAAGGTGACGTGCAACGAATGCCACGATGTTCGTGCCGGCCAGCCGCAGCGCCGGCAAGTTACGACGCCTGAGCCGCTAAACCATCATGCGACCGGCCGCGGTCAAAGCTGCATGACTTGTCACAACGGCAAACGCGCGTTTGGCGGCGATGATTTTACGAGTTGTAAACGGTGCCACACCGGCCCGGCGTGGCGCTTTTGAATTTGGAGTGCGCCGCACTCCAGAGAACCAGAGAGGTTACTATGAAAGTATTTTCGATCTTCGCACTTTTTGTTTTGTCCGTGGCGCTTATTTCGACGCGCTTGAATCCGGTGCCGGCATCGGCGCAGGGCGGAAAGACACCACCTGAAACAATTGTGCTCGCCAAAGAGGCGAAGCTTGGACCGGTGTTTTTTTATCACATGACGCACACCACCGAGAATCGCAGCCCCGACGGCACAAAGAAACTCGAGTGCATCGAATGTCACCACACCGCGCAGCCCGCGTCGGAAGCGGTCAAGCATCCGCCGCACAAGACGGTTTGGCCGGCCGATCGGACAACGACTTTAACGGCTGAACTGCTGGAAAAAGATCCGAGTGTGACCGTAGTTATCTGCACAGATTGCCATGCGCGCGCGGATCAGAAACCGAAGTTGCTGCCGGAGATTCCGCGTCTGAAGTTTGAAGGTGCTGCTGAGGAAACGATCATGACGAATCAGCAGGCGTTTCACCGCAACTGTGGCGGCTGCCACGACGACGTGGTGAAGGCGCGCCCCGCGCTCGATCCGGCGCCGCCGACTTCAAAGAAGTGCGTCGCGTGTCACAAGAAAGCGGCTGCATAGCCTGCGCTAACGAATCTAATTGGAGTCGAGCCGGCTAGTCTTTGCGTCAACGCCGAAGGCGTTCGCACATTTCAGCCCAGGGCAACGCCCTGGGATCCAATGTCAATTAAGAAACGAACTCTGAAGGAGTTCGCAAAGCAATGTACCGATGGCTTTTCCAACCCTCACAGGGTTGCACCGAATTGTTCGCTGCTTTCCCATGGTAGCGCGCAACGCGCAAGCCTGGGCTGTTATTAGTTAACGCCTTCGGCGTATTCCACCGAGAACTTTTCCACCAAGTCACGTGGAAAAGTTCCCAGTATCACCATCCCTCTGTTGAAAATCCGCACAAATCAGCCCGGCACGACCATTGCCAACCATAATCGCGGCCGCAAAGGCGCAGACGTTAGTTGATTTGGAGGCAATGATGATGGGCCGTTTATTCAAAGTGATTTTCATCGTGGCAGCATTAGTTGTCGCAGGGGCGTTTCTGATCGTTTCGACCCCCGCGCGCGCAACCGATGACGACACGGCAGCGCTCTACAACACGAAGTGCAAGATGTGCCACGGCGCAACCGCTGAGAAGAAGGTGGACAAGACCAAGGCTGACGACGTCTTGATCCAGATTGTGCTTGACGGCAAGACTATGGAAAAGCCACCCAACATGCCGGCCTTCAAAGAACGAGGCATCACGCCAGATCAAGCGAAGGCGCTGGTCGGCTACATGAAGTCACTCCAGTAACGAACAGAAGACCGTCGTTCGTATCGCGTAGCTCTCTCGAGTGACTGAGAGGGCTACGCTGTTTTTCCGTTAGATCCATCGCGAACCATCCGTCAAGCGTGTGATGTCAATCACCGCACGCGTTCGCCCGCGAAGGTAAGCTTTCGACGGGACTCAAACTGAAAGAGTGATGTCATGCGACGACATGCCGCGCTAATTCTTCTTCTCTTCGGCTTGTCGATACTTCTTGTCGTTTTCTCTGCCGCGGCTCAGTCCAATCAAAGCTCATCGGCGACACCAATTCAGCCAAATGAAGGTGCCGTGATTGGTGGCCCCAACGCACAAGCTTCACCTATTCCTTCACCGGCGCTTCAGTGTCAGGGCTGTCATGGTGAAGGCAAGCAGCTTCCATATCTCGCAGGTTCGCTTTTTCACACGACTCAGCACAGCGGTTACGGCCACAGCTTCCACGCCCAGGCCTTGCAGAATGGAGCGAAGGCGGCGACCTGCCTGGATTGTCACGCGCGCAATCACGACATGACCACGATGTTGCCGGCGAGCGATCCGGCCTCTCCCGTGAATCGCGCGAACATCGCCGCAACTTGCGGACGTTGTCACGGCGATCAGTCGGTGATGAAAGGCAGTGGCATCAGCAATCAGGTATTCCTTTCATATCGTGAGAGCGTGCACGCGAAAGCGATGGCGCGCGGTAACACAAGTGCGGCAGTCTGCACTGATTGTCATAGCGCGCACGAGATTCTGCCGGCGTCCAACGCACAATCGTCGATCGCAAAAATGAATATCCCCAACACGTGCGGCAAGTGTCACAGCGCGGAAGCGAACGAATTCATGCAGAGTGTGCACGGTCAGGCAGTTGCCCGCGGTGTTTCGCGCGCGCCCGTGTGCACCGATTGCCACGGTATTCACAACATCACCCAGCCATTCGACGGTGAAAAAAACCTCGCATCAGCTGCCCTTGCCACTGAAAGCTGCGCGAAATGTCATGAAGGCGTAACGCTGACGCAGGAGTTCGGTGTCGCCAGTGGACGAGTGGCCAGCTACAAAGACAGTTATCACGGGTTGGCTTCGCAGCTCGGTTCAAAAGTTGTGGCGAACTGCGCCAGTTGTCATGGCGTGCACAACATCCTCCCTTCATCCGATCCGCGTTCAATGATTAACGCGAACAACCTTCAACAGACGTGCGGACAATGTCACATCGGCGCCAGCGCAAACTTCATCAAGGGCAGGATCCATCTCACCTCCGAATTAGTCTCCAACGTCGCGAGCCACGATGCCGGCACACGTGGGACCAAAATCGTGCGATGGATTTACTTACCGCTAATCTTTTTGACGATTGGAGGCATGGCGCTTCATAACGTACTTGTTTGGCGTCGCAAAGTCGCCGCCCGGCGACGACAGTCACGGACAATTGTGCGCCTCACGGCCAATCAAAGACTTCAACACTGGCTGTTGTTGACCAGCTTCATAATTCTGGTGCTGAGCGGCTTTGCGCTGCAGTATCCCGATTCGGTGCTGGCGTGGTTGCTTGGCTCGAACGAATATCTGCGCCGCATAACTCATCGGGTGGCGGCTGTGGTGATGCTTGTCGTCGGCATCTACCACATCGGCTATCTCGCGCTCACGAAAGATGGCCGGCGCTGGGTCAGAGACATGGTACCGCGTGTGAAGGACGTGAAGGACCTGTTAGGAAACTTTGCTTACTATCTCGGACTCCGGAGCATCAAACCGAAGATCGCGAGATTCGGTTACGCGGAAAAGGCGGAATATTGGGCCGTCATTTGGGGCACTTTCATCATGGGCCTGACAGGCCTGATGATCTGGTTCAAGATCGGCGTCTTCGGATTTTTGGCGCGCTGGTGGATCGACATCGCGTTGGCGATTCACTTCTACGAAGCGGTCCTAGCCACCCTCGCGATTATTGTTTGGCACTTCTATCACGTGATTTTCGATCCTGACGTTTATCCGGTAAACTTCGCGCTCATTGATGGTCGAATATCTGAAGAGCTTTTTCGAGAAGAGCACGAGTTAGCGTTCGAGCAGATGAACAAACAAACCCCGATAGCATCGGACAGCCTCGCCCCCAGCGAAACATCACCCGAAACAGCCGAGTAGATGAGCAACGAAACGCTGCACATCACGGAGGCCCCGGAGGACGGCGGCCGCGCCGAACCAGCGGCCAAGCCACCCAGCCTGTTCCGCAATTACATCAGCCTGGTTGGCGGTGCGATCGTCATTGCGAGCTTCGTCAGCGTCGTTCTGCTGTTTTTGATCGAGGTCACTTCAAAGGCTGAGAATCCTTACCTTGGTATTCTGACGTACATCATCTTTCCGTCGATTCTGATCTTCGGATTGGTTCTAACTATCGTCGGGAGAGTTCTCGAGCGTCGCCGCCGCCATCGCGCCGCGCCGGGTGATCAACCGGCATATCCAAAACTTGATTTGAACGATCCGCGTTCGCGGAAAGCTTTCTTCGTTTTCCTGGTGGTAACATTTGTATTTGTTTCAGCGAGCGCGTTCGGCAGTTATCGCGGCTACGAGTACACCGAGTCGGTAAATTTTTGCGGGCAGACTTGTCATACGGTGATGAAGCCGGAGTACACCGCATATCTCGCCGGCGCCCACGCGCGGGTGGGCTGCGTTGGTTGTCACGTGGGTCCGGGCGCGAGCTGGTATGTGCGCTCGAAACTTTCCGGTGCATACCAACTCTACTCGGTTACCTTCAAGAAATATTCGAAGCCAATCGGTTCACCGGTTCACAATCTGCGCCCGGCGCAGGAGACCTGTGAACAGTGTCACTGGCCCGAGAAATTTTTTGGCGCGCAACTGAAAGTCTTCAACCGCTACGGTTACGACGAACACAACACACTGCGTCAGCGCCGCATGCTGATCAACGTGGGCGGTGGCAGTCCGCAGACGGGACTCGTAACCGGCATTCACTGGCACATGAACATCGCCAACGAGATTACCTACATCTCGATCGACGATCGCCGCCAGGTGATTCCCTGGGTGCGGATCAAGGATCGCAGCGGCAACGTCAGGGAGTATTTCGATCGCAATCGGCCGCCGCTAACGGCCGAGGAGATCGCGAACGGTAGCCGGCGAAAGATGGATTGCGTTGATTGTCACAATCGGCCGGCTCATGTCTATCAACCACCGGATGTGGCAGTCGATCTTGGTTTCGTCGCGGGGAGATTAGATCCTTCCCTCCCGTTTCTGAAGAAGGAAGCGGTCGAGATCTTGAGCCGGCCGTACGATACGACGCCGCAAGCGGTCGCCGATATCGCCGCCGGCATCACAGAGTTCTACAGCAAGAACTATCCCGAGGTTTACGCACAAAAGCGTCAGTCCGTCGATGGCGCGATCGCCGAAGTACAGCGCATCTTTCAGACTTATTTCTTTCCTGAGATGAAGACGGATTGGCAAACGCACCCGAACAATATCGGGCATCTGTATTTCTCAGGTTGTTTCCGTTGTCACGACGGCGACCACGTAAGCAAAGACGGAAAGGTCATCACCAATAACTGCAACGTCTGTCATACGATGATCTACGATTCGGCGAATCCTGAAGCGTCGGTAAAGACGGGACCCTTCATTCATCCGGTTGACCTGGGATCGCTGGCCGATCGCAAATGCGAGTTTTGTCATAAGCCGAACAAGCCCTTCCAACACCCGATCAATCTCGGTGATATCTCGATGTTTCAATGCGCCGAATGCCACCGAAAAGACGAGCCGCAGGCGAAGCAGTAGCTCTCGCAAGAATCCGCACCTCCCCGCAAAAACCCGCAGCCAGGCCTCTTGGTTCCGCCATCCACCGATTTATTTGAGGCTCAGTCTCCGTGTCTCTGTGGTTCTCGGGGTCTCTGTGGTGAGATTAGTCTGAGCAAAAACCCACTACAGAGACACAAAGATCCACAGAGACACGGGGATGAATTTTCGAGTTTGCGTTGAATAGACGAGGCACATCAATTGCGGATGCTTAAGGAACACTCCGGCGCAGTTCACAGGTGCTGCGGAAAAGGACATCAATCGTGGGCGAACACAAAGTCGAAGAATACGACGAAGCAAGCTATCAGCGCTTTATGAAGGCGCTGCTCGACGATCTGCGCGCGCTCGCGTTTATGCTTGAGGATGGCCGAGTGGAAAGCGGCGTGCGGCGCGTCGGGGCTGAACAGGAAATGTTTTTGATCGATCGGGCGATGCGGCCAGCGCCGCTTTCTGTCGAGGTCCTGGCCAACGTCCACGACCGGCGACTGACAACGGAAATCGCGCGGTTCAATCTTGAAGCCAACCTGACGCCGCGCATGCTTGGCGGCAAATGCTTTCAACAGATGGAAGCTGAGCTGCGCGAGTTGATTGCGAAGGCGCGGGCCAGCGCAGAAGATTTTGGCGCAGACGTTTTGTTGTCCGGAATTCTGCCCACGCTGCAGCCGTCAGACCTGACCCTCGAAAATCTGACGCCGTCGCCGCGCTACGATCAGTTGAATCGCGAAGTCATTCGCTCGCGCGGCGGTCCGCTGTCGATTTACATCAAAGGACTCGACGAAATCCATCTGTCGCACGACAACATCATGATGGAGTCGTGCAACACGAGCTTTCAAATTCACTTTCAGACAAATCCAAACGATTTCGTGCGCGACTACAACCTGGCGCAAGCCATTACGGCGCCGGTGTTGGCGGGGGCGGTCAATTCGCCGCTGCTGTTTGGCAAGAGACTGTGGCGCGAAACGCGGGTGGCGCTCTTTCAGCATTCGACTGATGCACGGTCGCGACCTCAGCTTGCGCGCAGCCAGCCCGCGCGTGTCAGCTTTGGCGACAAATGGCTCGAGCATTCCGTCATTGCGCTGTTTCACGATCAGATTTCGCGCTTTCGTCCGATCATGATCTCGCAGCCGGACGAAGATCCTTTCCAGGTTCTGGCGCGTGGCGAAACGCCGAAGCTGTCCGCTTTGTGCATGCACAATGGGACCGTCTGGCGTTGGAACCGCGCCTGTTACGGAGTCTATGACGGCAAGGCACACCTGCGAATTGAGAATCGCGCGCTGCCTTCGGGGCCTACCATCGTCGACGAGATCGCGAACACCGCATTCTTCGCGGGACTTATGTTGGCGTTGCCGGAAGAGTATGGCGACGTCGCCAAACGCATGTCGTTTGATGAAGCGAAAGGAAATTTCTTCCGCGCGGCGCGACACGGTCTCGACGCGCAGTTCAACTGGATCGATGGCCAGACATATTCAGCCTCAGCCTTGATTCTCGATCATTTGCTGCCGTTGGCGCGCGCCGGACTAAAGAGTGCCGAAGTCGCCGGGCAAGACGTGGACAAATATCTCAACATCATTGAAGAACGGGCCCGGAAGAGACAAACCGGAGCCAGCTGGATTCTGCATTCGTTTGATGCGCTGGCCGGCGTGCCGAATGAATTGCGGCTGCGGCGACTTGCCACAACTATGCTGGAGTATCAGAAGAAGGAGCGTCCCGTGCACAAATGGCCGGCAGCAAAAATTGCCACGAATGATGACTGGGAAAACGGCTATCGGACGATTGGCCAATTCATGACGACAGACCTTTTCACTGTGCGCCCGGATGACTTGATTGATCTCGCGGCGAGTTTGATGGACTGGCGGCATATTCGACATGTGCCTGTGGAGGATGATCAAGGTCGATTGGTCGGCCTCGTCACTCATCGCAATTTGCTGCGTCTGCTCAGCGCCGGACCACGTAACGAGAACGTCAGCGTGCGTGATGTTATGGTGCCGAATCCAGTGACCGTTTCGCCGGCGACACCGACGCTCGATGCAATTGAGCAAATGCGCGAACGAAAAATCGGCTGTCTTCCGGTGGTCGATGCTGATCAGCTGGTCGGGATTGTCACTTCTTACGATTTTCTCGAAGCTTCAGCGCGACTGTTTCGCGAATACCTGGAACGGCCGGCTCTGGCCACAAACGGTCGTGCGCTCGCGCACACTGCTTAACTCAACCTGGCCGGGAAATGGAGGTGGTTATGTCGAAAGACGAACGCGACATGCTCGATTTGTTAAGAAGTGAGTTGGATTTCATCGAGAAGGGTGGTTATGGCCGCGATGTACGCACGCCTTGGCGCGAGCGATCTGTCTTTCGCGATTCGCTATCGTGCGTAAATTACGCGCTGCCGGAGAAAGCGCATCCATGCAACGAATGCCACTTAATCGATCTTGTCCCGCCGGAGAAGCGTAATGAAGCAGTCCCATGCCACTTTATTCCACTGACGGAAGCCGGCGACACGATCGAAACACTTGACGGCAATCAGTCGGTACTGGAAGACGCCCTGAAGCATTGGCTGCGCAGGAAGATCGCTGATCTTGAAGCGGCGGGAAATCCTTGAGTAATCCAAGCCGGTTGAGCGTCGCGAACATGAACGCCGAAGGCGTTTGGTCATCTACAAAGTCGCGGATTACTCAAGTATGTCAATACTCTCCCTGAAGGAGAGGGAACAAGACAGATTGAGAGAAGGAGGTGACGCATCATGATGACAGCGGTTTACTTAACTGCGGCTGCGTTGATCGTAGTCGCGATTTATTTTGGCGTCAGATATTTTGTGCGAACCTCACAACGCTTTGGAGGCGAACGCGTCATCATCTGTCCTGAAACGGGTAAGCAAGCCCTGGTCGAAGTCGATGCGCGTCATGCCGCATTGACGAATCTAATCGGCCAAACCGATTTGCAGCTTGAGCACTGCTCGCGTTGGCCGATCAAGCAAGATTGTGGACAGGACTGTCTGCTGCAATTGGATGTCGCGCCTGAAGAGTGTCTGGTGCGCAGCGTGCTCGAGAAGTGGTATCGCGCAAAGACCTGCGCTTTCTGCAAACGGCCGTTTGAGCCAATCCAGATGATCGATCACAAACCGGCGCTGCTGAATCCCGAAGGCGTCACGGTCGAATGGAATCGGATTCCGCTCGCCGGAGTGAATGAAGCGATGGTGAGTTGTCTGCCGGTTTGTTGGAACTGTCACATCGCGCAGATGTTTCACCGGGAGCATCCCGACATGGTCGTGGAAAGATACGTTCATTGAACTTTAACTCCCTCTCCCTTTGGGAGAGGGCCGGGGTGAGGGTGCGAAGCATAGCCTGGTTCGACGCACGAATGTTTATCTCTGCGCGAGGCTCCGCCTCGCGAAGAGTACCTGGGACGACGCTGCACTAAGCCCTCACTCTTCTCCCAGCGGGCGAGGGAACGCGAGGTTTCTGCGCATGCTGATTCCTCACCTATAATCAGCCAGCCGTTGACTGGACAGCTGGCAAAATGAAAGTCGAGAAGCACATCCTGAAAAAACCGAAGGTATTAGTTGTTGACGACGAGAAAATGATTCGTTGGTCGCTCGGCGAAGCGCTGCGCGGTTGGGGCTTTGAACCCATTGAGGCTGAGACCGCGGGAGCAGCGCTCACCGCGTTCGATTCCGAGGCGCCGGCAGCAATCCTTCTCGACATCAATCTGCCGGATGCTTCGGGAATCGAAGTGCTGCGCAAGGTTCGGCAACGGCAATCGGACGCCGTCGTCATCATGATCACCGCGAACGTGCTGGTTGACGAAACGATCGCGGCGCTGCGCGGCGGCGCATATGATTTCATCGGCAAGCCGATCAATCTTGACGAGCTGCACGTCGCGCTTCGCAACGGCATCGAAGCCGGCCGCTTGCGCAAAGAAGTCAACCTCCTGCGCCGCGAACGCGCGCAGCAGTTCAGTTTCGATCAAATCATCGGCAACTCACCGGCGATGCGCGAAATGCTGGCCATCGCGCGCAAAGTGGCTGAGAGCGAAGTCTCATCAGTGTTGCTGCAAGGTCCGTCGGGCACCGGAAAAGATCTGGTGGCGAAAGCGATCCACTATCAATCTCACCGCGGCGATGGTCCGTTTGTCGCGATCAATTGTGCGGCGCTGCCGGGAACGCTGATCGAAAGCGAACTGTTCGGCTACGAGAAAGGCGCGTTCACCGATGCGAAAGCGCGCAAGGAAGGACTGTTCGAGCAGGCTGAAGGCGGCACACTATTCCTCGATGAAATTGGCGAAATCGAATTGAGTCTGCAGGCCAAGCTTTTGCGCGTGCTTGAAGAAGGCGCGTTTCGGCGCGTCGGCGCGTTACGAGACATTCCCTTCGACGCGCGCATCATTGCCGCATCGAACCGCGACCTGAAAACAGAAAGCGAGGCCAATCGTTTCCGTCTCGATCTTTATTACCGTTTGTCGGTGATTCAAATCGACATTCCGTCTTTGCACGAACGCGGTGAGGACGTGTTGTTGCTGACTGAATACTACATCGATGCGTTCAGCAAACGTTTGCGGAAGCGTGTTGAAGGAATTGCGCCTGAAGTCGCCGCCGCCTTTCGTCGTTATGAATGGCCCGGCAACGTGCGCGAGCTGCGCAACGTGATCGAGCGCGCGCTGATTTTGGAAGACGAAGACGTCATCACCATGAAATACATTCCGCGCGCGGTGGCCGACGGCGCGAGAAGTGTGATGAGCGATGGCCGCGGTGCGGCCGTGTCAGGCTCGCAGTTTCGTTTGCCCGCGGACGGTGTGGCGCTCGAAGACGTCGAAATGTCTCTCGTGCGCCAGGCGATTGAGCGCAGTGGCGGCAATCAGACAAAGGCCGCCGAACTCTTGCGTATCTCCCGCGATCAATTGCGATATCGTTTGAAGAAGTTGGAAGAAACTAAAGAAGTTATGAGTCATGAGTGATGAGTAATGAGAAATAAGTAGCGACTCGCGTCCTGCTGTCTGCTTCATGCATCCTGCCTTCTGTTCTTAACTTGAAACTCGAAACCCGAAACCCGAAACTCGAAACTGCCGAAGGCCCGAAACCCGAAACTCGAAACTCGAAACTGCCGAAGGCCCGAAACCCGAAACTCGAAACTGCTGAAGGCCTGCCGTCGCTTCGCGGCAATTAATCACTCTGAATCAAGTCAACGCGATCATCCCAATATAGCGGTTCTCGGTGTTGGTGTGCGACAGCGACGACGACAATTGTTTCGCCGTCAATACCGTAGATTAAAGAATAAGGAA
>Ga0105243_10004416_pt1 | contig 11122 bp, 8 predicted proteins | sample KBSM34metaG_FD_81525 | JGI IMG/M metagenome (GOLD analysis project Ga0105243, IMG submission 81525) | Miscanthus rhizosphere microbial communities from Kellogg Biological Station, Michigan, USA - KBS M3-4 metaG | ecosystem: Host-associated > Plants > Roots > Rhizosphere > Soil | place: Michigan...
GACACGGTGCGCTGGGCCCAGCACCGCGAGTTCCCGATCATTCCGTGCACGCTGTGCGGCAGCCAGGAAAACCTGCAGCGCAAGCAGGTGGGCGAAATGCTGCGCGAATGGGACAAGAAGTATCCCGGCCGCGTGGAGAACATGTTCACCGCGATGCAGAACGTGGTGCCTTCGCACCTGCTCGACGGAACGCAGCATGACTTCAAGGGTCTGAAGGCAACGGGCGTGGCGAACGACGATGGCGACAAGGCCTTCGACCCGCCTTCCTTCGATTTGCTCTCCCAGGCACCTGCCGCCCTGCGCATCGTCCAGGGCTGAACGGGCAACCCAGGGGAATTTTGGGCTTCAGCGCCCGGAGACCCTCATGAAATCTGCGTTCTCGGCTCTTCTTCTTCTTGCCGCAAGCCTGACGGGCTGCGCCACCTCCTGGGTGGTCGACAGCGACGTGAAGAGCTTTTCCTCCATCGGCACCGTGGCCCCCGGCGCCACCTACCGCTTCGACCGCCTGCCCTCGCAGCAGGCCGACGGCGCGCGGCAGGAATCGCTCGAAGCCATGGCCGGCGCCGCGCTCGACAAGGTCGGCCTGCGCCGCGACGATGCCAGGCCCCAGTACACCGCGCAGATCGGCGCGCGCGTGACGGCAGGCCTCTCGCCCTGGGCCGATCCGTGGCTCTACAACGGTCCCTGGGGCTACGGTTACGGCGGCTATGGCAACTACGGCCGGCGCTGGTACGGCGGCGGCTGGTATGGCGGCCCGATGTTCGCGCCGCCGGCCAACCCCTGGTACGAGCGCGAGGTCAGCATCGTGCTGCGCGAGGCAGGCTCCAACCGCGTGGTGTACGAAACTCGCGCCCGGAACGACGGCCCTTACACCTCGAGCACGGCGATCCTGCCGGTGATGTTCCAGGCCGCGCTGCAGGGCTTCCCGAACCCGCCGCAGGGCGAGCGCCGGGTCAACATCGAGCTGCCGACGGCGCAGGCCCGGAAGTAGCGCCTTCTAGAATTCCCCGGATGGAAGAAGCCACCCGCCTGATCGCCGTTCGCCACGGCGAAACCGCCTGGAACGTCGACACCCGCATCCAGGGCCAGCTCGACATCGGGCTCAACGCCACGGGCATCTGGCAGGCACAGCGCGCCGGCAGTGCGCTGGCCGACGAGCCCATCGGCGTCGTCTATGCCAGCGACCTCTCGCGCGCCTGGCAGACCGCCGAGGAAATCGCCAGGCCCCACGGCCTGGCCGTGCAGCCCGAGCCGCGCCTGCGCGAGCGGGCCTTCGGGAACTTCGAGGGCCTGAGCTTTGCCGAGATCGAAGCCACGCTGCCCGTGCAGGCCAGGCTCTGGCGCGAGCGCGATCCCGAATTCGAGCCCGAGGGCGGCGAGAGCCTGCTGATGTTCCGCGACCGTGTGACTGGCGTGGCCGCCGAACTGGCGGCGCGCCATCCGGGCGAACTGGTGGTTCTGGTCGCGCACGGCGGCGTGATGGACGTGCTCTACCGCGCCGCCACCCGCCAGGAGCTGCAGGCGCCGCGCACCTGGCAACTCGGCAACGCCGCGATCAACCGCATGCTTTGGACGCCGGAAGGCTTCAGCCTCGTGGGCTGGAGCGACACCGCCCATCTGACGGCAGGTGACGCGCTCGACGAGACGACGAGCTAAGCATCGCTCTTCACGATGCGCTGTCTGTGTTGTTCGAGGTGCGCCCTTCGCACACGCCCCCGAATCCCTCAAGCGTGCGAAGCAGCCCCATGGCCCGCTTCCGCCTTCGCCTCGTCCGGCAGATTCACCATCGGCCCCGTCCCGCTGTAGCGGTCCAGCGCGAGGTAGATCGCCGGCGTGATGTACAGCGTGATCACCTGCGAGAAGATCAGCCCGCCCACCACCGCCACGCCCAGCGGCTGGCGCAGCTCGGCGCCGGCGCCCAGGCCCAGCGCGAGCGGCAGCGCGCCCATCAGCGCGGCCAGCGTGGTCATCATGATCGGCCGGAAGCGCAGGCGGCAGGCCTCGCGGATCGCGTCCACCGGCTGCAGGCCCTCGGTGCGCTGCGCATCGAGCGCGAAGTCGATCATCATGATCGCGTTCTTCTTCACGATGCCGATCAGCAGCAGGATGCCGATGGTCGCGATCAGCGTCAGGTCGAAGCCGAAGAGCTTCAGCGAGATCAGCGCGCCCACCGCCGCCGAAGGCAGCCCGGCGAGGATCGTGATCGGGTGGATGTAGCTCTCGTACAGCACGCCGAGCAGCACGTAGATCACGAGCACCGCCAGCACCAGCAGCACCGCCTGGCTGGACTGCGAACTCTGGAACACCGCCGCGTCGCCGCCGTAGGTGGTGATGATCGAGGGCGGCATCTTCAGCTCGTCCTTGAAGCGGTCGATCTTCGCGGTCGCGTCGCCCAGCGGCACGTCGGGCGCGAGGTTGAACGACACCGTCACCGCCTGCAGCTGGCCCTGGTGGTTGACCGCGGTCGGCCCCACGGTGCGCTTGACGGTCGAGAAGGCCGACAACGGCACCAGCCTGCCCGTGGTGCTGCGCACTGACAGGCGCGAGACGTCTTCCTCGAACTGGCGATCGTTGTCGGCCGCCGAAAGGATCACCTGGTAGGTGTTGCTCGTGCCGTAGATGCTGCCGATCTGGCGATCGCCGTAGGCGTTGTAGAGCGCGGTGCGCAGGTCGCCCACCGCCACGCCGAGCACGCCGGCCTTGTCGCGGTCGATGTCGAGCGTGGCCTGCAGGCCGCGGTTCTGCGAGTCGCTGGTCACGTCGCGGAAAGCCGGGTCGGCGCGCATGCGCTCCATGAGCCGCGTGGCCCACGGCACCATCTCGCCCGCGTTCACGCTCTGCAGCGTGTACTGGAAGCGCGCCTTGCTCTGGCGTCCGCCCAGGCGCAGGTTCTGCACCGGCTGCATGTAGACGGCAATGCCGGGGATCTCGCGGAAGCGCTGGCGCAGCGATTCGAGCACCTTCGCCATTGGCGGGCGCTCGCTGCGCGGCTTGAGCACCGCGAACAGCCGCCCGGAGTTCTGCGTGGCCGTGGGACCGCCCACGCCGACGAAGGAGCTCACATAGTTGACGCTCGCGTCGTCCTTGAGGGTGGCGGCCACGCGGTCCTGCAGCGCCTTCATGGCGCTGAATGAAATGTCCTCAGCAGCCTCGGTCGTGATCTGGATCTGGCCGATGTCCTCCTCGGGGAAGAAGCCCTTCGGGATGGTCGCGAACAGCCAGCCGGTGACGACGAAGGTCAGCCCCGCGATCGCCAGCATCACCTTGCGGTGCATCAGCGTCCAGCCGAGCGAGCGCATGTAGGTTGCGTGCACCGCGCGGTAGCCGCGCTCGAAGGCTCGGCCGATGGCCGTGCCCGGCTCGGGATGCTCTTCTTCGTGATCGAGCGCGCCCGCACGGCGCGGCACCTGCTTGAGCAGCCGGCTCGCGAGCATCGGCACCAGCGTGAGCGACACCACGGCCGACACCAGCACCGCCAGCGCCACCACCACCGCGAACTCGTGGAACAGCAGGCCGATCACGCCGGGCATGAAGAAGATCGGGATGAACACGGCCACCAGCGAGATCGAGATCGACACGATGGTGAAGCCCACCTCGCGCGCGCCGCGCAGCGCCGCCGCGAACGGGTCCATGCCCTTCTCGACGTAGCGCATGATGTTCTCCAGCACCACGATGGCGTCGTCCACCACCAGCCCCACGGCCAGCGTGATGCCGAGCAGCGAGATGTTGTCCAGGCTGTAGCCGAAGGCATAGAGCAGCGCCACCGCGCCGATCAGCGAAATCGGAATGGTCACGGCCGGGATCAGCGTGGCCACCAGCCGGTGCAGGAACAGGAAGATCACCAGCACCACCAGCGCGATGGTGCCCAGCAGCGTGAGCTGCACGTCGTGCACGGCCTCGCGGATGGAGATGGAGCGGTCGTTCACCATCTGGATCTCGACCGACTGCGGCAGCTCCGCCTTGAAGCGCGGGATGAGCGCGCGCACCGCATCGACCACCTGCACGGTGTTGGCGTTGGGTTGGCGCTGCACGGCCAGCGAGATCGAGTCCTGCCCGTTGAAGCTGCTCGCGGTCTTCACCGACTCGAAACTGTCCTCGATGGTGGCCACTTCGTCGAGCCGCACCGGCGCGCCGTTGTGCTGGCCGACGATCAGCTTGGCGAAGTCGGCCGCCTTCAGGAGCTGGCGGTTGGCCTGGATGGTGAGCGTCTGGCGCGGGCCGTCGAGCACGCCGACCGGCGTGTTGGCGTTGGCCGAGTTCACGGCCTTGGCCAATTCGTCGAGCGTGATGTTGCGCGCGTTGAGCAGGTCGGCATTGGCCTTGATGCGCACCGCGAAAGCCTTGCGGCCGTACACGCCCACCTGCGCCACGCCATCGATGGTCGACAGCGTGGGCGAGATCAGGTTCTCGGCGTAGTCGTTGAGCTCCGACGGGTTCATCGACGGCGAGATCAGCGCGATGAACAGCACCGGCGCGTCGGCCGGGTTGACCTTGCGGTACGAGGGCAGCTGCGTGAGCTCCTGCGGCAGCTGGCGCTGGGCGCGCAGCAGCGCGGCCTGCACGTCGACCGCGGCGGCGTCGATGTCGCGGCTGCTCACGAATTCGAGCGTGATCGAGGACACGCCCTGCGTGTTCACCGAACTGATGGTCTGCAGGCCCGGGATGGTGGAGAACTGCTTTTCGAGCGGCAGCGCCACCGAACTCGCCATGGTGTCCGGACTCGCGCCCGGCAACTGCGCATTGACGTTGATGACCGGTGTGTTGTAACTGGGCAGCGCGGCGACGGGGATGCTGAAGTACGCGAAGATGCCGACGACCACGGCCGCCGCGGACAGCAGCACCGTCATCGCCGGACGGCGGATGCAGAGCTCCGAGATGTTCATGCGCGTTCCCGCTGCGGCGGCTTGATGTCGGCGCCGTCGGAAGAAGCGGCGCTGCCGGGCGTGACGCCGGTGGTGCCGTTGCCCGTTGCGCCAGGCGCACCCGGCGCCTTGGCATCGACGCGGACCTTGCCGCCCGGGCGCACGTTCTGGCTGCCCTCGATCACCACCTGCTCGCCCGGCTCCACGCCGCTTACCGCCACATTGGTGCCGAAGGTGTGCAGCGTCTTCACCTTGCGGCGCGTGGCGGTCTTGCCCCCGTCGACCACATAGAGCGAAGTGCCGTCGGACAGCATCATCAGCGCCGCGGCCGGCACTACGGTGGCGCCGTTGAGCGTGCGCACCGTGATGCGCGTGCCCACGAACTGGCCGGGCCACAGGCTCTGGTCGGCATTCGCGAACACAGCCTTGGCGCGCACCGTGCCGATCTGCGGGTCGACGGTGTTGTCGACGAAGTCGAGCGTGCCGCTCAGCGGCGCCTTGCCGCCGGTGACGACGGCCTCGACCTTGGCGTGCGTGCGCGCGGCTTCCAGCAGATCCTGCAGGTTGCCTTCGGGTACCGGGAAGCTCACGGCAATCGGGTCGAGCTGCGTGATGGTGACGAGCGACAGCGTCGGCTGCACCAGCGTGCCCGGGTAGATGTTGACGGCGCCGATGCGCCCGGCGATGGGCGCGCGCAGCGTTGCGTAGCCCAGCGCTACCTGCGCCGACTGCACGGCCGCGCGGTCGGCGGCCACGGAGGCGCGCTGAGCCTGGAGCTGCGAGAGCGTGGCGTCGGCCGCGCTCTTGGCGATGAAGTTCTGCGCCACGAGGTCCTGGCTGCGCTTGTACTGGCGCTCCAGGTCGGCCATGGTGGCCTCGTCCTTCTGCTGCTGCGCGCGGGCGCGGGCGAGGTTGGCCTGGTCGTTGCGGTCGTCGAGCGTGAAGAGCAGCTGGCCGGCCTTGACGAACTGGCCTTCCTTCACATGCACCGCGCTCACCGTGTTCGTCACCTGCGGACGCAGGTCGACGCTGTTGAGAGACACCACGCTGCCGTTGACCTGCACCGTCACCGGCACGTCCTGCTTCTGCGCCGTGGCCAGCGTCACGAGTGCAGGTGCGCCGCCGCTGCTGTTCGCGGCCGGAGCCTTCGCGTCCTTGCCGGCAGACTTGTCCCCGGACATGCTCCACCACCCGCCCGCGACGGCTACGATCAACACGCCCGCAAGGGCGACGGCGACATTTTTCTTCATGGGTTCTTTGTGCACTTTGGGCTGACAGCGGCTATTGGATCAGCGGCCGACTCCCGGTGTTCGTGGCCCCCGTAAAGAAATGTAAAGCCAGTCAACCGAAAGCCCCACACTACCTGCTGTGGCCGGCGCCGGGGAACCGCACCCCCTCGCTAAAATCGCCGCTCCACAGCCTCTGGATAAACCCCATGAACCGCTGCAAGACACCCACGAATGCTCTCACCTTCATAGCGCTTTGCACAGCAGCCATTGCTGCGGCAGGCCTTTTTCCGCTCACCGCCAGCGCGCAGGACGAAGTGCCCCGGCCGCAGACCCAGAACGAATCGCTCGTTGGGGGCCGCAATTTCCCCATCGGCACCCTGCGCGGCAAGTTCACGGTCCTCAACGCGCCCGACGTCGACCTCGACGGCCATGCCGATCGGCTGGGGGCCGGCGCGCGCATCCGGAGCCCGCAGAACATGCTGGTCATGCCCGGCGCCATCACCGGCCAGAAGTACCTGGTCAACTACACGCGCGATGCCGCCGGCCTGCTGCGCGAGGTCTGGATCCTCACGGCCGACGAAGCCTCGGCCCCACGCGAATCGCTGAACAAGCCGTTCCTGAACATCTGGCCGTTCACCTCGAACGACACCGTCAACACGCAGTAGGCAAAGACGGCGGCGCGGGGCCCATGCGCTGCCCGCCGCCGAGCCCTCCCCGTTGTTGCGGAGGGCATGAGAGAGAACTCCCCATGAAAAAAGTATTCATCAAGACCTTCGGCTGCCAGATGAACGAGTACGACTCGGACAAGATGGCCGACGTGCTCAACGCCGCGCAGGGCTACGAGCCCACGCAGAACGTGGACGAGGCCGACCTCATCCTGTTCAACACCTGCTCGGTGCGCGAGAAGGCACAGGAAAAGGTGTTCTCCGACCTCGGCCGCGTGAAGCACCTGAAGGCCAGGGGCGTGAAGATCGGCGTGGGCGGCTGCGTGGCGAGCCAGGAGGGCGAGGCCATCATTGCGCGCGCGCCGTACGTCGACATCGTGTTCGGCCCGCAGACGCTGCACCGCCTGCCCGAGATGCTCAACGACCGCGAGCGCCTGAACCGCCCGCAGGTGGACATCAGCTTCCCCGAGATCGAGAAGTTCGACCACCTGCCGCCCGCGCGCGTCGAGGGCGCGACGGCCTTCGTGTCGATCATGGAAGGCTGCTCCAAGTACTGCAGCTACTGCGTGGTGCCCTACACCCGCGGCGAGGAGGTGAACCGCCCGCTCGACGACGTGCTGGTCGAGATCGCCGGCCTGGCCGAGCAGGGTGTGCGCGAGATCACGCTGCTGGGCCAGAACGTGAACGCCTACCGCGGCAGGATGGGCGACACCGCCGAGATCGCCGACTTTGCGCTGCTGATCGAATACGTCGCCGAGATCCCCGGCATCGAGCGCATCCGCTACACCACGAGCCACCCGAACGAGTTCACGCCCCGGCTGATCGAGGCCTATGCCAAGGTGCCGCAGCTCGTGAGCCACCTGCACCTGCCGGTGCAGCACGGCAGCGACCGCATCCTGATGGCGATGAAGCGCGGCTACACCGCCATGGAATACAAGAGCACGGTGCGCAAGCTGCGCGCCATTCGCCCCGAGCTCGCCCTGAGCAGCGACTTCATCGTCGGCTTCCCTGGCGAGACGGACGACGACTTCAACAAGATGATGAAGCTGATCGACGACTGCCAGTTCGACGCCAGCTTCAGCTTCATCTTCAGCCCGCGCCCCGGCACGCCCGCCGCCGCGCTGCAGGACGACACGCCGTATGAAGTGAAGCTCGCTCGCCTGCACACGCTGCAGGCCGTGATCGACGTCAACGTGAAGCGCTTCGGCCAGGCGCTGGTCGGCACCACGCAGCGCGTGCTGGTGGAAGGCGCCTCGCGCAAGGACGCGAACGAACTCATGGGCCGCACCGCCTGCAACCGCGTCGTCAACTTCGAAGGCGACGCGCGCCTCGTCGGCCAGATGGCCGACCTGCGCATCACGCGCTCGCTGGCCTACACGCTGCGCGGCGAGGTCGTGACGAACGAATCGTTGATGCCGGTGCTCGCCCACTGATGGCGAAGCGACCGTCTACCCGGGGCTCGTTCCAGCAGCTCCTGCTGTTTGCCTTCCTGCTGATCACCGCGCTGCTGGTCGGCGTGGCGCTGCGTTCGGTGCTGCAGTACGACGCGCTCATGACGCAGAGCCGCGACGCGGCCGCGCGCGCGCTGCGCCTGTCGGGCGCGGCCCAGTCGCTGGCCGAGCGCAGCGCGGCCATGGAGCGCGCCGGGCGCCAGTCGCTGGTGCTCAACGACGCAGTGCTGCGCCGCCGCTTCGACGACGCTGCGCGCGAGGCGCACCAGGTGCTCGAGCGCCTGGAGAAGAACGGCCTGGCGCCCGCCGGCATCGAGATGTGGCGCACCCAGCTCGGCGTGATCGAGGGCCTGATGAGCGGCAACGCCGACAGCGCCCTGGCCCGCGAGAGCACGATGGCGATGCAATTCCGCGAACTCGACGCGCTCAACACCAACCTTGCGCAGCAGGCGCAGTTCCTGATCGAAACGCAGAACGACGCGCTGGCCAGGCGCATCGAGAACGCGCGCCGCCGGCTGATGCGCGAAGTGGTGGCCGCCAGCGTGCTGGCCGTGTCGCTGGCGCTGGCCTTCGGCATCTGGCTGGCGCGGCCGTTCAAGCGGCTGGAGCACGCCATCGTCGGCCTCGGCCAGAACCGGCTCGACGAGCCCATCGACATCCGCGGCCCGGCCGACGTGCGGCGCGTGTCGCAGCAGCTCGAGTGGCTGCGGCTGCGCCTGACTGAGCTCGATGCCGACAAGGCGCGCTTCCTGCGCCACGTGTCGCACGAGCTGAAGACGCCGCTGGCCGCGCTGCGCGAGGGTGTCTCGCTGCTCGAAGACGGAGTGACCGGTCCGCTGAACCCGGCGCAGCTCGAGGTTGCGCAGATCCTGCAGCAGAACACCGTGTCGCTGCAGGGCCAGATCGAGGCGCTGCTGCGCTTCAACGCCGCCGCCTTCGAGGCGCGCGAACTGCGCCGCGAGCGCACCGAGCTGCTGCCGTTGATTGAGGAGCAGATCGAGGCCCAGCGCCTGCAATGGCAGTCGCATGGCCTGCGCGTGCAGGCCGAGGGCGACCCCATCGCGATCACGGTCGACCGCACCAAGCTCGGCACCGCGATCGCCAACCTGCTGAGCAACGCCATTCGCTTTTCGGTAACGGGCGGTGTCATCACCCTGGCGGTATCGGGGACGCCCGAGGCAGTGCACATCGACGTCAACGACGCCGGGCCGGGCATCGCCGAGGGCGACCGCGACCGGATCTTCGAACCTTTCTTCCGCGGCGAGCGCCAGCCCGAGCACACGGTGAAAGGCACGGGCATCGGACTTTCCATCGTGCAGGAGTACATTGCAGCCCACGGGGGCCGCATCACCCTGCAGCCGGGCGGACCCGGTGCTCGCTTTCGCATCGAACTGCCGCGCACGGCCTGACCACCCTGGCGTCTCCTCTCCAACACTGCCTCACCGCCTCGCGTCCTTTCTTCGACCCATGTCTTTTTCGTTCGTCCGCCGTTCCTCCTTCGCCGGGGCGATGACCGTGCCTTTCGTCCTGCTGCTGGCCGCCTGCGCCACGCAGCCCAAGCCGCCCGCAGAGGCCGAGGCGCTGCCGCCGCCGCCGGTCGTGCCGCGCGTGATGCCGGTGGAGGCTGAGCCGAAGGCGCCGGCCACGCAGCCCGCCTCGTCGCTCTTTACTTTGATGACGCAGGGACCGCAGGCGGCCATGCTGTCGTATGCCGACAAGGTGCGCCCGCTGAACGGCGCCGACCTGAGCACGGAAATCTCCCGCATCGGCGACCCGGGCGATTCGCCCACCACGCAGATGCAGCTGGCGCTGCTGCTCTCGCAGACCCGCGTGCCGGCCGACCTGGCGCGTGCCCTGGGCCTGCTGCAGCGCGTGATCGCCAACCCCGCACCCGAGGCCCAGGCCCTGCACCCGCTGGCACGAGCCCTGGCCGCGCGCTACGTGGAGCAGCGCCGCGTCGAGGACGATCGCGACAAGCAGGTGCAGCAGCTGCGCGACAGCCAGCGCCGCATCGACCAGCTGAACGACCGCATCGAAGCGCTGCGCGCCATCGAGCGCAGCTTCGCGCGGCCCAACACGGCGCCCGCAGCACCGGCGGCGCCCAACGGAAGCAAACCGACCCCATGAGCACTACCGGCGCCCGCCTCCTCGTGGTCGACGACGACCCGGACATGCTGCGACTGCTCTCGATGCGGCTGAGCTCGGCGGGCTACCAGGTCACGGCCGTCACCTCGGCCGAGACTGCGCTCACGCAGCTCGAGATCGAACACCCGCAGCTCGTGCTGAGCGACGTGCGCCTGCCCGGGCGCGACGGCCTCCAGCTCTTCGACGAGATCCGCAAGCGCCATCCCTCGCTGCCGGTGATCCTGCTCACCGCGCACGGCACCATCCCCGACGCGGTCGAGGCCACGGCGCGTGGCGTGTTCACCTACCTCACCAAGCCCTACGACGGCCGTGAGCTGCTCGACAAGATCGCGCAGGCGCTGGCGCTCGGCGCGCCCGCCACCACGCCGAGCAAGGCCGGCGACGACAGCTGGCGCTCCGAGATCGTGAGCCGCAGCAACCGCATGGCCGAGCTGCTGGCCGAGGCGCGCATGGTCGCCAAGTCGGACGCCTCGGTACTGCTGCGCGGCGACTCGGGCGCCGGCAAGGAAATGCTCGCGCGCGCGATCCACAAGGCCAGCGCGCGCGCCGACAAGCCCTTCGTGGCGGTCAACTGCGGCGCCATTCCCGAAGCGCTGCTCGAGTCGGAGCTGTTCGGCCACATGAAAGGCGCCTTCACCGACGCCCATGCCAACCACAAGGGCCTGTTCCAGCAGGCCGACGGCGGCACGCTGCTGCTCGACGAAATCGGGGACATGCCGCCCGCGCTGCAGGTCAAGCTGCTGCGCGTGCTGCAGGAGCGCGCGGTGCGC
>Ga0105243_10004420_pt1 | contig 11115 bp, 9 predicted proteins | sample KBSM34metaG_FD_81525 | JGI IMG/M metagenome (GOLD analysis project Ga0105243, IMG submission 81525) | Miscanthus rhizosphere microbial communities from Kellogg Biological Station, Michigan, USA - KBS M3-4 metaG | ecosystem: Host-associated > Plants > Roots > Rhizosphere > Soil | place: Michigan...
CGTCCCGAGCACGCGGGTGGCTTCAGCGGTTCCGGTGGCCGGTTTGTCCACGGCGACGGCGTAATCGGGGAACTCAGGCAGGTCCAGATCGCGCAGCAGTAGCCCGCCGTTGGCATGCGGGTTGGCGCTCATCCTGCGCTGCCCGGTCGGTGCCAGCGCCCGCAACTCGGGCCTGAGCACCCCCTGCTCGTCGAACAATTCCTCGGCCCGGTAGCTGCGCAGCCACTGCTCGAGCTGCGCCATGTGCTCGGGGTTGGTGTGTGTCTCCGACAGCGGCACCTGATGCGACCGCCAAGTGCCCTCGACCTTCTTGCCGTCCACCTCTTTGGGCCCGGTCCAGCCCTTCGGGGTGCGCATGATGATCATCGGCCACAGCGGTCGGCCCGACTCGCCGTCCAGTCTCGCCGCCTGCTGGATTGCGCCGATCTGATCGAATGCTTCATCCAGCGCCGTCGCCATCTGCTGGTGCACGTTGGCCGGATCGTCACCGGCGACGGTGATCGGGCGGTAGCCGTACCCGTAGAACAGTGACTCCAATTCCTCCTGCGGGATGCGGCTCAGCACAGTCGGGTTGGCGATCTTGTAGCCGTTCAGGTGCAGGATCGGCAGTACGGCGCCGTCGGTCACCGGGTTGAGGAACTTGTTCGAATGCCAGCTTGCGGCCAGCGGCCCCGTCTCGGCCTCGCCGTCGCCGATCACGCACGCGACCACCAGATCCGGGTTGTCGAAGGCGGCGCCGTAGGCGTGCACCAGTGCGTAGCCCAGCTCGCCGCCCTCGTGGATCGACCCCGGTGTCTCTGCTGCGACGTGACTCGGCACGCCGCCGGGAAATGAGAACTGGCGGAACAACTTTCGTAGTCCGTCGGCGTCTTCCCCGATGCCCGAGTACACCTCGCTGTAGGTGCCCTCCAGATAGGCGTTGGCCACCAGGCCGGGGCCACCGTGGCCAGGGCCGGTGACGTAGATGACGTTGAGGTCGCGATGGCGGATGAGGCGGTTGAGGTGGGCGTAGACGAGGTTCAGGCCGGGTGTGGTGCCCCAGTGGCCGAGCAGTCGCGGCTTGATGTGCTCGGCCTCCAGCGGTTCGCGCAGCAACGGATTGTCCAGCAGGTAGATCTGGCCCACCGACAGGTAATTGGCGGCCCGCCAGTAGGCGTTGATCAGTTCGAGTTCGCTCTCGGAGAGCGTCGGGGAGAGAGTTTGGGCGGTCATCTACCGAATCATCGTCTCGAATGGTGAACAACGGGTGGGGAACCTGTACCCGAATCGCCAGGGCCTAAGCACTAGCCTGGCGGTCGTGCTGGGATTCGCGATGCCGCAATTCGGAGAATCCGCGTACGACGATCTGGCGCGGTTCGCCTCGACGGCCGAACAGCTGGGCGCCGACAGCCTTTGGGTCGGCGACCGACTGTTGGCAGCGGTCCGGCCCACCGTGGGCTATGCAGGCAAGGACACCATTCCCGAGCAGTTTCGCACCAATCTGGATCCGTTCATCGCGATGACCGTGGCCGCGACGGTGACCACCACGGCGCGGCTGGGCAGCAGCGTGTTCGTCGCGCCCTGGTATCCGCCCGTACAGCTGGCGCGGCAGTTGACGAGTATCGACGTGATCAGCCGCGGTCGGCTGATGTCGGGATTCGGTGTCGGCTGGTCTCCGGAGGAATTCCAGGCCGCCGGTGCACCTTTTCGCCGCCGGGGAGCGCAACTCGATGAACTGCTGGACGCGCTCGACGCGCTGTGGACCACCAACCCGGTTCGGCACGACGGGGAGCGCTGGGACATCGGAGAATCGTGGGTGGACCTCAAGCCGGTCCAGCGGCCACGCCCACCCATTTATCTTGGGGCGTTCACACCACCGGGGCTGAAGCGTGTCGGCAAGCGCGCGGACGGCTGGTTGGCCGTCGTGCAGGTGCCGGGGAATGTGAAACCGGACATGCTCAATCGGCAGCGGCAGGTCATCGACGAGGCGGCCCGCGCGGCCGGCCGTGACCCATCGGCGATCCATACCTACGTGCGGGTCAACGTCGCCGAAGGGACTCCGTTGGAGAAGGTTGCCGACGCCATCCGCATGTTGGCCGACAACGGCTACCCCGACGCATTCGTCGACATGCTGTACGTGACGACCGGCACCGACGCCCACCTGGAGTGGGTGGAACGGCTTGTTGACACAACTGACAATTTCTCTGGCTGACGAAGGGGCGACGTAGCCATGGCCGACGGCGCGGCACTCCTTGCACCCCTGCGAGTTCTGGATCTGGGTGGCCCCGAATCCGACGCCGTGAGCCGCCTGCTCGCCGACCTCGGCGCCGATGTGCTGAAGATCGAGCCGCCGACGGGTAGCGCGGCGCGCAGCGCGCTGCCCACCATCGCGGGCGCGAGCATTCCCTTCGCACTGCACAACGCCAACAAGCGCGGCGCGGTGCTCGATCCGGACAACCCGGCCGACCGTGACCGGCTGATCGAACTGGCCGGCGAAGCCGACATCGTCGTGGACGGCGGCAACCGAGCGACGGCTTTTGGCACGTCGTGCGCCGCGTTGGCCGAGCGGTTCAGCCACCTCGTCGCACTGTCGGTCACCGATTTCGGGAATCGCGGTCCGTACGCCGCGTGGCAGGCGACCGACCCCGTCCTGTACGCCATGTCGACCGCGCTCTCGCGCACCGGTCCGACGTCGGGGACCCCGGTGCTGCCGCCGGTCGGGGTGGCTTCTGCGACCGCGGCGGTGCAGGCCGCATGGGCTGCGCTCGCCGCTTACTATCATCGGTTGCGTTGTGGGACAGGCGAATACATCGACTTCTCCCGGTTCGAGGCGGTCGTCCAGTCACTGGACCCGCCGTTCGGATCCGAAGGTCAGGCGGCGGTCGGGTTGAAGCGGTCCAGCGAACTGTGGCGCGGCAGGCCGCGAAACCAGCAGATCTACCCGATACTTCCGTGCCGGGACGGCTATGTGCGGATCTGTCTACTGTCGCCGCGGCAGTGGCGGGGAATGCGAGGGTGGCTGGGCGAACCCGAGCGGTTCGCCGACCCGAAATTCGACACCATCGCGGCCCGCTATGCGGCGTCACGCGAACTCAACGAGGCCATCGCGGAGATGTTCGCCGCACAGACGATGCGCGACCTGGTGGCCGAGGGTCAGCGCCGCGGGGTCCCGATCGCCGCAGTGCTCACGCCCGCGCGGGCACTGTCGTCGGAACACTTCCGGGCTGTCGGCGCACTCGCCGACGTCACACTCGGCGCGGACGCGGACGCGGCCGTGTCCGTTCCGGTAGGACCGTTCGTCGTCGATGGTGCGCACGCCGGTTACGCGAAGTCCGCGCCTTCTCTCGGCGAAGACGAAACAGTATGGGCGACAGAACGTCCCGACACATCGCCGGTCCCAGGTGCGGCCGGGCGGCCGTTTGACGGCCTCCGGATCCTCGACCTCGGCGTTATCGTCGCAGGCGGGGAGCTGGGCCGGCTGTTCGCCGACCTCGGTGCGGAGGTCATCAAGATCGAGAGCGCTGCGTATCCCGACGGCCTTCGCCAGACCGCGCCGGGTCAGGAGATGAGCAGGTCCTGGGCGTTGACTCACCGCAACGAATACAGCCTCGGCCTGGACCTGCGGCATCCGTCGGGCGCCGAACCGTTCGGGAAGCTGGTCGCGCGCGCCGACGCGGTGTTCGCCAACTTCAAGCCGGGGACGCTTGCCTCGCTGGGGTTTTCATACGAACGCCTGCGGGCGCTCAACCCCCGCATCGTGCTCGCCGAGAGCAGCGCGTTCGGGGCCACCGGCCCATGGAGCGCGCGGATGGGCTACGGCCCGCTGGTGCGGGCCACCACCGGGGTCACCTGGCTGTGGACTTCTGAGGACACTCGAGTCGCGCCTCACCCCAGCTTCTATGACGCCACCACGATCTTCCCCGATCACGTCGCGGCGAGGATCACGGCGATCGCGGCGCTCGCCGCGTTCATCGGCCGGGAGCACACCGGAACCGGTGCACACGTACATATCCCGCAGGCCGAAGTGGCGGTGAACCAACTCGCCACCGCCTATGTCACCGACGCCGCGCGCTCGGCACAGCTGCCGGTGGCCGACGATCCGGCGGTCCACCGGGTCCTTCCCTGCGAAGGCGACGACGAGTGGTGCGTGATATCGCTGCGTAACGACGACGACCGCGCGGCGGTTGCGGCAGTCACCGGTGGCGCCGACGTGTCCGAGTGGACGTCGAAGCGGGACAAGACCGTCGTCGCCGATGCGTTGCAGCGTGCCGGGGTACCCGCGGCGCCGATGAATAGGGCCGTCGACGTGCTGGCCGATCCGCAGCTCACCTTCCGAAAGGTGTTCAGCGACATGACTCATCCGTTGTTCGACGAGCCGATGCCCACCGAGACTGGGCCTGCACCCTATATCCACATTCCACCCGCCGAGCTTCGGCCCGCGCCGATGCCCGGCGAGCACACCCGCGAGATCTGCCAGAAACTGCTCGCAATGGACGCCGATGAGATCGACCGACTGATCGCCGAAGGCGTGTTGTCCACCTACCAAGGGAGGTCGTGATGGCACGTTTGTTCATCGGCGGGCCCGCGAGGTGCGGTGGCGTGAAAGCAGGCGGCATCGGCCGCGAGCTCGGTGTGGAGGAGCCGATGGCCTATCAGACCCTCAAATCGATCTACCAGGTCGGCCCGGCAAACTAGACCCCATGCCCATCGACCCGAGGACGCCGGTACTCGTCGGCTACGGCCAGGTCAATCAGCACGACGACCATCCGGGTGTGGAGCCCGTGGACCTGATGGTGGCGGCCGCCCGCGCCGCCGCGGACCCACGGGTGCTGGAGGCTGACGATTCGATCCGCATCGTCAACGTGCTGTCCTGGCGCTACCGCGATCCGGGACTGCTGCTGGCACAGCGGCTGCGCGCCAAGAACGCCACGACCCGCTACACCGGCGTCGGCGGCAACATCCCCCAGACGTTGGTCAATCAAGCGTGCCTGGACATCCAGGCAGGCCGCACCGACACGGTGCTGATCGCCGGGGCCGAAACCTGGCGTACCCGAACACGATTGCGTGCAAGCGGTGCGAAGCCCGAATGGACCAGCCAGGACGAGTCGGTTCCGATGGCCGAACGTCTCGACGAGGACGTGCAGATGGTCGGGGCTGCTGAGCTGAGAATCAAACTGGACCGGCCCGCCTACGTGTATCCGATGTTCGAGCAGGCCTTGCGGATCGCGGCAGGGGAGTCTCCTGACGAACACCTGCGCCGCATCGGCCAGCTGTGGTCGCAGTTCAGCGGGGTGGCGGCGAAGAATCCGCACGCGTGGAGCCGCGAGCCGTTGGCGCCGCACCAGATCTGGCAACCCAGTCCTCGCAACCGGGTGATCAGCTGGCCGTACACCAAGCTGATGAATTCGAACAACATGGTCGACCAGGGCGCGGCGCTCGTGCTCACCTCGGTCGAGAAGGCGACCTATCTGCAGATTGCCCCGGAGCGTTGGGTTTTCCCGTATGCGGGCACCGACTCTCACGACACCTACGCCATCGGCGAGCGGGCGGAGTTCCACCGCTCGCCTGCGATCAGGATCGCCGGGCAGCGAGCGATGCAACTGGCCGGTGTTGGCGTCGATGATCTCGACGTGATCGACGTCTACTCGTGCTTCCCCTCGGCGGTACAGGTAGCCGCCAACGAACTGGGCCTTCCGATGGGCGACCCGAGCCGACCGCTGACGGTCACAGGCGGCCTGACCTTCGCCGGTGGTCCATGGAACAACTACGTCACCCACTCGATCGCGACCATGGCCGAGCGCCTGGTCGCCAAACCCGGTCTGCGCGGGTTCATCACAGCCAATGGTGGATACCTGACGAAGCACAGCTTCGGCGTTTACGGCACGGAGCCGCCGAGCCACGAGTTCCGTTGGGAAGACCTGCAATCCGACGTCGACCGCGAACCGACGAGGGCGGCCATCGTCGAATGGTCGGGTGTCGGCACGGTGGAGGCATGGACCACGCCGTTCAGTCGCACCGGTACCGCCGAAAAGGCCTTCCTGGCGGTGCGCACTCCCGAGGATGCGCGGGCGCTCGCGGTGATCCCCGATCCGGCCGAGGCAGATGCCACCATTCGCGACGACATCGCAGGCACCAAGGTGTTGGTCAACGCCGACGGCACCGCGACACTGAGCTAGCCGAGGTCGGCCAGCAGTCCGTCCACGCGTTGGCGCACCACCGCGTCCGTTCCGGGTCCGACGATGGCGTGCACCCGATCGGCCTCGACGGCCTCGATAGCGCCCTGCGCCACCTCCGCGGGTTTGATCGCGCCTGCCGGCATGCCACCCACATCAGCGGGCACTGTTGCCGCATCCGGTGGAACGAGTCTCACCGAATTGGCGCCCAGCGGCGCGTCCACCATGCCAGGGCACAGCACGGTGGCACCCAAAAGCTTTGACACCGAGCGAAGTTCGGCGTTCAGCGTCTCGGTCAGTCCGACCACCGCATGCATGGTGGCCGCATAAGGTGCCAGCGTGGGCAGTGCCATGAGTCCGCCCGCCGACGCGGTGTTGAGGAAATGGCCGGAGCCCTGCGCGATGAGCAGCGGGGCAAAGGCGCGCACACCGTTGACCACGCCCATCAACTTGACGTCGATCAGCCACCGCCACGTCCCGGGCCGCTGCTCCCACGTCGGCGCGTTCTCGCACACCACCCCGGCGTTGTTACAGACGAGATCGACGCGGCCGAACCGTTCTATGGTCTCGTCGGCGAGTGCGTCAAGGTCGGCCTCGACGCTCACGTCGACCCGGACTCCAGCCGCGTGTCCAGGCCGGCCTGCGAGCGCGTCGACGGCAACGGGAATCGCGTCCTCGCGGATATCGGCGATCATCACGTTCACGCCGCGCCGCACCAGCGCGTCGGCGAGCGCGAAGCCGATGCCGCTGGTGCCGCCGGTCACGACCGCGACCTGTCCCGTCTCGATCTTCATCGCGTTACCGTAGCGCGGTGAAGTTGCGCCGCGTCCTCGACGGTTAGGGCGCGCCTGCCGGCACGTCTGTGTACCGCGGTGTGACGCCCTCCGCGGAGAATGTGAAGCCCTTGCCGCTCGTCTCGCTCAGGCAGGAAACCCCGGACTCCTGCACGTTGCAGCGGAATCCGGCTGCCGCGAGGATCCTGTTGAACTGCAACGAGTTGGCCGGGCCCGGCTGCAGCCAGAACTCCGGTTGTTCCAGCGCGACGTACTGCGGGTCGCCATCGCGGTCGACGACGATCGCGTTCGTCGAGTCCGGCTCGCCCTCTACGCCGAGGCCGGATTGCCAGCCGCTGGCGGCCTGACAGCCGGCCTTGGTGTGCGCGAGAATCGCGCACCGCCACTTCCCGCTGGGCGTGGTGAAGTAGTAGCCCGTGATCTCGCCGACGTGACCGACATAGTCGAACGCGTTGACGAGGCGCGCGTTGCTGGTCGGTGTCGACGGCGTCGCACTGCCGGAGGCCGGCGGGGTCGGCGGTTCGCCGGTGTTGATCACGGGTTGGTCGGCGCAGCCTGCGGCGAGTATGGGGACCGCGAGAAGCATGCCCATGTGTTGGCGGATCAAGCGGCACCCAGTGGCGCACGAGACCGGATCTGCGCCTTGATGTCGTCGAGGCCCTCCCAGATGTTGACGTTCATCCCGGCCAGCACCCGGTCCTCGCTGTCGAGCCAGAACGCGGTGAACTCGCGCTTGGCGACGTCGCCACGGAATACCACCTTCTGGTAGGTGGGAGCGTGGCCGACGTACTCCATGCCGAGGTCGTACTGGTCGGTGAAGAAGTAGGGGAGTTCGTCGTATTCGGCCGGCTTACCGAGCATCCCTGCCACGGCGACGGCGGGCTGCTTGAGCGCATTGGCCCAGTGCTCGGTTCGGATGAGCGTACCGAACAACGGATGCTCGGCGGCGGCGATGTCACCGACGGCGAAGATATCGGGATCGCTGGTACGCAGCGACGAATCGACGAGTACGCCGCCGTCGCCCAAGGCCAGGCCCGCCCGTTCGGCAAGCGCGATGTTGGGGGCCGCACCGACGGCGACGAGGACGGCGTCGGCGTCGACGGTGGACCCGTCGTCGAGCTTCAGCCCGGTCGCTTTGCCATCGGTGATGGTGATTTCCTGCACGGAGGCGCACAGCCGGAGGTCGACACCGTGTTCGCGGTGCAGCGTGGCGAATACCTCACCGCACTCGCGGCCGAGCGCGCCCATCAGCGGCAGCTCTGCCATTTCGACGACCGTGACGTTCACGCCGCGGTCCCTGGCGCACGCGGCGACCTCGAGGCCGATCCACCCGCCACCGACGACTGCGAGTGAAGAACCTTCGGCCAATGTCGAATTCAGGACATCGGCGTTGTCGACGGTGCGCAGGTAGTGCACGCCGTCGGCATCTGCGCCGGGGATCGGCGGACGCCGTGGTCGCGAACCGGTGGCCAGCAGAAGCTTGTCGTAGCGCACGGTGCTGCCGTCGGGCAGGGAGACGGTGTGGGCGCCTGGGTCGATCGCAGAGACCTCGGTGCCCAGCTGCAGCTCGACGTGGTGATCGCGATACCAGGGCGAGGAAGCGACGGTGAAGTCACTGAGTTCCTTCTTGCCTGCCAGGTACTCCTTGGACAGCGGTGGACGCTCGTAGGGCAGATGCTCCTCGGCGGCAAACAACACGATGTGGCCGTCGAAGTCTTTGTCGCGCAATGCTTCTGCAGCCTTGGCGCCGGCGAGCCCGCCGCCGACGATGGCAAAGGTGGACGACGTTGTCATGTCGCCAGAGCCTACTCTCACGGAGCTCACCACCCACCCCTGGTTCACGCGACCCGCGCCGCCAGCAGCTCCTTGAGCGTTCTGGCGTTGCGGATCGCGTGGCCACCCAGGTCGTTGTTGAAGTAGACGAGCACCCGCCGACCCTCTGCGTGCCATTCGCAGACCCGATCGGCCCACTGACGCAACTCCTCCTCCGGGTAGGCGCCGGCGTACATGGAATCCTGCGGCGGTCCGTGCATCCGGACATACGCGAGCTCGCTGGTCACCCGTGGAACGCACCGCAGCCCCGCGCCGCTCATCACGACGTAGGCGGCGTGGTGTCGTTCCAGCACCGCGTAGACGGCCGAGTCATCCCACGTCGGATGACGCAGTTCCATCGCCACCGGGATCCGGTCGGGCATCACGCGCAAGAAGTGGTCGAGCCGCGCGTCGTCGCGTTCCATCGCCGGATGCAGCTGGACGAGCAGCGCCTCGTGGCGATCGCCCAGTGCGGTCCAGCACCGTTCGAAACGCTCCACCCACGGTTCGGGTGAACCCAACCGCCGGTAGTGCGTGAGCCCACGGTGTGCCTTGACCGACATGGTGAAGCCCTCTGGCAGCCGCTCTTGCCATCCGGAAAACGCCGTGTCCTTGGGCCAGCGGTAGAAGCTGGCATTGAGTTCGACAGTGTCGAACTCCTCGACGTACCGGGCCAGCCTCTTCGCGGCGGGCAGCCCGGGCGGATACAGCACGCCGGCCCAGTGGTCGTACGACCACCCCGAGGTGCCGATGCGGATCATCCTCAATGGCTAGCCAGTGCCTGCCGCCCGAAACCTATTTCGACGGCAAACTCTTGGCGTAGTCGACGCCCCGCGTCACCCAGGACTGCAGCTGCCGCTTGGTCTTCACGCCGTCGAGTGCGACCCGCAGCCAACCGCGGCTCTCGCGCCCGGCCATCACCATGGGTTCGACGTGCTCGCGGGCGAGTAACTTCTCCGTCTCGTCCGGAGGAACCCGCACCATCAGGCCGCCACGTGCGCTGACGGCCACGGACATGTTGCCGTTGATCAAGAACGCCAGCCCGCCGAACATCCGCTTCTCCTCGACACCGGGCTGCGCGGCGATCAACTCGCGTATGCGGTCAGCCAAGTCTTCGTCGTAGGCCATGCATGGACGTTAGCGCTAGGCACTGACGGCGGGCGTCCACCCCAACTTCGGCCCGAGTTCTTTGGCCATATCGGTGACGATCTGGAGGTAGTCCTCCTCATCGAAGGTGAATGGCAGCGCGAACGCCACCTCGTCGGCGCGCTGGAAGCCGGCATGGGCGTACAGCACGTCGGCGAGTTCGTCGGAGGTGCCGACGTAGTCGGCGGAGAACAGCATGCCGCGCGGCCCCTGTGGCGTCTTGGTGCGTTCGAAGCGCCCCGCCGCGTAGGCGCGGTACTTCTCGGCCTGAGCACGCGAAGCCGAGTCAGTGGGGATGACGACAAGGCCTTGCGAGACCCTGGCACGCTCCGGATCGGGGTGGTGGGCCCGAAACGCGTCGATGTTCTCACCCTGAATGGTGGCGAAATCCCGCGAGTCGGTGCCTTCGATGCTGACCACCGAGCTGGTCATGTAGTTGATGCCCTGCCGGCCCGCCCAGATCGCCGACGACATGCCGCCGCCGTACCACACCCGATCGGCCAGGCCCGGCGAATGGGGCTGTACCCGGCGGGTGAAGTCCTCGATGCCGATCTTGCCCTCGAAGTCGCTCACCGGGTCGCCGCGCAGGCACTCCAGCAGCCGCACCACCCGGTCCTTGGAAAAGTGCTCCAGCTCATGGGTTTCCGGGTAGAGATTGGCCTTGTAGTGGTCGTAGAGCATCGGCGTGCCGACCGACACGCCCGGATTGATCCTGCCGCCCGACAGAATGTCGACAGTCGCGAGATCCTCGGCCAGCCGCAGCGGATTCTCCAGGCCGAGCGGAATCACCGCCGTGCCCAAGTCGATACGGCTGGTGCGCTGACTGGCCGCCGCCATGATCGCGACGGGGGAGGAGATGCCCGGCTGCAGGTGCCGACAGCGTCTGTTGGTGCCCCGGTCCTGGGTCGGCCTCATCGAATCGGCCGATGGTCAGGAACCCGAGCTTGCGCAGGGGTTCTCCGCGTTCAGGCATGGATCTCCCGTCTACGCCGAGCGTGCGTGTCTGTACGGTGAAACGCCGTCACCTGCCTACAGACACGCGCGCTCGCGCAGAACTTCCCTAGGCCGCGACGGTGACCGCCTCGCTCGCAGGCTCCAGCGCCTGGGCGACGATCTCTGCGACGTCGGTCATCGGCTTGACCTCCAGCGACTCGAGCACATCGGCCGGGACATCGTCCAGATCGGGCTCGTTTCGCTGCGGGATGAAAACC
>Ga0105243_10004421_pt1 | contig 11115 bp, 12 predicted proteins | sample KBSM34metaG_FD_81525 | JGI IMG/M metagenome (GOLD analysis project Ga0105243, IMG submission 81525) | Miscanthus rhizosphere microbial communities from Kellogg Biological Station, Michigan, USA - KBS M3-4 metaG | ecosystem: Host-associated > Plants > Roots > Rhizosphere > Soil | place...
CCACCGTCGTGAAGCAAGATCACCGGATGCTCCTCGGTCAGTCCGGCGGCGACGCGCTTCTGGATGACCGAGGCGGATTTCTTGCTTCCTGAGGCCGCCCAGTCCCTGGGGTCGGTTGACCACAAGATCATCGAGAGGCCAGCAGTGCGGGTGGCCCTCCGGGCGCCCTTGACGATTCCGCCAGGCGGACGAAACAGGCATGGTCTGAGACCTGTGGCGGCCAAGATCGCCCGATTGGTGCGTTCGATCTCAGCTGTAACGGTGCTGCGCTTCCACCCGGCTTTCGCACTCGGAATGGGATGTGACCAGCTGTGATTGCCTAACGCGTGCCCGTCAGCAGCAATCCTTTGTACCAGTTCGGGTTCGGCGGCCACCCGCTGACCGATGACGAAGAACGTCGCGTGCACGCCATTCCTGTGCAGTATGTCGAGCACGGCTGGTGTTGCCGGTCCTGGGCCATCATCGAAGGTCAACGCCACAGTCCGGACTGCGGCGTCGGCTACGGCTGGTGCAGTGTGGACGACCGTGGCCGCAGGCGACGGGCACTTATGGTGTGCCTCCGGAGCCTGCTGGGTGACAGCGACAGTTGTCTCGGCCGGTGGCGGTGGTTCAGCCGACATTGCTCGCAGGCCGTCCTGCACCGCGGAGATGACCGCGTGGACGGTAACGGTCGTCAAGATAGCGAGCAATGCCACCAGCACACTTACTCGATCCCAGCGCACGCGCAGCCGGACAGGTCGAGCTGCCGCCGGGCTCACGGTCTGCGGCTTACGCTCTGCCTGCCGCGTCGCGGCCATGCCTTATCCTCCATCGTCGCAGCCAGCGCAGCCGCGTAGCGCTTCGCATGTCGCGGCAATATCTCCAGGTGCACGCCAAGATCAACAAGGGGGCGCCAGCCCGCAGCCTGATCTAAGGTCCAAGGATGTGCGCCGACGGAGCCCTCGATCCGGTAGACCTCTGGACCAGCACTACCTTCATCGAATCGGCTCGGACATGGACGGCGGCGCAGCTGGGGCCGGGCGGTATCCGGCTTACTGGCAAGTGGGAGCAGACCCACGCTCGGGTCTGGTCTAGCACCATCAGATTCGAAACCACCGAGGGTCGTGTCTGGTTCAAGGTGAATGGCCCTGGGACTGCGTACGAAGCCAAGCTGGTGGGCCTGCTCGACGAGCTCCGTCCGGGTCTGGCACCGCAGCTGCTCGCGGACGACGAAGCTGTGGCGTGGTCGATGACTCGAGACGCTGGGCCGATGCTTCGGTCGAAAGCGGAGCCTGACGCGTTGTGGGGGTATTGGGAGCGGCTCCTTCCTCGATATGGTGAGTCACAGCTCGCCCTCGCCACCGATCATTCCCGGATGCTTGCCTGTGGGACGCCGGACCGGGGTCCTGTGCAACTCCCGTTGGAGTTCGGCCGGCTGCTGGACAAGCTCGCCGCTCGGCCTATCGAACAAGGCGGGTTGACCCAACAGCAGGCCGCCGCTTTAGAAGGCGTGCTACCGACCTACGAGGGCCGGTGCGCCGAGCTCGCCGCGTCACCGATTCCGGACAGCTTGCAGCACGATGACCTGCACTCCAACAACGTCGGTTGGCCGAGAGAGATGGCGGACCTGTCGTCTGTCCGGATCATCGATTGGGGTGACGCATCGATTGGGCACCCCTTCGGCACGATGCTTGCCACCTTGAACTCGATTGCCTTCGAGGCTGGCGTGCCGGTCGACGGGCGGCAATTTCACGACTCGCGCATGCTCCGGCTTCGCGACGCCTACCTTGAGCCGTTCAGCAGCATGTGCGGCGTCGAGGAGCTGCGGCGGTCGGTGGCACTGGCACGGAGTACCGGTTGTGTGACACGCGCGCTGGCCTGGGAGCGTGCCCTGCAGGAGGCGTCGCTGAGCACGATCGCGAAATACGAATTCCCGGTACGAACCTGGCTCTTGGAGCTGCTCGAGCCGTGGGCTGATGCGGTCTGACAGTGCAGGGATCGCCCTTCGACAAGCTCAGGGCGCATGCTGTGCTGAGTTTTCAGGGATCGCTCTAGGCAGGCAAAGGGCGCTCATGCGTCGGGCGCTTAGGCAGCAGGGTCGGTCAGTAGCCCGATCGGGTGTGTACGGAGCGACCGCTGATCTTCCGCGGCTTGATTTCAATGAAGAGATTTCGCATTCCGTCCGCCCAGGGCACCGGACCTGTTTCCCATGCGGAGGCGAGCAGACGGTTATGGACCATTTCTTCGGCGAATCCGAGTACCAGAACGCTCCAACCCGACTGGTTCCGCTCATCAATTCTGTCGATCTCGAAGGCGACGCTGGTTCGGCGCGCCAATCCGGAAAGAGCTCCGAGAGGAGAGGTACGAAATATCACGCTGCCGAAACGGTATTGATAGGTCACCGGCAAGACCTGCGGGCCGTCGAGTCCCATAAAGCCGATTCGACCGGCAGTGTGGTCAGCCAAGAGTTTGATGCACTCGTTCTCGGACAGCTCGACGAATTTGCTTGGTGAGGGTTGCTGCTGCGGCACTGAGGTCATGGCGGCAGGGCCTCCATTTCCCTGCGGAGCAGCACCCAGTCAGCGGCGCCGCACTCAAATCGAGGCGGTGAAGATGGCCAAAGTAAGAGCCAGGCTTCACCGCCTCGATCTTTAGGATCACGTTGGGCCGTGAATAAACCCAGGGTCGAAGGTCCTATGGAGTTGGAAATGTGGCTCCAATTGCGTCCGCATGTGACCCATTCCGTGGTACTGCTGGCCACCCAGATAGCGGTGGATGGTTCAGCGGGAGGGCGATGCCTCGAGACGGGGCGCGTGGCGTGAAATTGTCCGGTCATCGTAATCTGTCCTCGACATGGCTGCGCAGGGCGAGACCAGCGAGCCGGGATCCATGTTCTCGGATCCCGCGAACGATCCGCTGCTGTCCGTCGAACTGCTGACGAACCAACTCGTTGAGCAGGCGTCGGTGATCACGACGGCTCAGCATCGGCTGCGGCGGCTGCTGAAGGCCAATCATTCCATCGTGCAAGAGCTGTCTCTTGACGCGGTGCTGCGTCGCCTGGTGGCTACCGCAAAGGACGTCTCAGGCGCCAGGTACGCGGCGTTGGGAGTCATCGGCGACGGCATGCTCGAACAGTTCTTGCACGTGGGGATGGAGGATGACACCGTCCAAGCAATTGGCGAGCTTCCCAAAGGACGGGGCGTATTGGGTGTGCTGATCGATGATCCCAAGCCGATCCGGCTGACCCGTATTGATCAGGATCCCCGATCTTCCGGCTATCCGGACGGGCATCCCAAGATGACGACGTTTCTCGGCGTCCCGATCCGTAGCCGCGACGAGGTCTTCGGCAACCTGTACTTGGCCGACCGCGCAGATGGGGAGCCTTTTACTGCCCAAGACGAGGAGTCGGTCTTGGCCTTGGCGGCGACGGCTGGCATTGCGATCGAGAACGCGCGACTTTACGAGGAGTCACGTCGGCGGCAAGAGTGGCTGAGGGCCTCCGGCGAGGTTAGTCGCCACTTACTTGACCCGGAAGCCGACTACTCCGAGACCCTTCATGAGATTGCGGCGAGCGTGAAGCGCCTGGCTTCAGCCGATGTCGTCACGCTGGTGAGGCCGACCAATGGTGATCCGGTGCAATTAGAGGTCACTGTTGCTACCGGTGCCGCCGAACGCGAGCTCATCGGAATTCGATACCCGATCGATAACAGCCTCGCGTGGCGAGCCATGCAGGACGGCCAGGGCGTACGGGTGGCATTCGTTGATCAACATCCGGACGTGTACCTGCACCTGCGGCCATATGTACCGGTCAGCCAGGCCATGGCGCTTCCGCTGCTCGGAGAAACTGGTCCACGCGGTGCGATCGTGGCCGGCCGACTCATACCGCACGCGCCGTTCACGGCCTCGGACCTGGACATGGCCCAGACCTTTGCCGGCCAAGCGGCCATCGCGCTGGAGCTCAGCGATGCCCGAGCTGATCAACAGCGGCTTGGGGTTCTGGAAGATCGGGATCGGATCGCGCGGGATCTTCATGATCATGTCATCCAGCGGCTCTTCGCAGCGGGCCTTAGCTTGCAAAGCATTGCTGCGACCATCGGAGACGATGCGGTCAAGGTGCGTCTGGGTCGAACCGTCGAGGAACTCGATGAGACGATTCGTCAGATCCGAACCAGGATTCATGCATTGCAGGAGGATTCCCTACAGTCGTTGCGAGGTACCGCACTAGCGGTTGTTGATCAACTCGCGCCGCTACTGCCCGCACGTCCCGATGTCTCGCTCGTCGGGCCGCTGGACACGATTACCGACGAGGCGACCATCGCCGATGTCGAGGCTGTGTTGCGGGAATCGTTGACCAACGTGACGAAACACGCTCAGGCCACGCAGGTGCGGGTGCGGATCCAGGCGGGCAAGCAGCGGCTCTACCTGACCGTGATCGACGACGGAGTAGGCATAGGTCACAGGACGCGGCGGAGCGGCTTGGAAAACCTGAACCAACGGGCTGAGCGGCAAGGTGGCTTCCTCGAGGTCGGCGACTCAGCTGAAGGGGGGCTCCGGCTACGGTGGTCGATTCCGATTTCCAAGTAACCAGACATCAGCCCATCCGTGTCTTCATTCTTGATGATCATGAGCTGGTTCGCAGAGGGCTAACCGATCTGCTGACGACCACCGATGATGTGATCATCGTCGGTGAAGCCGCGACAGCAGGTGATGCGTTGCACCGTATTCCGGCGGCGGCACCCGATGTCGCACTGCTGGATGCAAGGTTGCCGGATGGCAGTGGCATCGATGTCTGCCGGGAGATCCGCTCCTCCTCTGAGGATGTCCGGTGCTTGATCTTGACTTCCTACGATGACGACGAGGCACTCTTTGCTGCCGTGATGGCTGGCGCCTCTGGTTACCTGCTTAAACAGATCGCCGGTAACAGCCTTCTTGAAGGGATCCGGCAGGTGGCCGCGGGGCGGTCATTACTGGATCCAGCAATGACGGAGAAACTGCTCGACCGGCTGCGGCATCCGGTTGAGCCAGATCCCGTGGCTGGCAGCCTGACCGCTCGGGAGAGGGAGATCCTCGATCTCATCGCGGAGGGATGCACGAATCGCCAGATTGGTGAGCGGTTGTTCCTCGCCGAGAAGACGGTCAAGAACTACGTCTCGGGCCTACTGACCAAGCTCGGTATGCAACGGCGCACCCAGGCGGCGGTGTACGGAGCGACGCTGCGCAAGCCAACGGGAGGAACATCCGCTGGCTGTTGAGAGCAAACTTTTGAGAAGAGCTTGCCCGGTGTTCACTGAGCCAACGTGTTATCGACGCCGTAAGAAGCCGGAGAGATTCGATATCAGCAATGCGAGAGCGGCCACAATTAATGCCCCGGCTATGGCCACTCTGATGTTGGTCAGCGCAACATAGATGCCGGTGAATATCAGCAAGATGATCACTAGGCTCACCAGAAACGCCAATATCCGACCGCGGATCAGTGCCTCGATACCGGCAATGATGACAAGGATCCCGACCAGCCCCGATATCCCCAGCGCAGCGCCGTACACGATGAGTGCCGCGACCGCCAGGAGCAACACCGACACCGAGATTGAGGCCCAGAAACGTAGGGTCCACCGCGTTGGGCGGTCCGTGTCTTGATCTGCAGCGCGCGGTGGCGCAGATGGGCATGCACCTCGTCCGGCGGCAAAGGTGTCGTCAGCGCCTTCGACACTGCCTCTCGCTCGGCTAGGAGAACAGCGATCTCGTCCCGCGTCGCGTCAACCACCTCTTGCGCCGCACTATATGCAGCCGTCGGCGGCGATTCTTCGACCGCGAGCGCGCGTCTGCCCTCGTGGAGGGACCGCAATCGGCCTATCTCGTCGGTCAGCCGCCCCTCTGAAGTAGCCAGTTCGAGTTCGATGTCTCCGGCACGTCGCTGCAGCGCCACAACCTCATCGGTCCGGGTCGGCGGCACCTTGTCCAACCCAGCCCATGCTGCTGGCCTATCCCAGGCGGGCCTGATCGAGCCGTCGCGTTCATAGCGTGGGCCCGCCGGCGCCCGTTTCCCCACCGAATGGATCACGAGTGTCGTAGCCCCACAAACCCCGATAGCCCGTCACCCACGGCGTTTCATCATCGATTACGACCGGCGTCCACGTTCTGTCAGTCCCGGGCCCGATCGCTGGACCGTCCCCGCGCCGGTAGTCGATGAACGGGAGGCCGATTCCCGTCCGGTCCGAGCGCTTCGATCTTGGCATGATCGCCGCGGCAAAGCGGCGCCACCGCTGCGTCAGCTTCTCCACCACCGGAGGAGCGACCGTCACGATGTAGTCCCCTGGGAGATATGCACCACTGTGTGACCCGGCTCCCGCGTTGACGACCGGATGCGTTCCGTCGATGAGGTGTATGTCCGGATCGTCGACGCGTCGGCGTAGATCATCTCCTACCTCATCGTGTGCAGAGAATGCCACCCAGGCCAGTTCAGGTTCCTCGGCCGCGTCGGATTCGGTCAGGAACAGGGTGACCTGCTCCCAGTCACCCTCATGATCATTCACGCCGCCGAACGTCGAGCGCCAGTCGTTCATCGCGTAGAAGAACCAGTACTGCAAGACCAGATATCCCGCATCGCGCACGGCGCGTACGTAGTACGTGGGCGCCAGGTCACCCGCTTCCTGGAACCGGACGTGCGCGGCGGCCGCGAAACCGCCAGGCACCTTGCCACGCATGATCAACGACAGTCGCATGAGCGAGTCGATGACGCGGCCGAACATGCCGACCATCGCGAAAGGGCTGCCACCCTGGAATCGTGGCCGGTCCGGACGCCGGCGCCACCGGCGGTAAGCCGCCCGATTGAGCGGTTTCTCGACAAAGTGAAGCTCAAGATCAGACGTGCTGCGTTCGGCTGCGTAGCTGATCAAGGTCGAGAGATCAAGTTGCGTGGCGGATGTCACCAACTCGGGCACCTTCTTGCCCGGCACCCGTCGGAACAATGCCGATGACGCGAGGTAATCCTCGACGGCCATGGGAAGAACAGCTCGCCCTGGGTGAAGCGCAGCACCGGTTCGAATCGGCGGGCGAGACTGAGCACATCGGACACGGGGGATTGCAGACTCAGACCGGGGAGTCCATGGCGCTCACTGTGCTATGCGACCACCGTTGCCCACCAGGTTGGTTCCGGGCGAAAGTGTGTCGCGGGCACGCCCGTCGCGTCGGTCTCGAAGGCGTAAACGAGACCAGCAGCTGGTTGTGCACGGCGCTGCTCATCAGTCCAGTGCTCGGTCGCGGTCGTGACGTAAAGGCGATGCAGTCCAAGGCCAGCGAAGGCGCAGCAGGTGGTCTGCTCGGCGGGGACGAACAGCTCCTCACGTAGTTCGCCTGAGGGTGAGTAGCGCTGGACTCGTCCACCTCCATAGATCGCCACCCAAAGATCACCGTGCGCATCAACTGTCAATCCGTCCGGTGATCCAATCTCCTTGGACACCTCGACTAATACCTGCCCGTTGGAGATGGTGCCCTCGTCCGGATCGAAGGTGAAAGCGTGGATGACACCAGGTCCGGTATCCACCAGATACATCGTTCGATCATCTGGACTCCAACCCAGTCCGTTCGAGATCGTCAATTCGTCGAGCATCAGCTCGATTTGGCCATGGCGATCGAGCCGGTAAAGGGCCCCTCCGGCGGGTCGTTGATCGTAGGCGAGAGTGCCCGCCCAGAAGCGGCCCTGGGGATCGCAGGCGGCATCGTTCATCCGGGTCCAGTCTGGCGCGACGTCGGCGATAGCCCGTACGGTGCCATCTGGACGGAGGTAGCTGAACCCCTGATCTGCTGCTAGCAGCCAGCCCTCATCGTCGTGAATGGGGGCAACCGCTCCCACCGTCCCCGGCACACGATGAACCTGAATGGCAACCAGCGCGCCATCATCAGTGATCGTGTCGCGATAAACATGCCCAGCAAGGATGTCGACCCGGAGCAACTCGGCACGGCGATCATCCCATCGAGCGCCTTCGCCGAGCTCGCACTGCTCTGTGGTGCGGGCGATTGCTTCACCAGTCATCTGAGGTACTCCTGTTGGCGGTCGCGTCGGCGCTAAACCATCGTGTCGACATTGGCCGGCTGGCCGATACACCCGAACTGGGTGATTTGCGTCTTTCCATTGAAGTGCCCCGACCGGACGTGCTTAGGTCCGTTCATGACTCGCGTCATTGCCGTACCTGGGCTCGCGGTACGCGCGTACGTGGCACCGCCCGTACAGCATCTTCGCAACCACGGCTACGACGCTACGCTGCTCCAGCCGCCGGCCTGGCGCGGTGTTGATCAAGATCTGGCCCTTTACGGACGCCGTCTGGCGGCTGACATCGACAACGATGGTGCTCCGGTGGATGTGCTCATCGGTCTGTCGGCCGGCAGCCAGGCAGCCGCCGTTGCCGCGTCCTTGACCAGCTTGGTCAGCCGGCTGGTGCTGGTAAGCCCGACTGTCGATCCGGCGTACCGTTCCATGATCAAGCAGTTGTACGTGTTCGTCCGGGGTGATCCGCACGACAACTCAGCCTTTTACCACCATGTGCCGGATTGGTCTCGGGCCGGCATTCCACGCATCTTCCGTGGTTTCGCCTCAGCCATCGCCCTGCATCTTGAGGACATCATGCCGCGAGTGAGGGCGGACATCACGATCATTCACACCGGGTACGATCGGCTCACCACACACGCCTACGCCGCGCAGCTAGCCGAGATGGGGCAAGGTTTTTGATCAATTGCCTCGAGCAGAGCAGCCGTGGAGCCCTTTGTCAGTCGAGGAGGCACTGCGCGGCCTTGCGGCCACCGGCCTGTCGGTCACGAGGTAAAGGAGAGCCAGCCCAGGATCTCAGTCTTCCCAGGGAGGCGTGCGATCCATCTTGCGGTAGTACTTCGCCAAGTGACTCTTCACCCGATCCACATCCGTTGCGGGAATGTCGATGCCACCGCGAGCGCCCTGCATGATGCCGCCCGCTGCCATCACTCCGCGCGGTATCGCCAGGACTTTGCCGTTGACGACATCGCAGATCAGCAGCTTGTACGCCGTGAAATTGTCCTTCTTGTCCGCGTCGTACCAGACATGGGTGTCGCGGTACTTCTGATTCGGCTCATCTTCCGCATCAGCCCACTTGCGGACACGCTTATCGGCCGCGTCGCCGTCCCAGTCGCGATCGGCATCGGCGAGGTCAAAGTCTCGAAAGCTGGTCGTTGCCATCAGGCCCCCTTTCTGGGTCGGGTCCGTATGCAGAGCTACGCGCGCACGGCCAAGCGCTTCGCGAGCAATTTCTTCCCCTCTTCAGCACCTTTGCGACTTTCATGCTGCGCGCGGCGGAAGAAGTCGGCGAGTTCGGCGTCTCCGGCCAGCCCGGCGTCCTCGATGTAGGTCTCCAACCGCAACACATTGCTCAGGCAGGCTTCGGTGAACCAGATGATGTCGTAGTCCTTGTCCTTGGTCCCGGTGACGTTGCCGAATTCAGGGTTGATAGTCACGGTTATCGCTTCCTAGGTCTGCTGGAACTGAGCACGAGATGCCTTTCAAGTCACCTACCCGAGATTGACCGGCCAAAACTTCGGTCTCAGGTATCCAGCACTCAATCAAGATCAACAGGCTGCGCCTCGGCGATCTTGGCGATGGTCAGCAGCTTGCGATGTGACCAGGACGATAGTGCGAACCGCAGCAATGGCCTCGGCAACACTTTTCGTGCTTGCTGAGTTGTTGCACTGAGATGGACAAATGCGCCGTTCGCGCCCTGATCCACTGATAAACAGCAGCCGATCTCGCCGAGCACGGGTATGTGGTCACTCCAGTGCACCGAGCGTCCGCGCTCCAATGGGGGCGGGCGATGCCAATGGTGAATGGTGTCGAAGTTGCGGCCGTCGGACACGTTGTGTCCAAGGTGGGCGATTCTCAACACGGCGGTGGGCGAGCATCGGATGAATCGGTGTTGCGTCACGAATCTGCATTCCTTGATAGGGCGTACAGCCTCGAAATATGCATACCCGGTCTATGGACGCGAAAACACTCTCTCGTACGCGAAGAAAGGCCAGGGAATGAAGCGTGGTCTGATGTCTTGGTGAGGCTTCGCTGCTCGGCGCTGGAGCGCGGATGAATCTGCCGGGATGGGATGGACAGCCATTCACCTATCCGGCTGCCGTGTTCGGTGACAATGCCGTACGGGTGATCTTCGGACGCGGCAGCCTCGCGCAGGTTCCATCGGAAGCGCGCACCCTCGGAACCCGAGTCATGATCATTTCTGGTCGGCACGAAGCTGATGCGGCGGCCGCGGTGAGTGCGGATCTCGGCGATGATCTTGTTGCGCGGATCCCGGACGTCGTCCAGCATGTTCCGGTTGACGTCGCTGTACGGGCTGTCGACGCGGCACGCGTTGCTGAGGTCGGCGTAGTCATCTCGATCGGTGGTGGCTCCGCAACTGGACTTGCCAAGGTCGTTGCCCGAGACACCGGACTGCCCATTCTTGCCGTGCCCACCACGTACGCCGGCAGCGAGATGACCCCGATCTGGGGGCAGACCGCTCATGGCGAGAAGACGACCGGCCGAGATCCCCGAGTGCTGCCACGCCTCGTCGTCTACGACCCTGTCCTGACGATCTCGATGCCGGCCGATCTCACGGCCGCGAGCGGCATGAATGCGCTGGCCCATGCACTGGAATCGCTGTACGCACCAGACGCCACCACACGGTCGTCGGAGGTAGCGGAGGAAGCCATCCGAGCACTGGCGGATGGCCTGCCAAAAGTTGTCGCCCGGCCGGATGATCTTGACGCCCGGACCGCAGCGCTACGCGGTGCCTGGCTTGCCGGGTGGGCATTGGGCAGCACCACGATGGGCCTCCAGCACAAGCTCGCGCACGTACTCGCCGGCAAATATCAGCTCCCGCACGCCGGCGTACACAGTGCCCTTTTGCCCCAGGTGGCCGCATTCAATGCGGCGGCTGTCCCTGTCCCGTTCGCACGGGCAGCCCGTGCCATGGGTTTGGGCGGACCCGACGAGGTTGGTGCAGCAATGTTCGAGCTGGCCACTCAGCTACGTGCACCGACCTCGTTGGCCGAGCTGGGGTTGGACGACGACGCCATCCCAGGTGTTGCCAAGATCATCGGTGCATCCCCGGTCCCCAATCCACGGGATTACAC
>Ga0105243_10004423_pt1 | contig 11112 bp, 11 predicted proteins | sample KBSM34metaG_FD_81525 | JGI IMG/M metagenome (GOLD analysis project Ga0105243, IMG submission 81525) | Miscanthus rhizosphere microbial communities from Kellogg Biological Station, Michigan, USA - KBS M3-4 metaG | ecosystem: Host-associated > Plants > Roots > Rhizosphere > Soil | place...
GGACTGCGGAGGTACGCGACGGACTTCGCCCTCGGTACCAACTCGCGAAGGAGCTCCAGGCGCTTGGCCAGTACCTCTGTATGTAGAACGGAAATTCCGGTGGCGTTGCCGCCCGGTCGATTCAGGCTCGCGACAAACCCACTTGAGACCGGGTCAAACCCCGTAAAGAAAATGATTGGAATGGATGTGGTGGCAGCCTTGGCGGCAACGATTGACGGTCCTGCCGGTGCAATGATCACGCTCACCCGCCGCTGAACCAGATCGCCGACCAGCGCTGCTAGCCGATCCTCCTGATTGTCGGCTGCACGATATTCAAAAGCTAGATTTTGACCTTCGACATAGCCCATCTCGGCCAATCGACGTTGGGCCGGGGCCAAAGATGCGCGAGTTCTCGCGAGCGATTCAAGTGCAAGAACGCCAATAACCCGTGTAGCCGCCTGTTGCCCTTGTGCTGCAAGAGGCCACACCGCAGCGCCGCCAACAAGCCCTATGAACTCGCGTCGCTTCATGGCCAATCCAGTCCCCGACAACTCCAGCCGATGGTATGCAATTCTCGGCACGGGTCCAGTGGCGTAATGTCCGCTTGGGTCATTCGCGACCGGGTCGAGCCAACAGCAAGTCGGGCCATGTCCGCTATGCTGCCGAAAGCCGAAGCAATTAACTGCTCCACAATGGACCATTGCGACTTGATGCCACCACGGGGCATGACCCAAGCTCCAAAACGAGGGGTCGAATCATAGGCTACTCAATGATTATGACCCCCATCAAACTGACGCCGAACAAGCCACGGGGCGTTCGACGTGTAATGACCGTCCCATGCTCGATAGCATTTGCGTCGTTCGGCATGCTTCCTCCGGCAATCCCGGGGCGGTTCAACCCCGTCAGACGGTCAGTATAGGTCGGCGGTGTCTAACTCAGCCAGCTTATGCTATACTTGGTGGATGAACATCGAGCAGAGAAATCGTCTGAGAACCGAATCCGGGTTGCCCCTGCTCAACCCTAAAGTCGAATCCAAACGGTTGAATGCTGTAATCGAAGAGGCCGAGTTCGAGCGCGAGTGGCAACGGCGCAGGCTGGAATTCGCTTATCGATGGGTCGGCAACCGGGATGGATGGGTGGCAAACATGGGTCGATGGGCTTTGGCTCGGCAGCAGGTCCGCCGTCAAATGCAGAGCAAGAGTATCGCCGGGTAGTTTTCATGGACACCGTACATGACCTGTTGGTCTCTCACGGTTACTGGATGACCGAGGATGCGTGGAAGAAACGTTCGGGCCGCCGCACTTATATCCATGATGACAACCCCTCACGCGAATACATTATGAAGTTGGCGAAAGTTCTCACCAGCACAGGCTGGGAACTGCATCCGAATTTGCTCCGGGCACTTCGCCATGAATCAAGAAGAGAACTGTTGAAGTTGGAATCGGGTGGTCCCGGTACTAATGGACATTTTTTGCATCACATGAAGATGCGTTAGGATTCACAAGCAGGGTTATGGGATTCAGGAATGAACAACTACGTTCAAATTCAGTTCAATGACCAGACTGGAAACTGAAGAACCGTGTCCAACTTGTCAATAACTCGCAGAGAATTGAGTTTCAGCTTCGGTCGATTCAGAGTCGTTATCCCGAAAGGCGAGTACGGGTTATTGATGAGGATGGACGGTTGATCGATTTAATTTGATGTAGGGCGACGACAGCGCTTGCGAATTCGGAGCGAGTTGCTACAAGGCCGGTCCCATAAAATTGGAACCGAAAAATGGCAAAAAAGAAAACAACAATGCGTCGTGAATGGACGGTGACCGAGATTCACAAGTTAAAGGGCCTCGCGAAGAAAAAGGCCGGTGCTGATAAGATCGCCAGAACACTGAAGCGAACGGCAGCGGCGACAAAAATGAAGGCGTCATCGCTTGGAATTTCACTGGATACGCGCGGGTGACGCCCTTCTTCTGTCTCGTTTCGCAAAACCCCGCTGGTAACTCGGGGTTTTGTTTTTTCGGTAACCGCTGTCCGAAATCAACAATAGAACTCATGTAAAAAGTTTGATTCGACATCGTCATATCAGCGGCTCACTTGTCGTTTACAGGACGGGTTCCCACCGGGAGTGAGTGAATGCGGAAATTGTCATCACCTAAGTTGTCGCCACCGAATTTTGATCCGGAATTGGTCCCAATGATGCGTTCCGTGCTCGACGCAGCCGTAGACCAGATCGACAGAGGCAATCGGACGCCAGCGACCAAAGCCAAGATGGCCGAACGTATTTTGCGGGCGGCATCTGACGGCGTAACGGACAAGGAAACTCTAACCACCATCGCGATGGAGGATGGCAAGCAACCGGCAGATTAGATGCCCGGCAGGCGTTGCATCCGTATTGTTGAGCCAAATTCGGTTCTGGAACCCGAAAAATAGTTGGATATCGCGGCCATCTCGCGTGGTTTAGGCAACTGCCTCGACTGCGGCCCCGGAATGCTCATGCGTTGGAGTTCGCCGTTGCGGGATGTGCCATGCCCCGGGTAGCGCATGCGATAGATTGCGCCATTTTGGAAGCAAATTCGGATAGGATTGCTGGGCTGAGCCTATGAAGGTTGGCCATGAAGATCACTCGTCGTCTCTTTGAAGCACACGTCAAATGCACGATGAAATGCTGGCTCAGATCAATTGATGAGCCCGCGTGCAGTGATCCAAGCAGTCTTTATGCCGAATGGATTCATAAGAAAAACGAAACGTATCGAGCGGGTTCGGTCGAGCGGTTGATGAGGGAAACGCCGCCAGAAAAGTACGTGGTCGCTATTAGACTTGAAAACATAAGATCGGCCAAATGGCAGGTTGCGTTTGACGTTGAGGCTCACACCAGCGTTCTTGAAGTCCGAATTGACGCTGTGGAGCGAATCTCAGCAGGTCGCGGACAAGCTACCCAGTTTGTTCCCATTCGATTTTCGTTCGCCAATAAACTGGCCAAGGACGATAAGTTGCTCGTCGCTTTTGATGCATTAGCGCTTTCTCAGATTGTTGGACGCGATATTCGCCAAGGAAAGATCGTTCATGGGGACAAGCATTCATGCTCGATTATAGGTGTATCCGCACTTGCAGCTGAAGTGCGCGGGAGAATTGCAAAAATCACTAGCTTAATTTCTAACGCTTCACCGCCCGACCTCGTACTTAACCGTCACTGCGCCGAGTGCGAGTTCCGGTCGCGCTGTCGACAAAGGGCTAAAGAGCAGGACGATCTCAGTCTCCTTTCCGCCATCACCCCGCCAGAGCGAAAGAGACTCAATGGAAGGGGTGTTTTCACGGTCAAACAGCTTTCATATGCATTTTTACCACGCAGAAGGCCAAAGCGGTTGCAACACAAGCCAGAGAAGTATCACAGCTCTCTCAAAGCTTTGGCCATTCGAGAGAACAAAATTCATGTTGTTGGCAATCCGGAACTAAAGTTTGAGGGTACGCCTGTCTTCATCGACATCGAGGGAGTGCCGGATCGTGATTTTTATTACCTGATTGGTTTGAGGGTGCTTGGAGATGAGTCTTCACCGGTGCAGCACAGCTTGTGGGCGGATCGATTTGAGGACGAAGCGAGCAACTATGGGAAGTTGCTGGAGTTACTCAAAAGCATTCACAAACCCACACTGTTTCACTATGGCCGGTTCGAAACAGTCTTCTTCGAGCAAATGGGAAACCGCTACGGCGAGACGCTACAGGCAGCTCTAGCCACGAACGAAACCCCGACAGACCTCCTCTCATTAGTCCGTGGCAATGTGTACTTTCCTACTTACTCCGATAGCCTCAAAGATGTTGCCTCTTGGTTGGGATTTGCTTGGACTGAGCCATCGCCCATTGGCCTTAACTCGATCGTGCACCGCGACATCTGGGAAAACTCAAGGGACGCCGCGGTAAAGGCTGATCTCCTGACTTACAACGCGGAAGATTGTCATGCTGCCGAAATTGTCGCCCGTGCGCTTCTGGGCCTCCGCGCATCGGAACCTAAAGCAGATTCTGTTGATGTTGAATCGCTCAGGAAGAAGCAGGGGAGATGGGGGCCCTTCCTGAGTCCATTCAAGGAGTTTGAGCAAATAGCAGTAGCTGCTTGGTGGGACTATCAACGGGATCGGATGCGGGTGCGATCGATTGGTCCTACTAAGGCGCGTGTTCGGACCGCCCGTGAATATCTCAGCCCACGGAATCGTCTCCGCACTAACAAAACTATTGTTCACCCAGCGCTATCGTCATGTCCCACATGTGGGAGAGAATGCAAGCTTCGGGCGCGCCGCACACGCTGGGGGTACGACCTTTTCTTTGGCAAGAGCTCAGTAAAGCGATGGGTCGTCAAACATCACTTCCGCTACTGTTGGTGCAATAGTTGTAAGAAGAGATTTGGTGAGCCTCTTCAATTATGGCCACAGAGCCACTTGGGGCGCGGCTTGGTTGCTTATGTACTATATCACACAATCGAACTTGCGATTCCCTTTCCAACCGTCAAGAGGATGTTGGGTGCTTGTTTCAAGCTAGACATCTTGTTGGAAACGTTGGTCACGATCAAAACAACGGCAGCTAAGCAATATCAGTCTACATACGACAGTATTCTGCGTCACGTTCTGACAGGGACCCTACTCCACATAGATGAAACCCACGTGAGCATTGGAGGAAAACCGGCCTACGTTTGGGTCTTAACTAATCTTTTTGATGTTGTTTACTTATACACTGAAGGCCGAGAAGGGGCATTTTTGCAGGAGATGCTCAAGGATTTCCGCGGCGTTTTAGTGAGCGACTTTTACGCGGCCTACGATTCGATAAGCTGTGCACAGCAGAAATGCCTCATTCACCTGATACGAGATCTAAATGATGATGTTCTCAAGCATCCATTCGATGAAGAATTGAAAGGGATAGTGAGAGGCTTTGCTGCGTTGTTGAAGCCAATTGTTCAAACGATTGATCATCGGGGACTGAAACAGCGCTTTCTTGCAAAGCATAGGGTCGAGATTGATCGATTCTACCGCAGTCTATCAAAGCACGATTATCAAAGTGAAAGGGCACAAAAGTGCAAGAAGCGGTTTGAGAAGAATCGCGATAAGCTATTCACTTTTCTGAGTTACGACGATGTACCGTGGAACAATAACAATGCAGAGCATGCTGTGAAGGCTTTTGCCAAGATGCGTGACATTACTCGCGGCACATTCACTGCGAGGACCGTACGCAACAATCTGGTTTTGCTCAGCATATGCCAAACCTGCAAATACAGTGGCGTTAGCTTTTTCGACTTTATTCAGTCCGGAGAATTGGACGTATACGCTTTCTTGCAGCGTAATGGTTGCTCGCGCGTAGAAACGGCTATTGGCCGAGCAATGCCCTTGGAAGGTTCATGAGTTGATGAGCGGGAAGCCGCTATTCGCCTTCCGCAATGGTTGGTATGGAGTAATTTCCGCAAGAGGCGTAATAGCTTCGTAGCGGGACTGGCCTACGCGTTATTTGCAGTAGGCCAGCCTGCAAACGCAGCAGCGGCCCAACGGTGCGTTGTTGGCTGGGTCGTGTCAAAATTCAACAATTTAGGGACGGATCAAACAACCTTTGCGATCAATAACTTGCCTGTGTCATAAATCCGTGTCATAATGGGGAATGAAAATCGGGTATGCGAGGGTCAGTACTGCTGGTCAGTCCTCTGATGGTCAGGTCGAACAGCTAAAGGCAGCAGGGTGCGAACGGGTGGTTCAGGAAACCGCCAGTGGCGCAAAAACCGACCGGCCAATGCTGGCCAAAATGGTGGCCTCCCTGAAGCCCGGAGACATTCTGATAGTCACGCGGCTGGACAGGCTGGCAAGGTCCACCATTGACCTTCTAACGCTCCTGAAGGCCGTTGGAGACCATAAGGCGGCATTTCTATCGCTTGGAGAGCGATGGGCCGATACCACGACCGCTGCTGGTCGGCTGATGCTGACTATCTTGGGTGGGTTGGCGGAATTTGAACGCGAACTAATTAAGGCCCGGACAGCCGAGGGCCGGGAGCGTGCAAAGGGCCGTGGCGTCCGCATGGGCCGCAAGCACAAGCTGACCCCGCATCAGCAGGAGGAAGTTCGGCGGCGCAAGGCTGAAGGACAATCGGTTCGCGAGTTGGGGCGGTCTTATAACGTTTCGCCGAACACGATCAGCCGGATCAAGTAGACCGTCCGATCCATCACTCATTTACTCTTCCGCCCACACATTTGCCCTGAAAAGAAAGGCGGCGGTTGCCCCGGCGAAGCGGGTTGCGGGCCCGGTGAGCTGCCAGACGGTTGACGACCCTGAAGCTCCGACGAAGCCTTGCGAAGACCGCGCCAGTCGCTTCACTTGGGGGGCCGGACGATGTCGAACATCACTAACCGTGATCCCGGACACTCGGACAACCACGACAAGTCTTGCGCGCCGCCACCCGCATCGACAGTGTTAATGTGGCCGCAATCACCCCATTGGGTTCATGGGCAAGCTGGGTGTTCGAGGTTTTCTTCCTCTTGCGACCATGGAATTTTGGTCATCAAGCGAGTTTCAGCCCAACAAACTTCCGCGCTAGAGACGAGGACCGCCCTTTTTCACGTTTTCGCGCCGCATCAAAAGAAAAGAGTGATTGGTTCGGGGAACTGGCCTCTCACGCCGGTAAACTTCGCATCTCGAAAAAAAGGGCCCGGCAATCAACTGAAAACACCTACTCGATAACCTCGTCGGCGCCGCCGAATAACGACTCGGAAACGACCAGCCCAATGTCCTTGGCGGCCTTGCGATTGATAACCAGTTCGAATTTACTAGGCTGATAGAAGGGAATATCACCGGGCTTGGCACCCTTGAGGATTTCATCAATCTGACGGGCGGCTTGGCGAAAAATCTCCACGAAGTCGATGCCATAGGACATGAGCCCACCGGCTTCTACAAACGAACGAAATGGGTAGATGGCCGGCAACCGGTATTTCTCCGCCAACTCACCGATCAGTTTTCGCTTCGTAATATGTTCCGGACTTTCACCGACGAAGAGCGCGTCGGCCCCCTCTTGCGAGATGATGGCCAAGACACGCCGATATTCTTCTTCGCTCCCATTGTCGGTAAATGGGCCCACAACCGTGATTCCTACTCTCTCGGCCGCCTCCTTCATTGAGGCTGCTTCTCGGTTTTTCCGCAAAGCCAGAATTCCTAGCTTCGAGATCGTTGGGACGATTTCCCGTAAAAGCTGAAGCCGTTTGCCCCAAATCTCCAATCCGGCATCGACACTGACGCCTGTAATGTTTCCGCCCGGCCGGGCAATGTTCGCCACAAGACCAAGGTCAACCGGATCGCTGGTCATCGCCACGATTGGGACTGTGGACGTGGCGTCTTTGAGGGGAATCATCATGAAATTTGAAACCGCAAAAATAAGATTTGGATGGCGAGTTGCTGCATCGTTAGCGAGTTTGGGATAAATCTCGACACGCCCTTCGCCCTCGAAACGTTCGATGACCAGATTATGTCCCTCGATATAGCCGCGTCGGCGAAGCTCACGGAACCACTCGCGCCAATGAGGCAAGTGGCTGACCTCGGTCAGCTCAGTCACCGGGTTCGATGGATGCAATATCGCGATCCGGTACGCCTTCGTCGATTGTTGCGACCGTGCAGCATGTGGCAGTATGGATACCGCACCAATGAAAGCAATGAACTCCCGCCGTCGCATGCGCCCCTCCTAAGGACCACGCAGGGAACGGACCTAGCCTACCAACTTCCGAACGTGATGCAATTAGCCGCACGCAGGTCGCCGTGTAATACGGTTCCGAGCACAAGGGATGGTGTGATCTCGCGAACTCGGTGCGGCAGGCGCTTGATTGGGAAATGTGCTTGGCGTCGAAAGCCAGTGTGGCCACGGTCCCGCGACGCAGAACCAAAACCGTGCCGATCCTCGCGGACATGCCGCCGTGTTTTCGGTGCAACATCTCTTTTGTTTAATTCGAGGGAACACATTTTGGACTCGCACTCCGACTCGCTCGGTGCAAGCGTGTAAAAGACCGGGTGGGCATTCAGTAAGCAATCAATTTTGAGGAACCCGGCGCGGTCCGCAGAGCGCGAATGCTCTGCGGGAATTTTCTGTAATCAGCCTCCGGGGTCGGGTGTCGTGAGGCCAACGGTAAAATTAACGATGAGGTCACTACTCATTCTCGTTGCTATCTGCTTTTCGGCAACCGCATTCGCTCAGAGTACGCCGCCCAAGCTCGGTAACAAACCGCTGGTTCAGTTAAAACCGAAAGAGCCGATGGGCTGCAAACTCGTTGGAACGGTCCGGGGCACAAAGCTATGGGCTGGTGACTGCGTAGGGCCAGAGCTTAGTGGCTCGAACATCACGACGGAAACGAAAGCCTTGTCAGAGCGAGCGACAGCGGTAATCCCACCCGGTCAGAAAGAGTGACATTCACCTGCCCGTCCCCTAAGGGGCCAATTACAGTCGTAAGCCACCGGAGCCTCAACGGATCAAGAAAGCCCGACGTGAACAGTCGCGAAAGCACTCAGGATCGGGCGAGCATCAGTTTGCCGGGCTCTCGAACAAGAACGGCAAGGGGTGGTGCCAATGTTTGGTTGGTTCAAATCCGAGCGGCGTGAGCGCCAAAAGAAAATTAGACAAGATCGCAAACACCTAGAAGAGCGGGTGCGGCGTTTTTTGAAAGGCTACTTGGATGCCGACCAAGTGCGAAAGCCTGAGTTCTATCGCGCCGTTGAGGACATCAGCAAGGAATGCCAGCCAGCCGAATTAAGTTTAGGCCAGCCTGATGTGGATGATAGTCAGGTAGCTGAAGCGACGTCTCAGGCAGCTTTGCAGATGGTTTTGGACCGCGCTGGGCGCTTCAGTGCGGACGACAAAGTTGAAGACTTCGTTACAGGTGCATGCGCAACGGTAGCGGTCGCTTACCATCGAGCTGCTGGCGTCTACGTAGCGGACGAAAAGATGAAGGAATTGGGAACTGCCGCCGCTCATCTCTTAACGATGGCAACATTATACATCCGTGCCCAAAAGGAATAGCGGAACACCCGGTCAGTTCTTCCAAAGGGAAGGGAAGGAACGCTCGTTGCCACCTCGACACCAATCTGGCCGCCCTTTTGATAAAGACCAGAAGCGATAGCAATAGCCAAGAAAAGCCCGTGGCGCACAGTGAAACGCGGTTAAACCACCGCCATCACCGAAGAAATGATTTTGCAGCATAACGGGCAACCGTACCACAATTCTTCCTTGATTTGGTGCAGCTATCAGAGTTGTCGTGGTACGCACCACACGTGTGGGTGAAATTGCTAACGGGGCTGCTCGCGGCAATGCTCTTGCTGGCGGGTGCGGGCACAAGCCATGCGGTGGTTCGGATCGCTAATGATCGGGGCGGACAGATCGGTCGTTACGTAGAACGATACGAACAGTTGCGAGCCTCAGGCCAAACAATAATCATTGATGGCCTTTGCGCCTCGTCTTGCACAATTGTACTTGGCGCGGTCCCTCACGAAAAAATCTGTGTAACTCGAAACGCTAACCTCGCTTTTCACGCAGCGTGGGATTTCGGGGCCCGCGGACGTACCATTACGAACCCGGGAGCAACCCGGATGCTTTATTCGATGTACCCATCGCAAGTGCGGCATTGGATCGCTAATCGCGGCGGTTTGAGTCAACGCATGATCTTTCTGCGAGGCAGGCAGCTAGAGGCGATGTATCGACCCTGTTATCTGGATGCTCAGGCTTCTTCACCACGATGAACGCCTCAAACTTCCTTTGACGAATTGCCTAGGGCTGGACCGGGATCAAAGAGATTTTGGAGCGCGTCGTTCCGCAAAAATGGGGTTCACAGGCTGCGACAATGGCAACCCTTATTGTCATGGATCACAACGGCGATTAAAAGCAGAAGCGCCTTTTAAAAAGTTAACTGGCGCGGGCTGTACGGCGACGATCCGAAATTCTTCTGAAGAAACCAGACTAACCCGGATGTTCGATCCAATTGCTGTTTTCCCGCGTCGCGTTGGTGGCTACTTTCTGATGTTCGGAAACATGTTCAACACCGACCGACTTCGACAACTGATTACGACCGGCATGCTCCGGGCACGAGCCATTCGCAAGCGGTACCGAAAATTTGGATTCACCCAAGCAGAAATGCGCGGCATTAATTTGCTGAAAGAGTGGCTGTCGCCTGAGCAATTGGTGCAATATGAATCTCACGGCTATTTCGACGTTATTGGGGGCCAGAGCGGCAAGCGCTACCGAATCCGTTACGGCACTCAAATGAATATTACCCAGATCGGCTCGCGCGGTAATGTCGAAGCGGGCTTCTGTTTCGTTCCTCTTGAGCCTTTGGTCGCGGGTGAGGTCATGCTGACGCAAAAGATTGCGCTGGAAACGGACGAACGGATCGCATTAGCCGTCGCCAAAAGATTTTCGCCAACTTGGCATTGACTGGGCGTCGTCAGGAAAGCGTAGATTGCAGGCCGGGCATCGGTTTGGACTTGGTGCCCCGCTCGCCCTTCAACTCCGTCCAGTTGCCCGCGAAGGGGAGTGGGCGTTTGTCATTGAGCGCGAACCAGACCACGTCCTTTTTTCTTGGTCTCCGAATTGGCTCGGGCGCGCATTCGAAGCTTTGAAGGCACTGTGACAAGCTCGCGACCAACTATCGCCTTGAGTTCCACGTCCTAATGAACTCGGATGAATTTGCGGTACTCGCAAGACGCTCTTACGAACAAACCCCGACGCTCTTGTGAGCGCCGGGGCTAACTTTCTAGTCAGGTACTAATCGCAGCGGCGGACTCTGCGGACAGAGCCGTCGTCGCGCTCGATCGTGACAGTGCGGCATCCACGATATCCGCGATCGTATCCGTAGGCGCGATACGCGGGTCGATCGTAGCGGTGGCCATAGTAACGCGGCTGCGGGCCCACTCTCACGCCGCCGATCGGTGTATCAACGGCAAGTTGAGCTGACGCGGGAGTAACCGAGATCGGCGCGGCGATAGCGAAACCAGCAACCGCCAGCGCACCAGCCAGTAACAGAGTTCGCATAAGAGTCTCCTCCTGAGTTATTGCATTGCTTTTCAACGTCCAAGGTGCGGCAAAGTTTCCTGCGGTAGCGTTTTCATCAGCTAATGCGGAAGGCGGTGGAACTTGAGCGGCCAA
>Ga0105243_10004426_pt1 | contig 11109 bp, 10 predicted proteins | sample KBSM34metaG_FD_81525 | JGI IMG/M metagenome (GOLD analysis project Ga0105243, IMG submission 81525) | Miscanthus rhizosphere microbial communities from Kellogg Biological Station, Michigan, USA - KBS M3-4 metaG | ecosystem: Host-associated > Plants > Roots > Rhizosphere > Soil | place...
CGCCCGGACGCTCTTCGACCCCGATCCCGAGATCCGCCGGGACGCGGCCCTCGCCTGGTGCACGTGGGAGTCGGTTACGCCTGAGTGGCCGCCCGCCGATGGTCTGGACGAGCGCTTCGAGGACCCCGCGTTCGCGTTGGGGTTCGCTCGGCTCGTGACCCACTACGTGGGCCACGATGACTTCTTAGACGACGGCGTGCTCCTGCGCGGAGCGGATCGCCTCGCCGGCATCCCGGGCGTGCTCGTGAACGGGCGGTTCGATCTCCAGGCGCCGCTGGGCAACGCCTGGACGCTCGCGCGACACTGGCCCGACGCCGAGCTCGTGATCGTCGACGGCGAGGGTCACGCAGGCAGCGCGCCCGGCATCACTAGGGAGCTCCTCCGCGCGACGGACCGGTTCGCGCGCCCCTGAGCATGAGTCGATAGAGGATCGCGGCTCGTCGTTGGAACTCCGATGACACCTCTCCGGAGGGGTCCGGATCGATACGCGTCGGACCGCATCAGTCGACAGGTCTTGCCGTTGTCCCGGCGAGTGCCGCACCGACGGCGGCGGTGAATCTGCCGATGTCCTCAGGCCCGGGGGCGTGATCTGGGTTCACTTCGGTGAGCACGAGGCCGGCGAAGCGCGGGCTCGCTGCGAAGACGGCCAAGCTTGTGGTGAGTTCGTCCAGCGACAAACCGATGGGATCACCACCGGAGTCGGGGCTGTCGGCCAGCGGCGTATCGGCGAAGGCGAGCACGTCGGCATCGCAATGCACGACGAACCCGAGCGAAGCGTTCTCGACGTGTTCGCGTGCACGCCCGGCGGCGGTCCGCACATCCTCATGGATCTCCGCCGCACCGATATCGAGGATCTCGAGCTGGTCGAGCAGGATCTGCTCAGGGTCGTCTTCGTCCAAGTAGGCGCCGTACGAGACGACGTCGTGGGGTTCGAGCAGCGGCACCCTCGGGCCTATCTCTCCGATCTCCGGCAGGTGTCCGGGAAGGCCCAGCATGTGGGCGAGACCCATCGCATCGAGGTGTCCGACCGAGCTGGCACCGGGCGTGTAGAGATCGGGACCACCGTCCACGTACAGCAAGGCCGGATCCAGACCAGAGCGAACGAACCCTGCCACAACACCGATGGTGATCGTGCAGTCTCCACCGATCACCAACGGGGTCTGCCCGAGCGAGAGGATCTTCGCAACCGCGTCGGCGGTAGCGGCCGCGACGCCGGCAACGGCCGTGCCATGCTGGCTCCCGAGGTGTTCGGGGTCAGGGCGCCAACGGAACCCGACGACATCGCCGTGGTCCTCGATGCTCTCCCGTTCGTGATCGAACGAGTCCAAGAGACCGGCGGCGCGGAGAGCAGCTGGGCCCTTTTCCAGCCCGGGAGTCCGCGCCCCCGCACTGGACGGCACGCCCAGGCATCCCCATCGGCGCTCCACGACAAGCATGCTAGTTCCCCTCGACTCGGAGGCCGAGCGACCGCCGCGATCGAAGCACAGCCACTTCGCCGGGGGCCGGTGACGCTAGCTCGGTTCTTCTTCCTTCGAGCTGAAGCGGAACGATCGAGGGGCCTGGGTGCGGTCCCCGGACCGGTCCGAGGACCAGGGGGATGAGGGAGCGCTGACGATGTTCGCCATGGCGAGCAGCACGGTGTCGTAGTTGACGCGCCAACCCGAGAAGTCGCGCCATGCCATATCCCGATCAGGTCTGAGGGGCACACCCTCCCTCTCCAGTTCGTCGACCACCTCGTTCCATTCTTCGCGGGTCACGGAGATGGGGGCATCGGGCGCTGGATCGGGATCGAAGGGAACCCGGAAGAACCCCGCGATCCTCCGGAGACACAGGTAGCCGGCCCGCAGACAGAATTCCGCTTGCACGTCGCGCGGGATGTCGACCGTGGACAGCGTGAGCGCAGCGCCGTCGAGCACGGCACCCGCGGCCGTGACCCAGTTGTGGTCGGGCTGCGGCGAGCGGAAGAACACGAGCGAAGGCAGCGAGGTATGTGTCTCTTCGACGTCGACGAACCAGCGCTCCCACTCCTCCCAGACACCGCCGAGCTCTCCCAGCCGCTCCAGCACCCAGTGGCGCCAGACCATCTCGCGCGCCGATGGCGGCGAGCCGGCACGGACCTCGAGTGCGGTCACACCAACCTCGCGGCGCGAATAGGCCGCGTAGATGGCCGGCAGGTACGTGATCAAGAGGGCGAGTAGGAACAGGCCGATCGCGGCCTCGGTGAAGACGAGCGCGGTCGTTCCGAGCGCCGAAGGACGGTAGAAGCCGAGCGTGAAGAGAGACGAACCAGACTCGGTGAAGGACTCGCGGAGCGTGAGCCCATCGATGCCCATGTAGATGAGCATGTAGCCACCGAACACGAGCGCCAGCCAGACCGCAAGCGTTACGACCAGGCTGATCGGTGCGTAGGTCGCGAGCAGACGATCCTTCCGTTCGTAGGACAGTCGCCGCGGCGCGATCACCAGGTAGACCCTCCGCATCGTGAGGAACACCCAGCGTGTGATCGACGAAGCGGACGCGCGAGGCAAGATCACGGTCTTGATGGAGGATCCCAACGTGACGACGACGATCACCAAGCCCGCGCCCACTGCGAGCGTTCGGATGAGGATGTCCATCGGGGGCGGATGGTAACGAAGTCCGCCGACCGCCGCCGCCGGCCGATGGCGCACAGCTTGTTCGGTCCCTACCTCTGACGGGACTCGGCGCTCTCATGTGAGTCGGAGTGACTCGACCAACGCCTCGAGCTGCAGGACCTGTTCGGCCAGCGTCCGTCGTCGATCGCGGCTAGCACGTTGGGCCTCCGATGTTGTTCTCGACCGGGGACGCGACACCGAGGTAGTTGTCGTTGACGTTGCCTCCGTCGACTCCACCGGTCAGGGTCGCGCTACACGCTAGCCACACCCCTCCGCCGTTCCCAGCGGCGTTGTCATCCGCGTCGGCGGTGTTCCCGGAGACCGAAGAGGATCCGTTCATCGTGAAGATGCCATCGGATGCGACCCCGCCGCCAGAGCGAACGCTCGAGTTGCCCGTGACGGATGACGAGTCGTTCATGGTGGTACTCCCTGTGCTCCCCTGGTAGATCCCGCCGCCCCGCCAGATCGTGGTGACGTTCCCGTGTACGGAGGAAGAGCCGTTCATCGTGAACGTGGCGTAGTTGCCGATAGCGGCCTGGGACCCGATGTTGTCGGCCACCGACGCCGCGTCGTTCAAGGTGAGCTCGCCCTCGTAGTTGAAGACGGCCATGAAAACGTCCGTGATGTTCCCGCTCACCGACGATGAGTCATTCAAGGTGATGTGTGAGTAGTAGCCGTAGATGCCGTAGCCACTGTTTCCGGTGATCGATGACGTTCCGCTGAGGGTGACGTCCGCCCCGATGGGCGCGACGTCTCCGTCGTTGTGGATCCCGGCTTTGGTGTTTTGGCTGACGGTCGACGAACCGCTGAGGATGAGGGTGCCCGTGTTGTGGATGCCCGTGCCCGTATTGCCGACGACGACCGTGTCCTTCAGCCGAAGCAGCCTGGCATCCGTCGTGATGCCGGCGCCGAAATGCCAACGCGGATCGTCGCCACCGGTGATCTTCAGGTTCCTGAGCGTAACCTTGGCACGAGGCACGACGAGCACGTCCCCATGGCCATTCGCGTTCAGAACCCCCCGGGGCAGATCGGCGGTGGGCCTGCCTACCAGCGTGAGGTTCTTCGCGATCGTGAAGTTACCGACGCAGACGAACTTGACCGCGATCACATCGCCCCCCACGGCGTCCCGGATCACGGCTTGAAGGTTGGAACTGACCGCAGAATCCTGCGTCACGTTTCGCGCGCGGCATGTGTTCACCACTGCGATCGAGGCCGGCATGCCGAGGCCCAGGGAGGCGGCAGAAACGAGGGTCACCACCACGACGGAAAGCGTTGCGCTTCGTCTGCGGATGGCGCGATCCATCGACGCTCCTCGCCTAGCTCGGCCGGGCTCTGCGTTCTTCGCTTCGGCCCAGGAGGTATCTACGCACGGAAGGGAAGACGCCCGCAAGGGCGGTCGCAGCCGCGGACTACTCGATCCAAGGGATATCTCCCCGACACCATCATCAACCGGGTGACGGGCGCCGAACACCTTCTCGAGAAGGTGGTGACGGCATGCGGCAGGTCCAGATCAAGAGGATCGTGAAGCGAGAGCCGACGAGGTCGGACCCCTTGCCCCTGGACCCACGCGACGCCGATGTGGTCCGCGCGAAGCGGCGTCTCTACGAGCGAGAAGTGTCCTCCAAGAGGCGTGCCCGCTAGCCTGGGAACCAGCTCTCGGCATACGTCTTCCGGCGAAGGATCTGCGGCCAGCCGCTGCGACGTGCTCGTAGCGGTTCGCGGGAGATCGTCGGGTAGGCGGGGAGGGGAGTGAAAGGCGTGACATCGACGATCCGGGAGCGGTCCCAGAAGGACATGGTCTGGATCGACGGCGGCTCGTTCCAGATGGGATCGGAGGACTTCTATCCGGAGGAGCGACCAGTGCACCGCGTCGAGGTCGCCGGCTTCTGGATCGATCGCCATCAGGTCACCGTCGCCGAGTTCCGGCGATTCGTGAAGGCGACGGACTACGTGACCGTCGCGGAGCGCCCGCTCGATCCGGCGATGTATCCCGATGCCGATCCGTCGCTCCTCGTGCCCGGAGCCCTCGTGTTCCACAAGACCGCCGGGCCCGTAGACCTGAACGACTACCGCAATTGGTGGTCGTACGTGCCCGGCGCTTCGTGGCGACACCCCGAGGGGCCTGACAGCACGCTGCACGGACGCGAGCGGCACCCCGTCACGCAGATCGCGTACGAGGACGCAGAGGGATACGCCGCGTGGGCCGACAAGGAACTCCCGACGGAGGCGGAATGGGAGTTCGCCGCTCGTGGAGGCCTCGAAGGAACCGCGTTCACGTGGGGCGACGAGCATTTCCCGAAAGGCAAGGCCATGGCCAACACCTGGCAAGGCGAGTTCCCCTGGGAGAACCAGCTGCTCGATGGATTCGCGGGCACGTCGCCGGTCGAGAAGTTCCCACCGAACGGGTACGGGCTCTACGACATGGCCGGCAACGTGTGGGAGTGGACGAGTGACTTCTTCGCGCCGATGCACGGCGAGGTCGAGCACGCGTGCTGCGCTCCACGGAACCCGCGCGTGGACGAGATGCATCCAAGCGTGGCGACCGAGTCGATCCCTAGACGCGTCACGAAGGGCGGTTCCCACCTGTGCGCGCCGAACTACTGCCTGCGTTACCGGCCCGCCGCACGGCAAGGTGAAGCGGTCGACACCTCGACCACCCACATCGGGTTCCGCTGTATCGTTCGAAACCGGTGAGTGAACAGAGGCCTGAACCGCAGTTCCAACTGGCGAACGAGCGGACGTATCTCGCGTGGCTTCGGACGGCGCTCGCACTCGTCGCCTCCGGTGTCGCCGCCGCACGGCTCCTTGCCGGGCAGACGTTGCATTGGGCGTGGGAGACGGTCGGGGTTCTGCTGATCATGGCGGGTGTCGTGACCGCCGCGCTGGCTCGGCGACGATGGCGAGCGATGGACGCGGCCATCCGCAACGGCGAGCCCTTGCCGGCCCCAGGTATCGCCGTGATGATCGCCGGCGTCATCGTGGTCTGCGGGCTCATCACGACGGCGCTCTTGCTCGCAACGAGCCCCGGGCACGTTCCCTGATCACAGCACGGCCCCCACATGCCAGTCAGGCGGCGGGGCGGGTCCTACCCTGAGGTTTGCCGTTCGGCGTCGCTCCGCAGGATGCAGAACTCGTTGCCCTCGGGATCCGTGAGAACGAGCCATCCTGTGCCATCCGCCTGACGCCGGTCGTCGAACGACATCGCCCCCAACGCGAGCACCCGCTCGATCTCTTCGTCGCGCGTCCGGTCGGTCGGCACCAGGTCGAAGTGCACGCGGTTCTTCACCCGCTTGCCTTCCGGCACCTCGATGAACAAGACCTTCTGTCCGCCGGATGGATCGATGATCATGCACTCCTCGTGACCCGGCTCGTTCGGGTCGCCGGGCACATCGGTGAATCCCAAGACCTGAGCCCAGAAGATCGACAGCTCATAGGCGTTCCGGCAGTCGAACGTGGTGTGGTCGATCCTGGATGTCATCGGACGGGAGCCTAGCGCGCGCATCCGTATCGCCGACGCCATGGCCGAACTCCCTCGGATACGTGTCCGACCGACCGGTAAGCTCTTGCACGGAGGACGTTCCGGTGCGTGCGGATCCAGACGTCGCTCGCGTGCGGCCGACCCCCACATCACTCGAGATGGATAGCTTCACCAAGCCAACGGTCTTCGGGCGAAGCGCGGAACTGGCCGACATCGTCCGGTTCCTCGACGAAGTGCCACGGCGTCCGAGCGCACTCGTGCTGGTCGGTGAGGCCGGCATCGGGAAGACCACGCTCTGGGAAGCCGGCGTCGAGCGCGCATCCGACCGAGGTTGGCGCGTGCTTGAGGCTCGAACGAGCGACGCGGAGACGACGATGACCTTCGCCGCGCTCAGCGATCTTCTCGACCCCGTGATCGATGATGTCCTCGACGAGGTCCCGCGCGTGCAACGCGCGGCGCTCCGAACCGCATTGCTTCGTGCAGATCCCGAGGATGATCAGACCTCCGATCAGCGCGCGGTCGCGTCGGGAGCGCTGGGGTGCCTCCGCGCTTTGGCACGGGGCGGCCCGATCCTCCTCGCCGTCGACGATGTTCAATGGCTCGATCCATCCTCCGCGACCGTCCTTCGCTTCGTCGTTCGCCGACTCCACGACGAGCCCGTCGGGGTGCTCGCCTCGATGCGACCAGGGAAAGGGGCGGGAGACCCGCTGGGATTGCGCCGAGCCATGCCCGGCGGCGAGAGCCACCGCCTGTTCCTTCGGTCGATGTCGTCGGATGACATCGGACGTCTGATCAGAGAGCGAGTGGGCGTCGACCTTCCGCGCCCCCTGACGGAACGGGTGCGCGATGCTGCCGACGGGAACCCGTTCTTTGCGCTCGAGATCGCACGGGAGCTGGTTCGAAGCGGCCTCCCAGAGGTGGGGGAGACCCTTCCTCTTCCCGACGACGCCCGCGACCTCCTCGTCGATCGGATCGCAGCCTTGCCTGGGTCAACGCGGGAACTCCTCTTGACGACCTCGGCCGCGGTGCGCCCAACCGTGACGCTCCTGACCGCCGCCTCCGGCGGCGGGGCGGACACCGAGGGGATCTTGCGGCCCGCGATCGACGCGGCGCTCGTGTCACTCGATGGGGACCGGATCCGGTTCACACACCCGTTGTTGGCGTCGGCGGTGTATGCGTCGGCCTCCGCGACCGCGCGTCGGGAGACCCATCGCACGCTTGCAGCGCACGTGGAGGATCGTGAGGAGAGCGCGCGCCACCGAGCGCTCGCGACGCAGGGGCCGGACGCGGCCGTCGCCGAAGCGCTCGACGATGTCGCCACAGCGGCCGCCATGCGCGGCGCGCCACGATCGGCCGCGGAGCTCTCCGAGCTGGCCCGCACGTTGACGCCGCTCGAGGATGTCGAGGGGTCGATCCGGCGAGCCGAGATGGCGGCGACGCATCTGTTCGATGCCGGTGACGATGCGGGCGCTCGTCGTCTCCTCGAGCACGCCCTCGCGATCGCCGGGACCGACGAGTCGCGGGCCCGCATCCTGTATCGACTCGCATCCATCAGCTGGATGGACATGCGCCGGGTGAGCGACCTGTGTCAGCGCGCGCTGGACGTGGCGGGAGAGGATCCGGAGATCTCGGCGGCGGTTCATGACCATCTGGCGTGGGTCGGCATCTATCGCGGAGATCTGCCGAACGCTCGAGACCATGCGGAGCGGGCGGCGCAGCTCGCTGGACCCGGCGTCGATCCTGCGCTCCGGGCTGACGTTCTCGCCACCGCCGGCATCGTCGAGTGCATCGCGGGGCGACCGTCCGACGCGCTCATGACCCAGGCGGCGAGCCTGCACGAGTTCGCCACGTCCGAGCGGGGGCCGCAGGCGACGGTGTTCACGTCGGCAGCTACCTGCCGAGGCCTGCAGTTGCTCTGGACGGGGGAGATCTCCACCGCTCGGACCGTCCTGGAAGCGGAGCTCCGGGCGTACGAAGCGAAAGGCGTGTACATCGTTCGCGATGAGGTGCTCGGATATCTGGCGGAGGTCGAGTGCCGCGCAGGTCGCTGGGGTCTGGCCGAGCGGTACGCGCGGGAGGCCTACGAGATCGATGTCGAGTCGGGCCGCTCCTCGAGCGAAGGACACCAACTGTTTCCGAGGGCGCTCGTTGCTGCGCATCAGGGCCGGGTCGAGGACGCGAGATCGGACGCCGAACGTGGCCTCGAGCTTTGCATCCAAGACGACGACCTCCTCGATGCGAATGGTCACCGGTGGGTACTCGGCTTCCTCGATCTGTCGCTGTCCGATCATCCCGCCGCGATCCGCAGTCTCGAACCCCTCCTGGGGTACCTCGACACGTTCAGCGCGGCGGAGCCCGGGATCATCCCCTGTGTCCCGGATGCGGTCGAGGTGTTGATCTCGCTGGGGCGACCCGATGAAGCGGAGGTCCTCGCCCGACGTCTGATGGAGCGGGGCACGACGCTAGACCGACCATGGGCGCGCGCGACGGCGCTGCGGTGCCGCGGTCTGCTGCTGGCCGAGGGGGGCGACGCCGACGGAGCGATCGCGTCCCTCGAGAGCGCGGTGGGGGAACACGCACTCGTGCCGCAACCGTTCGATCTCGCGCGCACGCTCCTCGTGAAGGGAGAGGTCGAACGCCGGGCGAAGCAGAAGAAGGCCGCCCGATCATCTCTCGGCCAAGCGCTGGCCATGTTCGAGGAACTCGGTGCCTCTTTGTGGTCGAAGCGCGCGAAGAAGGGTCTCGAACGGATCGGGGGGAGGCAACCCTCCCCGTTCCAGCTGACCGGAACCGAGCGCCAGGTGGCCGACCTGGTCGCGAGCGGCAAGACCAACGCCGAGGTTGCGGGGGAGCTCTTCATGAGCGTCGACACCGTCCGCTCGAACCTCAGGCGCATCTACGGGAAGCTCGAAGTCCGTCACCGGGCTGAGCTCGCCGGCAAGCTCCGGGCGATCGATCTCGAACCTCGGCCGGGTCAATAAGGTCCGCGAGGACGATTCCTCGGTCTCGACCCCGCCGTACGTTGCCGGTGGGAAGCGGGTCGTTCGCAGAGACGTGACGGGTCGGGGTGCGCGTGACGTCTCCGCGGCTCCGACCCGTCGCGATCGAGGGAAGGGAGTCGGAGATGCGCAGGCGCTGGACGTGGGGAGCGCTGCTCGCGCTCTCGCTGACCGTGACGCTGCCGGCAGTTGCGACGGCGAAACCGAGTAGCCGAGTTCGGAACAACGATTGGGTCGAGATCTGGTGTGACACAGACACGTCGAACGCGGACGGGAACCGCATCACGCTGTCTGTCGGTGCAGACGACGTCACGATCGGGGGCCCCGATGACGTGTTGGCCAAGACCGTCGACGCCTCGACCTTCGATCCAGGGATGAAGGACTCGAACCACTACAACCGCGTGGCCGGCGTGGTGCAGGGATGGTTCTGCGGCGAGGTGCGCTACGCGGACGGCACCATCCAGGCAGAGACGTGAGGTGCTAGGTCCGGCGAAGCTGGTGGGCCGAGGTGCACCTTGCACGGAGATTCCTCGCTCACATAGGTTGTTCCCCGGAACGTCAACGGGGAGGGACCGATGCTGGCCAGGTTGAGGCGAAAGATGACGTACGCGAACGTGGCGTCCACCCTGGCGTTGGTATTGGCAGCGTCCGGTGGCGTTGCCTACGCGGCGAACACGATCTACAGCGCCGACATCGTCGACGGTCAGGTCAAGCGGGTAGATATCGGGAATGGCGCCGTGAACTCGGGCAAGGTGGGCGACAACTCGCTCACCGGGATTGACATCCTCGAGTCGACCCTCTCGGGCGTGAACGCTGACACGGTCGGCGGCTACACCGCCGGCGACCTGATCCGGGTTGGGGGCGTCACGAAACGCGCGGCGGTCGACATGCCGGACTGCAGCCCGGGTTTGGACTACTTGGTCTATTCGTTCGTAGCCCCCAGGTCGGGCTTCGTGCTTCTGAACGGCACGTTCACGTCCCAATACGGCAACTATGTCGAGGGCGGCGCTCTCGCCGCCCGGTTCGAACGGACGGACCCGTCCTTATTGGTCGGGGAGTGGGTGGAGTCGGTGGGGAATGCGGCCAACTCCCGATCCAGCATGGCGGTCACGCAGGTGTTTCCCGTCTCCGCGGGGACGAACACCTTCTCCCTGAAGGTGTGTGACAACGCCGATGTGACGGGCAACTCGAGCACCGCGATCTCAGCGCAGATCTCTGCTGTCTTCACGCCCTTCGGGCTCTAGGTTCGTCGTCGGGGTACAGCGAACGAAGACCCTGCTTCCGCACGGTCAGCTCGACGCAGGGAGCGGGTCCTGCTCCGCCTCGACCTGTTCCTGATCGACCGCTTGGGTCAACGGCGGTCGGCCCGCGATCAGATGCACCACGAACGCCGACCCGACACCCATCGCCCACCCACCGAGGACGTCTAGCGGCAGATGTGCGCCGACGTAGATCCGTCCGAAGCCGACGAAGAGCGGCACCAACAGGATGAACCACCGGAAGCGGCCGTTCAGGTACGGCAATGCCGCGAACGCGAGCGCCGCCGATACGGCCGAGTGACCCGAGGGGTATCCGAGCCCTTGCGCGATCGCCCCGCGGACGATCACGTCCGTGTTCGGCAACACCGCGAGGGGGCGGCCTGCGTCGACGATCGGCTTTCCGACCCTCGCGAGCGCGTACGCGAGGCATCCCGATGCGAGGAGGACGGTCGCGAGACGGAAACGACGGAAGGCCACGGCGACGATCGCCGTGACCGGGACCGCCGCGAACACGCCGAACAGCATCACCGCCTGTACCGGTCCGGACAGGACGTTGGACAGGTGGTTGATCGACTCGAAGACGTCGCGCTCTGCATCGGTCAACGTCGACGCCCGGAACGCGGAGGCGATCATCGCCGCGCCCAGCGCGATCGCGGCGACCCAGGCGTCGGAGGCATACCTCTTCGTGACCCGGGGGGCCCTTGCGGGGCGGATAGCCATGAACGCGTCCTTGCCCAGTC
>Ga0105243_10004428_pt1 | contig 11108 bp, 7 predicted proteins | sample KBSM34metaG_FD_81525 | JGI IMG/M metagenome (GOLD analysis project Ga0105243, IMG submission 81525) | Miscanthus rhizosphere microbial communities from Kellogg Biological Station, Michigan, USA - KBS M3-4 metaG | ecosystem: Host-associated > Plants > Roots > Rhizosphere > Soil | place: Michigan...
CGGCCGCGAGCTGTTCATCGACAAGGTCTGGGACTGGAAGCGCGAGTCCGGCGACACCATCGGCGGCCAGATGCGCAGACTCGGCGACGGCGTCGACTGGAGCCGCGACCGGTTCACCATGGACGAGGGCCTCTCGCGCGCCGTCCAGACCATCTTCAAGCGGATGTACGACGCGGGACTGATCTACCGGGCCGAGCGCCTGGTCAACTGGTCGCCGGTGCTGCAGACCGCCATCTCCGACATCGAGGTCAAGTTCGAGGACGTCGAGGGCGAGCTGGTCTCGCTGCGCTACGGCTCCCTGAACGACGACGAGCCGCACGTCATCGTCGCCACCACGCGTGTGGAGACGATGCTCGGCGACACCGCGGTCGCCGTGCACCCCGACGACGAGCGCTACCAGCACCTGCTCGGCACCACCCTCGAGCACCCCATCACGGGCCGGCAGATCCCGATCATCGCCGACGACTACGTTGACCCGGAGTTCGGCACCGGCGCGGTGAAGATCACCCCCGCGCACGACCCCAACGACTTCGAGATGGGCCTGCGGCACAACCTGCCGATGCCCACGATCATGGACAAGACCGGCAAGATCGCCGATACCGGAACGCAGTTCGACGGCATGGACCGGTTCGAGGCCCGCGTGAAGGTGCGCGAGGCGCTCGCCGAGCAGGGTCGTGTGGTCGCCGAGAAGCGTCCCTACCTGCACAGCGTCGGCCACTCCGAGCGCAGCGGTGAGTCCATCGAGCCGCGGCTCTCGCTGCAGTGGTGGGTCAAGGTCGAGGAGCTCGCCAAGGCCGCGGGCGACGCGGTCCGTAACGGCGACACCACGATCCACCCCGCCAGCCTGGAGCCGCGCTGGTTCGGCTGGGTCGACAACATGCACGATTGGTGCATCTCGCGCCAGCTGTGGTGGGGTCACCGCATCCCGATCTGGTACGGCCCTGAGGGAGAGGTCCGCTGCGTCGGACCCGACGAGACCGCGCCCGAGGGCTGGGAGCAGGACCCCGATGTCCTCGACACCTGGTTCTCGTCCGGACTCTGGCCGTTCTCCACGATGGGCTGGCCGGAGCAGACCCCGGAGCTCGAGAAGTTCTACCCCACAAGCGTTCTCGTTACCGGCTACGACATCCTGTTCTTCTGGGTGGCCCGGATGATGATGTTCGGCACCTTCGTCTCCGAGGACGACGCGATCACCGCGGGCGAGGGCAAGACCGGTCCGCAGGTGCCGTTCACGGACGTCTTCCTGCACGGTCTGGTCCGCGACGAGCACGGCAAGAAGATGTCGAAGTCGAAGGGCAACGGCATCGACCCGCTGGACTGGGTGCGCGAGTTCGGCGCCGACGCGCTGCGCTTCACGCTGGCCCGCGGCGCGAACCCCGGCAGCGACCTCTCCGTCGGTGAGGATCACGCGAAGGCCTCCCGCAGCTTCGCCACGAAGCTGTTCAACGCCACGAAGTTCGCCCTGATGAACGGCGCGGCGCCCGCGCCGTTGCCCGCCGAGCTCAGCGACGCCGACCGCTGGATCCTGGACCGGCTCGAGCAGGTCCAGGCCGAGGTCGACGCCGCGTTCGACCGCTACGACTTCGGCAAGGCCTGCGACGCGCTCTACCACTTCGCCTGGGACGAGGTGTGTGACTGGTACCTCGAGCTCGCCAAGGTGCAGTTCGCAGGCCCCGAGGCCGAGGGCACCAAGGCCGTGCTCGGCAATGTCCTCGATGCGCTGCTGCGCATGCTGCACCCGGTGATGCCGTTCGTCACCGAGACCCTCTGGAAGGTGCTGACCGGCGGGGAGTCGGTGGTGATCTCCGAGTGGCCGACCGCGACCGGTGAGGCCGCCGATGCCGTTGCCGCGCAGCGCATCGCGGACGTCCAGCGGCTCGTCACCGAGATCCGCAGGTTCCGCAGCGATCAGGGTCTGAACCCCGGCCAGAAGGTGGCGGCGAGGCTCAGCGGGATCGCCGAGGCCGACCTGGACGGCAAACAGGCCGCGGTCGCCTCGCTGGTCAAGCTGACGGATCCGGCCGACGACTTCAGCGCGACGGCCTCGCTGGAGGTGCGGCTCAGCCGCGGCACCGTCACCGTCGAGCTGGACACCTCGGGCACCGTGGACCTGGTCGCCGAGCGCAAGCGCCTCGAGAAGGACCTGGCGGCGGCCGAGAAGGAGCTCGCGGGCACCGCGGCCAAGCTGTCCAACGAGGCGTTCCTCGGCAAGGCGCCGGACAACGTGGTCGACAAGATCCGTGCCCGGCAGACCCTGGCCGCGGAGGAGGTCGAGCGGATCACCGCCCGGCTCGCGGCGATGGATCTGAAGGGTCAGGCGTGAACGCCGAGACGCCCGAGAAGTGGGACGGGGGATCGCAGCCCACGCCCGTCGATCTGGCCGAGCTGGCGCTCGTCGAGGCCGAACTCGACCAGCGCTGGCCCGAGACCAAGATCGAGCCCTCCACCGCCCGCATCGCGGCCCTGATGGACCTGCTCGGCTCGCCGCAGCACAGCTATCCGGCCATCCACGTCGCGGGCACCAACGGGAAGACCTCGGTCACCCGGATGATCGACGCGCTGATGACGCGCCTGCACCGTCGGGTCGGGCGGACCACCAGCCCGCATCTGCAGCTGGCGACCGAGCGGATCAGCATCGACGGCAAGCCGATCTCGCCTCGCCTGTACGTGGACACCTACCGTGAGCTGCTGCCGTACGTCGAGATGATCGACGCCCAGTCCCAGGCGGCGGGTGGCCCCGCGATGAGCAAGTTCGAGGTGCTCACCGCTATGGCGTTCGCGGCCTTCGCCGAGGCGCCGGTGGATGTCGCGGTCGTGGAGACCGGGCTCGGCGGCCGTTGGGACGCAACGAATGTCATCGACGGTCAGGTGGCGGTGATCACCCCCATCGGGCTCGATCACGTCGAGTTCCTCGGCAGTGACATCGCCGGGATCGCCGCCGAGAAGGCCGGGATCATCAAGAAGGCGCCCGAGTCGCTGGTGCCGCGCGACACCGTCGCGATCCTCGCGGAGCAGACGCCGGAGGTGACCGAGGTGCTGCTGCGCCGGGCCGTCGAGGCCGACGCCGCGGTGGCCCGCGAGGGATCCGAGTTCAAGGTCCTCGCCCGCCGGATCGCGATCGGCGGACAGCAACTGGAACTGCAAGGCCTGTCCGGGGTCTACAGCGACATCTTCCTGCCCCTGCACGGCGAACATCAGGCCCGCAACGCCTCGCTCGCGCTCGCCGCGGTGGAAGCGTTCTTCGGGGCGGGGGCGGACCGCCAGCTCGACGTCGACGCGATCCGGGAGGGCTTCGCCTCGATGACCAACCCGGGGCGCCTCGAGCGGGTGCGCAGCGCGCCCACCGTCTTCCTCGACGCCGCGCACAACCCGCACGGGGCCAAGGCTCTGGCCGCCGCGCTCGTCGCGGAGTTCGACTTCCGCAAGCTGGTCGGCGTCGTCGCGGTGATGGCGGACAAGGACGTGGCCGGGATCCTGACCGCGCTGGAGCCGGTGTTCGACGAGATCGTCGTGACGCACAACGGATCTCCGCGCGGCATGGACGTCGAGGAACTCGCCAACCTGGCGGTGGCCCGGTTCGGTGACGAACGCGTGGTGGTGGCACAGACGCTCCCGGACGCGCTCGAGACAGCCATCGGGCTGGCCGAGGAGGTCGCCGAGCCCGGTGAGGCTGTATCGGGGGCGGGCGTCGTGGTCACCGGTTCGGTGGTCACCGCTGGCGTGGCCCGCACCCTGTTCGGAAAGGACCCGGCGTGAGTACTCCCGAGGGATCGAGCACACCCGAAGGTGACGCGGAGGGTGGCGCTCCGCGCTTCCGTCCGCCGGTGAACGACCCGTGGAAGGGCTTCCGCGGGGTCTGCGCGGGCACCCTGATCCTGGAGGCGATCGTGGTGCTGCTGGCGCTGCCGGTGGTGGCGACCGTCGGCGGCGGCATCACCTGGCTGTCCGGCGTCTACCTGGTCGGACTCGCGCTGCTGATGATTCTCGGCGGCGGTGTCCAGGGCAGGCCGTGGGCGATGGGGTACAACTTCGCGCTGCAGGCGGCGTTGATCGCCGGTTTCGCGGTGCACCCCGCCATCGGCGCGGTGGGACTGCTGTTCGGTGCGGTGTGGGCCTACCTGCTGTATCTCAAGCGGGACCTCACCGAGCGGATCGAACAGGGTCTGCTTCCTGGCCAGCGGGACTGACCCCTTAAGCTGTCCGCCGTGACTGAGCGCACCCTGGTACTGATCAAGCCCGATGGCGTCGCCCGCCGATTCGTAGGAGAAATCCTTTCCCGTGTCGAGCGGAAGGGGCTGTCCATCACGGCCCTCGAGATGAAGACCGCGGACGAGGCGCTGGCGGGCCAGCATTACGCCGAGCACCTGGGCAGGCCCTTCTATCCGGGGCTGATCGAGTTCATCACGTCCGGACCCCTCGTCGCCGCAGTGCTCGAGGGCCCGCGCGCGATCGCGGCTTTCCGACAGCTCGCGGGCGGCACCGACCCGGTCGAGAAGGCCGTCCCCGGTTCCATCCGCGCCGACCTGGCACTGGACGGCCAGCAGAACCTGGTGCACGGGTCCGACTCCGTCGAGTCGGCCGAGCGGGAGATCGCGCTCTGGTTCCCGGAGCTCGCCCGCGGCTAGTCCGCATCACCCCCGACCACCTGTAAGAGGTCCGAGCACGCCGCGCCGGATCGGCGCCGGTGCGCCGTTGGCGTGGTCGGGCCCGACGGTGTGGGATACTGATGGCGGTCGACCCGCGATGTGTTCCATACGGGCCCGATCGGATGACACCACGGTTCGATGCCCGATCATCGCTGCCACGGCGCGCAGGAAATCCCTCGCGGTCCCAGGCATGCTGGATGATCAGGCGCACGGATCAGGGAGTACGGCCATCCAGCCAGGCGCCGTGCGAGCTGGCAGTGATTTAACGGGTCACTGCGAGACGTGCGGGGCGAGACCAGACAATCTCATGCCCACCGGTATGAGTACACAATGAGCGCCCTCGCGTGGCCGCTTCACACCCAGTACGACTCTGGGTGGACGCGCCCGGGGGTCCGAGGAGACTACGTGGCCGATCAAGCGCCGCCCGAAAATTCACAGACTTCAGCCGCAGCGAATGCGGTGCCGACCTTCCCGGAGAAGATCCGGGTGCACGCGCTCGCCAAGCTGCTGGGACTGACCAGCAAGCAGGTGCTCGCCCAGGTCGCCGAGTTCGGCGCCGAGGTGCGCAGCGCGCAGTCCAGCGTGGACCGCGCTCTCGCCGAGCGGGTGCACGCTGCGTTCAACCCGCAGGCAGAGGCGCACCAGGAGGTCGCAGCGGCCGAGCCGGCTGCCGCGCCCGAGGTGGCGAGGCCGGAAGCCGCGTCCGCGCCCGGCGTGGAGACCGCGGGGCTGTTCACCAACATCGCCGAGCCCGAGGTGCACGTCGTTCCCGACGTCACCCCCGTGTTCCAGGCCCCGCTGTTCCTGCAGCCCGACGCGGCCGCCGCGGAGGCCGCACCGCGGCGTCGCCGCGCCCGCCGCGTGGCAGCGGCGCCGAGCGAGGACGCGCCCATCGAGGTGACCACCGTCGTCGAGCACGAGGAACGTCACGAAGAGCGCCACGAGGAGCGTGCGGTCGAGGAGGCCGACACCTCGGTGACCGAGGAGTCCACCGCGGCCGAGGTCGAGTCCGACGAGGACGGCGGCGAGTCGCAGAGCCGTCGCAGGCGTCGCGGTCGTCGCGGTCGCGGTCGCGGCCGGGGCGAGCAGGCGTCCGAGGACGAGCAGAACGAGACCGAAGGTGCGGCCGAGCCCGCCGCCGAGGGCACTGAGCAGGCCGAGCCCACCGAGCAGGCGGCCGAGGCGGAAGCGGCCGAGTCGGCCGAGTCGGAGGAGTCGGAGGAGGCAGGCGAGGCCGGGGATGGATCGAGCCGTCGTCGTCGTCGCCGCCGCCGCCGCAAGGGCAGTGGCGATGGTGCGGACGCAGGTACCGAGGAAGACGGCGTCACCACCGTGGTGCACGAGCGTGAGCCGCGCACCAAGGCCAAGGTCAAGGACGAGGTCCAGGGGATCTCGGGCTCGACCCGACTCGAGGCCAAGCGTCAGCGACGCCGCGACGGGCGCGACGCCGGTCGCCGCCGCCCGCCGATCCTCACCGAATCGGAGTTCCTGGCGCGCCGCGAGGCCGTCGACCGCGTCATGGTGGTCCGCGAGAAGACCGGTGCGCATGCGGAGGGCCTGACGCAGGTCGCGGTGCTCGAGGACGGCATCCTCGTCGAGCACTTCGTCACCAGCTCGGCGTCCGCATCGATGGTCGGCAACGTCTACCTCGGTCGCGTTCAGAACGTGCTGCCCTCGATGGAGGCCGCGTTCATCGACATCGGCCGTGGCCGCAACGGCGTGCTCTATGCAGGCGAGGTCAACTGGGAGGCCGCGGGACTCGGCGGCAACAGCCGCAAGATCGAGCAGGCCCTCAAGCCGGGTGACCAGGTCCTGGTCCAGGTCAGCAAGGATCCGGTCGGGCACAAGGGTGCCCGCCTGACCACGCAGATCTCCCTGGCCGGGCGATTCCTGGTGTACGTGCCCGGCGGTAGCTCCACCGGCATCAGCCGTAAGCTGCCCGACACCGAGCGCAAGCGACTCAAGGAGATCCTGCGCGAGATCGTGCCGCCGGAGGCCGGTGTCATCATTCGCACCGCGTCGGAGGGCGTGAGCGAGGAAGAGCTGGCCCGCGACGTCAAGCGTCTGCAGACCCAGTGGGACGAGATCGAGAAGCAGGCCGCGGCCGCGGACAAGGGCAAGGGGAGCAACCCGAAGGCCCTGTACGAGGAGCCGGATCTGCTGGTCAAGGTCGTCCGCGATCTGTTCAACGAGGACTTCGCCAAGATCGTGATCGAGGGCGAGAAGTCCTGGTCGACGGTGGAGAACTACATCAAGACCGTCGCACCCGACCTGCTGCCGCGGGTCGAGAAGTACGAGGGCAACGGCGGCCCCGACGTGTTCGAGGCCAAGCGGATCGACGAGCAGCTCGCCAAGGCGCTCGACCGCAAGGTGTGGCTGCCCTCGGGCGGCACCCTGGTGATCGACCGCACCGAGGCGATGACCGTCGTCGACGTCAACACCGGCAAGTTCACCGGTGCGGGCGGCAACCTCGAGGAGACGGTCACCAGGAACAACCTGGAGGCGGCCGAGGAGATCGTGCGCCAGATGCGGCTGCGCGACATCGGCGGCATGATCGTCGTCGACTTCATCGACATGGTGCTCGAGTCGCACCGGGACCTGGTCCTGCGTCGACTCACCGAGGCGCTCGACCGCGACCGGACCCGCCATCAGGTCTCCGAGGTGACCTCGCTGGGCCTGGTCCAGATGACCCGCAAGAAGCTGGGCACCGGACTGGTCGAGGCGTTCTCCACCAACTGTGAGCATTGCCACGGCCGCGGCATCATCGTGCACGCCGAGCCGGTCGAGGTGCGGTCCTCCGAGGACGCCGGGCGATCGGGCGCGCCGAAGGGCGAGTCCGGCGGCCGCAAGAAGCGTGGACGCGACAAGTCCGGCGCCGCCGAGACCGCCGCGCCCAAGAACGGGCAGGCGCCCGCGGTCGAGGTCGACGCGACGGTCAAGCGTGCCCACCCGGTGGCGCTCGCGATGGCCGCGCATCACCACGACGATGACGCCGCCGAGCATCAGCCGGAGACCGGCGAGGCCGCGGCCGCCACGCAGGAGCCGACGGTGGCCGAGGTCGCCGCTGAGCCGGTCGTGGAGGTTGCTGTGGAGGTCGTCGCGGAACCGGAGGCCCCGGCCGCGCCGGAGCCCGCAGAGGCCCCCGCGAAGGGCAGGCGTCGTTCCCGACGTGCGTCCCGTGCCACCGCGGCCCCCGCGACCGAGACCCCGGAGGCGGCAGAGGCCGGCGCCGTGGTCGTGATCGAGGCGGCGCCCGAACCGGCCGAGCCGAAGGTCGTCGAGAAGAAGGCCGTTCGGAAAAAGGTCGTCGAGAAGAAGGTCGTCGAACCCAAGGTTGTCGAGCCGGTGAAGGCCGCGGAGACCACCGCGGCGGCTGAACCGGTCGAGGGGGACGGCGCACCCGCGGCACCGGCCCGTCGGCCCCGTCGAAGGGCCGCGGCCAGGCCCGCGGGACCGCCGGCGGACGTCGACGCCTGACCGACGGCCGGTCGAGGGGGAGTCGGAGACTGTCAGTTTGACACCGGCGCGGAGCCTGCGGAGTGCCAGTTTGACCCTGCGGTTCTCCATCCCGTAACCTTGACCGGTCGCTACCCGGCGATATGGCTCAGCTGCGCCCGCGAGGGCGGCGGCGGGCCTGCCCGAGGTAGCAAGCACACCAGACCAGTCGCGCGGCTCAAGCCGTGCGAGCACGTTCGAAGAAGCAAGGGGTAGCCCTCCGATGGCAACGTACGCGATCGTCAAGACCGGCGGAAAGCAGTACAAGGTCGCTGTCGGCGACCTCGTCAAGGTCGAGAAGATCGAGGGTGAGCCCGGCACTGCTGTCTCGCTGGTCCCGGTTCTCGTCGTCGACGGTTCCGAGCTGACCACCGACGCCGCCAAGCTGGCCAAGGTCTCGGTCACCGGTGAGGTCGTCGAGCACACCAAGGGCCCGAAGATCCGCATCCACAAGTTCAAGAACAAGACCGGGTACCACAAGCGCCAGGGCCACCGTCAGAAGCTGACGGTGCTCAAGGTCACCGGCATCAAGTAACCAGCTTTAGTACCCAGGAGGGTTCGACATGGCACATAAGAAGGGTGCATCCAGCTCCCGTAACGGTCGCGATTCGAACGCACAGCGCCTCGGCGTGAAGCGCTTCGGCGGCCAGTCCGTCAGCGCCGGTGAGATCCTGGTGCGTCAGCGCGGAACCCACTTCCACCCCGGCGTGAACGTCGGACGTGGCGGCGACGACACGCTGTTCGCTCTCTCCGCTGGTGCGGTCGAGTTCGGCACCAAGCGTGGACGTAAGACTGTCAACATCGTTCCGGTCGCCGCAGAGGCCTGATTCTGCTGCGTCGCTCGTGTCACCATCACGGTGACTGATGACAGTTCTAAGCTCCCAGTAGGGGCGGGCCAGGGTCTCATACCCTGCTCGCCCCTATTTGCTTTTCACCCTGAGGAAGGGATCCGGCAGTCATGTCCCGATTCATTGACCGCGTGGTGCTGCATGTCAGCGCCGGAAAAGGCGGCAATGGTTGCGCCTCCGTTCACCGCGAGAAGTTCAAGCCGCTCGGCGGTCCCGACGGTGGCAACGGCGGGCGCGGAGGTGACGTGGTGCTCGTCGTCGACGAGAACGTGCACACCCTGCTGGACTTCCACTTCCACCCGAACGCCAAGGCGAGCAACGGCACGCAGGGCGCAGGCAGCAACCGCGAGGGCGCAAACGGCCAGGATCTGATCCTCAAGGTGCCCGACGGCACCGTCGTGCTCGACTCGGACGGCAATGTCCTCGCCGACATGATCGGCACGGGAACCCGATTCGACGCCGCCCCCGGTGGCCGCGGTGGACTGGGTAACGCCGCGCTGGCCTCGAAGGCCCGTAAGGCGCCGGGCTTCGCCCTGCTCGGCGAGGAGGGCGTTCAACGCGACCTCGTCCTCGAGCTCAAGTCGGTGGCCGACGTCGGACTGGTCGGCTTCCCCTCCGCGGGTAAGTCCTCCCTGGTCTCGGTGCTCTCGGCGGCCAAGCCGAAGATCGCCGACTACCCGTTCACCACGCTGGTGCCGAACCTCGGTGTGGTCTCGAGCGGCGACACCACGTTCACCGTCGCCGACGTGCCTGGCCTGATCCCCGGCGCGAGCCAGGGGCGCGGTCTCGGACTGGACTTCCTTCGCCACATCGAACGCACGGCGGTGCTGGCACACGTGGTGGACTGCGCGACCCTGGAGCCGGGCCGTGACCCGGTCTCCGACGTCGACGCGCTCGAGGCCGAGTTGGCCGCCTACAAGCCGGCACTCTCCGGCGACGCGAGCCTCGGTGACCTGGCCGACCGGCCCCGCATCGTGGTTCTCAACAAGGCGGATGTCCCCGACGCGGCCGAGCTCGCCGAGATGGTCACCCCGGAGTTCGAGGCGCGCGGCTGGCCCGTGTTCACCATCTCGGCCGTGAGCCGGGAAGGGCTGCGGCCGTTGACCTTCGCGCTCGCCAAGCTCGTCGAGGAGTACCGCGAGGCACATCCGAAGGCGGAGCCGAAGCGTCAGGTGATCCGTCCCATCGCCTCCAATGCGAGCGACTTCACCGTCGTCGCCGATCCCGAGACCCCCGGCGGCTTCATCGTTCGCGGCGTCCGGCCCGAGCGGTGGATCCGTCAGACGGCCTTCGACAACGACGAGGCCGTCGGCTACCTCGCGGACCGTCTCGCCCGGCTCGGTGTCGAGGACGCGTTGGTCAAGCAGGGCGCCGAGCCCGGCTGCTACGTCACCATCGGCGATGTCAGCTTCGAGTGGGAGCCGCAGACCCCGGCGGGCATCGACATGACCCGCACCGGTCGCGGTACCGACCCGCGACTCGATCAGGTGGACCGCATCGGTGCCTCCGAGCGCAAGCACGCGCACAGGATCCGGCGTGGCCTCGAGGGCCTGGATCCCGAAGAACAGTGATGGACGACGCGGTCCGTTCACTCTCGGAGACCCGCGCCACCATCGCGACCGCACGCAGCGTGGTCGTGAAGATCGGGTCCTCCGCGCTCACCAGCATGGAGTCCGGCATCGACCTGCGGGCGCTGAACGCCCTGGCCGACGCGATCGAGGCAAGGATGCGTGCCGGCTCCGACGTCGTGGTGGTGTCCTCCGGCGCGGTCGGTGCCGGTATCGCACCGCTCGGGCTGACCAAGCGGCCACGGGATCTCGCCACCAAGCAGGCGGCGGCGAGCGTAGGGCAGCTGGCGCTCGCGCATGCCTGGGGCACCTCGTTCGCGCGGTACGGGCGGACCGTCGGCCAGGTGCTGCTCACCGCCGACGACATCGCCCGGCGCACCCAGCACCGCAACGCGCAGAGCACTCTCGACCGGCTCCGTGCGCTCGGTGCCGTCGCGATCGTCAACGAGAACGACACCGTCGCCACCACGGAGCTGCGGTTCGGGGACAACGATCGGCTGGCCGCGATGGTCGCGCACCTCGTCGGGGCGGATGCGCTTGTCCTGCTCTCC
>Ga0105243_10004434_pt1 | contig 11099 bp, 11 predicted proteins | sample KBSM34metaG_FD_81525 | JGI IMG/M metagenome (GOLD analysis project Ga0105243, IMG submission 81525) | Miscanthus rhizosphere microbial communities from Kellogg Biological Station, Michigan, USA - KBS M3-4 metaG | ecosystem: Host-associated > Plants > Roots > Rhizosphere > Soil | place...
CGTTGACACAGGACGCCTTGCCGGAGGTGCGGGCGCGGTCCAGAGCCGGGCGGATGTCCTTCGGCTCGACGACGTGCTCGCCGTGGCCGCCGAGCGCCTCGACGACCTGGTCGTAGCGCGTCTCCGGCCGCAGCTCGGCGGCCACCGAGTAGCCGTAGAGGAACTTCATCGGGTGATGCTCGAGCGCCCAGATGCCGTTGTTGCCCATCACCCCGACGACGCCCAAACCGTGACGCGACATGGTGTCAAACTCCATGCCCGCAAAGCCGAAGGCGCCATCGCCCAGCAGCAAGCAGACCTGGCGGTCGGGATGGGCGACCTTGGCGCCGATCGCCTGGCCGGGCCCGGCGCCGAGACAGCCGAACGGCCCCGGGTCCATCCAGCAGCCGGGCTCGAAGGTTTCGATGTAGCGGCCGGCGTAGGAGACGAAGTCGCCGCCGTCGCCAACAACGATCGCGTCGCGGTCGAGGACTTCGCCGAGCTCCTTGTAGACGCGGACCGGATGCAGCGGCGAGCGCTCCTCGTTTAGCTCCGCCTGCTCGGCCGCGCGCTTCTCGCTCTCGACGTTCCGCAGCTGCTCGAGCCACGGCTTCGTCCGCTGCCCCTCCCCGGCGACCTCGCGCAGCGCCGCCAGCGTCGCCCGCACGTCGCCGACGAGGTCGACCTCGGGCGCCCGGTTTTTCAGCAAGCGGTTCGGCGCAACGTCGAGGCGGACGATCTTCGTCTCCTCGCCGAAGCTGCCGCCGAAGCCGAGCCGGAAGTCCATCGGCACGCCGACCACCAGGGCAACATCGGCGCCCTGCAGGGCGGTACCGCGGGCGCGGCTGAAGGCAAGCTCATGATCGGCGGGGAGGCAGCCGCGACCAAGCCCATTGAGGAAGACCGGGATCCCGAGCGCCTCGGCCAGCGCCCGCAGCTCCTCCTCCCCGCGCCCCCAGTAAAGACCGCTGCCAGCCATGATCGCCGGCCGCTCCGCCGCCGCCAGCAGCGCCGCCGCCTCCTCGACCCCGGCGGCCGGCTCCAACGTCCCCGCCTCAGGCAGTGCCGGGATCTCAACCTCGGCCTCGGTGAAAACGACGTCAAGCGGATAGTCGACGAAGGTCGGCCCGCTCGGCGCCGCCGCGGCGCGGTCGAGCGCCGCCGCCGTCACCGCCGCGATCCGGGCCGGGTCCTTGACCGTCTCCGCCGACTTGACCAGCGGCGAGACGAAGGGCAGGTGGTCGATCTCCTGCAGCGAGCCTGACCCCCAGCGCAGCTCCGGCGCCCGCCCGCCGAAGACGGTAACCGGCGAGTTGTTCGCCTGGGCGCCGGCGATCGCACTCATCCCGTTGGTGACGCCGGGCCCGGCGGTCAGCGCCGCCACGCCGACGTTGCGGGTCGCCTTCGCGATCCCCTCCGCCGCGAAGGCCGCCGTCTGCTCGTGGCGGACGTCGACGAGGGCGATCCCCTCCTCTTTACAGCCGTCATAGATCGAGAAGAGATGCCCGCCGGAAAGCGTGAAGAGGTGGTCGACGCCGCGCGATTTCAGCGCCTTCGCCACCAGCCTGCCGCCGTGCTCAGCCATCCCGGGAGCCTATTGGCTGTACGGCCGAGTCGGGTTACCATCGCCGGGCCCGGGTGGCGAAACTGGCAAAAGCAGCGGCCTTAAAAGCCGCCGCCCCCTCGGGGGCTTGCGGGTTCGAGTCCCGCCCCGGGCACTAGGGGTTCCAAGTTCGGACCAACCTCAAATTGAGAGGACTTGGAACCAACCGCGATTTTTTCGAGCCGCGCTGGCAGCTTCGGATCAAGGACTCCCGCGAATTCATCGGCGAGTTCCGCGTCTTCAACGCCCTCGGGACCGAGAGCGATCTTCTTGAAGATCGCTTGGTTGAAGCGGCGCCGCGTTTCGGGGTCCGCAGTCTCATAGCTCTTAGGCAGATCGGCCAATAGCTGCTGCGCTTTCTCTAGCCCCACGTCGGCTCGGCCGATGTCGGCCTTCGCCTTCGACAGCTTTACCTTGGCGGCGGTCAGGGCGGACTGAAGATCCTTCTGCTGATCGCCCACCACGTCGAGCGGAAAGGCGTCCGGGTTCTCCAGGCGGTCGGCAGCCAGACGCCGACGCTTCGCTTCGATCGCCTCAATGTCGCGGTTGCATTGTTCGACGTTCTCCCGCCGATGGGCGGTGAGCAAGGCGAAGCCGTCAAGCAGCTTCGGTTTAACTTCGGCGACCCGCTCCGCGTACTTCGCTACTTGTCGCTTGTGGTAGCGGGTCACTTCCTGCTCAACCCAATCAGCCCGAAGGTACGGCAGATCGCAGCCGTCGCCCCGGTGCCGACCGGCGCATATGAAGTAGTCGTACGCCCCGCCGTTGCCGGTGACTTTGGTGAACAACAACAACTCGCCGCAGCAGGCGCAGAAGACCGATCCCTTGACGTAGTGCCGGTGACGCCATCCTTTGTCACGACCTTTAGATCGCCCGTCGAAGATTTGCTGCACGCGGTCAAAAAGCTGATCCGAAACGAGGCGCGGGTGCGTTCCCTCGTATTCGACGCCCTTCCAGACGACCACGCCCTTGTAATAGGGGTCACGGAGGAGGCGGTGGAGCGCAGACCGTCCGACCTTGCCGGGGGCTCGCCCGCCGGGGTTGCTTCGCAGCCCGCGCTCGTATAGCTCCTCGACCAAGCTACGCAGCGACCACTCGCCCGTGGCAAACGCTTGGAAGGCGTACTGCATGTGATGGTGGCGGTCGGGATCAAGCTCGACGTAGCGGATCGAGTTCCGTCCGTCCATGCGCTGCTTGTTGAGGTAGCCGAGCTTGGTCCGCGTCGGGGTGCCTCCGAGTTCGGCCTTCTTACGGAGCCCGTCTTTGATCTTGATCGCGTCATTGCGCGAGCGGTAGGCGTTGACCCCCGCGAGGACCGCCATCTGCAGGAGGCCCGCCGGAGTGTTGTCGATCTTCTCCGTTGCGGAAATTAACTCCGTGCCGACACCGCGCAATTCCGCGTAGGTCTGAAACTGGGTCAGCTCGTCGCGGACGAAGCGGTCGAGCATGTAGACGATGAAGTAGTCAATCTCGCCATCCTCTTTGACGAAATCGAGGGCTTCCCGAAGCGTCCGGTACATGCCGTTGGCCGCGCTTTCAGCCGGGGCGACGAACTCCCGCACCACTTCCGCCTCGCGCTTTGCCGCCTCTCCATAAACGCGGTCCCGCTGGTACTCAAACGAATACCCCTCTTCTGCTCCGGCCCGCTTGGTCTGGCCGTCGCTGGATACCCGCAGAAGAACAACAGCGCGCCTCATCGCTTCGCCTCCGGTTCCAGGAGTCCCAGCTGGTCGAAGCGATAGCGCATGGCCGGGGCACTAACCCGGAAGCGGCGAGCGAGGACGCGGGGGTCTTGGAACCCCTCATCGTAGAAGCAGCGTTTAAGCCACGGGCGCGGCATGGTCAGGCAGGCGGCGAAGTAGTCCGCTGCTCGTTCGGCTGCTTGCCCTGCTGTGCCGAACCGCGAATCCTTGTAGATCACGTCCCGCATGGGATGGTCGATCAAGTGCTTGAGTTCGTGCGCGAGTGAGAAGAACTGCCGTCCTCGGCTGTCGTTGCTGTTGATGAGAATCCGCCACTTTCCGCGTCGCCAGCGGATCGCGCCGGAAAGGTGGCGGGCGGGGCGATAGTGGACTTCAACGCGGGGTAGCGCGGCGACGGCTTCCAAGGGAAACGGCGGCTCGGTGATCTGTAGCAGCGAAAGAAGGCGGTACGCCTGCCGCTCGCCGATGGATTTGGCCTCCCAGGGCCGCAAGGGCCGCTGAGGACAGATCAAGCGGACTTCGGCAATCGGGCTTTTCACCGCCGCCTCTTCTTCGGTGATTCGTCGCCGTACTGCTGGTCAATCTCATCGAGCAGCCGCTTGGCCTCAGCGAGCTTGCGCTGTGAAATACCGGGGTACTTTGCGCGCAGATACGGCTCGGGCTCGGGTAGCTGTGTCGGGGTGGCGTAGCTGCTCAGGGCGAACAAGTCTTCGTAGCTGACGTCCAAGCCCCGCGCCAGTAGTTCAAGCGTCTGCGGTTCCGGTTCGTACGCGCCCTGTTCCCAATAGTGGAGGCTTGAGCGGTTGACGCCGATTTCCCGCGACAGTTGGTACATCGACTTACCGACCGCTTCGCGCTGCTGCTTGATGAACTGACCTAGCTGGGGATTGTGTGGTGACATGGTTTGTTACTCGTTCACTTCAATGAACATTGTCTCGCTGATTGGAAGCGGTGGCAAGAAGCCAACTAGTGAGAAGCGGGGCGACCTGAACGTGTGAATGTGTGTCCAGGCCGCCCGTGTGTTTACGCCTTGAGGGCCTCGATCTTGCTCTCGATTTCGCCCTTGCGGTCTTTGGCGCTGAACTTCAACGCGTCGTACTCCGCTTGGGCCTCCTCTACTCGATCTTTGGCGGCCTCTACCTCGGCGTCGATCGCGTCGCGGGCTTTCTCCAGCGTGGCGATGGCTTGGTCCACCGCTCCGTCCGGGGTCGTCTCCTGAACGCGGCTCTTGGTCAGCCCCAGCTCCTTGCGGGCCTGGTATTCCGCGCCGCGGATTGAGCTTGGCTGCATACCGAACTCTTTTCCGACGATCACCTGAGCGTCTTTCTTGGTGATCTTCTTCTCGGCGACGACCGCCTCGACGCGTTCGTAGATTTCCTGGGCTTTGCTTTTGTCGCTCATGCCCGGAACCTCCTTCGGGTTGTGAATGGCTGTGGCGGCGGGCAGAAAGGCGTGCACACCCTTCCGCCCGCCGTGGAGCCGGCCACGCCCGCCTGCTTTTCAAGGTCCGCACGTCGTCCTCCTCAGCCGCCTCTCGGCAAGACGGGCAAAGGCCGGACTCAGTTCGACGCCGAGCCAATCGGCGGTGCCTCGCCGCGACCAGGCCGACTGTGCCGGTGCCGAAGAAGGGATCAAGGACGACGCCGGGACGACTCGGCGCGAAGCAGTCACAGCGGCGAAGCTCGCCGACCCGGCGGACTTGAAGCACGCCCTCATCGGTCCTGCGTCGGACGATCCGCGTCGGCCGGGTCCAGGGACGGTCACATTGGACGCAGATCCGCTCCGGGCAGGCCGCGAGGATCGGCCGCTCGATCAGCCGCTCGGGGAAGGTCGCCTGATGGCCCAGGCGGTCAAGGGCGGTCGCCATCGTCCACACGTCGCCGGGGTTCTTGCCCTTGGGGTTGCCGACCTGACCGGCGGCGCGGAGCTTGCCGAGCCCGTCGTTGTGGCCTTGGTACAAGCGTCCGAGGCTGGCCGGTGACAGCTGCCCGATCCGCTGGACCGAGCGGTGCGGGATACGGATCGCGTCGAGGTCGAAGAAGTAGCGCGGCTCCTTGGTCGCAAAGATGATCGTTTCGTAGGCCGGACTCAGACGATCCCGCGCGCTCTGCGGCATGGGGTTGGTCTTGTGCCACACGACAACGTTCCTGACGATCCAGCCATCCTCAGCGAGGGCGAGCGCGACCCGCTGCGGCGCGAGCAAAAGACCCTTCGCGGGTGCGCCCTGGCGGGGGTGGCGGGAATGAGCGTCCCCGAGGTTCAGCCACAGCGAGCCGGACGGTTTGAGGAGCCGGTGGACCTGGCGCAGGATCGCCCGCAAGCTCTCGACGTACTCAGTCGCCGTCGGTTCCTGGCCGAGTTGACCGGGGCGGCCATAGTCGCGGAGCGCGGCGACATAGGGCGGGCTGGTGACGCAGGTATCCACCGACTCGGGCAGCAGGCCCGCCAGGACCCGGCGAGCGTCGCCGGTGATGATCCGGTTGCGCGGCAGCGTCTTCACGGCGTCCCCCCGATCAGGGCGTCGGTGAGGTCGGCGGCGAGGACGACCTGCCACAGCGGCCGGGACTCCTCGGGCTGGCGGTCGAAGAGGTCAGCAACGACCGCTTTCCGGTCTTCGCTCGGGACAGCGAAGACGACGCGCGGGAAGTAGCCGCGCCGCTGCTGCTCGCGGCCGGTATCCCAATACTGGCGGTAGGCGCGGAGCTTCACGGTCAGGGTCGTCCGTGACTCGGTGGCCCGGTCGATCTCCACGAACGCCGCCCGTTCGATCCGGCCGAGGCCAAGCCGGACATAGGCGTCGGGCTTGAGGTAGGCGGTCACGCCGTGGCTGGTGAGGAACCGCCGCCAGGACAGGGGCTCGGCGTCGAAGTCGAGGACGTCGACCGCCCCGGCCTGCTCGCGCTCGGAGAGGCCGACGAAAGCGTCTGAGACCGCGAGTCGGTGGGCCAGGAAGGCGAGGGAGGGCGTCCAGGGTCGCTTACGGTGACGGCCGCCGGCAGGCCCGCAGGAGGAGGCGAGCCGCTGGCCTGCCGTGTCGAGGGACCACACCGCCGCCTTGGAACCTGCACGGACGCCGCCGACCTGGCGGTCCAGTTTGACGACGACCTGGCGAGCTGCGAGGGAGGCCAGGAGCGCGGGAGCTTGGCGAGCTGCGGAGTGCGCCGTGAGGTCTGAAAAGTGGACGCGGCGCAGCTGCTCAGTGGTGGCGACCCGAAGCCGATCCAGGGTGTCGATGATGGCCCGCTCCCTGGGCGTCAGGGTTTCCTCGAGGTGAGTAACCCGCTTCTTGGTGGCGTAGCGACGAGTCACCGTTTCCCCCTCGTTTGGGGTGGGATAGTCGTTGCGCGATCAGGGCCAGGCGCGGCACCAGGGCTGGCGTTGCGCCCGCGCCTCGCAGACGCGAAATGAAGGGCGAGCCGAATCACGCGGCCCTCCGTCGTTCACCGACCGGGGCACTTCGGCGCGAGCCTCGGGTGCGCTTCCGAATGGCTCGATCGACCTCAGCGGCAGCGGTGCCGTGGCTTCGCCGGGAGGCGGCGCGGACGGCCGCAGCCGAGCCGAGCGGATCAGGGGCGGGGCGGGTGCGGAGACTGGCCGGGGGCGCGACGGCCGAGCCGGTCGAGACCGCCGCATACCCCTCAAAGGGCCCGAGCCCTTGGAGGTCGGCCGCTTTGAGATACGGGGCGAACTCGCGCGCGAAGCTGGCCGCGTCGGCGGCGGTCGTCTGCATGACGAGGCGGGAGCGGCAGTTGGCGAGGACCGCCTGGCGGGTCTCGGGATCAAGCTGGGCAAGGTGCTGGTGGGCCAGCGTCCAGGCAACCCCGTAGCCCCGGCTTTGGGCGACCGCTTCGGAGAAGACCGGGGAGAGGGCGGCGAGGTCTTGGAACTCGTCACACATCACCGTCGCGGGGCGGCGGTCGGTCGGGTCGAACGCGGCGCGGGCTTGGATCGCGCTCCACAGCCGGGAGACCATCGCCGCGCCGATCAGGGCGGCGGCGTCCTTGCCGACGAGCCCCTTAGCGAGATTGACGAGGACGATCTGTCCGCCTTCCAGGGCCGCGCCCAGGTCGAGCCCGTCGGCCTGGCCGATCACGGCGCGGACCCGGCGGCGCAGGGTGTAGGTGCGGAGCTTGTTCGCAAGCGGCGCGATCGCCTCCCCCTGCGCGGCCGGGGACAGGGAGCCGTACCAGGACCAGAACGACTCAAGGACCGGTTCGTCCAGGCCGCCGACGAGCTTTTGACGAAAGGCCGCGTTGGTCAGCAGCGGCTCGACCTCGCAGAGCGTGTAGCCGCCTGACGCGGTGAGGGTGGTCAGGCAGGCGCGCAGAATGTCCTCGGATCGCGGGCCGAGTCCGGCTACCCCGTAGCGGTTGCGAAGCTCGGCCACGACGTGATCCACGATCAGGTCGGACTCGCCGCTGCCGCCGATCAGGTTGAAGCCGACCGGGGCGGCGTCGGCGGGATCGAAGACGATCACGTCCTCGCGGCGGTCTGCCGGAATGCGGTCGGCCAGGTCGGCGATGAGGTCGCCCTTGCTGTCGATCACGATCAGGCCGGGTCGAGACTTCGTCGCCATCAGCTGCGCCGCGAGGCCGGTGAGGATCGTTGACTTGCCCGCGCCGGTCGGGGCGCAGACGTGGAGGCCGCGCCGCGCCTCGGCCTGGGTGACGGCGACGGGCCGACTCGCCCCGGCGACGGTGGAGTCACCGAGGATCAGGCCGCGCCGGGGCACGTTCGCTGCCGGGGGAAGCTCGCGGCTGTTGGCGAGGGTCAGGCCGGGAAGCTCGGGAGCCTCCACCGGCACCGCCCAGGCCGCCGCGAGCTCGTCGGCCCCGATGGTTGAGCCGCCGGGGCTTCTGGCCTCGATCCGACCCGCGACCGCCTGGCTCGGCAGCAGTCGCCGGACCAACCGAGCGTCAGGACCGTTCAAGGCATGGAAGGAGCCGAGGAGGCGCGCGACCAGCTGGCGCGAGCGGGCAGCGGAGGGAGTCGCGACCCCGGCCCGGATCGCCACGGCGAACTGTGGCTCGACGGGTCCGGGCTCCACCTCCTCCCCGCGCCATGACGCGATCCACCGCGCCATCGCTCGGGTGAGCGGGTTGCTGGCGGTCGGCGTGACGACGTACTGAAGGATTGCCCGCTCGTCTGAGCGCAGCGGCGCGAGGCTCGCCAGCAATCCGGCATTGCTGCTCGCCGTGGTGTCGGTGCGAAGCTCGCCGTCGCCCTGGGCCTGTAGCTCGCGGGCGAGGGTCAGGCTGGACGCTGGCGCGGCCGGATCGTCGTCAACCCGCAGTCCGGGGATCGCCGCCCGCAGGGAGCCGGTGACGTACTCGGCTCGGCTGGCGGGCACCGTCAGCACATGGCGCAGCCCGTCGGCCGTTGCCCGAACCTCAAGGGTCACGGAGGGAGTCGGATCGAGTCGCCACCACGGCGGCAACAGACCCGCCAGCGACCGCGCCGCCGCGATGGTTTGATCCGCCGTGACCGACCGGGGGAAGGTCAGCCGGACGGTGACGGTCTCGGTCGCGGAGGCAGGCCAGGCGGCAGCCGCGATGATCCCGAGGAACGCGAGGACGACGACGGTCTCAATCATCGGCCTGCTCCTGATCCGTGGGCGTTTCTACGTCTCGCAGACAGAACGCCAGGAGCGCGGCGATGTAGAGGTCCCACTTCGGCTCGGGGTGGGCCGTGCCTCGGACGACGATGGGGCGTCCTTTGTACGTGGGAGCGGGGATTTGTGGCTGTTGCTTACTCATAGTTCAGATTGGTGAACGCCTCTATTCCAGAGTCGTTCAGGTCAATGAACGTGTCCAGCAAGCAGCAGCCGGATTGCGGAAATCTGTGCGTGGTCTTCATGCCATGAACGCCAGCAGTCGCCGCAAGCAAGCAGACATAAACGCGCCACGTTCAGGCACGATGTGAGCGGTGACGCGACCGAAGACCCAACGGGACCGGCGGCTACTCCTGATCGACGCGCAGCGGGTGATCGGGGAGCGGTACGGCGAGTTCGACCTGGGCCTCGCCGCCATCGCCGAGGACGTGGGCTGCTCGACCCGACAGCTCCAACGGGTCTTCGCCGAGGTCGGGGAAACTGACTTTCGGTCCTACCTCCTCTCGGTGCGGATGGAGCGGGCGCGGCGGCTACTCGCAGACAAGCGCGGCCTCTCCGTCCGCACCGTCGCGCGGCGGGTCGGCTACCGGGAGGCGTCCGGCCTGCGGCAGCAGTTCGTCCGCTACTTCGGGGTCAACCCGTCTGACCTGCGCGGACCCGACCTCGATTACGACCAGCTTTGGAAAGCCGCCGAGGAAGGCGGCGGATAGCTAGGACAGCCGAACGGTCGTCCTCGCGGCCGCGCAGCGGTGATCCTGGTCGAGCCGCTTGACCGGGACCGAGACCACCACCGTCCCCGGCCCGATGGGCGCGGCCGTGTCGAGCGACCACCGCCCCGCGCGATCCGTGCGGTAGACGTAGGTTTTTTCCTGGCCGGGGGCGTACTCGATGGCGACCGTGAAGCTGCGCCGCTGCCGGCAGATCGCCTTCGTCGACCGAATCGTCACGGTGGCGTGTTCGCCGGTGCCTTCGGGTCCTCCGCCGTTGGGTTCCGCCGAGAAGGTCACGCTGACCTTGTACGCGGCGGGAGCCGTGGCCTGGGCGGTGCCGCCAACCGCCATCCCCGCCAGGATCACCAGGAACCCCACCGCCAACCGCCTCCACGTCTGCCGCATTGCTGCCCCTTCCGTTCGGTACGTCTTGAGTCCTATAGGCCGGGGTACTTTAGACCGTGGTGTTAAAGGCAGCAACCAGCGAGCCTCCCCGCGATGGCTCTCCCTCGTTCCCACGCCTTCGGGGCTGCGCTCAAGGCCCTGCGCGAAGAACGCGGACTCAGCCAGGAAGCGGCGGCCCTGGCCTGCGGGATCGACCGCGCCTACTTCGGGAAACTGGAGCGGGCCGACAAGGTGCCGACGCTGACGACGGTCTGGAAGATCGCGGACGCCTTCGACACGTCTGCCTCGGACCTCCTCGCCCGCGCCGAGCGGCTACTCGGGAAATAGAAAAAGCTCCGAGAAATGTGGCGGGGTTGCCAATCTCTCGGAGCGATACCGGACGTGCAGTAGGCGGCGGCGAGCAGAGGTCGGGGCGGCGAGCGTTGCCAGTCCTCCGTCCCGAACACTCCGCAGGCCGCCATTCGACGCTCGATCTTCTAGACCCGGCACTCTGTACTTCCTTGGACGTAGGGACCGGGCAAGAAGAGGCTCACACGGACACGGGCCATCCGCGTGACATGTGGAGCCGTGTCAGTAAGCGCGCGGAATCTATCCGCGGGCTAGTGTGTGAACGCTTGCGTCGAAGTGTGAAAGTCCGGGCCTTTCACAATGCACCTCAGCGTTAGCGCGGTCAATACCCCTGCAATTTGCGGCTAACGAATACTGACTAAAGAGCGTCCAGCGCGGTACGATTGTCGGACGCCTTTCAATAGAAAGGACGAAGCCCCGACTACTTATTGGATGTAGGGAGCCGGGGCCTCGTAAAACCAAATATCGCCGGACTCCTGCTGCCGAGGCAGCGTTCAGCCAGAATCAGGCAGGCGGATGAGTATATACGTTTTCCGCCCGCGTGAGGGGACAGCAATGCTTTAGGGCAGGGGTCCGGCAACTCAAAGGAGAGTTGCCAATGCAATCTCTAGTTGCTGGACCGCCGGGAGACCCCCGGCCCACTCCCGCCCTAGCGGGGCGGCTTGAGCGGCAAGTCTTTGCCCCGGCCCGCCAGCTTGGCGAGGAGCTGTCCCTGGTGGCGATCACCGAGCCGCCGCCGC
>Ga0105243_10004435_pt1 | contig 11099 bp, 10 predicted proteins | sample KBSM34metaG_FD_81525 | JGI IMG/M metagenome (GOLD analysis project Ga0105243, IMG submission 81525) | Miscanthus rhizosphere microbial communities from Kellogg Biological Station, Michigan, USA - KBS M3-4 metaG | ecosystem: Host-associated > Plants > Roots > Rhizosphere > Soil | place...
TCGTCGGCATCGCCCTGAGAACCCTGGGGTCGGTGGGGCACGCCGTCGGCGGAGGCGCCCTGGTGGCGGCCTTTGGGCCGGGGCCGTCACGTATCACCCCTCGGCCGACGCGACATCGAGCACAGGCGCAGCGTGTCCTGCCGCAGCCGAGAGAGCGCGCAGATCTCGCACGGATCCTTCCAGGAGGCATCCCGTCATGGTTCTCTTCCTGATCCTGCTCATCGCCGGAATCGCTCTGGTCGCCATCGGCGCGGCCGTCGGCGGCATGCCCTACCTGATGTCCATCGGCGTACTGCTTCTCGTCGTCGATCTGCTCTACCTGGCGGCCCGCTCCATCTGGCGCTCCACCCGGCGCCCGGCCCGCTGACCGGCTCCCCGCCGATCACGTCATGGCCGGCACGTCGCCCCTCAACGCCAGTCACCACAAGGGGATCGGTTCGACGGGGACCTGGGCACGTCGGCCGGTGAGCGGGCCAGGGTGAGGGTCCGGTCCCGACCGAAGTGGCAGACGGTGGCCATGGCCGGTCGGTCGGTCGTGGTGTTCGGTGTTCGTGCAGACCGCTTCCGGAGTGCCGATCCTGCGCCCCCTTCGGGTCCACGACGTCGTGGGTCGCATCACTTCGGACATCGGCGGAACGGATCACGCCCTGCCCCCGGCGGCCGCGTGCGTCGTGCTCCAACGACCCCGGCGTATACACACCGGGGTCGCCCTTCCGGGCCGGTCGCACGTGAGAGTGTGCCGACCCGCTTTCATGCTATGTCTGGTGCACATTTCGGGCATCCGGTAGCATCCAGCAGTGGTTGCGCAACGCAACAGTCGTGCCGGGGACGCCCGACTGCCCATCGGCGACGCACACCGAAGTGTGGCCGGGCCCCTGCGGCCGTGCAGGCTGGCGGCCCTGCCGTGACGCCGGTCAGGCCCCCAGACCGGCGAGGGGTTCGGATCCGCTGATGAATGCGCGGGCCACGTCGGCCAGGCGCCGGTTGTGGGCGCGGGCGTAACCACGCAGCGCGGTGAACGCCTGCTCCATGTCGATGCCCTGCCGTTCGGCGAGTTTCCCCTTCGCCTGTTCGATCAGTACCCGGCTGTTCAACGCCGTCTGCAGCTGTTCGTTGAGCACCGTGCCGCGGTGGACGGTGCGTTGTTGCAGCAGGCTGATGGTGGCGACGTCGGCCAGCGCCTGGGCGATGAGGGTGGCGGGTGGGTCGAAGGGGCCGGGGGCGGCGCGGAAGAGGTTCAGGGCGCCCACGGTCTCGTCCCGCAGGCGCATGGGCAGGGCCTGGACTGCCCCGAATCCGCTGCGGTGGGCCGCGGTGACGAAGCGTGGCCAGCGGTCGATCTCCCGGGTCAGGTCGTGGATGATCACCGGTGCGCCGGTGTGGAAGCTCTCGAGGCAGGGGCCTTCGTCGTTCTGGAGCTGGAAGAGCTCCAACAGCCGCACCTGTTCGTCGGAGGCGGCCATGACGCGGAGTTTGCCGTCACGGTCGGCGAGCAGCACCCCGGCGGCGCTCGCGTCGAGCATGCCCACGCAGCGGTCGGTCAGCAGGCGCAGGAAGTCCATGAGGTCGAAGTCGGCGACCAGGTTGTCGGCCAGCTCGACGAAGGTCTTGGCCAGAAGCTGTTGATCCATCGTGGGCACCCTCGATTGAGACTGATCCCTGCCTGAAGGGGCGGGAAGTACGGCATGTTCGTCGGTCGGCACCCATACGTCAGGTTTCCTCATCGGTCCGGTCCGGCTCCGCGTCCGGTGAGAAGCGAAGCCGACGGGCCACCACGTCCGCGGCCACGTCGGCGAGCCGGCGTCCCCGCGCATAGGCGTAGGCGCGAAGCCGGACGAAGGCTTCTTCGATGCCGACGCCGAGCTGGACGGTCAGGATGCCGTTGGCCTGGTCGATCTCCGCCCGGTACGCGCCCAGGTCCTCGATGCTCTGTTCCGGAATCGGTCCGCCGGCCGGCGCACCTGTCTCGTCGATCCTTGTATCGAGCAGGATCAACGTCGCCAGATCGGCGAACGCCAGTGCGTCGGCCAGTTCCTCCGCGTCCAGCGCGGTCGGCACGTCGGCGTACAGGTCCAGAACTCCCGGGCTGATCGCCCCCATCTGCAGGGGGAGCGCGAAGACCGCGCGGGCTCCGGCTTCCAGGGCCGCGTCGGCGAACACCGTCCAGCGGTCCTGCAGATCACGGGTGAGCAGATCGGGTGTCAGGACGGCCGAGCCGTGCAGGAAGGCGTCCACGCAGGGTCCCTCGCCCAGGGTGAGCTGGAGCTCTTCCAGCTGCTCGCTGACGTCGTCGGTGCTGCACAACGGATGGCTCGGCGCGGACCGGGACATCGCCGACATCCCGGCCCCGCCGACCGGCAGCGCGGCCACGGCCGCGGTGCACACGTCCACCACACCGACCCGGGCACCACGCCTGACCGCCTGCTCGGCCACCAGCATCCGAATGCGGGCCGACCGCCCGTCAGGCCCCACCAGGGCCACCGCCTCCACGCGTCACGACAAGGCCGTCCACCTTCGCCCCGGTTCGTTCCCCGACGGGACATGCCGGCGCGCGGAACGTGGTGGCACCGGCCGGCCTGCGAAGCTCTCCGACGTCCGTCCACCCCCAGGAGCGGAGCGCAGCGAGAGTGGGGCGATCGGCCCGGTCCACCAGCGTGGCGCCGAGTGATGCCTGGTGGTCGGTCAGCAGCCGCTCCAGCAGACGACGGGCCAGACCTCGGTCCTGCGGGTGCGGCCGGATCATGTTGTCGCCGAACGCGAAGACACCGCCGGGCACCGTGACTGTCCCCGCGCGGGTTCGGCCGTCATCGCACATCGCCCGAGAGCAGAGGCGCAAGCGGGACAGTCCGCTGCGGCGGGGCTGGAACGGGCGGGGCCGAGGTGTCCACGAGGGGAGGTTGCACGTGTCCGAACGGTAGGGCCGAGGAGCAGGAACCCGCAGCCGACGACGTCGAGAATCCGAGCCAGCGTCGGTGGCGGATGGTGCAGTCGCAGGGTCCCGCCGACCACGGTGGCCTGCTGCGCGGCGCGGAGGAATGCGTTGAGTCCGGTGCAGTCGCAGAAGGTGACGGAGACGAGGTCGACGTCGATGGCGCGGATACCGTCCCGCAGGCAGCGCTCCAGGGACGCGCGCACCAAGGGCACGGATTCCAGGTCGATCTCACCGGACAGGGTGACCAGGGCCCGAATCTCTCGGTCCTGGCGGTACACGGTGAGCTGGGGAAGGGGCATGACGCCTCGGTTCAGAAGACCATCCGGCAGTGGGCGCGGTGGTGCCGGAGTCCCGGCATCCTGGGCGTGCTCCCGGCAGGGGCGTACGTTCGGCGGAGGCGGAGCAACGGCCGGTCCGACAGTCTGCGCAGCAGGACAGAGGACCCACCCAGTTCCCTCCAGGGATGCGCCGGGTGACAGACGAACAGTCCGCACCCCGCAGCCATCTGTGTTCAGCAACGGCATGCCGCCGGGGTCTGGGACGTCTGTGCAGCAGTGTAGTCCTCGCGCCGTGTGGTGGACGGTCCGAAGCCGCCCGGTCCCAGGATGTGGACGGAGCAGAAACGTGGTGGCGCGCGCCTGTCCGAGGCATCGCAGGGTACGTGAAGCACTCAAGGCGACCGCTCGAGTACGGCACCACGTGCGCCGACCGCGGAGATGGCTCGTATGACGGAGCCGAACAGTTCCCCCTCGCGGCAGCCCGATCCAGCGAAGCCCCGCACTCGCCCGGACCGACGACGTTCGTGACGGGTCGCCACATGGCCCGGGCACGAGGGCGAGGGAAGCGGGATCCACTTGGAATCCGGGATGGCTCCCCCTTCGGAGCCCGGACCGGATGAGGGAACGCATCACCTTGCTCGACAGCGACGTCCATTTCCCCTGACTCACCACCCGGACGAGAAGGTCGCCATCTGCGCGGGCTTCCTCACCCGCGCGGCTGCGTGCTTCCACACGCACGGCATCACCCGCATCGAACGCGTGCTCACCGACAACGCCTGGGCCTGCCGCGAGGGCCTGGCCCGGAAACAGGCCCTCGCCGAGATCGGCGCGACCGGAAAGCTGACGCGCGCCTACCGGCCCCAGACCAACGGCAAGGTCGAACGCTTCAACCACACCCTGCTCGACGAATGGGCCTACCTGCGGCCCTGCACCAGCGACGACGAACGCACGGCCGCCCTGGACGACTTCCTCCACGGCTACAACTGCCGTCGCTGCCACACCGCCCTCGGAGGCCGGCCACCCATCAGCCGTGTGAACAACGCTGCGGGTGGATACAGCCAGGGCTTCCTGCTGATGATCTCCTGCGCATGCGGGCGGCGGCCCTTCGTGAGCAACCGACCGCCTCCTCGACCGCCTCGGCACCGACGTACCCCGCGCCCGTTCGCTCCGCCGCGACGGCGCCCTGCGCATCCGCCACGCGGACGGCGCCGCCGACCCGGTCGCCACCGTCGTACGGGAGGCGCTCGCGCACGGGGGTTCGGTAGGGGTCGTGGCCGCGGACGCCGAGGCGTCCCGTGTGCGCGAGGCCCTCGACGCGGCCGGTCTCACCCCCTTCCCGCGGATCACCGTCATCCCCGCCACCCTCGTCAAGGGCCTGGAGTACGACCATGTCGTCGCCGTCGAACCGGCGGCCATCGCGGAGGCCGAGCCGCGCGGCCTGAACCGGCTGTACGTCGTCCTGACCCGCGCGGTGTCCCGGCTGGACGTGGTCCACGCCCGCGCGCTTCCCTGGTGACGTACGGGACGCCCGGGGCTGATGTGACGTAGGTCACCGGAACTCGCCTGCTCCGACAGTCAGTTCATAACGTGACCACAGATATGCGAACCCGGGTGCGAACCGGAGATCCGAACGCGTTTGCGGAACTCTTCGACGACCATGCCCGCGCCGTGTACAACCACGCCTTCAGGCTGACCGCCGACTGGTCCGCGGCCGAGGACGTCATGTCGACGACGTTCATGGAGGCCTGGCGGCGCCGTGCGTCGGTCGAGGCCGAAGGGGGTTCGCTGCGGCCCTGGCTGCTGGGTATCGCCACCAACGTGGCCCGCGCCCAGTACCGCAGCAACCGGCGCTACCGGAACGCCGCGAGCGCGGCAGCCGCCGCCAACGCCGCGGACGAGCACGTCGAGGACCACGCCGAGGAGACCGCAGGCCGGCTGGACGACCGGCGCCGCATCAGCGCCACGCTCACCGCCCTCAGTTCGCTCAAGCGCCCCGAACGCGAGGTCCTGACCCTGTGCCTGTGCGAGGGCATGGAGTACGCCGAGGCCGCCCGCGCCCTCGGCATCCCCGTCGGCACCGTCCGCTCCCGGCTGTCCCGCGCTCGCGGCAAGCTGCGAAAACTCGCCGACGCGGAACTGCTCCGAAAAAAAAGCGAACTCGGCGGGAAAAAAACGGAACTCACCCGCACAGACCGGCAGATAACAGGTGATCGCGGATACGTGATCCGGTCCGCACAGGAAGGAAGCCGATGAACGCCAGCCCCTCCCAGCCGCACCCGGCTGAGTGGACGGAGACCCAGGACCTCCTGCCCTCCGTCGAGCGGGATCTGCCGGCGGGCCGCCACCAGTTCCACAAGGAGCACATGATGGCCCAGATCCACGAAGACCTCCGCGGCAGCCGCACCCCCGCCCCGCAGCGGCAGCGCAACCCGTTCCTGCGCCGCGCGATCCTGGTGCCCGCTGCCGCCTTCGCCGTGGCCGGCGCGGTCGTGGCCGGCCTAGCCCTGTCCGGCGGCGACGGAGACGGCGGCAGGACCGCCGTGGCCACCGGCCCCGCCCTGACCACCCAGATCGGCGCCGTCGACACCAAGGGCGCCCCCCAGCTGCTCGACCGCATCTCGCTCGCCGCCGCCGACACCTCCGGACCGACGGCACACGACGGCCAGTACATCTACATCGCCTCGAAGGTGGCCAGCACCTATTCCAAGACCGTCGACGACAAGACCACGATCGTCAGCAAAGAGCTGCACTCCCGCCAGGTCTGGATGTCCACCGACGGGAAGGACGGCTGGCTGATCGAAGCGGGCGAGGAGGACATCACCCTGGCCGGGTCCACCCCGCTCACCGGGGCGTACGACAGCCTGGTCAAGCTGCCCACCGACCCCGACGTACTGCTGAAGCAGATCTACAAGGAGTCGGACGCCGTCCGGGATCCCGAAGTCCCCCGCGACCAGGCGGCCTTCGTCGCCATCGGCGATCTGCTGAACGAGAGCTACCCGCCCGCGGACGTGGCCGTCGCCCTGTACAAGGCCGCCGCCAAGATCCCGGGGGTCGTCGCGGTGGACGACGCGGTCGACGCCTTGGGCCGCCACGGGGTCGCCATCGCGCGGCAGAACGACACCGACGGCCAGCGCACCGAGTGGATCTTCGACAAGAAGACCCTCCAGTTGCTCGGCGACCGCACCGTCCAGGTCAAAGCCGAAAAGGACGGGGAGTTCAAGCCCGGCACCGTCCTGTTCACCTCCGCGATCACCCAGCGCGCGGTCGTCGACGCCAACAAGCAGGTCCCCGGGAAGGCGAGCTGACGTGCGCCTCGGTTCCTCCTCGGCGGCGCTGGCCGCCCTGCTGGTCGCGGGAGTGATGACGGGCGTCTCGGTGTCGGCCACCGGCTCCGGCCTCGGCGTGCGGACCGCCGCGGCGGCCACCGCCGCCCGGCCGGACACCGGCTCCCCGGCCCGGTACGTCACCCTCGTCACCGGCGACCGGGTCCAACTGGATGCCTGGGGCCAGGTGACCGGCGTCCGGCGGGCCCCTGGCCGTGGACACGTCCCGTTGTCCGTGCGCCGCCTCGGCGACGACCAGTACGTCATCCCCGCCGACGCCGCCGCCCTCATCGGCCAAGGCGTCCTGGACAAGCGGCTGTTCGACGTCAGCGGTCTGATACGGGCCGGCTACGACGACACCCGGCGCGGCACACTCCCCCTGATCGTGTCGTACGAGGGGAAGGCCGCCCAGCGCAGGAACACCCAGAGGTCGCTGCTCGCGGACGGACAAGGGGCCGTCACCGTCCGCCGTGAACTGCCCAGCGTGGACGGCGCCGCGCTCAGCGTCCGCAAGGAGGAGGCCGAGGACACCTGGCAGGCCCTCGCATCCGCACCGGGCGTCGAACGGGTCTGGCTGGACGGCCGGTTCAAAGCGGCTGCTGTTCAGGGCGACAGTGACAAGGTCAGCGACAACGTCACGCGGATCGGCGCGCCGACCGCCTGGAACGCCGGGTACGACGGCAAGGGCGTCAAGGTCGCCGTCCTGGACACCGGCATCGACACCACGCATCCGGACCTCGCCTCGGTGGTGACGGAGTCGAAGGACTTCAGCGGCACCGGCAGCACGGACGACAGGGTCGGCCACGGCACGCACGTCGCGGCGACGGTGGCCGGCTCGGGTGCCAGATCCGACGGCCTCTACAAGGGCGTCGCACCGGGCGCGCGGCTCCTCAACGCCAAGGTGCTGAACGACGACGGCGAGGGCACCGACTCCAGCGTCATCGCCGGCCTGGAGTGGGCCGCCGCGCAGGGCGCCGAGGTGGCCAACCTCAGCCTCGGCCAGACGGACGCCCCGGGGGCAGACCCGGTGGAGACGGCCGTGAACGCCCTCTCCGAGAGCACCGGCATGCTCACCGTCGCCGCGGCCGGCAACGAGGGCCCGGGCGCCGGGACCGTCGGCTCCCCGGGCGCCGCGGAGTCGGCGCTCACCGTGGGAGCGGTCGACGGCGAGGACCGGATCGCCGAGTTCTCCAGCGTCGGCCCGACCGCCGACAGCGCGCTGAAGCCGGACCTCACCGCGCCGGGCGTCGACATCGTCGCGGCGAAGGCGGCGAACGGCGTTTTGGGCGACCCGGCCGCCGACGGCTACGTCTCCATGTCCGGTACGTCGATGGCGACACCGCATGCCGCGGGCGCCGCCGCGATCCTGGCGCAACGGCACCCGGACTGGACGGGGGCGCGGATCAAGCAGGCACTCACCGCGTCCACCACGCCGACCGCCGGCCTGACCGGCTACCAGCAGGGCACCGGCAGGCTCGACGTGGCCCGGGCGCTCGGCCAGAGCGTGGTCGGCGAGCAGATGTCGGTGTCCTTCGGCAAGCAGCTGTGGCCCCACACCGACGACCGGCCGGCCACCCGGCGGGTCACCTACCGCAACGACGGCGACCGCCCCGTCACCCTGGACCTGACGGCCACCGCGACCGGCCCCGGGGGCAGCGCCGCCCCCGAAGGCATGTTCACGCTCAGCACACGGCAGCTCACCGTCCCCGCGGGCGGCACCGCGAGCGTCGACCTCACCTCGGACACCCGCACCGAGGCGGCGGACGGCGCGTACTCGGGCACGGTCGCCGCCACCGCGCAGGGCGACGGCGACGGCAGGTCCGTGCGGACCTCCTTCGGCGTGATCCGCGAGGCGGAGGCGTACGAGCTCACCCTGAAGTTCCTCGACCGTGGCGGCAAGCCCGTCAGCTCGCCGCTGACCGAGATCATCGGCTACTCGGGTGAGTACGAGACCAATGTCCTGGAGGACTCCCAGCAGATCGCCAAGGGCGTCTACAAGGTGCGCGTCCCGCGCGGCGACTACGTCCTGGACACGCTGATCGGCGACGGCGGCAGCGAGGGCACCTCGGCGCTCGTCCGGCCGAAGCTCTCGCTCACCAAGGACACCACGGTCACCTTCGACGCCCGTAAGACCAAGCCGGTCCGGATCACCGCCCCCGGCGGCGCGAAGATGTCGGCCGGCTACCTCAACTACCGCATGGACACCGGCGGCACCCGCTACAACACCACCCTCGTGTTCTCGGACTCCTTCACCGACCTGCGCACCGCGAGCCTGGGCCCGGCGCCCGCCGCGGGGAGGCTCAGCACCCAGCTCAGCGGCCTGTGGCAGAAGGGCAGCACCACCTACAACCTGCTCTACAACCTGCCCGACCGCTTCCCCACCGGCTACCAACACACGGCGCGGATGAGCGAACTGGCCCTGCTGAAGCGGAACATCGGCTCCTCCGTCGCGCACCGCAAGGGTTCCGTCAACGCCCTGTGGTACGGCCCCGAGCTGGGGCTGGGCACGATCAGCGACCCGTTCCCGCTGCCGACGACGGCGAAGACGTACGTCACCACGCCCAAGGGCTTCCGGTGGACGGTCAACGTCGGCCAGCTGAACGCCGCCGGTGAAGAGACCGACGTGTTCTACGACGACCAACGGGTGTCCTACCAGGCGGGCCGGACGTACGAGTCGACGTACAACGTCGGCGTCTTCAGCCCCATGGTCGGCCAGGGGTGGGGCGCGCAGCGGGTCGGCGACACCCTCGACCTGTGTGTCCCCGACCTCGTCGACGGCGCCGGACACCCCGCGTCCTCCGTCGCCGCACGACACACGACGGTCACCGCGGGCGGCCGTACCCTGCTCGACAACGACGGCGACCTCTGCCAGACGGTGGAGAACCTCCCGGCGGCGTCCGCCCGCTACACGATCCGCACGGACCTGACCCGGCCGGCCACGGTCGCCGGCACCACCAGCCGTCTGACCGCGGCCTGGACCTTCACCTCGAAGCAGCCCGCCCAGCCGGCCGACTCGAAGGCGATGCCCCTCTCCACCGTCCGTTTCCACCCGAAGCTGACCCCGGCCGGCACGGCCCGCGCCGGCCACCGCACCACGGTCCCCCTCTCCATCGAGGGCCCGGCCGCCACCCACCTCAAGTCCCTCGCGGTGAAGGTCTCCTACAACGGCGGAACGACCTGGTCCAACGCCCCGGTCACCACCAGGAACGGCAAGAGGACCCTCACCCTGACCCACCCGAAGACGGCCAGGTCGGTCTCCTTCAAGGCCACCCTGACCGACACCACCGGCAATACGTACACGGTGACGATCCTGAAGGCATACCTCCTGACACAGGTCCTCCCGTAGGTTCCATGGCATGGCTGACGAACCTGACGAATGCTTCGGGAATCCACGCCTCGCCGAGATCTACGACGCCCTCGACCCCGATCGCGGCGACCTCGACCCCTACCTCCGGATGGCGGAGGGGGTCGGGGCTCGCCGCGTTCTGGACATCGGCTGCGGGACCGGTGTCCTCGCGCTACCGAGGTGCACGGCCCGTTGGAAAGTGCCGGTCGCGCTGCGGGAGGACGCCATGCCCTTCGTGCGGGACTACCGGGCCGTGCCGCACCAACTCACCCTCGGCGCGACGCTGTCGGGCAAGTGCATGTACCTCCGTCACCTGGCCGCCGGACTCGCCCGACAGCCCGTCGCCCTCGTCGGCATCGACTGCAAGCGCGGTGTCGAACTGGCCCCGTTCGCCCCGCGACTCTCCGCGCTCGCCACCGACCCGGGACGAAGCCGCCGAACTGCTGCCCGTCCTGATCAAGGAAATGGAGGACCGATACGACCTGATCAAGGTCAGGCAAGGCATCGCCCCCGATCTCCCCGACGAAGAGATCACCTCCGACATCTGGGGTCTGCCCGAGAGCGAACGGCCCGTGCCCATCGTCCTGTTCGTCGACGAGGTGGCCGAGCTCTTCCTGACCGCCACCCGCAAGGACGAGGAACGGCGCGACGAGATGGTCACCCAGCTCATCCGCCTCGCCCAGCTCGGCCGCGCGGCCGGCATCTACCTCGAGGTCTGCGGGCAGCGCTTCGGCGCTGAACTGGGCAAGGGCGCGACCATGCTCCGGGCCCAGTTGACCGGCCGCGTCCGCCACCGCGTCAATGACGAAGCCTCCGCGAAGACGGCCCTCGGCGACATAGGCGGCGACGGCGCGTTCGCGAGCACGCGCGCCGCCTGATCCGAACCGCCTGGGCGCTCGGCGCACGCAAGGACCTCGAACACCTCCGCCTGCGCGCCTGGGCACACATGCTCGGCTTCCGCGGCCACTTCTCCACCAAGTCCCACCGCTACTCCACCACCCTCGGCGCACTCCGCGACGCCCGCGCCGAATGGCGACGAGCCCAGGCAGCAGCAAGCGAACCCACTCCCGAGACGACATACGTACTCGCGCACTGGGTCTTCGCCGGAACCGGCCTCTCCGACGCCGAAGCCTGGCTCACCGCGTCCCTCGATCCCGCTCCCGGAACGGAAGGAGAACCGACTCATGGCTGAGCCGCAAGCCGCTGTCACCCTGCTGGAA
>Ga0105243_10004436_pt1 | contig 11099 bp, 12 predicted proteins | sample KBSM34metaG_FD_81525 | JGI IMG/M metagenome (GOLD analysis project Ga0105243, IMG submission 81525) | Miscanthus rhizosphere microbial communities from Kellogg Biological Station, Michigan, USA - KBS M3-4 metaG | ecosystem: Host-associated > Plants > Roots > Rhizosphere > Soil | place...
TCACCTGGCAAAATCTAAGCACTTAGCTCCGCATGCGCTTCGCTAAGTGCAAGATTTTGCGTCCTCTCCCACAAGGGGAGAGGAATGCAACGGCGTTGGTAATTCCAGAAGTCTCGAGCCGCGCATTCCGTGCGGCGACCATCCGCTAGGGCCATGACCCGCCTCCCCCTTCGCGTGCGTAAGCACGCCTAAGGGGGAGGTGGCCGAGACGGGCGCCGCCGTAGGCGGCGTGATAGTCGAGGCCGGAGGGGGATCAAAAATTGAAACAGCAACAAAAAGAAAAGGGGCGCTCCGTGAGGAGCGCCCCTGATGCTTGGAAAGATCAGTTCTTAGCTGTGAACGGTTTCACCGTGGAGGTTGATGTCCAACCCCTCGACTTCAACTTCCGGCGAGACGCGCAGGCCGATGATCATGTCGATCACCTTGAGGATGATGAAGGTCATCACCGCGCAATAGATGAACACCGCGCCGACATCCTTGAACTGTGCGATCATCTGGTCGAAGTTGCCGTCCGTCAGCCAGCCGCCCTTGGGATAGACCGAGTTGATCGAGCCCTTGGCGAACATGCCGGTCATGATGGCGCCCAATGCGCCGCCCACGCCGTGCACGCCCCAGGCGTCGAGGCTGTCGTCATAGCCCAGCGCCTTCTTCACCCAGACCGACGAGATGTAGCAGACCACGCCGGCGGTGAGGCCGATGATCAGCGCGCCCACCGGATCGACAAAGCCCGATGCCGGGGTGATGGCCACCAGGCCCGCAACGGCGCCCGAGATCATGGCCAGGACCGACGGCTTCTTGGCGACGAACCATTCCGCGACCATCCAGGACATGGCGGCAGCGGCGGTAGCGATCTGAGTCGCGGCCGCGGCCATGCCGGCATTGTAGCCGGCGGAGACCGCCGAACCGGCATTGAAGCCGAACCAGCCGACCCACAGCAACGAAGCGCCGATCACCGACAAGACCAGGTTATGCGGCGACATGTTCTCGTGGCCATAACCGATGCGCTTGCCCAAGACCAGGCAGGTCACCAGCGCCGCGGTACCGGCGTTCAAATGCACCACCGAACCGCCGGCATAGTCCATCGCGCCAGCGGTGCCCAGCCAGCCGCCACCCCACACCCAGTGGGCGATGGGGCAATAGACGAACAGCAGCCACAGGCCCATGAACCACATGAAGGCCGAGAACTTCATGCGGTCCGCCAAGGCACCCGCGATCAACGCCGGGGTGATGATGGCGAAGGTCATCTGGAAGAACATATAGACCGACTCCGGAATCGTCGGTCCCAGCGAATTGATCGAGGTCAAGGTCACGCCGCTGAGGAAGAGCGAGCCGAAGCCGCCGATCCAGGCGTTCATGCCCGCATCCGGATTGGGCGTGAAGGCGATGGAGTAACCGATCACCATCCACAGCACCGTGATCAAGGCGGTGGCGCCGAAGCTTTGCGCCAAAGTCGCCAGCACGTTCTTCTTGCGCACCATGCCGCCATAGAACAGGCCCAAGCCCGGGATGGTCATCATCAGCACCAGCGCCGATGAGGTGATCATCCAGGCGGTGTCGCCCGAATTCAGTGGATCTTTGGGCGCGTCCGCCGCGAAGGCGGCGCCCGCGGTCATGGCTAGCGTGCCGAGAGTGGCAAGCGTGGCAACGGCCGCTTTCTTCATATTTTCTAGTCTCATTTTATGTCCCCTTTTGGACGTGCTTGGGCCTTGCGGCCTACAGCGCGTCGCCATCCGTTTCGCCGGTGCGGATTCGCACGACCTGCTCGAGCGGCGTGACGAAAATCTTTCCGTCGCCGATCTGGCCGGTCTTTGCCTTGGAAGTGATCGCGTCGATCACCGCGTCGAGCATTTCGCTCTTCACCGCCACTTCGATTTTGAGCTTGGGCAGGAAGCTCACGGCATATTCCGCGCCGCGATAAATCTCCGTATGCCCCTTTTGCCGCCCATAGCCTTTGACCTCAGTCACCGTCATGCCCTGGACGCCGAGCGCGGAAAGCGATTCGCGCACCTCGTCGAGCTTGAAGGGTTTGATGATCGCCGTAATAAGCTTCATCTGCCGTCCTTCCGTGTTATTGCCAGCGCCGGACGAACGCCCGGCTTTAACGAATTATCAAGAAGCGGGCCAGTTGCTGGCGGATCGTGTAAGAGGTTGTCGGATAATGGTTTTTGGCGAAAACGGGGTTGCCGGTGACTCAAAAACAGGCAGGGCATTCTGCCCGGAAATTATGCAAACTCGCTCATTTGCATAGAATTTAGGCAAAGGATCGACCCTTGCGGCGCGTGGATGCTCTGATTGGCGGTGGCGGCATGGTGGGGCTGCCCTTGGCTCTGGCCTTGGCCCAGGGCGGCCTGAAAACCCTGATTGTCGATGCCGCGCCGCCGGCGAAGGTTTTGGAGCCGGAATTCGACGGCCGGGTCTCGGCCTTGGCCTATGCCAGTGTGCGGATGCTGAAGGCGCTTGGGGTTTGGGACGGGCTGGAGTCCCATGCCCAACCCATCCGCGAAATTTTGGTGACCGATGGCCAGGCGGGAAAACCCGCCTCGCCCTTCTCGCTGCATTTCGACGCGCAGGAGGTGGGCGCCGACAGTCTGGGCCATATCGCCGAAAACCGTCACATCCGCGCCGCGCTGTATGCGGCGGTGGGCGCGTGCGCGAATTTGGAGCTGACGGCGCCGGCGACAGTGGCGTCCGTCACCGTCAACGACGGCGGCGCGGTGGCGCGGCTGGGCGATGGCGAAGAGATCTCCGCCGCTTTGGTGATCGCCGCCGATGGCCGCGATTCCGCGCTGCGTTCGCAGATAGGCATGCAGATCATCGGCTGGTCTTATCCGCAGACCGGCATCGTCGCCACGGTCGAGCATGAAAAGCCGCATAATGGCGTCGCCTATGAACATTTCCTGCCGTCGGGGCCGTTCGCGATCTTGCCGATGCCGGGGAATCGCTCCTCGCTGGTTTGGACGGAAAGCCGCGCCAAGGCGCCCGCGCTGCTGGCGCTGGATGAGAAGTCGTTCAATGACGAATTGGCATCGCGTTTCGGTGGTCATTTGGGAAGGACGCGGAGCGCCGGGCCGCGCTGGTCCTACCCCCTGTCGTTCCATCTGGCGCGGGAGTTTGTGCGGCCGCGCTTTGCCCTGGCCGGAGACTGTGCCCGTGGAATACATCCGATTGCCGGGCAAGGATTGAATTTGGGCTTGAAGGATGCCGCCGCTTTGGCCGAAGTCCTGCTGGATGCAGGCCGCCTGGGGCGCGATATCGGCGCGCTGGACACGTTGAAGAGATACGAGCGCTGGCGGCGGTTCGATTCCTTTGCGCTTGCGGCGTCGACGGATGCGCTGAACCGCCTGTTCTCCAATGACATCGCGCCCTTGCGGCATTTGCGCGATCTGGGATTGGGGATTGTGGATGCGATTGGGCCTGCGCGGCGATTCTTTATGCGGCATGCGGGGGGTGACGTAGGCAAACTGCCGAGACTTATGAAGGGGGAGGCGGCGTAAGTATCCTCTCCCCTTGTGGGAGAGGACGCAAAATCTTGCACTTAGCGAAGCGCATGCGGAGCTAAGTGCCTAGATTTTGCTGGTGAGGGGTGCGTTCTTGATCCGACTCACCCCTCACCTGAAAAATCAATGGGTTGAGCGTCGCTATCGCTCCGCTAACCCAATGATTTTTCTTCCTCTCCCACAGGGGGAGAGGAAAAAGGAGGTTCAATGAAATGTCCGCTTCCACCGCGCGCTGGCGCGTTCGCGGGCGGAGAGGTTATGGGGAGTCTCGCGGCCCATCAATGCGGCGGGGAGTTCTTCATAGAAGCGTCGCGCGATCACGCCCACGCGCCGGGCGCGCATTTCTTCCGCTTCCTCGCGGGTGGTGAAAACTTGCGCCTCGAAGAGAAATTGGCTGAGGTTGCCCACTTTGATTTCTTGTATTTCTTCGACTTGCTGGTCGGCGATATCCAAGGCGTGGCGGATATGGGCATGGGCGTCGGAACGGTCGCGCTCCTGCTGCGCGATGCGCGCGACATTGGCTTCGTTGAACCGCTTCAGCCGCGGCAAGCCGTACCGGTAGAAGCCGATACAGACCAACACAAAAACACAGGCCCAAAGAACATTTACCATCAGGATACCAAGGCGTGGATGCCGTGACCTTTGCGCAGATAATCCTCGCTTTGCATTTCGGCAAGGCGCGACGCGGTCCGCCGAAAGGCCTCGGCGCCATCCCCTTCCGGATAGAGCGCCTCGGGCGCGGCCTGCGCCGAACAGATCAGTTTCACGCCTTCATCATACAGCGTGTCGATCAAAAGCACGAAGCGCCGTGCCTCGTTGCGCATCTGCGGTGACAGCAGGGGAATATGGTCCAGCAGCAGGGTGTGAAACTCTTCCGCGATGGCCACATAATCCGCCGCCGCCAGCGGTTGGGCACAGAGGGCGTCGAAGCTCATGCGCGCCACGCCGCGCGCGGCTTGCGGCACCACCAGCTTGCGTCCCAGAACGGTGAGGTTCATGGGTTTGCCATGCCTGCAATCGGTCAGCCGCCGCCAGGCGGCATTCATGGCGGCATCGGCCGCCGCACCCAGCGGTGTGAGATAGACATTCAGCCCGGCAATGCGCTGCAGCCGGTAATCGGTGGGGCCGTTGAGCTCCACCACCTCCAACCGTTGCTTGATCTGGTCGATGAAGGGCAGGAAGAGCTGGCGGTTCAGCCCTCCTTCATACAGCCGGTCCGGCGGGGTGTTGCCGGTGGCGACGATGGTGACGCCTTCTTGAAACAGCCGGTCGAACAGCCGCCCCAGAATCATGGCATCGGCAACATCCGTCACCTGAAATTCGTCAAAGCACAGTAGCCGCGCTTCTTCGGCCAAGCCACGCGCCACCACCGGAATCGGATCGCCGCTGCCGGCGCGTTGGCGTTCGGCATGAATCCGGGCATGGACGTCCATCATGAAGCGATTGAAGTGGGCGCGGCGTTTTTTCGCCAGAATGACTTCGTCAAAGAAGAAGTCCATCAGCATGGTCTTGCCGCGTCCCACATCGCCCCAGATGTAAAGGCCTTTGGGAAGCGGGGCGGGCTTGCGGAAAAAGGAAAAGCCGCGTTTTTTCCGCAAGCCGCGCGCCAGCGCATGCAGCTTGACCATGGCATTCTGTTGGGCCGCGTCGGCGCGCAGTTGGCCTTTGGTCACGGCGGCCCGATAGGCGGTCAGAAGCATCAGGCCAGGCCTGCGCGTGCCAGGATGCGGGCGGCAATGTCGGCGTCCAGCGCCTCCAGCATCCGACGATCCAGCGTGATCACGCCTTTGCCCGGCTCTCGCGCAAAGGCCTCCAGCACCCGCTTGGCATAGGCAATGTCGTCGGCGGTCGGCGAAAAAGCCTGGTTGGCAGGCGCAATCTGGCTGGGATGGATGACGCTCTTGCCGTCAAAGCCGAAATCGCGCGCCGTCGTGCAGGCGCTGCGAAAATCCTGCGCCGCATCCAGGTCGTTATGGACACCGTCCAGCACCGCGATCCCCGCGGCGCGAGCCGCCAGCACGCATAGCGACATGGCGGTATGAAGATTGGCGCGGTCGTCGCGATGGCGCCCTTCCATGGCATGCAGCATGTCATTGCTGCCCAGCACCAGGCAGCTGGCGCCGGCATCGGCGATGGCGAGCGCGTTGAACAAGGCGCGGGGTGTCTCGATCATCGCCCAAAAGGCGGTGCCTCGCGCGCCGGCCCTTGCGACGATGAGCGCTTCCGGGCCGGTGAGCTTGGGCAGGAGAATGGCGTCGGCCCCGGATTCGCCCGCCGCCTTCAGATCGGCGGCATGCCAAGGTGTGCCGGCGGGATTGATGCGGATCACGGTTTCGCGCGGGGCATAGTTGCCCACCATGCGTACGGCCCGTTCCCGCGCCGCATCTTTTTCTTCCGGCGCCACCGCGTCTTCCAGATCCAGGATGACGACATCGGCGGCAAGCCCGCGCGCTTTTTCCAGCGCGCGCAGATTTGCCGCCGGAACGAACAGCGCGGACCTTCGGGCTTTAAACCCCTTCGACAAGGACAAATTCGCCCTCGCTCACCGTCTGGCGAATGGCGCGCGCGGCGGTGTATTCCGGCGAATTGTAGCAGGCCAGCGCTTCTTCCATGGACGGAAATTCGATCACCACATTGCGGGCCCGCGCCTTGCCTTCCAGCACTTCGGTGCGGCCGCCGCGCGCCAGGAAGTTGGCCTTGTGGCGCTGGAAAGCCGGCGTGGCGGTCTGGACATATTTCTTGTAGGTCTCCGGGTCCCCGTGCAAGTCGACCCGGGCGATCCAATAGGCTTTCGGCATGGTACTCTCCTTGAAATGAATTAGGCCGCTCTCAGCAGATTGCGGTTTATCAGAGATTCGGCGATCTGCACGGCATTCAAGGCCGCGCCTTTGCGCAGGTTATCCGACACGATCCAAAGATTGAGGCCATTCTCGACCGTGGGGTCCTTGCGGATGCGGCTGACGAAAGTAGCGTCTTCGCCGGCGCATTCCACCGGCGTGACATAACCGCCATCCTCGCGCTTATCCACCACCAGAATGCCGGGCGCGGCGCGCAAAGCGGCACGTGCCTTCTCCGCCGTCACCGGCAGTTCGAATTCGATATTGACCGCTTCGCTATGGCCGACAAAGACCGGCACCCGAACGCAGGTCGCGGTCACCTGGATGTCGGGATCCAGGATCTTCTGGGTCTCCACCACCATCTTCCATTCTTCCTTGGTGACGCCGGAGTCGAGGAAGACATCGATATGGGGAATGACATTGAAGGCGATCTGTTTGGTGAATTCGCTCACCTCGATGGGATCGGCGACGAACACTGCCCGCGTCTGGCGGAACAATTCGTCCATCGCGTCCTTTCCTGCGCCTGACACCGATTGATAGGTGGAGACCACCACGCGCTTGATCTTGAACAGGTCATGCAGCGGCTTCAAGGCCACCACCAGTTGCGCGGTCGAGCAGTTGGGATTGGCGATGATGCCTTTGGGGATATTGCTCAAGGCATCGGCATTGACCTCCGGCACCACCAAAGGCACCTGCCGGTCCATGCGCCAGGCGCTGGAATTGTCGATCACCAAAGGCCCCTGCGCGGCAATCTTGGGCGCCCATTCCTTGGCGATGCTTCCGCCCGCGCTCATCAGCACAATGTCGGTGCCCTTGAAGTCGTAATAATCCAGGGCCTTTACTTTCAGGATGCCGTCGCCGAAGGAGACTTCGGTGCCGACCGAGCGGGTGGAAGCCAGCGCCACGACTTCGCTGACAGGGAACTGGCGCTGCACCAGGACGTTTAGCATCTCCCGGCCGACATTGCCGGTCGCACCCACCACCGCGATTTTATAGGCCATGTCCTCACCCGCGCTTTGACGCGGGCAGCAATACTAAAAAGCGGTGAGAGGCGAAAGCGCTACTAGCGGCGCCACTGCAGCCCGATCATGGCCCGGCCCCCATCAATTCCGCCCCGGAAACTGGGCATCAGCGAATTGGCGGGTTGGGTGGAAAAGGCCTCCCATTTGCCGCTCGTAACCCCCAAACTCTGGGCCGCCTCGTCCGCATAGTTCATCGCATAGGGCGGGCGTTGGCTGTCGGCATAGCGCAGCTGCTTCTGATGCTCGGTCAGGGGAGCCGCATTGGGATCGGGCAGGCGGAACGCCCAGGCCGAGCTGGACCCGGCGGCCAGAGCCGCCAAAGCGAGAGCAAGGGTCCCGAAATGGCGCATCTCCTTCAAAACGTGCAAGTCTTGTTCCGGGTTCATAAAGCTCGACTCCAACTTGGAAAGTTCCCGCTTTCCAAAGGCTTGGCGGGTGTCGGGCGATATGGCTAATGTCTCGACGCTGGACCAAGCGAAGAGGGTTTGGATGACGTGGATGAAATTGGCCGCCTCGGTGGCAGCTTTGTGTCTCGCCAACACATCTTTGGTGGAGGCCCGGAGCGTTTCGTCGGCCTGCGCCAGTGCGGCGGAGATCTCGGCCGTCCAGGTATCGGCCGTGATCCAGGAATTGACCGACGCCGCCCTGACCTGCGGCCCCGGCACCATGTCGTCCATGGCCCGGTTTCAGAAAACCTTCCAAAACGAGATGCGCCGCTCCGACGCAGTCCTGAAGTCGATGTTCAAGCGCTTGAACGGCAATCGTGCCGGCGAAGCCGCGTATGATTCCTTCAAGACCCGCGCCATCAACAATGCCGAACGGCGGCGCATCAAGCCGGGCGCCCATGCCAATTTCTGCAAGACCGCCGATGTCGTGTTTGCCGCCGCGCTCGCCCCTGACAAGCCGGTGCTGGAAGATTTCGTCTCCGGCGTGCCGGTGAACGAGGCTTCGCCGGTGGACACTTGCGAGATCAAGGTGGCGGTGGCGTTGCAGGGCGTACAAGTGGGCCCGGAGATTTTTCCGACGGCGCGCCCTGCGTTGCCTAGCGATTCGCGTTAGCGTAGCCGGCGCCCGCAGTTCCAGAAATCTCGAGCCGTGCATTTCGCACGGCGACGATCCGCTGGGGCCATGACCCGCCTCCCCCTTCGCGTGCGTTAGCACGCCCAAGGGGGAGGTGGCCGAGACGAGCGCCGCCGCAGGCGGCGTGATAGTCGAGGCCGGAGGGGGATCAAAAAATAAAACAGCACACAAACAAAAAGGGCGGACCGTAAGGTCCGCCCTTTCTGATTCAGGTTTGAACCTAACGCTTAGCCACCGAGATCGATGACCGCACGGCGGTTCTTGGGCTCACGCACGCCCGGACCGGTCGGAACCAGCGGATCGTGGAAGCTCTTGCCCTCGATCGCGATGGAATCCGCACCCAGACCCTGACGGACCATCTCGTCCTTCACGGAAGTGGCGCGGCGGATCGAAAGCGCCTGGTTGTAGCGATCCGAACCCACCGTGTCGGTGTGGCCGGTGACCATGATGCGGACAGAGCCCAGCGTCTTGGCCGCCGAGACAGCCTCGGTCACCGTGCTCTGCGCTTCAGCCGTCAGGTTCGACTTATCGAAGTCGAAGAAGACGATGTAGGTCTTCGCCGGCGGCGGAGGCGGCGGCGGAGGCGGAGGCGGCGGGGGAGGCGGTGGAGGAGGCGGAGGCGGAGGCGGCGGCGGCGGCGGGGGCGGCGGCGGCGTCATGAACCAGCGCAAGCCGACCATCACCACATTCTCCTGGATCGCGGAAATGTGGATGGGCGAGAGAACGGTGTAGGAGGAGGTGAAATTCGTGTCCAACTCATTCTCGCGATAGCGATACTCGCCGAACAGGTCGACATCCGGCGCGACGCTGACAGCCAAGCCGGCCATCAACTGCCACTGGAAGGAACTGTGCGCGCCGCGGAACAGGTCAAAGCTGGTGCCGTTGGTGCGCAGCGAGCCGCGGAAACCGCCAACGCCCACACCGCCTCCGACCGTCAGCTTCCAGGTGTCGCTGATCGGAAAATCGTAGGCGAGATTGACCATATCGGAGAGGATCTGGTTGCCACCGGTGGCGGCGAATGCACCAGTGCCATTGAGCGACGTGTCATGCTGGGTGAAGGCAACTTCGTTCTCCAGACGCCAGCCCTCGGCCCACTTGTAACCGATCGAGACCGCGCCGATCGCGGAGTCGTTGGAGTTGACCTTCCTATTGAAGGTCGCCGGAGCCGGCACGGAACTCATGCGATAGCCGGTCTGCATATCCCAGCCGCCACCAAGACCCAGATACCAGCCTTCGCCAGCCAAAGCAGGCGTCGTGAGAGCCACGGCGGCCACAGTCGCCATGGCTAGGAAACGAAGTTTCATTTTTCTACCCTCGCTAAAAATACGGACGGGCAGGGACCCCCCACCAATCTGTCGGAACCAATGTAGCGCTTATAACGATGGTCCGGGAATATGTCTCCATACCAAAGTCTGGTTTGCGTCGGATAAGCGTTCAGTTTCTAAGGTTTTATCCAGGCCCTGTGTCACACTGGCAACAGCATAGGGCAAGAATTGGCCCAATAATGCGCAGCAGGACAACTGACACTTTTTCAGTCATCCGATGAGAGCCGTGTCCGAGGAACAGAAAAGTCGATTTTCCAAATAAGAACAATTGGATAGCGATTATATTCCAGGAAAAAACATGTCTGATGCTTCACTGATCCGGCTGCCGGCGCTGCTGGATCTGGAAAAGATCGAGGAGAATGTCTTTCGCGGTACCTCGCCCGCCGAGCCCGTCCAACGGGTGTTCGGCGGCCAGGTACTGGCGCAGGCGCTGGTGGCCGCGACCCGGACGGTCGCCGCGGAGCGGCTCTGCCACTCCTTCCACGCCTATTTCCTGCGCCCCGGCGACCCCAAAGTCCCCATCCTCTATCAGGTCGACCGCTCACGGGATGGCGGCAGCTTCACCGCCCGCCGAGTCGTCGCCATCCAACACGGCACACAAATCTTCACCCTGGCCGCATCGTTTCAGAGAAGCGAAGCCGGTTTTGAGCATCAGTCGCAGATGCCGCTGGTGCCCGAGCCGGAAAGCCTGGAGGACGATCAGCAGCAGTTGCTGCGCGATCCCGGGCTGGCCCCTCACGTCCGGGCCTGGGTGGCGCGAGAGCGCCCCTTCGAGACGCGCTCGGTTTTGGGGCGGGGCCCGTTCGGCAGTGCGGGAGACCGGCCAGCCCGGGCGGCGGTGGACCATATCTGGCTGAAGACGCGCGGCGCGTTACCGGACGATCCTGCCACGCATCGGGCGTTGCTGGCTTTCGTTTCGGACATGTCTTTGCTGGACACCGCTCTTCTGCCCCATGGCAAGAGCATCTTCTCGGATGTGCAGGTGGCCAGTCTGGATCATGCCATGTGGTTTCACCGTCCCTTCCGCGCCGACGAATGGCTGCTCTATGCTCAGGACAGCCCGTCGGCCTCGGGAGGGCGCGGTTTCAATCGCGGCGCGATTTATCGGCGTGACGGCACGCTGGTGGCGTCGGTGGCACAGGAAGGTCTTATTCGACCCCGTTAGTAGAATTCAGCCATTACGCCGATTTTGTTTATTTCATTGCGGCGCCTTCGCGCCGCGGGGCGGCCGCGCCAGCGATCCGCGACGACGAGCCGATAACCGGCATCGTATGCATCCAGGGTCAGCAGGTCGGCGTACCGCCTTTGCCATTCACCGGTATCAAGATGGTGTTGCAA
>Ga0105243_10004438_pt1 | contig 11098 bp, 6 predicted proteins | sample KBSM34metaG_FD_81525 | JGI IMG/M metagenome (GOLD analysis project Ga0105243, IMG submission 81525) | Miscanthus rhizosphere microbial communities from Kellogg Biological Station, Michigan, USA - KBS M3-4 metaG | ecosystem: Host-associated > Plants > Roots > Rhizosphere > Soil | place: Michigan...
GGCACACCAACAATCCAGTTTCTGAATGAGGCAGCCGCTGGCCTGCGCAAATCGAGTATTTCTGAGTCGGAGAAATATGATTGGTATTTCGGACTGCTGAAATTGACGTTGCGATACCAGCGTTCAGACGCCATTGCTGTTTTTAAGGAGTCGATCGTGTCGTTGAATCGCGCGATAACCGCCGACGCAAAGTTCCTCGACACTAATCAATTCGCGAACTTCCTGCCCGCTTCACTGCTCGAAATCGATGAGTTTGCAGTGAAGGAAACTCTCGCCTCAGTCACAAACGTCGAAGCGAGGGCGCAACTGCGTTTGCAGCTACTTAAAGAAATACAGAACCGTGCGCAGTAGCGCTCGGTACTGTCCCTACTCGGCATGGTACATTGTAGCCGCCCAACCATTCCTTAATAGGAGACATCACGCAAATGCGCTCTGCTCTTCGTGGTCTAGTTGTCGCTTCCCTGCTCTGCTGTTTTCTGATCCAGATCCCCGCACAGACTGCCAATCGCGCTAACGGCGGACGATCGAAACCCGCGACTCCCGCTGCTGATCCGAATGGCAAAGCGACGGTAAGCGAGATGCGCGCCGCCATCGAGCGCTATACGGTCGACCGTGGCAGTCTCCAGCGATCTTATCCAGTTCAAACATCTACCGCTCGTCGAGATCGTTTCAAGCAACTCTACAATGAATGGCTCGCTTCCCTCCTCAAGATGGACTTCGACTCAATGAGCCAGGATGGCAAAGTCGACTACATCCTTTTCAAGAACCATCTCGAATACGAGCTTCGGCAACTTGATATTCAGGCAAAGCAGCTCGACGAGATCCAGCCACTGATTCCCTTTGCCAAAACCATCATCGACTTCGAAGAAACACGTAGACGGATGGAACCAATCGACTCGGCTAAAGTTGCCACGACACTCACCGATCTAAAAAAACAGGTTGATGACCGACGTCGTGCGGTTGAACTCGGGCTACGACCAAGCGGTGATTCTGCAGAAGCAGTTCGAGTGAAAAAGACTGTTGCCAACCGCGGAGCGCAAGCAGTCAATGGTCTCCGAAACACACTCCGCAACTGGTACACCTTCTATAACGGCTACGATCCAGTATTCACGTGGTGGAACGAAGAACCATACAAAGCTCTCGATCAATCACTGACAACCTATGCAACGTTTCTCACTGAACGCGTCGTTGGAATCGGAGGGGGAGCATCAACACAAGGTGGCGGCGCAGGTGGCAATCGTGGTGGCGGCGGTGGCGGACAAGGTGTCGGACAAGGAAGCCAAGGTGGCGGAGGCGGTCAGGGCGCCGGCGGTGGTGGATTTCAACGGCCAACCAGCGCAGCAGCGAGACCCGGTGATGCAAGCGATATCGTTGGTGATCCCATCGGACGCGATGCGCTCATCAGTGAACTCAAGTCGGAGATGATCCCATACACACCTGAAGAGATCATCGCCATCGGTTACAAAGAAATGGCGTGGTGCGAAAACGAAATGAAAAAAGCGTCGCGGGAACTCGGTTTCGGTGACGACTGGCACAAGGCACTTGAGGCAGTGAAGAACAAATACGTCGAGCCTGGTAAACAACCCGAGCTGATTAAAGAACTCGCTCTTGAAGCAATCAAGTTCGTTGAAGACAAAGACCTCGTCACTGTACCTCAGTTAGCAAAAGACACGTGGCGAATGGAAATGATGACACCTGAACGCCAACTCGTTAGTCCCTTCTTCCTCGGTGGCGAAACGATTCTGGTTTCGTATCCAACCAACACGATGGCGCAGGAGCAGAAGATGATGAGTATGCGTGGAAACAATCCGCATTTCTCACGCGCAACTGTCTTCCACGAGTTGATTCCCGGTCATCATCTACAAGGCTTTATGTCCGCGCGAAACAAACCATACCGAGCGATCTTCGGGACTCCATTTTGGTCTGAAGGAAATGCTCTTTACTGGGAACTTCTGATGTGGGATTTGAACTTCGCTGCTTACTCAACAAGCGGCCCGCGCGATCCCAAAGACATCGCGGCGAACAAGATCGGAATGTTGTTCTGGCGCATGCATCGTTGCGCACGCATCATCTTCTCCCTCAGTTTTCACCTGGAAAAGATGACACCACAGGAATGCATCGACTTACTCGTGAACAAGGTCGGGCACGAACGCGACAATGCGACTGCGGAGGTCCGACGATCATTCGACGGCAGTTACGGCCCGCTCTATCAAATCGCTTATCTGATCGGCGGCTTGCAGCAATTCGCCATGCACCACGATCTGGTTGATTCAGGAAAGATGACAAATCGTCAGTACAACGATGCGCTGTTGAGGGAGAATCGAATCCCAATCGAAATGATCCGCGCGAGCATAACGAAGCAGAAACTAACGCGTGACTTTACTACCAACTGGAGATTCTACGACTCCGCATCACCAGTGAAGTAAAGGAACAGCAGCCTCAACAAGGAGACGCGAACGCCTCAGTTCGCGTCTTCTTTGTTTGCTCTCCTTGCGAAACACAAACGTGAGAAATTCAGCGAACTCTAACTATTGACTTGGACCTGCCACAAGCGTAGAGTCCGCCCCCAGTTACTTCTCAATATCCTCGCTTTCCTCGTTTTAGCGCGACTACCTCGAAGCCGCACCTCAACGAAGTCCCTTAAACACTCACTCTCTCGGAGGTAAAATTCATGACCCCACCAAAAACGTTAGATCACCCATCTTTCGGTCAATGCGAGCTTGTCCCCACTCTTGTAGCGATCAGGTGGAAAGCTCCACTCTCGCCCGAAACAACTCAAAAAGCTTTGACTGACCAAGCGCTCTCGCCTGCAACTGAAACTGTAAAGCAAAAGGACAAACCAAAAGGCCCAGGCCGCGATCCTAGACTTGGCGAGATTAACAACAGCGACCTTCTCACCTGGGCCAGCGCAAAAGCTGCACTCACTGACAGTGCCCTCAATAAACTCAGCAGTAATGAGAGCATCGAGTGGGTCGCTCCCGTATACCGGGCCAAAGGCGCGGAGCAAGGACCGGTTTCCTACTTCGCTATTAACCCTACAGTGCTCTTACTCTCTCAAGATTCATTCGCGAAGATTGGAGATTTGCCTTCAGTCGACGAAGCGGCGTCGATCGATGAACAGCGCAGCAATCTCCTTAAAGGGTTTGTCGTGCTCAGACTTCCCAATGCAAATGCGATCGAGTTTTCGCAAAAGATCAAAGACAAAGCAGGTGCCAAGGGATTCAAGTTTGAGAACATCCCATACCTGTCACCGATCGCAGCATGCAGCAGCTGCGCTGGCGGTGCTGGTCGACACACTCATGGTCGTGGAAAGTGTTCGCCGGCAACGGCAGACTTGATTCCGAACGACGCCCTGTTTCCAAATCAATGGGGACTCCAACGTATCAACGCTCCACGCGCCTGGCCCATCACTGAAGGAGACCCTGGCGTTGTTATCGCGGTGCTTGACCAGGGTGTTGAGTTAGGTCACCCGGACCTAAACCTCTGGCCAGTTTCCTACAGCACGATTACTCACCTCTTCGACGGCAGCCCGGTGGGAAACCACGGTACTGCCTGTGCCGGGATCATCAGCAGTCGTATCGATAACGCCACTGGTGCTGCCGGACTCGCAGCCAAATGCAGGGTGATGGCTATTGCTACAAACTTCGCCGACACGGAGGTTGCTGAAGGTTTGTATTTTGCAGCCGACAACGGAGCTCGCGTCGTCAGCATGAGCTTCGGCGTCTACCCATCCTGGATGGTGTGGGATTTCGCGCTCATTGAAGCTGCCCTTCAGTACTGTCAGGAAAGGAACGTCCTGCTGGTTGCTGCCACAGGCAATGAAGATCAGAACGTCTCACGCTTCCCGGCAACGGATCCGCGAACTCTAGGAGTTGGTGGCTCAAACAGAGATGACGTGAGAAAAGCTTTTGGCGACACCTCGATCGAACCCTTCTGGGGTGCCTGCTTCGGTCCTGATGTTGATGTGGTTGCACCTTGCCTGGAGATTCCAACAACCGATCGACTCGGTGCAGCTGGATACTCGCCGGGTGACTACGACCTCTTGTTTGACGGCACATCATCAGCGACCCCTCACGTGGCCGCACTCGCAGGTCTGATTCTGAGCGTCGATTCATCACTGACGAATCTAGAAGTGCGCCAGATCATTTCTGAAACCACAGACAAAATAAACGGCGGTGCTTATCTCTACGCACCAACCGCAGGCAAACCGTTCGGCACCTGGAACGATCAGGTGGGCTATGGCCGCATCAACGCGGAGCGCGCATTGCTGGTCGCCTGTTCATCTGGCGACGGGTGCAAAGGCGAAGGACCATGCGGAGTCGACATACCGCTTCCCGATGAGTGTTGTGTCAGCCCATGCGATCCGCCGTGGCGGCCAGACGAACAGTGCATGTACTGGTATGAAGTTCGGTTCTTCAAGGTTCCGCTTATCAGGAATCCTGACAACGCGGGAATCGCGGACCTACGAGCCTTCATCGAATTTCGCATCACTTACGAACACAAGCTCTGCCTGTTGGGTAAGCAACATGGCCCGCTGCTTTTTACGCAGACGTTGCTGCCAGGTGAGAAGGTGACGCTCTATCACAGCGAACGCTATCGTCGCATCACCAGTGAAACGGATCGCTTCTCCGTACAAACAACCTTCATGCAGTATCTGTCGGCTGTTCATGAGGCCAGATCGACAAACAGCCTGGAGGTGCTGGCTGATAAGGTGTCGTCCGAAAAAGGTAGTAGTTCGGTCTCGGTGGGCGGCGGACTTGCCGGGTTGTTAGGGCTGCCGAGTGGTAGTGCATCCAAACAAACCTCGGTCACGGATCACAACATGCTTCGAGCTGGCTTCGTCTCGGAGAGTTTCAATCAGTCCGTGTTTCAAGCTTCGCAAATGACTCACGCTGAGCGTTCGGTAGTCGTAAGTACGTTCGAGGAGAAGGATATTGCGAACGTAACAGCACGAACTATTCAGAACGACAACGAATGTCGTGCTGTTACTTACTTCATCCGCAGGGTTGTGGAACTCTATGCAATCAGCACGCGAGTTTCAGACATCTCGTATCGAATCGTCGGCCCAAATCTTCCACCCGACTGGCACACAATCAACGATATCGGTTGGTTGCCGGTTCAAATTCAAAATGAAATCAAGGCCGTACTGAATCTGTTGCCGAAGGTTGGAGAAGTCGTCGAACGACCGAAACCAATTTCGATACCAACAGACGGCACGGTTTACGATCCTGAACTTGCACACTGCTGTTCCTGCGAACCAGAACGCGCCGCGGCGATCAGCATCAGGTTGGAGAAACAGAAAGCTGAGGCGTTGAAGGCCTGCATCGAGGCTCAGACACTCCAGCTTGAACTTGAGAGAAGAAAACTGCTGTTGCAAAAGGGAGAACTTGCTCCGTTTAATGCGCCAGCAACAACTAATGCTCCTGCACCTATGCCGCAGATTGCTGCTGAGCCACAACGCTAAGCACTTCTGGAGTGCGCTGACTAGTCATAAGCTTGTTGGCGCACTCCACATTTTCAAAACCTTAAAGACAAGCAGCTCAACCCGCCGTCCATCTTCTGAAACTCCGACATCTCGATTGATATCGTTCGCAGTCCGAGTCCCTTAAGTTGTCGCGCAAACTCGGGAAAGCCCGCCGCAATTAGTACGGAATCGTTTACAACTATGCAGTTGGCCGCATACTCCTCGCCTCTTTTCACCCTGACCAACTCATATCCTCGAAACTCATCAAAGTCTGCTAACTCCTCGATCACGACGAGACGATTCTCTCCCAGATAAGCAATGCCACTCTTCAAGTGCAAAATTCCTTGCACGCCTCGTATATCAACAAGCTGCGACGTGTAGCCAAGAGTGTCGAGGATGCCGGCCAACTGTTGTGCCCCAGACTCATTTGTACGAGCGGAAACTCCGATGAAGAAGTGATCTTCCACCTCGCAGATGTCGCCTCCGTCTACGGTTCCCGGATGACAAATCAATTTGATCTCAGGGAAGACTCGTGAGAGCTCAACTTCGATTGAAGTGATTTCCCCACGACGCGATTCGGCGCCAGGGTTAGCTATTATTCCGCCGTGAGGCGTAAGGATCGCAGTATCTTCCACGAACGTTGAGTCAGGATATTCGTCGTTCGGAGGTAGGACGATTAATTCGAGATGGCAGGACTGTAATGCTCGACAATACGCATCGTGTTGCTTGAGCGCTGTTGTGTAATCCGGCGTCCCTAACTCAACTGTGGTGAGTCCATCAGCAAAGTTTCTGCCGGGTGGACGTACTATCGCGCGAGTAAACATACTTCGGCGTCTTCAGCCCGCCGCAAATTGAGTTATCTCACCGGGCTTACGAAGCATCTTGTTCACTTCGCCGATGTGCAACTCTTCTTCGCCGATCATTCGGCGTGCGTAGTCTTCAAGTAGAACGGACTTGTCACGCACCGCATCGAGCAGTTGCCTGTAGAGCGCGAGTCCTTCTTTCTCCGCCTCAAGCGATTCCAACAAGATGTCGTTGATACCGTGTTTGTGAGTCTCTAACAAAGCTCCGATCTTTAGTGAGGGATGCTCTCCGAGGTGAGTCACCAATTCTCCAGCTTCATTGGCATGAGCTAAGCAGACGGTGGCCTCGCTACGCAACCAACTGACGATCGGTATTCGATTGTGACCAAATACCATGAGCGAATAGTGGGTATAACGCACGACGCCGGCCAGCTCGGCTTCCATTATTTGATTCAGGAGTTTTACTGCTGTTGACGTCAAAGTCTCGTCCGCCATTGTTGCCCCTCCATTTGTTGCTGTGAATTGCGCAAGAGTATACACGAGCCGGACAACACAGGACGTCTCTTTGGAGTGCGGTGGCCCGGCACCGCTTTGTATGCAGATCGATAATTAGGGTCTGCATACCAAAGCGGTGCCGGGCCGGAGGCGCATTTTGTTGAGTATTGCTTTTTACAAACTAACCGCGAGGCGCAACATAGCTTCGTCGCGCTTTTACTACCAGCTGTCCATGTGATTTCTGTACGGTCGGCTTCAACTCGATCTTCAGCTTTCTTACGGTCCCATCGCGGAGCTTGTTAGTTGAGGTAAACGCCAGGCTGAAGCGCGAACGAATGTGCTCCATGAGTGTCGCGAACGTCTGGTCCAGGACCTCAGGTTTGTCTTCGAGTACTTCTCCCCCTGTATCCTCCGCAAGGTCTTTGATATTTAGCGTTGACAACTTCATCGCTCCACCCATGCGCGTAACCCATCTCATCATCCCGTTTTCCATCTGTTGTTCTGCAGTTACGGGAACTAATCCGCATACAACGCTGCCCGATTCGTAAATCGCATGCTTTGCCGTCTTGCCACCTGGCCCATCACTACAGTCGAAATTACGTGTCACGCCGGTGATGAAGATGATCACACGACGACCGGTAGGATTACCTGCTTGTTCCATATAGGTAGCCGCCTCATAGAAAGCTTTGTTCAAACAGTGGTTGGCGGTTTCGTCGTGAGGCGGAATGTGACGCAGAGCAAAATTCACGGACCATCGATCACGAGTGAACTCCTGCAACAGCTCAGCGTTGTTGTGGTAAGTCATGACTGCAACTTCGTCCGCTGGTTTCAAACGAGCCAGCGCCTCCGATGCTGCATGACGAACCTGATCGCTAAAAGGATCCAGACACCCACCTCGGTCGATTAACAAAAGCACCGACAGTGGCAGACTGCCCTGGCTGAAATGGGTGATCTCCTGAGGGTGACCGTCTTCCGAGATTTGAAAGTCGTCGCGCGATAAGTCGCCAACAACCCGGGCGGTATTCTTTTGCAAGACCAGAGCGTCGATGGTAACCAGGTCCACGTCGGTCTTGATGACTTCCACGACCGTCGGTTCAGCTACTTTCCGCTCTCGTGTTTGGGCAAATGAACTCGGAAGCACAGATCCTGCGAAGCCAAAACGAAAACGATTACTTTTGGAGTAGAGAGTAGAAAAGACAAGAACTACAAAGAAGAGTGGCAGCAAGGCCAGAGTCGGGCGCTTACGCATACGTACCTCCCAGAGAAATGGACTAAGTCCTAAGTTTTTCTAAGGGAGAGTTGCTTTAGGTAGACTCTGTAAGGCGATCCGACTTGGAGACGCTTTGGCTGAGTGAACTGTTAACACGAAACGCGGCCTTACATCAATACAAAAGTTGTCTTCGATGTACTTCGAGACAAAAAGAAAACAAGCCTCAAACTAAGAAAGCGCGAACGCGCCTCACTTAACAGTTCCCATCAACCTCTTAATACTCGGCGTCAGAATCGCCAGAATCGCCGCTCCTACCAATAATCCGACGCCGATTCCGCCATAGAGTTTGACTAACTGCCATGGATCATTGGCTACAAAGAATCCAGACAAATAGCCGGCAAGCTTGTTTCCAAACGACGTCGCAAGAAACCAAACACCCATCATGATTCCCACCAACTTAACTGGCGCTAGCTTCGTGACGGTACTTAGACCAACGGGACTCAAACACATCTCGCCGCAAACTTCGAGGAAGTACAGCCCAACCAGCCACAACGGAGTAATCTTTCCCTGGGCCGTCATCAGCGATGCTGGAATCAACAACAGATATGCGGCACCAATAAACATCAAACCTAAAGTGAACTTTACCGGACTGGAAGGTTGTCGGTCTTTCATCCGAACCCAGATCAACGAAAAGATCGGCGCTAGCAAGATTACAAACAGTGGCGTGCATGACTGCAGATAGCTCGAAGGGAATCGCATCCCAAACGCTTCCGTTCGGACCAACTCTTTTGCGTAGAGATTCAGGCTTGCACCCTTCTGTTCATAGGCAGCCCAGAAGAGCATTGTGAAAAGAAAGAAGATCAAGATCGCAGCAATTCGTTTCCAATCCTTGGCTGTAAGGGGCTGATTTGCTTCCGCACTCTTTGTCTTGCCAGTGTCTCGCTTCTTTACTTGCGTTCCGACGTTGGCCAAACTGCGCTGACTAAGTAGATAGATCGTCAAGCCGAGAATCATGCCGACTCCAGCGGCGCCAAAACCCCAGTGCCACCCGCCTGTCGGATCGAGACCCATTGAGGCAAGGAATCGTTTGAAGCTTTCGCCCTGGGCAAAGTAGCCGATGACGAGTGGCGCTAACACTGCCCCGACGTTGATACCCATGTAAAAGATCGAGAACCCGCTGTCCCGACGTGGATCATTCTCCCGATAAAGCCCGCCAACCATCGCGCTGATGTTGGGCTTTAGAAAACCAGTGCCAATGGCAATGAGTGCCATTCCCAGATAGAAGGAAGTCATCGAGTGAAAGATCATCGAGAAGTGACCAACAGCAATTATGATCCCGCCCACCAAAACAGCCAGGCGCGCGCCAAGGAAATAGTCCGCGATCAGCCCGCCGGGTAATGCAGTGAGATAAACCGACATCGTGTAGGTGCCATAGATCGATGCCGCGTGCTTGGTGTCGAAGGCCAAACCGCCCTGGGCGACGGTGCTGGTCATGTAAAGCATGAGGATCGCCCGCATGCCGTAATAACTAAACCGCTCCCACAGTTCCGTGAAGAAAAGCGGTCCAAGTCCTTTAGGATGACCAGCAAATCCGCTGTCATCGGATACATTTGGTAGGTTCGTATCACTCATAGTCGGGCTCACATCCATTGGCTGCAGAATCTGGTCTCAGGAAATTCGCGGCATTATGGTGGACGGAAGTTCTACATTCAACTTTATCTCGAAGCTCACAACTGAATTTTTGAATCAACCTTTTGCCCCTCAAAAAGCATCCATTCAACAACCAGCAGCCCAAAGTCTCCCAAAACCGCATCGACTGGTTTTGCAGTTAACTCTTTTGCGTCGTCAGGCGACACGGCAACAGTTCGAGATGATGCCAAGGTGAACGCAAATTGCGCGGAGTTTATGCAGCGGTGAAATTAGGCTAACGCAGTTCACTCGTAACAGGTACCACAATGAAGAAGCTCTTCTTGCTGTTTGTTTTGTTTGTGTCTTTATCCGTAATTCCAGTTCACTCCCAATCAGGACGGAAGCCAATTGAACCCAAACCAAAACCAGAAACAAAGACGGCTACTTTGGAAACTTCAGATAACGGAGTAACTGAAACCAAAGTCGATCCAGCAGGTGAAACAGTCGAAGGCGATGTTATCCGGTTCGACACCTCGTTGGTGACAGTGCCGGTTACGGTAGTCGATCGGCATGGTGGGTATGTGCCTCTGCTCAATCGCGAGGACTTCAAGATCTTTGAGGACGGCGTCGAACAGAAGCTGGCTTACTTTGCCACCAGTGATCAGCCGCTTACCGTGATCCTTGTGATTGACACCAGTGGCTCGACTGAATTTCGTTTGGAAGACATTCACAAAGCAGCAATTGATTTCGTGGGAAAGCTAAACGCAAGAGACAGCGTAATGGTGATGTCGTTTGACGATCGGATTGAAGTGCTGACAAGACCGACAAGTGATCGCGAGCTAATCGCCAACGCAATCCGGCGAGCTCGCACCGGAGGAGGAACTCGCCTTTACGATGCTGTAGATTCCGTTTTCACCAAACAGCTCACCACCTTCAGCGGACGCAAAGCTGTGGTCCTGTTTACTGACGGGGTCGACACAACAAGCCGTCACGCGTCTTATGACAGCACGTTGCGTCTGGCGGAGGAATCAGACGCTCCCATCTATTCAGTCGATTACGATACTTCCGGCGGCAATACTGTTTTCACACAGGGCCTTCCCATACCAAAGGGCCCAATCATTTTCGGACTACCGATACCAGGTCCTGGCGGTGGTGTTCCCGGATCGAACCCGGGTGATTACAAGCGAGCCGTCGCGTACCTCCACGCGCTTTCAAACTCGACGGGTGGACGGTTCTACAGTGGCGACTCGATGTTTGGAATCGGACAAGCGTTTACGTGGATTGCCGAGGAACTTTCGCGGCAATACAGTTTGGGATATTACCCGCGAACAACAGCACAGAACGGTCAGCGCCGAGCGATCAAAGTAAAGGTCAACACACCGGAGCTGATTGCAAAGTCGCGCGACAGTTACATCTACAAGGACCGTAAACCTATACAGGGGCAACCGACGGAGAAGACACAGGCGCCTGCCAAGCAACCGTACATTACCGATTCGA
>Ga0105243_10004441_pt1 | contig 11094 bp, 10 predicted proteins | sample KBSM34metaG_FD_81525 | JGI IMG/M metagenome (GOLD analysis project Ga0105243, IMG submission 81525) | Miscanthus rhizosphere microbial communities from Kellogg Biological Station, Michigan, USA - KBS M3-4 metaG | ecosystem: Host-associated > Plants > Roots > Rhizosphere > Soil | place...
CACGCCGACGGCGCCTTCGGCGCGTTCTTCCGCCTCTGGGAGCCCGCGGCCGGGCTCGTCGCGGGGCTCGAGCGCGCCGACTCGCTGGCAGTCGACGGCCACAAGTGGCTCAACGTCCCGAACGGCGTCGGCTTCGTGCTGTTGAAGGACGCGGGCCTGCATCGCGAGACGTTCGCGGGCAGCGCCGCGTACCTGACACCGGGCGCCGGCGCCAACCTGCACGAGCTCGGCATCGAGGCGAGCCGCTCCTGGCGAGGCGCGACCGTGTGGGCCGCGCTGAAGTTCCTCGGTCGCGACGGCATGGCCGAGCTGGTGACGCGTTGCTGCGAGCTCGCGCAGGAGCTCGCACGCACCGTGGAGGCCTCGCCCCGGCTGGAGGCGACCGCGCCCGCACCGACCAACACCGTCTGCTTCCGCTACCGGCCGGAGGGCTGGGCGGACGGGCCGGAGCTCGACGACCTGAACCGGCGCATCCAGGCCGATGTCGTCAGTGCCGGCGACGTCTTCTTCACAGGCGCGGAGCTTGCCAACGGCGTCTGCCAGCGCGTCGCGATCGTCTCCTGGCGGACCGGCTCGGATGACGTGCAGGCGCTGGTCGACGCGATCGAGGACGCGGGCGCCCGCCTCAGTGGAACTGCCAGGCGCCGGGTCGGCGCGTAACGGACGACGGGGAGGTCGCGGCGATGCCCGACGGAACGCTCGAGGACGCGTATCAGCGAGGCCGCCGCGTGCGCGGCGAGGTGCTCGGCGAGGCGCACGTCGAGCGCGCAATCGACGACGCGAGCGCCTTCTCGCGCCCGATGCAGGACCTCGTGACCGAGTACTGCTGGGGGCACGTGTGGGCGCGGCCCGGGCTGCCCAGGCGCGAGCGCAGCCTCCTCAACCTCGGCATGCTCACGGCGCTCAATCGCTCGCACGAGCTCGGCGTCCACGCGCGCGGTGCGATTCGCAACGGCTGCACGCCGGAGGAGATCCAGGAGACGCTCCTGCAGGCCGCGATCTACTGCGGCGTGCCGGCGGCCATGGAGGCGTTCCGCGTCGTCGAGGCCGCGATCACCGACGCGCAGCGCGAGCAGGCCGCCGAGCAATGAGCCCTGATGCCCGGATCGGGTTCGTCGGGCTCGGCGCGATGGGCGCGCCCATCTCCGAGGCGATCGCCGCCGGGGGTCATGCGCTGGTCGTTCACGACCGCGATGCGCGAGCGCTCGAGGCGGCGGTGGCCGCCGGCGCCGTCGCTGCGCCGAGCGCCCGAGCCGTGGCCGATGCGGCCGAGGTCGTCTTCGTCAGCTTGCCGACACCGGACGTCGTGCGCGAGGTGGCGTGCGGTGACGGCGGCCTCGCGGGCGGTGGCGCCATGCACACGTACGTCGACCTCTCCACGACCGGCGCGGTCGTGGCCGCCGAGGTGGCGGCCAAGCTGGCCTCGCAGGGGATCGACGTGCTCGACGCGCCCGTCAGCGGCGGCGTCGCCGGAGCGAGGGCGCGCACGCTTGCAGTCATCGCCGCCGGCGAGCCGCACGTGTTCGAGCGCATGCGGCCGCTGCTCGAGTTGTTCGGGGGGAACGTCTTCCACGTCGGCGACGCCCCGGGTCAGGGCCAGACCGCCAAGCTGCTGAACAACCTGCTCTCGGCCACCGCGACGGCGATCACATCCGAGGCCGTGACCATGGGCCTCGCGGCCGGGCTCGATCCGGCCACGCTGCTCGGGGTGTTCAATGCAGGCACGGGGCGCAACATGGCAACGGCGCAGAAGTTCCCAGCGCACGTTCTCACGCGGCGCTTCGACTCCGGCTTCCGTCTCGAGCTGATGGCGAAGGACCTCGAGCTGTGCATGGCCGAGGCGCGCGGGCGCCACGTACCGATGCTGCTGGGCGGGCTCGTGCAGCAGATCTGGACGCTTGCGCGGACGCAGTCTGCGAGCGACGCCGATCACACCGAGATCGTCCGGCTGTTCGAGCGCTGGGCGGGAGTCGAGATCGCGGCGAGCGATGCCTGAGGCCTCGCCCTTCGAGGTCTACGCCGTTCGCTACGGAAGCCTGCGGGCGCCGAAGTCGGAGCTCTTCCTGCGCCACTCGAGCTACGGCGAGCCCGACGCCGAGGTCGAGATGGCCTACTGGTTCTGGGTCCTCCGGCGCGGGGACGAGACGATCGTCGTCGACTGCGGCTTCGCTCCCGGCGTCGGCGCGCGGCGCGGGCGGACGTGCCTGCAGAAACCGCCGGACGCCCTGCGAGCACTCGGTGTCGAGCCCGAGTCGGTCTCGACCGTCCTCGTCACCCACCTTCACTACGACCACATCGGCAACCTGGCGGCCTTCCCCGCGGCGACGCTGATCGTCTCGCGGCGCGAGCTCGACTTCTGGTCCAGCCCGATGGCCCGGCGCTTCCAGTTCGCGTCGGTCGTCGAGGAGAGTGAGATCGCGCTCGTCCGGGCGGCGGCCGCCGCAGGTCGCGTGAGGCTCATCGAGGGAACCGAGGAGATCGCCGAAGGGGTGACCGCAACGACCGTCGGAGGCCACTCGCCCGGTCAGCTGATCGCAGTCGTCAGGAGCGAGCGAGGAGATGTCGTCCTCGCGTCGGACGCGGCGCACTTCTACGACGAGCTCGAGTTCGACAGACCCTTTTCCGTGGTAGGTGACCTCGTGGAGATGTACGCGGCATACGACCTCCTGAAGGAGCTCGCGCGGGCGGGTGCCGAGGTCGTTCCGGGCCATGACCCGGACGTCGCCCTGCGCTATCCCCGCGTGGACGCGCCCGGGGCAGTCGAGGCGGTTCGAATCGGATGAGGGGAGCGGGGGAGATGACCAGCGGCATCATCGGCCTCGGCAACATGGGCGGCCGGATCGGCCGGCGGATCCGCGACGAGGGCCTGCCGGTCATCGGCTACGACCTCGACCCCGAGCAGGCGGACGTGGCAGGCATCGAGCTCGCCGATTCGGTCGCAGAGGTCGCCGCGGGCTCCCGCGTGGTGTTCCTCTCGCTACCCGACAGCACGGCTGTCGAGCAGGTCGTGCTCGGCGAGGGCGGTCTGCTCGAGAATGCGCGCGCGAGACAGGTGGTCGTGGATCTCAGTACTGCGGCGCCCAGCTCGAGCGTGAAGATCCACGCCGCGCTGGCGCGGCGCGAGGTCGCCTTCGTCGACGCCGGAATCTCGGGCGGCGCGGCGGCGGCCGAGCAGGGGACGCTCACGATCATGGCCGGCGGATCCAGGGAGGCGCTCGAGGTCGTCGCACCGTTCCTTGCGACGTTCAGCGCCCGCGTCTACCACATGGGCGCGCCCGGCTCGGGCCACGCCGCGAAGCTCCTGAACAACTTCCTCAATGCCACCAGCCTGGCGGCGACCGCCGAGGTGATGGTCGCCGCGAAGCAGTCCGGTCTCGACCTCGCGCAGTTCCTCGACGTCGTCAACCACTCGAGCGGCGTCAGCTTCGCCACGCTCAATCGCTTTCCGCGGATCATCGAGGGTGACTATCTCGAGGGCGGCCTCACGAACGCGCTGATGGCAAAGGACGTACGGCTCTACCTCGAGCACGTGCAGGAGATCGGGACCCCGAGCCTGACCGGCGCGGCCTGTCTCGGAGTGTTCGAGCTCGCCGGGGCGCTCGGCTACGGCGACCAGATCAGCAATCGCGTGGTCGACGCGATCGGCGACATCGCCGGCGGCGTCCGCGTCCAGCAGGAAGCGAGGGCAAACCAATGAGGATCGCCAAGGGACGTGCCGGAGCACCGTCCGAGGAGCGCGGGCCGACCTTCACCGGCCGCGTGTGGGCCGACCCCGTGCTGGGCGCCGGCGACGGGATCATGGTGGCCAACGTGTTCTTCGAGCCCGGGTCGCGCACGCACTGGCACACGCACGAGGTCGCGCAGGTGCTCCACGTGATCGCGGGCGAGGGCCGGGTCCAGTCGCGCGACGGCACGGGTTGGACGCTCGAGGTCGGCGACACCGTGCACATTCCGGCGGGCGAGGAGCACTGGCACGGTGCCGCGCCCGGCAGTTACCTGCTGCACATGGCGGTCTCGATCGGAGCCACGCAATGGCTCGATCCCGTCGGCGACGACGACTACGCGGTCGCGTCGGCGTAGCGCACACCGCACCGGGCGAGTGCGGCCGGCGTCCGGGCCGTGGCTCCGGACGCCGGCGCGCCGGTCAGCGGTGAGTGCTGTCCACGTGGAAGGTGAAGTCGTACGCGGTGCCCTGCGCATCACGCGCGTGCAGGTCCATCGTGCCAGTCGCGTCGCGATAGGCCCCCGTGCCGCCGGTGATGGCAAGCGTGCTGTCGCCCGCGTCGAGGAACGGTCCCTCGACGGTGATCTGACCGTCCTCGAGCGAGGTCGTCCAGGCGCATTCGAATGACGTGCCGGGGACGGTGCGCACGCACTGGCCTCCATCGCTGCCGACGACCGTCGTGTTCGAGGCGTCGTAGACCGAATTGCCGAAGGCGAGTGTGTCGCCGACCGAGTCGCCTGCCGGAGCATTGTCGACGGGAGTGTCACTCGTGGCGCGCTCGACGACGTGGATCGTGAGCCCGTGAGGCTTCCCGTGGTGCGTCTGCGTCGCGAGGGCGCTCGAAACTGCGACAACCGCGAGCATTGCGGTCGCCGCGAGGGCGGCGCCGAACAGTGTCTTGCGCATGTGGTTCTCCTCTCGATCGGGACTGCGATTCGAGCTTCGAGCGACTCCTCCCCGGAACGGCCGCCTGATAACCGCCGGCTGATCGCACGTCGCCGTCGTTCGGCAGGGGCCGAAGGGATGGAGACGTAGGCTCCAGTCATGGCGTTGCGAGTCAGTCCCGGTGCCCGCCAGCCGATCGTCGCGGGGGCACTCGCCGCTCTGCTGCTCGGCGCCAACCTGGCCTCGCCACTGTACGGCGTCTACCGCGGCCTCTTCGGTTTCGACAGCCTCGTGCTCACGCTCGTGTTCGCGGTCTATGCCCTGGTGCTCGCGCCGTCGCTCCTGTTCTTCGGTGAGCTGTCCGACCGCATCGGACGCAGGCCCGTGATCCTCGGCGGGCTCGTCGTGGGCACGATCGGGCTCGCCCTGTTCGTGCTCGCCACGAGCGTCGCGTGGCTGTTCGCGGCGCGCATCGCGCAGGGCGTGTCCGTGGGCATGGCGGGCGGCGCGGCCACGGCGGCCCTGGTCGAGCTCGATCCTCATGGCGACCGCCGGCACGCGGCGCTTCTGGCGACGCTGGCGCAGACCGTGGGCGGTGCGGCCGGCCCGCTGCTGACGGGCATCCTCGCCCAGTGGTTCCCGGCCCCACGAGTGCTGGCCTACGTCGTGGGCATGGCCGCCTGCATCCTTGCGGCGGCGCTGTTGCTCGCGATGCCCGAGCCCGGGCAACCGCGCGGCGGCGCCTGGAGCATGCCGCGGCCGAGCGTGCCCCGAGACATCCGTGTCGCGTTCGCCCGGGTAGCCGTCACCGGCGCGTCGGTATGGGCCGTCGTGGCCCTGTTCTTCGCGGTCGTTCCGTCGTTTGCGACCGAGCGCATCGGCATCGGCAACCTGGCCGCGCTGGGTGCGATCAGCGCGATCGTCCTGATCTGCTCGAGCATCTCGCAGGTCGTCTCGCCCGACACGATCGAGCCGCACGTCTCGCAGGCCCTGGGGCTCGGTCTCCTGACCACCGGTCTCGTCGCGCTCGTCCTGGCGTCGGTGACCGACAGCGCGATCGTGCTCGTCGCAGCCAGCGTGCTCGCCGGCACCGGCCACGGGCTCGGATTCCTCGGCGCCCAGGACGACCTCAACCGCATCGCTCCCCCGGAGCGGCGCGGCGAGATCAACGCCGCGCTCTACACCTGCATCTATCTCGGGGTCGCACTCCCGGTCATCGGAGTCGGAGTGCTCGCCGACCTGACGACGCTCACGACCGCCGTGGTCGTGTTCGCGTTCGTCACCGGAACGGCGGCGGTTTCGGTCGCGCTGTGGCACCTCGCAGCAGGGCGCCCGACCGCGGCGGCGAGCCTGCCCGGCTAGTCGCCGAGGAAGTAGTCCCGGCTCGTCGGCGGCCGCCCGGGCTTGAACCACTTTTTCTGCCACGCGCCGGCCGGATCCGGGTCGAGGAAGCCGCCGGTCTTCACCGGCGGAGGCTTGCCCGTCTTGATCAGCGACTCGCGCAGCTTGTCCGCCAGCCTCGCGCGCATGACGTAGTGGTCGTACACGTCGAGCACGTGCACCGCGTAGGAGATCGCCAGCGACTGGTTGCCGCGGATGACCAGCAGGTTCTCGTCGTTCTGGTACGAGGCCTTGAAGCCGAGGTTGTGGCTGCCCGTGACCACGGTGCAGCGCTGCGGATCGAGCGGGTCGATGACGACGATCTTGTCGTGGATGATCGCGAAGCCGGCGCTCAGCAGTTCCTTCCTGAGGTCGCCGGTCTGGGCCGGCACCGCGGCCGCGCGCACCATCGCGATGCGGCTGTCGTCCCCGGCCGGCCACCAGACCGCAGGCGCCGGCAGCTTCCCCTTCGATCCGTTCGGCTTCGTGTACTCGGTAGGCCCCTGACGCGGCGGCAGCGCGTCAGGGTCGCTGATCGCTCCCTGCACCAGGAGCTTGGGATTCGCGGCGGCGAGCTTCGCGGCCGGCCCGATGACGTTCTGAACGCCTCCGACGCCGGGCAGGAAGACGAGGAACAGGATCGCGTGGTCGGCCTGCTCCATGAGCGAATAGACGCGGCTCAGATCGGGCGGCGTCGGCGGGTCGGGGTCGTCCGGCTTCTTCTTCCTCGGCCTCGTCTTGGCTTTCGTGTTCGGCGAGAAGAACACCTCGACCGTGCCTCCGCCGTGCGTCAGCTGCACGGGTGGAGCGGGCGTGAGGTTGGCTGCGCGGATCACCGCGCCCTGGACGCCGCTGTTCCTGGCGAAGCCCACGGCGGTCGAGCCGTGGAATGCGTCCTGCACCGGCACGCCTGCGGGCTGGACGTCCGCCTGCAGCCGCTTCCAGTACTCGAGATAGATGCTCGCGAGTTTGTCGTCCTCGATCAGGATGGCGTTGTTGGACTGCGTGCAGAGGCCGGTCTCCGTCCAGTTCGTGCTGCCACTCAGGACCGCCTTCGCGACGCCGCCCTTCACATAGACCGCGAACTTGTTGTGGCCGATGTGACTGGAGTTGTTGAACAGCCGATCCTGGACGGTGCCGGCCGAGGCGGCGTGCAGGCCGGCACGCGCGTCGTGGTTCCCGGTGTCCCACACGTCGGGCCGCCGGGGCTTCGTGGGCGGCTTGGTCTTCGGTGTGAGGTTCACCGACCCGGCGGTCGAGAGGATCACGTGCGCCTTGCCGGCCTTCGTCAGCTTCGTCAGCCGGGCGATCAGCTCCGGGTCGTGCAACTCGTAGAGCGCGAGGTACAGCTCACCGCCATCCTTCTCGGTGCGGTCGATGAGACTGAGCAGGAAGCCGAGGACGTCGGCGGTGAGGAACTTCCGGATCCGGTCGCCCGGCTCCGGAATGTGCTCCTTCAGCGTCGTCAGGAGTCCCTTGCTGATGTCGGTGGCGGGGCCGGCGGCGACACCCTGCGGCTTTGGCTCCTGCACGTCTTGGAGTTGCTGCAGCAGGTTCTGCGTCGAGAGGATCCCGTTGGTGTACGTCGCCTGCACCCCTCCGCCGCGCGGGTAGGAGTGCGTCACGTCGATGGTCGGCGTCTCGACCGGATCGGCGAGCAGGGCCAGCGGCAGCGGCGTGCCCCGGTAGCGGGGCTTGCCATCGGCGTCCCGGTAGACGGCCGTGCTCGACGTGGGAACGGCCTTCCGGCCCGGCCCCGGCGGGCCGACGGGGACGATCTCGTAATGGACTTTGAAGTCGATCGGCCGCACGCTCGTACTGTCACGCGATCGCCGCAGCGTCAGGTCGCGCCACTCGTACGACTGGATCGGCCAGACCGAGCTGTCCTGATCGAGCCAGTCCGGGTTCGACTGGTCGCGGAACGCGATCCAGGTCGGGAGGATTCGCCGCCTGCCCGCCTTCGGGCCGGTCTCGCGCACACGCGTGATCATGAAGCCGAGGCAGTCGGCGATCGGGCCGTCCGCCTGCCACGCCAGATAGGCCACTTCGCCGTTGCACCAGGCGTCGGCCTTCACGATCTTGCCCATCGGGACCCCATTTCCCGTTGTGACAAGACTATGGTCGAGTCGTCACACATGCGCAAGCAATGCGCATGCGAGCCGGGTGACCGCAGGGACGCGGTGACGGGTCAGGCGAAGTACACCGTCTTGGTCTCGAAATAGCCCTCGATGCCCTCGATGCCGCCTTCGCGGCCCATGCCGGACTGCTTGAAACCGCCGAACGGCATCTTGATGTCCACGGCCATGCCGTTGACCGTGACACTCCCGGCGCGGACGCGGCGCGCGAACTCGTAGGCGCGCTCCGGATCCGCGCTGTAGACGGCGCCGTGCAGGCCGTAGATGGTGTCGTTGGCCTTGGCGACGGCGTCGTCGGTGCCGTCGTACTCGATGAAGCTGACGACCGGCCCGAAGATCTCCTCTTGCGCGATGGTCATGCCGGACTCGACGTTGTCGAACACCGTCGGCTCGATGTAGTACCCGCGCGGCATGTCGTCGGGCCGCCCGCCGCCCGTCACGATCCGGGCGCCCTGATCCACGCCCTTTGCGATGTAGCCCTGCACGCGGTCGAGCTGGCGCGCCATGGTGAGCGGGCCCATCTGCGTGGCGGCGTCGAACGGATCGCCGACCTTGATGGAGCGCACCGCATCGACGTAGGCCTCGAGCACCTCGCTCTTGCGTCCGGTCGGCACGAGCACGCGGGTCAGCGAGAAGCACACCTGCCCGGTGATCGGCATCGAGAACGGGACGAGACTCGCGAGCACATCGCCGATCTCGGCGTCCTCGAGGATGACCGCGGCCGACTTGCCACCGAGCTCCAGGCTCACGCGCGCCAGGCGCTCGGAAGCCGCCGCCGCGATCTTGCGGCCGGCGATCGTGCTGCCCGTGAAGGCGATCTTGTCGATGCCGGGATGGCGCACGAGGTGGTCGCCGACCTCCCGGCCCGCGGGCACGACATTGAACACCCCCGGCGGGAGGCCTGCGGCGTCGATGCACTCGGCGAGGATGTAGGCGTCGGCCGGCGTCTCGGGTGCGGGCTTGGAGACGACGGTGCAGCCGGCGGCCAGCGCGGCCGCGACCTTGTAGCAGAGCAGCACCATCGGGGCGTTCCACGGCGTGATCGCCGCGACGACGCCCACGGGCTCCCTGACGACGCGGACGAGGGCGCCATTGTCGCGCGTCCGCTCGTCGACGATCGGATAGTCCTCGACGAGATCGGCATAGAACTCGAACAGCCCTGCGTACTGGCCCGACGCGTAATTCGTGAACGAGATGGGCGCGCCGACCTGCGCCGTCCACGCCTCCGAGAGCGCGGGGCGCCGCGCGGTCAGCTCGGCAGCGACTCGGCGGAGGGCGGCGGCTCGATCCGCGGTCGACATCCTGGGCCACGGTCCGTTGTCGAACGCCTCGCGCGCCGCGGCGACGGCGCGGTCGACGTCCTTCGCCTGGGCCTCCGCGAACGTCATCAGGACGTCCTCGGTCACCGGCGAGATGAGCGTCAGCGTGTCACGGGAGCTCGGCTCCACCCATTCGCCGCCGATGAAGAACGAATGCGGCGACTTGACCGTCAGATCGGCTTGCGCCTGCGTTGCGCTCATGCTGCCTTCCTCTCGGCTCTTTGGCACGTCGTCGGCTCACGCCGCTCGGTGATCGTCGTGGAGAACGAACCATACGGACGGTCCGCCGTGCCGGCCTGAGGAGCAGCGCTACTTCTTCGTGCCCGGGCCCGTGAGCCGGACGGGCTCCGACCAGAAGAACGCCCGCTGCCGGCCCTTGTCGTCGACGAAGACCCCGAACGCCGAGGCGGTCGCCGAGCCCGCATGGAAGTCGACCGGCTTGAACCGGTTCGTGAGCGGGAAGGTCCAGCGAGCCGTCGCCTTGCCGACATCGCTGATCTTGAGGTCGCTCCGCATGTCGGGCATGTCCGGCATGCCCATGGCGTTGGCGATCGCGTCGTTCGTGCCATCGCGCTGCAGGACCCACACGCACAGTTCGGTCACGGCCTTCACAGATGGATCCAGTGGGCCGGTGGCATTCACGGTGCCATTCTTGGTCACCGTCAGCTTTTCGTCGAAGTTGCCGGCGGGCATCTCCTCACCCCATTCCGAGCCGTGGGCTCTCTCGTTACCCGAGTTACAACAGCATCGCCAGTTCCGACCGGATTTTCGCGGCCGTGACGAGATTTCCCTTTTGCTCGTGGAGCTGCAGGCCCGCGGCGGCGGCAACAGCGGCATCGTCTGTCAGTCCCGAGTCGCGGAGAATGTGCGCGAGATCGACGAGGGCGTCGCCGCGGTAGACGACGAAGTCGGTCTGCTCCGCGAGCTCCACGGCCTCACGTGCGAGCGCCTCGGCATCGTCGAGCTGACCGCGCGTTGCCAGGACTCTGGCCTGGACGCCGCGCCACAGCACCTGCGTGAGCAGATCGCCCGTCGCAGCCAGGCGTGCGCTCTGCTGCGCGAGCTCCTCTGCCTCGGCCACGCGATCCTGCTCGAACACCGCGCGCGCGAGGAACGCGGCCGTCGTCGAGAGGAAGGCCTGTTCCCCCATCTCCGTCAGAGCGTCGAACCCCCGGCGCAGGCTCGTCTCGGCCGCGGCGGAGTCGCCGGCGAGCATCTCGATCAGCGCCTCGTTCTGCGACGTCGCCGCGTTCAGCGTCAGGCCGAGCTCCTCGAAGACGCCGTTGCTCGTGGCGAGCATCGAGCGGGCGAGCTCGAAGTTCCCGTTCATCGCATGCAGCCCGGCGAGATGGCGGAGCGTCAGCGCTTCGGCGTCGAGGTGGCCGCTGACCTCGTCGCGAATCTCCTCACAGCGCTGAATGGCCTCGGCCACGGGCGTCGGCCCGAACCACAGCGACGACGCGATCCAGGTGAGGATCTCCGCGCGCGCGCCCTCGTCCGCAGCGCGGCTGGCGTGGGCTGCTGCCCGCTCCCAGGCCTCGGCCGCCGCCCCCGCGTGCGCCTCGTTCCAGTGCAGCCAGGCCTCGAGTCGCCGGGCACTGCAGAGTCCGTGCTGGTCGTCGTGGGCCTCGAAGATCGGAAGCACCTGCTC
>Ga0105243_10004443_pt1 | contig 11091 bp, 8 predicted proteins | sample KBSM34metaG_FD_81525 | JGI IMG/M metagenome (GOLD analysis project Ga0105243, IMG submission 81525) | Miscanthus rhizosphere microbial communities from Kellogg Biological Station, Michigan, USA - KBS M3-4 metaG | ecosystem: Host-associated > Plants > Roots > Rhizosphere > Soil | place: Michigan...
ACGCCCGCAACGGCAACGGCAACGGCAACCGTTGTAGAGCGCCCCGCTTCGGCCAGCGAGCAGAAAAACAAGGATGGCCGCTATGTGCGGGTCAACGCCGACAAGCTCGACGAGTTGATCAATCTGGTCGGCGAGCTGGTCATTGCCAGCGCTGGTGCCAGCCTGCTGGCCAAGTCGTGCGACAACGACCCGCTTCAGGAAGCCAGTTCCACCGTATCGGGGCTGGTCGAGCAGATTCTGGATGGCGCGCTGCACCTGCGCATGATCCCCATCGGCGATACCTTCAATCGCTTCCGCCGTGTGGTGCGCGATGTCAGCCAGGAACTGGGCAAGGACATTGACCTGATCATCAATGGTGCGGAGACCGAACTGGACAAGACCGTCGTCGAAAAGATCGGCGACCCGCTCATGCACCTGCTGCGCAACTCCATGGACCACGGCATCGAGAGCGCCGAAGCACGTCGCGCAGCAGGCAAACCGGCCAAAGGTCATTTGAGCCTCAACGCGTACCACGACTCGGGCAGCATCGTCATTGAAATCGCCGACGACGGGGCCGGACTCAACCGCGAGCGCATCCTCGACAAGGCCCAGCAACGCGGACTGGTGGCGGCCGGCGCAAGCCTCACCGATCAGGAAATCTACAACCTGATTTTCGAGCCAGGTTTTTCCACTGCCGAGGCCGTCACCAACCTTTCGGGGCGCGGTGTCGGCATGGACGTGGTCAAGCGCAACATCACCTTGCTGCGCGGCACGGTGGATCTGGACAGTCAGCCCGGTCAGGGCACCATCGTGCGCATCCGCCTGCCGCTGACGCTGGCGATCATCAACGGTTTTCTGGTCGGTATCGATCAGTCGACGTACGTAATCCCGCTGGACATGGTGCAGGAATGCATCGAGCTGGACGAACACAACCGGCAGTTGACCCGCGACAGCGGCTACCTGGACCTGCGTGGCGAAGTGCTGCCGCTGGTCTACCTGCGTGACCACTTCAATCATGAAGGCCCGGCCGCCAGGCGCCAGAACGTGGTGGTGGTGCGTTACGCCGAGCACAAGGCCGGTCTGGTGGTCGATGACCTGCTTGGCGAGTTCCAAACCGTTATCAAACCTCTGGGCAAGCTGTTCGGCGCGCTGCGCGGCATCAGCGGCTCGACGATTCTGGGCAGCGGCGCGGTGGCGTTGATTCTCGACATACCCGCCCTGCTTAACCAGATCGTACACATGGAGGCCCGCTCGACCCAGGCGCCTCAATCCCTGTTGCCCACTTCTCGCTGACGGATTCGCAATTCCCAAGGAGTTACTTCAATGAAATGGTTCTACGATCTGAAGATTTCCACCAAGCTGATTACCTCGTTTCTGGTGGTTCTGGCGTTGACCGCGGCCATGGGAGTCTTTGCCATCATCCAGCTCGGCCAGGTCAACCAGGCCGCTCAGGACATCAAGGAAAACTGGATGCCGTCCATGCGCGCGGCTTCGGGCATGCGCTTCTTCGCCGCCAACTATCGCTTGAAGGAAAACCGCCATATTGCAGCCGACACCGCCCAGGAAAAGGCGCAGATGGAGCTTGAAGCCGCAGACTCTCGCAAACAGTTCGAAACCCGCCTGGCCACCTATGACAAGCTGGTGGTCAGTGACGAAGATCGCCAACTGTTCAATGGCGTTACCTCGACATGGGCTGCGTACCTCAAGAGCAGCAACGAGTTGTTCGACATGTCCCGCCAGGGCCTCGAAGCCCAGGCACGAGCGCTGCTGAAGGGCGAGTCCAAAACGCATTTCGACGAAGTGACCAGTCAGTTGCAAAAAATGGTCGAGCTCAACGACGCCGGGGCGACTGCTGCTGGTGACAAAGGCACCACGCTGTACGAAAACGCACGCATCTCGATCGTCGTCGTGCTGGTTGCAGCCTTGTTGATCGGTCTCGGCCTGGCGCTGTTCATCGCCCGGATCATCTCCCGCCCGCTGAAAGAGGCTGCAACGGCCGCCGAGCAGCTGGCAGAGGGCAACCTCAACGCCCACATCGGCCACGGTTCCAAGGACGAGACCGGCATGGTGCTCAACGCCATGCGCAACATGGTCGGCAAGCTGTCGCACATCATCGGCGAAGTGCGTAATGCCGCCGACAACCTGGCCAGTGCCTCGGAAGAAGTCAGCGCCACTGCTCAGTCGATGAGCCAGGCCACCAGCGAACAGGCCGCCAGCGTCGAAGAGACCAGCGCGTCGGTCGAGCAGATGAGCGCCAGCATCAACCAGAACACCGAGAACGCCAAAGTCACCGATGGCATGGCCAGCAAGGCCGCCAAGGAAGCCACCGAGGGCGGCGAATCGGTGCAGCAGACCGTGGTGGCGATGAAGAAAATCGCCCAGCGCATCAGCATCATCGACGACATCGCTTACCAGACCAACCTGCTCGCCCTCAACGCTGCCATCGAAGCCGCGCGTGCCGGCGAACATGGCAAGGGGTTTGCGGTTGTGGCCGCCGAGGTGCGCAAGCTGGCCGAACGCAGCCAGGTGGCCGCGCAGGAAATCGGCGAGTTGTCGTCGAGCAGCGTGGACATGGCCGAGAAGGCCGGCAAGTTGCTGGACGAGATGGTGCCCTCGATCAACAAGACCTCCGACCTTGTGCAGGAAATCAGTGCCGCGTCGGAAGAGCAGGCAGCCGGTGTGGCGCAGATCAACACTGCCATGACCCAGCTCAACCAGGTCACCCAGCAAAACGCATCGAGCAGCGAAGAACTGGCGGCCACAGCTGAAGAAATGAGCAGCCAGGCCGAACAACTGCAACAGGCCATGAGTTTCTTCACCCTCGACGCATCGCCACGGGCCGTCGCGCAGAACGCTACGTTCGACAGCCGCAACAGCCCGAACCGTCAGCCTCCGCGCCCTCCACAGCAGGCTCCGCGCAAGGCATTTGCGCAAAACATGGCGGGCGCCCCGGACGAATCGGAATTTACCCGTTTCTGATTGCCGGCTTCGATAGAGACTCCAGGGGAGAACGACATGGGCTCATTGGTCACGACTCGGCAGACCGCAGCGACGGTCGAAGAAGAGGCGCAGTACCTGACTTTCATGCTCGGTGGCGAGATGTTCGCCATCGGCATTCTGGGCATCAAGGAAATCATCGAGTACGGCAGCCTGACGGTGGTGCCGATGATGCCCGCCTTCGTGCGCGGGGTGATCAATCTGCGCGGCGCGGTGGTGCCGGTGGTCGATCTGTCGGCGCGCTTCGGGCGGCAGAACTCGGATATCACTCGGCGTTCGTGCGTGATCATCATCGAGGCCAACAGCGAGGACGGCCAGCCGCAGGACATCGGTCTGCTGGTCGACAATGTCTCGGCGGTGCTGGAGATTCCGGCGTCGCAGATCGAGCCGCCGCCGAACTTCGGTGCGAGAATTCGCGCCGACTTCATCAGCGGCATGGCCAAGGTCGACGGCAAGTTCGTGATCGTTCTTGAGGTCGACCGCGTGTTGTCCATCGATGAAATGTCCAGCCTTGCCGAGGCAAGCCAGTCGCTGCCGCCCGACGTCGATGCGACGTGAGGTCTGCACATGCCTGATACAGCGTCGCTCACCGATCGCGAATTCGGCCAGTTCCAGAACTGGCTGTACAACGCTGCGGGCATCAAACTGACACTGGCCAAGAAAGCGCTGGTCGCCGGCCGTCTGTTCAAGCGTCTCAAGCATTACGAGCTGGACAACTATGGCGAGTATTTCAAGCTGATCATGAACGATCAGCGCAACGGCGAGCTGCAAGTGGCGCTGGACCTGCTGACCACCAACGAAACGTATTTCTTCCGCGAACCCAAGCACTTCGATTTTCTGCGTCAGCAGGTGCTGCCCAAGGTCACGCACGGCAAAATGTTCCGTATCTGGAGCGCTGCCAGTTCGTCTGGCGAAGAGCCCTACAGCCTGGCCATGACCCTGGCCGAACAACTGGGCACCACGCCTTGGGAAGTGGTCGGTTCGGACATCAGCACCCGCGTGCTGAGCAAGGCGCGCAGCGGTCACTACCCCATGGAACGCACCGAGACGTTACCGCAACCTTTGCTGTTCAAATACTGTCTGAAAGGCATAGGTCGCCAGGAAGGGACCTTCCTGATCGACAAGTCGTTGCGCAGCCGGGTCAGTTTCGTGCAGGTCAATCTCAATGACACCCTGCCGGATCTGGGCGAGTTCGACGTAATCTTCCTGCGCAACGTGATGATTTATTTCGATCAGGAAACCAAAAGCAAAGTGGTGGCGCGGTTGATCCCGCGTCTCAAGCCAGGAGGCTATTTCATCATCAGCCACTCAGAAAGCCTGAACGGTGTAAATGACATGTTGAAAATGGTCTCCCCTTCGATTTACCGCAAACCATGAACACGCCTGTCGGTGTAGCCGAAATAGTGCTGGGGCCTGGCGAAGTGGTTTTTCAGACCCGGCCGACTCGCCTGCGCACGTTGCTGGGTTCATGCGTGGCGATTACCTTCTGGCACCCGTGGCGGCGTATTGGCGGCATGTGCCACTTCATGTTGCCCGGGCGCATACGCAGGCATCAGCCACTGGACGGCAGGTACGCTGACGAAGCGATGGAAATACTCATTCGCCATGCGCTGGCCAATGGCACCCTGCCGGAGGAATATCAGGTCAAACTGTTTGGCGGCGGCGAAATGTTTCCAGCTCATCGCCATGACCCGCACATGCAGAACGTCGCTGACAGCAACGTTCATGCGGCGCTTGCGCTGGCCGAACAGCACCGTTTGAAGCTGATGGCTCAGGATCTGGGCAGCACCGGCCATCGCAGCATCATCTTCGACCTGTGGGACGGAAACGTATGGGTCAGGCACCAACCAATGGAAGCAATGGAAAAAGATGCCAAACAAAAAAATCAGCGTACTGCTGGTCGATGATTCGGCCGTGGTACGCCAGGTGCTGGTGGCCATTCTCAACGACACCCCCGATATTCACGTGATGGGTGCGGCGTCAGACCCGATATTCGCCATGAGCAAGCTCGCTCAGGAATGGCCGGACGTCATTGTGCTGGACGTGGAAATGCCGCGCATGGACGGCATCACCTTTCTCAAGAAGATCATGAGCGAGCGGCCGACACCGGTGGTGATCTGCTCGTCGCTGACCCAGAAAGGCGCGGAAACCTCATTGCAGGCGCTGTCTGCCGGGGCGGTGGAAATCATCACCAAGCCCACCACCGGCCTGAAGAACTTCCTCATCGATTCGGCTGCCGAGCTGGTTGCAGCAGTACGCGCAGCAGCCAACTCCAACGTCAGGAACCTCGGCAAGCGCACCGCCGCCCCGGTGCTGACCCCGGCCAGCAAACTGACCGCCGATGCCATTTTGCCGGCTGCCAGCGGCCATGCCATGGCGCAGACCACTGAACGCATCGTCGCCATCGGCACCTCGACAGGCGGTACACAGGCACTTGAAGCGGTTCTGACGGCCCTGCCACGCGTCTGTCCCGGCATGGTCATCGTCCAGCACATGCCGGAAAAATTCACCGCATCGTTCGCCGAACGCCTGAACAGCCTGAGTCAGATCGAGGTGCGCGAGGCCAGAAACAACGACCGCATCCTGCCCGGCCTCGCGTTGATCGCCCCCGGCGGCAAACACATGATGGTCACGCGCAGCGGCGCCTACTACCACGTCCAAGTCATCGACGGCCCGCTGGTCAACCGCCATCGTCCTTCGGTGGACGTGCTGTTCCGTTCGGTGGCCAAATTCGCCGGCAAGAACGCCACCGGCATCATCATGACTGGCATGGGCGACGACGGCGCACGCGGGCTCAAGGAAATGCTCGACGCCGGCAGCTCGACAGTGGCTCAGGACGAAGCCAGCTGCGTGGTATTCGGCATGCCCAAGGAAGCGATCAAACTGAACGCGGCGCAGCGAATCATCCCGTTGCAGGAGATTCATCAGGTGATCCTGCACCGGTGAAACCGAAGCTGTAGCCGTGCAGCCAGCGTTTCTTTCGACACCCACGTATCACGACAGAAACCCCGGGCGCACGGCAGCGCTCAGAAAAACAGCCTTATCGGGCCCACGATGGTGTCAGCAAAGCCTGATGGCCAGCGCTGGACCTGGATGACCCTGAAGCCCCGTCAGAGAATGAGACCAACTGGAAAAAAGGCTCTGCCTCCAGGTTCCTGTGCTGATTGGAAGTCCCTGATCGGTTGCTTTTATGCTCATTGCGGTAAGACGCATAGCTCCAGTGCCCAGGGGAGACATCGGAGTCCGGGCGATGGCTGCTCTGCCTCACACCGGCGGAGCTCAACTCCTGTTCGATACTGCTGATCATCCCCCTCATTTTGCCCATGTACTCTGGGCTGTAGGTGTTATCTGCACGGTCAGGCTTGGCGTAGATTGTGAACTGAGCGCCCAGCGCCACACGCTGCTTTGCCGCCGGCATCTCTGCCTGCAGGCACTTCATGTCAGTCACTTTCCACGAGTCCACCGGGCTGTCGCTCGCCTGCAGTATTTTGCCTATCGCATTGAATGCGTTCGGTACATCCTCAGGCGCCACGCTGAGGTGGATCTTGTCTCCGGCAAACTCTCCCTTGCAGTTCGGCTCCAGGCGATCCATATGGATGAAGACTTCAGACCCCGTCATCTTGAAATGATTGGCGGCAGTCCAGCCACCGTGATTTTCGCCCAGCGCGCTTTGCGCGACGTCATAAGTGGGGGCACGGTGATTAACGGCAAAACGTGTCTGTGTGTTGGCACGCACTTCGCTCTGATTCAAACGGCGCAATTCTGCACCTGCATCCTTCTTCACAGTCGGCTGGGCAATTGCCGTATTGAGTTTTAAATTGAAGGCGGGTCTGTTGATAGGCATAGCTTTTATACCTGCTACTTATCGGTCATGAAAAAAGGGGGTTGCGCAGATAGCGCAGCCTCTGCGCAATCTCTCCAACTCGCCGCTCTGCACTGGTCGTTGACGACCTCGCAGATAGCTGCCCGCTGAGTGGTCAACAGGCACATCAGGTTCCATGAAACAGGATCAGGAAAACTGATCGCCTTTCGAGAAACCGACATCGTGTTTGATCTTGCCGTTCTCGAACTGGTCCATCCATGGCAGCACATCGGCACCGGCCGCTTTCAGGGCGCCCATGTTGTCTTTCACGGCCTGGTTGGCGCCGTCGCGCTGTTCGAAGTTACCGCCTCCGGTCCAGTTGGCGTTGCCGACTTCACCGATTTGCGGCTTGAAGCCCGCGCTCGTAAGCGCCTTGATCTCCGATGACAGACGCGAGGAGGCATCAGCACCGCTGGCGTACTCATGGATGCTGCCGATCAGGCCAGGGTTGTTGTTGCCGTTGGCGGCTTTCAACTGATCAGCGTATTTGACCAGTCCGCTTTCCCCGCCGGCTGTCAGACCACCACCCCAATTGCTGTCCTCCACCACGATGTCGCCTTTGTAACCTGCGTCGCGGGCGGATTTGATCAGCGTGCTCTGCATATCGGCCCAATCTTGAGTGGCACTCTTGCCGCCCTCATTGAACGTATCGAGTACAAAACTCGGATGGTTTCCAAGGGCAGATACCACGTTTTTGACATCGTCGGCGGCTTGTCGGAGCTTGTCGCCGGACAAAACGTTGCCACCACCGCCATTGGCGTTGTCACGAAACGTAAACTGAATCCTGACCCCTTGTTTGTCGCCGGCATCGACCATCGCCTTGAGCTTGGCCATTTGCGCCGGGTCATTGATCTGGTCATGGGTCATCTGGATGCGAAGTGTTTCCCCTCCGGCATTTTTCACATCTTCGACCATTTTTTGCGCTGCCTCAGGAGACGCAATTCGGTCAGGAACCGTATTCGCGCCGCCATGAGAACCCAAGCCAGTGTTATTGAACGGTTGGGCTTGATTTGACTGCTCAGACAGTCCTGAGTCTGGCGTCGAACTGGCAGCGCTGCCGGTAGAAGCAGAAGCTCGACCTGGCCCGGACGAAGCGGGGGACGGGTTCTCGGAAGGGTTATTTGCAGAAGAATTACTTGCGGAAGAATCACCGAGCAAGCGTTTCAGCAGCGCCTGAATCAGCGTCGTCAACGCCTCGATCAAGTCACTTTGATCGCCCCCTCCTGCTCGTCCATTCCCGGCGGTGGCGGTTGTCGGCGCGCCATTCCCCCAACTCACCGTGTTCGGCGCGTGCCGGGTACTTTCCGGAGGAAGAAAGTGCACGGCATTGCTCGACGATTTACCTGAATAGTCCGGACTCGGAGCCTGGTTGCCCGATGAAACAGGGGACCACCCCGGGCTGTTGTTGCTTACAGAGGTATTCATACTCATTTCATTACTCCTTTTTGTGGAGGTAACGCGTTTGGGTGAACGGGTTTTTGTGCAGGGCTTCAGAAATCCTCTTTATCGTCTGTCAGCGCTCAAGCAGATGAAGATTCATTAAAAGGGGCCCTTTAGATAAGCCCGCTCTGCGTCTCGCAAAATGGCAATATCCACGGCGTTGGGTAGCAGTCTTTTGGCCTCGGTAATGTTTGCCAGCTTGACGCTTTGAGATTCAAAGCCCATATCGGACGGTGTTCCATCGATCCGTTTGGCAAGGTAATAACGAGTTCGGGATGTTGTTCGGTCGTAGTCACCGATGAAGCCGTGGAACTTCACCAGAAGCCCCGTCTCTTCGTAGACTTCCTTGAGTGCATTGGTCCTCAAGTTCAAACCGGCTTCCTGCTTTCCCTTGGGAAAAGCGTGCGTTGCGCCGAACGGGTGATTGGTCGGCTCGGTGATCCACACCCTGCCGTCGGGCTCAAAAATGATCGCTCCACTGGCGGGAGCAAGGTGCTGGGAACGCTTAAATTCCGGCTCTGTGAAGTTGACCGCCCGGGTTGTAAATCGGCGCCAGCCATCCATTGTGTTGGGGGGCGTAAATGATCTGAACGGCAGGTTGTTCATGCTGCCACGTACAGCGCTGTGGGGTACAAAAACGGCTGTGGCGTATCGATCACGCCACGTATCCAAAGCGCTGGGAGACGTGGGATTTTTAACAGTGACAACATTGCCGCGCTCGTTCTTTTGGCGATGAATATAAGGAAGCGTCTGCTTCATATCGACCAGCCACTTCTTCCGACTGATCAGTCTTTTACCGAGCTCAATGCGTTCGCTGTGATTGCCAGGACCGTGCTCTGCGCAAAGTGCGGCAATACGCGCATCCGGTATTTTTTCTATCGCTGCAATACCCTCGCGGATGTCATTACGCTCGATGTTCCGAAAGACGCGACTGGACGAATTGTCTTCACGAGACAGCATCGTGACCAGTTCCATGGGCGTGGTACCGAACTGATTACCCTTGTGCTCCCCTTGGGCGCGGAAAACCAGCGCGCCGCCAAGGTCGATGCGCACAGGTTTGTTACGGTGATTGAAGATGACATTGTCCCCCGTCAGACCGATGACATCCCAGTTCGCCAGCCAGGCATCCACAGCAAAGCCGCACTTCAACTGGCTATTTTTTGCCAGCGTATCGAGGTCTTTGGGGTTCCCTACTATCAGTTTTGAAATCAGTGCGGGCTTGCCTTTGCGGGACGCCAGCTCTATGTCAGGAACATCGATTCCTGCGGCACGGTACAGCCTGGAGGCAAGCACCTCGTTTCGAAGCCTATTGGCAGACGGGTTGGTTTTCACATACCACTTAACGCCATTGGGCGCTTGAAACAATCCACCTGGATTAGAGCCCTTGGCGCCAGAGAGTTGTTTCCATTTGTCAGTCTCGACGAGAGCGAATTCACCTCCCCTCTTGGACCGTCCTAAAACCGTCATGTCGACGACAATGAACTCACCGCTCCGGCGAGCCTGCGTAATTTCGTACCGGTTGGTGATATCCAGAATGACTTCATGTTCACTCTTGCTGGCCACCGATAACGGCAACCGGCTCTCACTGAGTGTCACCCCCTTCGCACCACTGTGGTTGAGCGCGGGAACGGCAGGCATCGCTTTCAGTACAAAAAGAACCGGTGTTTCTTTTTTCCTGTTCGCGTTCACCAGCGCAAAGCCTTGCGAAACGGCTGACACTGTCGAGGCACTGGCCACCCCGGTCGCGGTGTAAACGCCTTTAACCACGCGCAGGCCGTGAATAAGACCATGGGCTATTTCACGACTGCGGTAACCCTTGGAGGTACTCAGTAACAGCGACGCAGTCTCATCATCCAGAGATATCCCCCGATAAAGCACTTTAGGGTGATCCGACTCGGCCAACTCAATGGAGTAGCGCGGTATGGCGGCCCTCAGGTCGGCAAATTCTTCTTCGGTTGTTTCAGAGGCCGTGTACTTCTGCAGCAGTTGCATGAACTCTTTGCCGTCTATCGAATCCAGTACGCTGTCCTGCCGCCCCGCCAAACGACACTCTTCGACAGTATTGAATTGCTCCACTGGAACCCCCTTGCCTCGCCCTCGCGAAACAAAGTTGGGCACTTTATTACTGACAGGCCCCAGTGCTGAGGTACTTTGAGCGTTTGAAAACCCAAGGTGACTGAAATTGTGTTTTACGGGATTTATCATTAAGCCCTCCTGAACGTTCGTCTTGCAGCACGCGATGAACATTCGTCCTTGGAATGACAGGCATCAGGACCGTTATCAGACTTGAATGCCATCAACCGATGCTCACAAGGCAAATAGCCACTTTTCGGGTTGATCCACTCATGGATAAAGCCTGCTGATAATGAACAGCGCCCAAAAAGCAGCCAGTTGCTATCACCGAGAGAATATTGAAAATAAGCAGAACTTATAATTGGCTGAATGGCATCCATCGCAAACACTCATCGCCCGCACTTACTGGAAAATTGAGTAAATGAGTGTCGCAGTGTGCTGTGCGGTTCCATTAAGCAAACAAGCGGGGCTTCTTCAATGGAGAACCATCACTGTAAGTGATCGACATTCGTGGCGAACGTCTTAAAGCCAATGCAATGAATACTTAAGCTACTTGCGTGATCGTAGTGTGTGAAGTGATCAGACATAAGTCATGCGACAACATATACATAATGCGCCATATTCAGTGACGCACTAAAAGCTCCAGACCGCACACATTTGCCGGAGCATAGCGTGTCGCCAACGTGCAAAAGGTTAACGAGATCTGGCCGACCAACGCCCCACATGGATTTTTTCGACGT